>Ga0307978_1003560_pt1 | contig 10569 bp, 10 predicted proteins | sample OrgLakmetage1056_FD_203151 | JGI IMG/M metagenome (GOLD analysis project Ga0307978, IMG submission 203151) | Saline water microbial communities from Organic Lake, Antarctica - #1056 | ecosystem: Environmental > Aquatic > Non-marine Saline and Alkaline > Saline | place: Antarctica: Organic Lake...
CACCAAGTCAATTGACCTGACGGTCGTTTGAAGCAAGTTGGTTGCGCACTTTGCGCATTACGGTTTGGACACCGTGGCTTACTTGCGTGATCCCTCAAAGGACGACGAGACGAAGTTCGTCATTGACAAATATTCCTCGTTACACGGTTGATTCCGCTCGAGACCATGGATTTGCTCAGTCCAAGCTCTACGATTCGTATGACTTGGTCAATGACAGGACCGCTCGTACCGCTTTGCTCAGCTTGTTGGACGCGACGGTGTACAAAACAGTGCACAGTGCTCTACTTCCGATGGATCCAAATCGGTTCCTCCAAAAAAGCTTGAACAAAAGCATTCGAGAAATCAATCGAGCACGTGTACTAGCCCATAGTCATGGTGAGTACCAGAAAGATTCAAACCGAGCTCCACGCCACAACAGGGGCATATGTAGGAGAGTCATCCTCTTGAAGATCACCGCTCACGCAGTACCGAGCCTTGAACTTGGTTATCATTGCGTCGGGATTTCTTTTGCGACGAAACACCCACGTTCCGGGAAGGATTCGAGTGCGGGCCTCATCCGTAAAGACTTCATCCCAAGCTAACTTTGACTCGAGAGAAGTGATCTCGACAAGCATCGACTCCAGCCAGCGATCACGGTCCGGATCAGCCATTGCCTCATCGTAGGTAAGGGTATCCGGATCAGCGTTGACTTTGAAAGCGGAAGGAGCCGGGATGTCGTTGGCCAAGTATATCATCATGGCGTGCGGATCAAACGCAAGGTAGCCATGCCCCTGGTTCCCATCGTATCCGAGGCAAGAAGGCGCTGTGGTAACGCGGCTGGAGCAACGAACAACAGAGCTCGGAACTGCCGCTGGCGGAGCCAGTGGAGCAGCTAGGGTTGTCGGCGGTGCGGCCTGTATCTCCACTGGATCCGAAGCCGTCGGACGTACCTCAGCGGATGGCAAACTTGCTACCGTTGGTTCTGGCTCCCTTGGAGACGGCACTGGAGGCTCCCTTGGGGATGATACTGGTGGCTCCCTCGGAATGGACACCAATGGATCAATCAACGGTGCCACTGGAAGCGGAACCGAGGGAGAAGCAACATCCATTGCACGTGCCACCGACTCACGGTGAGCTTCCGTTGCCCGAGACACAGAGTTGGTAGGATCAACGGAACTATCCACCTCGGATTCATCAAAGGGGAGTTGGTATGTTGACTCGCTAAAGAGGCGGCTCCACTCTGGCGAGTTAAAGTCCGGAAGCGCGCCGTCCTCCGACGCAACAGTGGCGAACCAATTGCCAAAGACCACGTGAAACTGTGGCGTAATTGACCCCGTTTCGGGGTTAAGGACCAGAGGCACCGTGCTTGCGTGCTGTGGCGATAGTCCCATGTTGACTGTGCGATGAGCGCGAGGTTTCCAGCGAGGCAATTTCTGACCATCAGCCATTGCTTTCTCAAGTACGTACGCCGGGCACCCCCAGACGTGCAAGTCATGGAGCTTGCGTTGCGGCCATCGAGTGCGAGTGAAGACGTCGCTTGGCGATAGTCCTGTCATATCATCCGCCACATGGTCGTGCAAAAATACAGCGTGTTGAACTGCCATGCGCCAGAGCATAGGATCCGCAACATCCGGCCAATGGATAGCTGAATGCAGCATCATGGTACGAGCGATCGACGTGATTGTTTGAATCGCTCTTTCTGCGTTACCATTATGATGGTGCGCACCGACTCCAGCAAACTTCATGACTTGCTCAAACTGAGACAGGTGAGAAGTAAAGTCTGCTGAGGTGAATGCCTTCCCATTGTCCGACAGGTATGATTGAGGTATCACACCATGATCTCGGCACATGACTTCAAACGCCTCCTTGGCCTTGATCGTTTCATGAGTGTTGAGGTGACACTGATTCTTGACATGGACAAAGTACGAAGCATGGTCAATAAAGAGATAACCACCAGTGAACATATCACTGTCAGCGGTCTTTTCTCTTGACGTTTTTAGCCACACCTTCGTAGAACACACAAAGTGGTTGACTGACACGCGCTGACCGGGCAAGAGATGATCCTTTTTGAGGACACCAGCTCGATCTTGAACAAGAGTTGTCTTGGTTCCCGGGGATGGGCGACGAGTCTGCTTTCCGTATTGGCATGCTGCGCACTTGGGAGGCAAAGCTAGCTTGCACGCGGCAGTGTGTAGCCGCCGACTTGACTCACTGTTGCTAAGTACGCCCGTCCCCATCAAGAACTGAACTCGGCAAAAGCTGATATGACTGAGTCGACAGTGCCAACGGAGCAACTCCTTCTCTGGCTCAGAAATGTTGATGTTTGCTGCATTGACCGTCAATACTGTCGACTGCAGAGCCTGAGGTTTTGTCATTTATCTTTGTAGCAATACGCCATCGATGTCGGCAAGTTGTTCCGAGAAGCAACTTCAGCGACCACAGCTCCACGAGTCGGATCAGAAGCGATACCACTTAACGTGAGACAGTGCGCCTGAACAGTGATCTTTTCATCCGCGTAAGTTTGGAGCAAACTTGTAGTACGATACTTTGAAGACGCTGGCAGACCAAGGGTCCAACAAAGTCTTGTCGGTCCGGAGAGATCAAAATGCTTGCACCGGAATCTCAAATGACTTGGTACGTCGAGCTCTTGTTAGTAACGTCACGGAATCAATGGGGTGACTGCAAAGCAGCACAAAGGACAGCAGCATTGTCGGTTGCAAAGGGCACCCATGTTCACTATTGTCATGTTGCAATGGGTGGCCATCTTCTTTGCCGAGGTTTGCTGCTTGTGCGTCCACTGTGAGTTGCTCATTCCATGCACACCTGCAGCGGGGACCGGTCAATAATGGGGGCGGTTTGTGCAGTTTCGTTTCCAATGCCCGACTTTGTCACACTAAAAACAACCGGCCCTGTTCTTCTTGACTTGGACTCTCACCTCTCCTCCTCGATTGGGAACCGTGGTAGGGAACTGCGGGCGCATAAGCGTATGCAGCTGTTGCTGGAGCCGGTGGACACGGTCGTGTAGCGAGTTCACCTGATCCTGAAGTTGCCGCTGATCGACAGTCGGAGCGTTGCGCCAAATGAAGTGACCCATGGAACGAAGGCTGATCGGGTACTTGCGATGGATGTTGTGGTTGCGAATGCCTCCAGAGTACCAAGCACGACGCGTACGAGACAGGTGCTGAGCTTGTGCCCGCTGGCGACGCTCCTGGCGAGGGATCGCAGGGTTGTCATCGGAAGGAGGGCGGAGCCAGATTGTCACAACCAACACACCAATCCACATTACCAGAGGCAAGATGGCAACATGGTATGTTGTCACAAAGGAGCAGACCACCAAAAGAGCTTGGAAGGGAATCGGCGAGAACAAACAGGCCGCCATGGCGAAACCAAAGATGAGTCCAAAAAAATGCACTCCGAAAATATCCCAAAGATCTTCCAACAAAGTGGAAGATCCAAGGCCAGCGTGCCAAGCCGAAGGATCCGGAAGAAGTAAGAAATTCGCCGCCGGCGATGCATCAGCTTCCGATTTCTTCTTATGAGTGACCGTTGTGTGCGTCGTCGTCCAACGGTTGCACTTGCCGCACCAGTGAAAGGCCTTGCCGTTGTACGTTTTGGTCTGGTCCGAGCCAGCCGAGGGCGCCGTCAAACGCCAAGAGCGTTCATCGTTGCCGCCACCGTTCCCACAACCAGCAGCACGACCATCACCACCTCGACCTCCACCAGCACTACGACCACAACCGCCGCCACCACCACTGCCAGCACGCTTCTTGGTAGGACATTCGCGTGACCAATGGCCGGGCTTGCCGCAGTTGTGGCATAGACCTGGCTTGGAAGAGCCGTCACCACGTCCCGCGGCACCTCCAGAGCCCCCGCCGTTGGGAACCAGGCGGTTCAGGGTTTGGATGAGAGCAAGAGCTTCCGCTGAAAGTGGACCTCCGCCAACGGGTTGACAGCCTGCAGCTAGGTTGGCTCCAAATCCACTCGGTGGAATCTAGACATCCGGCGCATGCAAGGCAGGCTTCCAAGCCTTGTTGTTGACAAGGTTCTTGTACTCCCTGGAAGCTTCCTCCAACAACTTGGCGTAGCTGAGCTTCTCCTGGATCAAGTAGGCCTTGATGGCTTGCTTGTTGTCCTCGAAACCCATCTTGACAATGGCCGCACGAACCTTGCGCTGCGTTTCGATGAGTAGGAGTGTGTACAACAGTCCCCCGTAAGCTTCAAGGAGGTTCTCCACGATGTGAAGCGTTGTTGCGAGCTCAAACTGACCAGCTTTGTCGAGCTTGTCGCACACCTCCTTGACCTTGGTGCAAAACACCTTAATGTTCTGCCCACTCTCCTGCAAGGGCTTATACGCGGCAATCTTGAGCTTGATGTCTGCGAAGCGCTGGATGGAGGTCAACTGCAGCACTTCAATGAGCAGCATCCAGGCAACAGGGAACGTGTCGTCCGGAAGGAGAGCACTGTGCCATATTTTGTACACCGTCGCGTCCAACAAGCTGAGCAAAGCGGTACGAGCGGTCCTGTCATTGACCAAGTCATACGAATCGTAGAGCTTGGACTGAGCAACTCCATGGTCTCGAGCAGAATCAACCGTGTAACGAGGAATATTCGTCAATGACGAACTTCGTCTCGTCGTCCTTTGAGGGATCACGCAAGTAAGCCACGGTGTCCAAACCGTAATGCGCAAAGTGCGCAACCAACTTGCTTCAAACGACCGTCAGGTCAATTGACTTGGTGATCTTCTCCTCAAGACCCTTTTCACGATAAGCTTCATCCTTTTGCGAAAGCATGGATCGAAGCTGCCCATTGTGCATCCGCACTTTGGGAGCCGAGTCGTTGAGACCCGTCCAGTCGCGCTGGGGTTTGCCGCTAGTCCAGGCAACACACTCGTCCTTGGCGTGCCAAAACAGACCACCCATCTTGGGTGCAACCGGCTTGAAATCATCGTCAGCCATGACGGAGTCTGAGTAACTTCTTGGATCAGAGTCCGACGGGTCTTCTTCTTGTTCGCTTCCTGGAGCAGGAAGGTTTTCTTGAATGTCCGAGGCAATAGCTGCTGGTGGCCAACCAGTAGTAGTCTATCCTCTCAACTCACCACTCCCTGAAGGTAGATCGGCAAGTTCCCCTGGTCCTGGTAACCAGTGCTCAGCGCGAAACGCTTTCCCTGATCTCAGCGTGGAACGCTAGACCTTCCTTGATCCCAGCGTGGAACGCTAGACCTTCCTCACTGTTTGCCGAACGCTGAGCGACGGTCCTTGTTCAGTGCTGTCAACGCTGAGCGTCAAGACTCACAACTTGCTGGGAGCAAAGTGCTGAACGCGTGATCAAATGCGTCTTCACACTACCTCAGAGAGAAGTGTTGCGTGTTAGGCTGGATATTGGGCTCATAAGCAGTAAGAATATAGAGATTTTTTAAGGTAAACCACTCCGTAGTTTAGTACTGATAACCCGTTGTACAGACGGATTACTCGCACAGACTCTAAAGTGATAGACGATAGGTTTTACAAATAATCGTATTCCTTAGATTGTGAGCTATTATGAATGGGAGGATGAACCACTTTGACACCAAGCCATCAGTTCCATGATCATGACAATTCCAGCTAGTACCTATAGAATTGAACACAGATCACGACATGTTCCATGGCTTCAGCCTAAGATTGTGAAGCTACCAAGACCTGTAGATCTCCACATAGATTGAGACATCTTTCTTGGCTTCAGCTTGGCTTCAGCTTGGCTTCAGTTTGGCTTCAGCTTGGCGTCAGCTTGGCTTCAGCTTGGCTTCAGAGACAATCCAACTTGGTTATACTTCAACAGACCTCATTCGGACGGGACTTCGTTTGATGGACCCTCTGCTACGACGGATGGACAGACTGCGTTCCGCAAAAGGCGCCAACTTCAACTCAATGACATCATGACATTATTGACAAATTCATACCGGTACAGTATTATTATCACACGGACGGGCGGAAGGGGGGTTTAATGCGCGTCTGGTACTATCCGAGCACAATGGGGCCGTCCGTCGCCTTCGACTCATCTCTTCCCTACCGTAAGCGATACCAGAGCATTGTTGTTCCTACCTTCTATATACAGCAGTTGTATATAGAGACATGGCAGAAGTATCGAAAGGCCCATCCGTCAAGCTCTGGGAACTCCCAGACGTCTTGTTGTTTACGGTAGTGGCGTTTTGTGCAGCACCCACCCACCGAGCCACTGTGGTCTGTCACCAGATCGCAACACTCTGTCAGGCTGCGAGACTGGCCGTCCTGGAAGAAGAAAGCAGCATGACACTGTGGAATACGATATTGAAAGAAGACTATGGTGGCCACGACCGAAGTGGGAAAAGTTCGGAAAAGAAGCGCAGAGCTTGCAAGCGGCTGCGTCGCACTCCCGTGGCTCTGGTCAGAGATGCGCATCGCTTGATTCAAGACAATACCGAGATTGCCTTTTTCTATCTAGCTGAAATGGTCAATGCCTCTAGCAAAAAAGAGGCGCTGTCCATCAGAAAACTGCACGGTCTGTTGAACGAGTATGGACCCGTGTTGCGCATCAACAAGGTGATGTCCGCGGGAGGGCTCTATTTGGTGGAAGTTTGTCGAGCCAGACACGTCAAAGAGGCCGTAGTACTAAAATGTGTACAGGAACTGATCGAAATGAGAGGAGCCATGGTTGATCTGCAAACCAACGAGAGTGCACAGTCAAGACAGACGGCTCTGTGTGTGGCAGCTGCCCGGGCCATGCCGACCGTGGTCCGGTATCTCTTGAAACGGGGGGCTGCAACAGACACGCCATGCACAGGGCGCTTTCGCCTCCATACCGCCGTTAAAAAAACGGCTCGCTGCACCAACGCGACACCCCTGGATTTTGCGCAGGCAATGTTGCAGGCCGAACAGGAGGCAGGGGCGTCCAAAGAGAGTCTGTCGGATCTCAAAAAGTGCATTCGTATGTTGGAGAAGAATTGTTAAAAGTACGACGTACAGCAAGCATTTGCTTGATCTACGATTGCAAACGATGTCGAACAAACGGATTGGACTCGGATCTTGCTTCCTCGAACAGCAGGAGCAACGCTGACACCTACGTTGTGAAAGCTTCCCTCGACCGCCCTTTCTCCGCATTCTCCGCTGTAGGGCAAGGCAACGCAGCACAGGCACCGGCAACGTCGCGTTATCATGCGACTATACCCACAAACATCATGCAGTTATTCCTCGGAGGCGAGCTGCAACTTTCTACTTATGCGCATTGCCTCGCAATAGCCGGTTTCGAAAGCTTGTCCATCTACCTACTACCCAGCATAACCCACACAGTGCTCCTCTTCATACAAATCGGACGAAATGACTTACGTAGAGCCAATTGCCTTTACCCCTGAAAATGTAACAGACACTGACATTGACACTGACATTGACTTTGGTTCTTCATCCGATGGAGAGTCTCACGAAAAGAAAGAAGAGAAGACCGACGAAGACAATAAGTCGACATATTAGGGTGCTCTAATGACTGTAGGTATGATGAGCGGAGCCGCTGTCATGATTGCTCGACTACGAGGTGTTTACAAAGAAATTGCGATAAGCTTTGACGAAGCTGATGCAGATGAAGAGTTCGATTGCAATGTATCAAGGGCAGATTGCCGTGTATCAGAGGCCGTCACCCTCCAGAAACGCTATCGGAGAGAGTTCCGCGCCAACACCCACTTAAGGAATGGAGTCCGTTGCGTAAGTGAATTAAACGCCTCGACAATGTTGCGGCATTAATACCAGACAGTTAGCTATGCTAACACCGTCTTCTCATATTGGTTTGATCAACTGTTTCAATTCGGTCATGCAGTCGATGACTGTTCAGGCTTCTGCGAGTGCGGGTGCTTCGTGCTCTGCAGGTGTAGCAGCTGCTGTCACCGCTGACAACGCTTTCGGGACGACAACGCGCCCACCCAAGTCAGTTCCTACAGTTGGCCAAGCATTAGATCAACAAGAAGCCCATCATCGGAACCAACATCAGGACCAACGGAGGCACTGACAACCGTACCAACGGTAGGACCGACAAGTGACCCGCCCTCAGAACCGACATCAGCACCCACGGCCGTACCGACGACGAGACCGACTGTCAGACCAACAAGCAGCCCCTCATCTGGACCGACAGTAGGACCAACAAAAATACCGACATCGCGGCCTACATCCCAACCGACAAATAGCGCAACCTCCGGGCCGAGAACGGGCCCCACGAGCGCACCATCGTCGCGACCAACATTGGGGCCAACTCGTAGTCCAACATCGGCTCCAACGGAGCCAATGACTTCGTGACCGACAGCAGGACCGTTCGATGGTCCAACCGCCGGACCGACAGCAGGACCAACAGGCACGCCGACGTCGGGACCTACATTTGGACCGACGAGCGGACCGACAGGTCCTGTGACGGACGCCCCGACATCCGCTCCAACGGGGCTAACGCCTTTGGGACCGACAGCGGGAGCGACCGGTGGTCCAACCGCCGGACCGACAGCAGGACCAACGATCACGCCAACGTCGGGACCTTCATTCGGACCAACCGGTGCCCCAAGTGTTCCTACATTGTAACTAGACACATTTTATATCAAGTCAAGTCCCTAGAGTAGCTAGAATAGTGCGAGAGCCCCTTAGCAAGTTGCTTCTTAAGTTCAAGGACTAAAGGATTGTGTCTACTTTTTGTTATTATTGTTGGTGCCAGTCGATGATTCCAACTTGGCTGTAAAGTCTTCACCCAAGGCGCTGACGGGAACAGCAATGTCCTTTTCTCGAATCAAAGTGGCGTCGTCGCGGGCAACATAAGCAAGGCCGTCCTTGGCTGCCCTTTCTCCCTCTACGAAGTCGCTTCCAAATTGCTCCGTTGTGATTTTGACGATTGGGTTGACAATATCATCTGGACCAGAGTCCAGAGCCATACTATCCAGCAACTCGTCCAGTCGAATTTGTTGATCATCGTCTTCGTCGTAGCCATCCCCGTCACCTACTTCGGCTCCCCCTCTGTTATCCGCCGTCTCGACCTTCGACTTGACGCCCTCGCTCTTGTAGATATTCATATTCTGTCGCATTTCCTTGTTGGCTTCCACTTCCTGCATGAAGTCTTCCTCGTCCATCTCGTCGGCTTCGGCCGCATTCTTGACAGCGCGAGCGTGTGCGTTAGTCTCTGCGGCTTCCACGTCCAATCGTTGCAGTCTCCATATTCTCTTGCTGGCCGCGTTCGCTTCACCCGTCGCCACTCCTCCATACAGCTTGCGGAGCATGATTACGTCTGGAAATTTACCAGACGCGCGTATTTCTTCAGCCTCGTCGTCTACAAACTGCGTTTCTTTCAAGTCGTATCCAACGCACACGTCTCCAGCCTTGAGAAGATAGCCCACATGGGACTGTTCCTCGTACTGATTATCGTTCAGACCGAGGTCGTCCTCTTTGGCGACAGTTAAACTCGCCAGTCGGCTTTTTTGTTTGCGATTCGCCGATCGCTTGGAGATATTTTGTCTCAAAAAGACAGGCTCTTTACCCAAGACGACGTAGCGAGACAGTCGGGACCGTGCGGCTGTAATGAGCGGACGAATGGGCTCACGCCAAAAGACTTCCGCTTCCATGGACGCTTGCTGTCCCGTTAATGGATCAAGCAAGTGAATCACATTAGATACACCCCTAACCAATACAATACGAGAAATGTTACCCATTTTACGAGCCATCTTCACGGGAAGGTACAGGAGGTCGTCTTTACAGAGAGGACAAATCTCCACGAGGTTCGTGTACTTGAAGTTGGAAATATTCGACTTGTCGTCCGTACCAATGAGTTTCTTAGACTGCTTGACTTTGATTGGACACACATTCTCTAGAAAGGAAATGAAACGAGCAGCCTTACCCTTGTCGGGAAAGTAGAAATCCATACCATCTCGAAAGGTTTCGATACTCAGACAGCCACGATGGGCCCCGTGTTTGATAATGAGCTGTTCTAAGTACAAGAAGGTTCTCTTGTGACTTACACGCTGACGAACCTGCACCAAAGACTTCCAAGAACCTTGTCGAAACTCGGCTTGGCACTCAATGCACTGCTGGTTCCTGACGGTGAAGATGACAGTAAAGGATTGCTGCAGAATCGTTCCGGACTCCACCTCTCGTTGCACCGTAAGCCGGACTTTGAGTCGCATGGAATGCGGTTCCGTCCAAATCCAACAAGCGTCAACAAGTCTAATCTTGCGCTGGTTTTTGGTGGCGCGGAGGCCACTCACGTGTGCCAGGCAAAGTGCCATTAGCTCGCGGCTTTCCAGCTCGCAGGCGATCCATTTGCCAGCATCCTTGTGCCATCTCTGACAACCACGACACTGGTGGAGCGTCGCTTCCGTACTGATTCCTCGGCTGATATCCGATACACTAGCGAGACAGGAAGCACAGGTGTTGGCCGAGTTCGGAGCGATCAGAACGCCGCACATGCAGCAAAGAACAGTTCCCATGGTCGAACCCATCAAGGGCTGCGCTGATACCTCCATTTCAAGTTTTCGGATGCAAACGGATGGCTCTGGGTGGATATTCGATTTAAAATATGCTTCAAGCTAAAGTAATGTAACTCTGATTGGGGTATAGTGATGTT
>Ga0307978_1003563_pt1 | contig 10565 bp, 6 predicted proteins | sample OrgLakmetage1056_FD_203151 | JGI IMG/M metagenome (GOLD analysis project Ga0307978, IMG submission 203151) | Saline water microbial communities from Organic Lake, Antarctica - #1056 | ecosystem: Environmental > Aquatic > Non-marine Saline and Alkaline > Saline | place: Antarctica: Organic Lake...
CGGCACCCACTAATAGCCCATCTGCAACACCTACCAGCAGCCCATCTGCGACACCTACTAGTAGCCCATCTGCAACACCTACCAGCAGCCCATCTGCGGCACCTACCAGTAGCTCATCTGCGAAACCGTCTCCAAGTCCATCCAATGGTCCAAGTGTCTTACCATCGGACGAGCCCTCAATCCATCTATCGAACGAGCCTTCAGTGCTTCCATCTGACGAGCCCTCAGCCCTTCCATCTGCAACTTCTCTGCCCTCTGCACTTCCATCTATTAGTAGTGCTCCTTCCTGCGTTCCTTCCATGTCTCCTAGCCCGACAAAGACTTCAAAGTCAACCAAGGACAGGAACAAGAGTGGTTGCAGGAGTGGAAAGTCCTTTCCCTCTAAAAAATCATCGAAGAGCAACAAGAGCACGAAGAGGCGCAATGTCATTTCACCTGCAAACAATCATGAGAAAGGTGTAAAGGCTAAAGAAAGCGCAAGCGATGGGGGAGGCACTTTGGTGGAGTTTGTCGTTTTGGAAGAAGGAATGAATTAAGAATGAGTGTGCTGTAGTAGCCGCACACATTACAAGAGTACGCAAACAGTTAGCAAAGAATGATGCAGTATCATCCCACAAGAAATAGAAATCAATTATCAGGAATCACAGAAAGCAGGCGAAAAAAGAAAAAGAAAAAGGAAACAAATGAATGTCCGTCAGCTTTATTTAAAATAAATCAACTCTGCATCAACAGTATTTTTTATGTTATTTATAGAAACTATTAGATACTGCACCATCAGTGGCGCTTAAGGATGCTGCATTAGCGCACCACAATCAAAGCTTTACATCCTTTCCGGAAATCTTTCCATCTCGAGCACGAATCCTTTTATTTCAACAGCATCAACAAGGGAAAACACTCTTCCATTGTTCTTTGTGAGGTGAACCGTTGTCAGCACAACACATAAGTAGCCCACATTAACCGCAGATCAGCAAGGGCGAATACTGTCGCTCCTGTAGAGAAATAGTTCACTCACTAATGACGCCACATGAAGGGAATTGCGTCGACCATATTTTGGTCTAATGGACATCTTACTCGCTCGCTTCCTTTTGCTTTCTTGGAATAATTTTGTTGACGCGTGACCAAATAAATTGGAAATTGGTGCCAAACGCCTCTCAGCTCTCAGCCATTCACGAGTGAGATATTTTCAAGTCACGACGACCTAGAAAAACCCTAAATTTAGAATCATAAGCTGCTACAGTAAATAGCAATTGAATACAGATTCGTACATTCATTCTTATGTTTATTACATGCTACCTTCAAGTTTGAGTCCACGGCCAAACTTCGTCGAGAACTCGTGATTTTGAACTCTACTGGCGATCAAAATAGGTCCGCGACCTATAAAAACACCACCTAAAAAAGTGCGAACAAAATAGGAAATGAAATGCAGAGAAAGTTTGAAAATCTTCAAAACGACAACAGCACTGAACTAACAATACATTAATAAGAGGGTTTGCACTTTCTTTCGAACACATTGAGATCAAGATGACCAATTTCTAAGCATTCTTAGAGTAGCAATTTCCGGCATCATTTGTCCGTAGAATCTACGTAGATTTTACCGCGATGAAATCTTAAAATGAGCGCCAGTATCGTAAAACTCTACCATACCATCAATGAAAATCTAATTTCATCTTAAATGGCTATGGAATAGCTTGTTATTCGTTATTCACAACGCATCATCAACTATCATCATCTTCTTATTGTTTCTCGCTCCACTCGCACGCACGATAGCAGCACGACCGACCGAGCGACCATTGAAAAGAAGAACAATAAAAAGCAGTAAATACCATAGTAGATAAAGTACCGGTAGGTTTATGTTGAAATCAAATACCTACACTACAAACTTCAACTACAACAAACCCTTCTTGGTTCAACACTAAAAAACAACAAAAAACAACAAGGCTACTACTTTACTAATACCACAAAGCAGCATCTATTGTATTTAGCTACCGGTAGCGAACAAGTAAGAAAAAGAAACAGCAAACAAATAATGTCAAACATGAATGACCAAGATGGTATTTCCATCGCAAGCGAAGGAAAGGCAGAAAGTGATTCCTCCAGCGTCGTTGCGGATAACAACAACATCGAGACCCCCAAACAACAAGGAGAATCACTCATCCTCTCGCCAGTGTCCGCATCCGTATTCAAAGACGAACGCACATCCTTCAATGGCCAACAGGAAGATAATGATTCGTCCTTCCCCGTACCAGTTGGTGACGTCAAATGCTGGAAACATGCCACTGGAATCGGTTCATTCTTCTCTCTTTCATGGGGATGGGTCAAATTAAACAAAGCCCAGATCCTATCCGGTATCACTGTCGCATTGGCACAAGTACCAGAAGCCATATCCTTCTCATTTGTTGCAGGTGTTGATCCCATTGTTGGACTCCAATCGGCATGGATTATGGGAATTATTACCTCGCTTTTTGGTGGTAGGCCCGGAATGGTCGCTGGTTCCACTGGAGCTATTGCTGTTGTGTTACCATCCTTGGTGGAAAATCATGGAATTGGTTACATGTTCTACGCCATCATGTTAGCTGGAATCTTGCAGATAGTCTTTGGACTCTTCAGGTTGGGAGTTCTGGTCAGGATGATTCCTCATCCGGTCATGGTAGGATTTTGCAATGGGCTCGGAATCGTTATTGGTGTCGCACAATTTAATATTTTCAAGATTCGGCCCGATGATGAGGTTGTCGAAGAGGGTGAAAGAAAGCTTCTTGAAATTGGTGGGGCGTTTGCTCCTTTCACAAATGGATGGGAATGGGTAGATGGTGAGTTTTCTGTAGTGGAATTAATTGTCATGGCAATCCATCCAGAGTCCATTGACCGGTTTCATTCTTGTCACTCACTTTCTCGCACTCTCACATTCTATTCGAACCAAATCAATTTAATTCAATTCTGCAGCAACAATGGTTGGATGGATGGTATTCCACATCATCATTGCCCTACTCACCTACGCATTCTTCCCCAAGATCCCCGTCGTTGGAAAAATGATCCCTGCATCCCTTGCAGCTATCATCATCACCACGATCCTCGAATGGGCCCTGGTCAGACCAATCGGATACGAAACAAATACTGTCAAAGATCTCCAGGATGTCAGAGGAGATTTTCCCATTCCCGTATGGACCGATTCCAGGTACACAGATCTCATGCCTCCCCTCAATGGTGAAACATTCGGAATTATTTTTCCTGTTGCCATTACAGCTGGAGCAATCGGACTGTTGGAATCGCTCTTGACCTTGGAAATCATTGATGAAATGACTAATACGAAAGGAAATGGAAACAGAGAAGCCTTTGGTCAGGGACTTGGGAATCTGTTGAGTGGAATGTTCGGTGGTATGGGGGGATGTACGACTATTGGACAGAGTATGATGAATCTTCATTCAGGAGGATATACCAGGCTCTCATCTACTGTTGCAGCTTGTTTCATGCTGCTCATCATTCTTGTTGCATATCCTTTGATCAACCTGATTCCAGTAGCTGGATTGGCAGGAGTCATGTTTGTAGTTACTTACTTTACTATTGAATGGGAAAGTGCCGCTGTGGTGTTTGGATCCATGCTTCCCCAGAAATATCGTGAAAAGTATGGAATGAAGACCAAAGTCAAGAGAACAGATGTTCTCGTCATGTTGGTAGTTGTCGCAGTCACTTTGGTTCTCGATTTGGCCATTGCAGTTGCGGTTGGAATCGCTGTTGCTTGCCTTGTCTTTGCTTGGGATTCTGGAACCAGGCTTACTTTCTCTCGTGCAGAGAGTGCGGATGGGAAAAGTGTGGTGTACTCAATTGGAGGTCCCATCTTTTTTGGATCCATCAAACCTCTCTTGGATTTGTTCCCAAACCCCGCGGAGGAGCCAAAGGATGTTACCGTGCTTTTCGATCAAGCAGAGATTCATGATTGGTCTGGAATGATGGCTATCAAGCGCCTACATGATCGCTTTGTGACTAATGGTGCCACTGTCAAGTTCCAGAAGCTGAATGTTGCCTCCCGCCGTCTCATGCATAAAAGTAAGGATTTATGGGAAGGTATCAATGTATTTGAAGAAGAAAATGTTGTGGTCGAGGACGATCCTCTCATGAGACAGGACCATTATGCAGGAAACACCCACTTGTAAATACATGTCGTCTTGTTGAACTGAACTAAATATAGTGTGCAGTGCAGCTAATGGAATCACATCGCAAACAGTTGTAAACTTCTATTGTAAAGCGCTCATATATGTCAGATTGTAGCCATACTATTTCTGCACGGTATGCATAAGTTCGTTCCTCCTTCCTTTTCAGCAACGAGAAAAGAGACTGCACCACTCACTAGTGTTATTTGCATTTTAGATTACAAGGTTAGAATTGTGTCAATGTTTCGTTGACGTATTTGGCATTCCCATCCATAATCTCAGGCATGAAATCTGTTTCTATTCCCAATACTTCGTATAGCATTTGTACATAGGTTGGTCCAAGCATTACGAGAGACTCGTACGATACAAGAACAACATTATTACCAAATGGCAATGTGCCTAATTTTCTTCTCCCTCTACCGCGTTGGAATGTCTCGGCAATCCAGAATTTGTATGTATCTTTTGTCACGTTCTTTTCTCCATCTGTAAGAATGTAGGTATTGATGGCACTGACAATAATATCTGTCCCTACCTTTTCTTCCTGATCTTTGTAAAGTTGATTATTGCAATGCTTTAATCTCGCACTTGACGAAATAGTTTCATCCCTCACAACGATGATAAAAAATTGTTCGACTCCATGGGTATCGTACCATTCCTTGTGCGAAATCATATTGAGCTGATACCGATGTGGATACTTGACTGCTCCTCCATTGCGGGCAAACCCCCATATATCTTTAGTGATCTCGTTGCATTGACTAATCTCTGACTTCAGTTTTTGCTTACGGGTGCACTGCGAAGGAACAACTACGTCAACCAAGGGAGGATTTGGGCTACTTTGGCATGTAGAGCCCCAGGGTAATGAAAAATGCTGAACCAGTACATCGTCATGTTCGTTACAATAAGCACCACATGAATTGGATCCTTCTCGATAAGAAGTCCCATTTTTAACCGCTTCAGCGATGATGTATGAAACAAATTGCGTACCGGAGCTTTCCAAACCAATGACAGAGTATATACGTCGCGGTAGAATGGAAAAGTCGGGTGTGTTGGTCAGTTTGCTCAATGAAGGGGCTCGCTCGTGGTTTGAAATTGAGTTTGATGAAATGGTAGTTGATACGCCGAGGGGTCTGTCCTCGTATTCATGCTTATGTCTGACTTGATACTGATAATCGTCAAAAATTATAATTGCTAGTGCGCCAATGAGAAAGATCAGGTAAACATTCTTGGGCGACCAAGTCGACGTTCTTGCTTCTTGACATCGACTTGTTGCGCTGCATTCTTCTATTTCCATCGGCATTGGCTTCAGATCCTTAATATTGTCATTCAGTTCCAGAATCTCCAACTTGTCATCTAAGATCGGCATCGTGGTTGTTTTTTAAAAGTGCGGCGACTGCTGAACCTCACGGTAGTTATTTTAAACAGAAAAAATGATTGAGTTGTCGTCAGACAGTGTTTCAGCTTTCAGCAGAGTTGCGATGCTTTTGTTGCTTTTGTTGTTTTTGTTGTTGTCTTGCAACGGTTGTAGCTTTGTTGTAGGCATCGTAACTCTTAACTACCTATCGTACTTCCACTATCGTATGTAAGTACCAGTAGTAGCTGGAGCTAAATTTATAAAAACGGTACAATGGTATAACGTTTTTCTGAAAGATCATCACAAGTTTATTCGGAACGCGTTATTGCAGTTCCGCTTCTTATGCGTACTTTTACCTTCATATTTCAATTGAGTGGATCAGAAGCGGGAAAAAATAAATGCTCCCCTGTCTCTATCCATCCTTGATTCAAGCTGATGTCAAGGGGAAGGCACGGTCGTCCAATACCTTCTAGCAGGTGGGGGGACGAAAATCAACAAGAAGTGCAAAATCTGTGAGAGGTGAAAGGAGACACCTTAATTATCTAGTCCCTATTGATCCATCTGTATTACACTATTTATTATTTGTTGCTTTTTAAAGCCGCACTGGCGACCGAGTTTAACTTAGTAAATCATTGTTTCTTCTATTTATTATTTATATTGCATTCATATGTTATTGTCAATATCTACGTAGTTTACAACAAGTTCAACATTAATGGTCACCTCGCTCGGATCAACCTCGACACATGCAATCAATTCCAACTCTCAAAATTCATCCACCGCTTGGAATGGAACAATCGTTGCCACACAATAGTACCAAAGTCGATAAAACGTAATCCCTTTTTGTGTGCCAATGCGATTTCAGCAAATGGTAGCATATCTACTGGTACCTCGGCCTACATAATACATAAAAATGGGGATTATGAATGTTGTGTATATTGGTTGGTCCATCACTTGCTTGTGAGCTGTCGGACACCTTTCCAATCAAATGGAGCTTCGCAATTTTCCTTTTCCATGTAGGCAACTAGCGTATGACAAGGTCCATCACCAATTTCTTTTCGAAGATGATATACTTCTTCATCATTTGAGTTACTGTCGAGTAACTTATCTCCTACGGCGTTTACACCCTCCAATCTACCGTCATATACAACATTTTCAATCATGATCTCGTCAGCTTCCTTTAGCAACTTCACCGAATCTCTAAAATTTCCCTTCAGATACTGCTCAAGACCGGCGGCGTATTTCTTCTCAAAATCTTTAGTTATATGACTACGCATCTCTCGCAAATCCTGATCCTTATTCCAGATATCAGGGGTATAGCTGTCCGCTTCTTTGTCGGCATTGACATTCGATCTTTTATTCAAAAAGAAATCGACACCTTGGTGGCGGGCATCAAATGTGTAAATTTGCTGCTTCTTCTTGCTGCCCTTCACAAATACAGTATCAATATGTCGCATCATTTTCTTTGCTTGTGGGGAAAGCATTTCATAAACAGCATGACTGACCAGTATAGCAAGTTTATATTGCTTGGTGGCACACATCATTCTTGACGCCATGTTGACATTTGGCGACAAGTAGGTTGCATCAATCTTATAGATGCTACCTACAGCTCCTTCAACCGCCCATCCGGCATCCATACCAACACTCATTTCAACCGAGAAAGCTTTCACAAAAGCACCGAGACGATAGTCATTTTCCCAAGCTTTGATACTCTCTTCACGATTAATCCCTGCAAAGGACTTGATGAGCCCGAGTAAGGCTCTGTCTGCGAATGCTGAAATACCAGGAATAGATGCAAGCTGGATATTGTCGAGCTCATCGTCAATCTTTGTCTTTGGTATTTGTCCTTTCTTAGAATTCGGAATCGGCTTCTTCTTGTCAAAGAATACATTAGTGGCTTGTTCCTTCTTCTCTCGAACTTCATTTGAGTCACCAATTCTATACACCATCAAAAAGGCTGCTCCAAGATTCTTGTTACATTGGCCACTCTCGCCAAGGCCCCAACGATAGACTTCGTTATGCACAACTCGTGCAACATCGTTAATCAGTGTCATGACATCTTTGTCGAGAGAACGAAGGAGATGGCTAAAGTCATTAATTCCTGCAAATCCAAAAATTGCATACACAATCTTTCCTGGTACTATAGGATTGAAGACAACAGTGTTTTTACCATCCTTGTTACGAGCGAGATTAGAAGAAATAATACCAGCACCTGCAACACCCCAACACTTGCGCAACAAATCAGTAATTTTGGTGACTGCAGTAATCAGTTGTTCAGTCTCGTAAGAACCTAGTTTTGACTTTCTTCCGCCAATATCCATCATGTCCGTATCATTTGTAGCTAATTCTTCCATGTTCAACTCTGACAAAGGCGTGCTATCGTCATTTGTGGGAGCACCAGCCAAAGGATTTTCGGCGTATCGAAGAACAATCTTCAACATTTTACGAAGAGGAGCAATGACATATCTTCTGGCATCACGACGCAAGTATCCAAGACTAGCAATAATCAAGAGAAGCATGGTCAACTGGAGCATGAAAGAGTTGAACGCTGTTCGATGGACGGATTCGGATAAGTTATAAAAAACCTTCGTTCTGACTCCAGTTGATTCAGTGATTCTGGTCACTTCAAGCAAAGTACCAAATCGAATACCAAGTAAAGCTTCAATATCATTGGCGGTAGCATTTGACCAATTCAAACAAGACTCTGTGTCTTTGGCTGATTTCTCTTTGGCTGATTTCTGAGTGCATTGCAGTGGAGGATCAGATATTGTTTCGTTCAATCCACACCGAACTGGTTCTATGCTTGCCCACACTACGCGCTTATTGTCCGTTTCACTTGAGGTATCGAACGTATTGAAATCTTGAGACTTTATCCATGCCTCAACACCACTTTTGTATATATAACAATCTACACTATCGTCTGCAGCATCAATTGGGGTTTGCATGCTGATCTGATGAAGGTAAGAGGTCATGCGGTAAATTGATCTATTCCGTCCACCATTGGCAGCAGACGAGAGAAAGGGTACAACTCCTGTGACGAGAAGGAGGAGAAGCATTGCACGCTGTGAATTTACCAAGAGTAAGGCTGTCCCAATTGTGTCAGCCCTACGTAGTGTCGAGTCATCGTCAGTCTTCCCAACCAGATTAGCAGCACCATCACCTTGCTTTCTAGCATGATTGGAACTGTCATCCGGTTTTATCCAATGATTACGCTTATGGCGAATGAGCCCAAATATCCGTATACGAATCAAGAGAAAATATAAATTTCCTGCAATGAAGGCCCATGAAGTCCTTCCATCTGTTGCATGTATAGCAAAGTGTGCAAAGCTCACGCTGGAGTGTCTTTTCATAAACAATGGTAAAAAGTCTGGAATGGCAAACACCAGTGCAACGCATTCAAAAAGAAGATGGAAACGGTTAATATATCGTACGGTACTAGGAGAAAAAGCCTGCTCATTATCAAGTAGGGCACGGTAATCCTTAGGTCGAATGCTAATTTCAAAAACGAGTTCGAGAAGTAGGGCAATCCAGGCAACACTGTAAAGATATGGGGGCAATAAAACAATTAGATCTTCATTGGTCAAATGAAAATTCAGAACCGATTTGATGAGAAGAACGCAATTGACAAGTACTCACAATATAATGAACATGATAGCATTATCCGTCTTTGAGGGGAGGAACGCATATCTGAATTGGTCGAGGAATGCGACAACAACGGAACAAATGACTAAAAAGTTCACAGTCGTAAACCGAATTTCAATCCTATATGGTGGCCCTCCTCTTGTGATCAATTCAGCTTGGCGGATAAGGAATTCCTTGGTCGCATTCGCTGCGCTTTCGATGATTCGCGCTGTTCGAGAAAAGCATGAGTTTTCTAAAAAGCTTCGCTTCCCCCGGAATTCTCCTAAATCGTTGGATTCTAATGTTCGTTTCGCGGCCGCTATAGCAGCACATTCGCCCTCAGATCCAGGCTCGATCCATTCCATCCATCCTCGATCAGCTCTCTGACAAGCACCCGTATCAAACCTCTCGACGGTGTAAAATTTTTGATCCTCACCAAAATGCACTGACTTTACAGTCGCAAGGACATACACCCATGGTCCTCTTTTTTGATCCTCCGTCTTTCCCTCTCCTTCCGGAAATCCAAGTTTATTAACTGGCGCGCTGGTCGAGTGCTTCAATTGCGTAGAAAATCCTTCGCAAATGGCAACATTGTCTATGAGCGTGAGAGCCACCAGAATATTTGCATTGACGTGGATTTTCTTTTGGAACATATTTCCGTTCTTGATGACATTGGCAGCAGCTTCCATCGAAGCAGCACCGTTTTCGACAAAATTTGCCAAATGGTCAAGTGCATTCTCTTTATCCAAGCTATGCCCTTGATTATAACCATCGCTAGACCTTTGAGTAGACTTGCTGTTCTCACTTGCATGTCTGGCGGAAGCACCGGTCTGGATTGGCTTTGAAGCCACCCTTCTGGAAGAAGATTGTGTCTGCGCTTGCGGTCCACGGCCAGCATCGTCATATTGTTTATACGTCGTAGACCCAAGGCCAGCACCGTCACCGTACAAATCTTCAGCAGATAACTCAATGGAATCACGCCTCCATTCTTTTTGTAGATCATCCTCGCTCCCTAGTTTTGTTGCATTTCCAACAACGACGGAATCGTATGGGATAGGGAATAAAGAATGGTAAGGGTTTGTTGCAGGAGCAGGAGCAGGAGGAATAGACCCAGCTCTTTTCACACGTGTTCCGTACTGATTCTTTAGATTTGCAATATTGACAAAATCTCCACCACCTGCAGCGCCTCCTCTTCCAGCTCTACCAGCGGGAAGTTGCTTCTTAAGCACACCAGGCGGCGTATCACGCCTGAGTAATGCTAGAGGTTCTGTTTGAGAATTTTTCGGAGGATCGAGCCTCAATCCTGTTTCATTTTCTTCCTTCGCAAATGAGATGTCATCGATATTGTCATGTGTATTCATCATGTCTTGAGAAATGCAAGTAATGAGACCTTCGGCTTGGTCTCTTGATGATGATGATTCCTGATGATTCCTGGTTGTGTCAAATCAAAC
>Ga0307978_1003570_pt1 | contig 10555 bp, 5 predicted proteins | sample OrgLakmetage1056_FD_203151 | JGI IMG/M metagenome (GOLD analysis project Ga0307978, IMG submission 203151) | Saline water microbial communities from Organic Lake, Antarctica - #1056 | ecosystem: Environmental > Aquatic > Non-marine Saline and Alkaline > Saline | place: Antarctica: Organic Lake...
TTGGCCTTCTGGAGCGAATTCGCTAGCGCATTTGCAGCTCAAGTGCATTCTTTATGTGCCTCTGTGACTGCTGTGTACTTGTCTTTCTTTGTATTTGGGAGAGTATTAACTAGACTAGACTAGACTTCCTCTGTGCTCCCTGCTCCTTTTACCCACTACCCACTCGTGTCTTGCTTGGTTCTTCGTGGTGTTAGTGTGACTCCCCTCTGTTTATCGGGGTTTTCAAAATCGCTGTCATAATCGCTGTCTCCAAATGTTACTGTAAAAGTAGGTGATCTTGATTCTCTGCCGCCATCGTGCCATTGAACGCAATGCCAGCACGCCGCAAGAGTCTGGCCCCGCCACCTCCTGATGAAGAAGCTGTCCTCAAGGAAAAGTTGAGGCGGCGCCGCAGTGAGGGGACAGCTAGTGATGTGCTAGAGCAACGAAGATTACTGAAGCAGAAGGCCATGAAGGCGAACAAGCGCCGCGATGCCAGCTCCAATAGCGATGAGAGTGACAATAATTCTGAAGACGATGAGGCGAAGGGCGACGCCATTGATGCTAGCAATGATTCAGGCAAATCAAATCAATTGAATGCACCACTGGCTAGCGATGAGCTGGCTGATCACAGTAGTGAGAATGATGACGATGCGAGCAGTAGCAGTGAGGACGACAGCTCAGAAGACGATTTAGACGGAGACGAAGAGTCTGCTATTAGCGCAGCTGTGGCGGCCGGACTAGCAACTATGTTTGGACAGCCATCGCCTGCTGCAACATCAACAGTGATGGCTCAGGAACGGAAGGCCCGCGCAAATACTGGGCAACACACCCCAGCGTTTGCCGCGAGTGACCCGTCTCCATACTTGGCCAAGTCTCACGATGGAAGCACCACGGTGCGTACCAATGCGCTCAAAGCGCGACACAATCACAAAAAGGGTAGCTCTGTTGACGTAGCTGCGCTTGCTGACTCTAGTGACATCTATGGGCGCAGCTCTCGGCCGTACTCGTCGGCTGCCTCGCAATCGTCAGCGCAATCGGCCGTCACGTCAGGCAAAGCCTGGTTCGACTTGCCAGCGACGGCCATGACCGAAGAAATGAAGCTAGACTTGCGCGCCGTGCGCATGCGTGGGGCACTGGACCCGAAGCGCTTCTACAAGGCGCTCGACCGGCCAGGCAAGTTCGTGCAGCTCGGCACGGTGGTGGAAGGCCGCGACGAGTTCTACACCAGCCGCCTGGCTCGCAAGGAGCGGCGCACGAATTTGGTGGAAGAATTACTGGCCGACACCAAGACGCGCGCGTACACGAAGCGCAAGTACAACGCTATTCAAGACAAGACGAACAACAAGCAGAAGTTTGGGGCCGCGAAAAGGGGAAGGAAAATTGGTTTCAACAAAAAGAAGCAAAGCCAGAGTAGCAAAAGCTGAAGGTCAAGAGGAGGCATGGGTGAGGGCGAGGTACCACTTCAAAATATATACTCCGATTCCGTATATGGCTCAGTGTTCATTGGCGTGACGGACTGAAGTTCTGTATGGGTTTTATACATGCGAAATAGAAGAAGGGGCAATTAGAGGTATGCTAACAGCTGTATGAGTACGTTAATGTTAATGCTAATGCCGGGCCACAAGTATGTTGGATCTTAATGCTTAATGCCAGCACCCGGAACGCATAATTGTTTCTTCTCGGAGAATTACTTGTTTAATCCATATCCACTGACTAACGAGATGTCCAGACACTACAGGGTACAGGAATAAGGTCCCGGTGCTGTTCATTTAAAAATCAGGTAAGCCTACTTCGGATCGATAGGTGGCATGGTGGCCCATGCCGGTAGCCGTTTCTTGGCGTTGGCTCGCTGCTGGTGGCGAGCACGGTCGCGCAATACCGAAGTTCCCGCGGCACCCCACGCGGCGCCCGACCCCGAATTGGCTTCAGCTGCTGCGGCTGCGGCCCGTTTCCGGCGTTGCCTCTCCACTGCTCCTCCACCACCGCCGCCATTTCCACCGTTACCAGCAGCGGCAGCCGCCGCAACAACCGTGCTGTGAGCCATCGCGTTCATGAGCTTTTGGTACCGGTACGATGGGTCGCTTTCTTTGGCGCGCTGCGCAGCGTCGCGCTGCCCGCGGTTCAGGGCTTCTTCTCGTGCCACAGCGGCGCGCGCTACCGCGGGATTGGCCAAGCCCCAGGCTTGAGCTGCAGCGGCTTCCTTTTCCGCACTCCACTCGGCTCCTCCGCGCCTACTAGAGCGCTTCGCAGACGATGACGTCGCGCTTGGTGACGTCGAAGAAGTATGCTGGTTCGGCGGCGTTGCTACTATCGCGGGCAACGATCGTGCGGAATGAGGCGTGGATCGCATCAAAGGCTCTGATGGAGGCAGCTGCGGTGCATCTTTTGAGCCGGTAGCGGTGCCACTAGCATGCGGCAAAGGGTAAAGCGGAGGCGTGTGCAAAGTTGACGAGGACGACGACGCACTACCGGCAGCAGGAGCAGCAGCAGCAGCAGGATTGGGCCAATGGCCTGAGGCCACACTCAAGTCGCTGGTTGCAGATGAAGTGGTAGGGCGACTCACCGAGGGGCCAAGCAGGTCATAGGCTTCAAACTCGTCGAGTGGTTGTGCTAGTCCGCCTGCCACGAAAGCACCACTCGAGGGTCGTCTGCTACTGCTGCTGTCTCCATTATCCAATAATCCTCCAATACTGCTGTTGCCGTTGCCATCGATGACGCTGCAATCTTCCTCTTGTCGAGGGCCTTCGTTTTCCTGGTCTTGGTAAAGGTCAGCAGCGCGGCGCTGGTGCGCTCGCACTCGGGCAACCACCACCGGCGACCGCACCGGTCTGGCGTCTTCATGTTGCGCTGCTGACGCACGCAGCGCCGCTACTACGCCAATTCTCTTGTCGTGTTCTGGAGTCGGAATTCCGTGAAGCGCGGATGCACCATCTACCCACGCCAGGGCGGGTAAAACAGTACCCTGCTCTTCAGTGGCATGAGTTTGTCTGTTGTGAATCACTTGCTCGTGCTTGGAACCACTGGCGAAAAGAGAACCTAGAGCAGTCGCCTCATCACCCTCGATCTGACTATTAGTGTTGCTCAGCGACCAAGCTTCCTCGTGTGCTGCCAGCACGGCCGTTTTACCGTACTTTTCCCCGAGTTTGGCCCACATGCCGTCGTAAAAACCTGCGTACTTGGTCACGAAGGTGCCCACCTAGTTAAGAACAAATCCAAGCAAAAGGCAATCAAACTAATTGGAATATTTTTTTTACCTCGCGAGGCACTTAAAATGAAAAGTCTTCTCTTCAATGAAACAATCGCGACGACGCGAAGCATCAAACCAATGACTCAAGTCTTACCTCGGCGAGTTTGGCTGGATTAACTTTGGCATACAAGCACTCGAGTTTAGTCCGGTGAAAGGCTGCATTGTTCGCTGCTGCTTCTGTAGCTGCAACCACCTCCAGGTCCGACCGCCCGCTTTTTCCTGCTACCTGGGAACTGCTGCTGCTCTTCTTGTGCGTGGCAGTGGCTTCTTGATCTCCACAAGTATTTGGGCTCTTCGTCGGTTTCGTGTGCTGCTGTTGCTGCTTTCGTAACAGCGGAGACTGCGGCTCAGCAGAAGAAGAATCCCCTAAAGCGTCCAAGAACCGCTTCAAATCGTTCAGCAAGGCGCCTTCCCCTTCGCCGAACAGCAAACCTTCCACTTCTGGATCATCGTACGCCAAGCAATTGCGTTTGGCAGCAGCCACTTTCCGCCGACACCGTATGCCACGAGCCCATGCTTGCAGTCGAGAGGCTCCGGCGTGCTGTCTGGCTTGTCGCCTCGCGCGCCTCGCCATCAGAGCTTCTTTGCTGTAAAGAACTCTTGCACTTGCGTCACTGCCGCCACCGCTATCATTACCACTACCACCACTGATATGATGCCACCGCAGTCGCTGCAATGCACCGCGCCACATTTTCTGCAGAGCCTTCGCTGCGTTTTCTTGCATGTTCGCTCGGGCAATGGCTGCCCGAGCCTCAGCCTTTGCAGTCTCCTCGGCTAAACGTTCAGCTTCTGCTTGCGCAGCTGCTACTTCAGCGGCGGCTCGGGCAGCGGGGGCCATTTGAAATCGCCCAATCGGCCAATGTGAACGAGTGAAAGAAGCAGACACAGCAGCATCTGACTCAATTTCCATTCCATTACTGTCGCTTCTGTTCTTGCTGCTACCTGGGTCATTGGCCGTGAGAATACTATCATTCAACTGTGCCCGCAGCGCCGCATCTGACCCCGCCGCTACTTCCATTGCGTGGCGAACTCGACGCGCTAATTTCCGCACCGCTGCGACCTGAGTGCTCGACAATAACGGGACCTTGGTGGGAGACCCATGCGAATCTGTTGCTGCCATAAATCTTGCAGTCGTGCTCGTGCTACTGTTGCTGCTTTGGGTCATGAATAATTCATGGTGTTCTGGTGCATCGGCATCTTCTTCTGCGCGGTGCCGCGTCCTCAAAGCTTCCGTGAAACGCCGTGCACTCGCGACCGCGCCTTCCAGGGCAGCATACCCGAAATCTTCATTGGTAGAGTTAGAATTGGCATCCATGGCAGAAGTTGCCCTTATGAGCGTTGATGAAATAGTGTTCCACGACAGCCGAGGCGGCGCAGGTGGGATTAGGTGTTTGGTGCCACATTGCGTGCAAGCAAGCTGCTCGTGTATCGCTGGAGTAATGGAATGTTCATCTCCTGCAGCTACTGTCGCAGCACCAGAGGCAATCGCGCGATTACTGCCTTCAGCTCTGTTGCCGGAATTCTCCTCTGCAGTGACCGATCCATCGCTTGATGCTGGCGGTGATGGTGGTACAGCTGCTGCTGTTGTTGTTGTTGTTACCAGCGGTGGTAGTGGAGGTGGTAGCGGCGGAAGTGGTAGCGTAGGCCGCAACAGCCCTCCGCATTCGGAGCAACTCCACCGTCGTGACCGCCATAGAGCTGCGAGAAGTTGTTGTTTACTTTCATCAAATCCATTATGTGCGGGCGTGGTGGAGGTGTTGTTGTCGTCATTAGCAGCTCCTGCATCACGCACGTTATTGTGGCTTCGACTGCCCTGAGTTTTCGAACTTTTGCGGCCCTTGCGATCTGCAGAGCCACCGTGATTGCTCCGGCTAATGCCCTCCTCTTCGGCCAGCATCATCGCCAACTCTTCTTCCTCAGCAGTGTCGGCATCACTGGTGACTGCTTTGTGCCCTTTCCGGAGCTGCTGTTTCGAAGTGCGTCGAGATTGCTTCCCAGGTGATGACGACGACGACGATGCGAAACCTGAACTCACCTCGCGGGCTGAAGAAGGGGGAGGATGGTTGGAAGCACTATCCTCCAATGAGCGCTTTGTTGATGGGGCACCATAAGGATTGCGGAAGTTTCGAGCCAGCGCGCGCAGCCACGGCACCACAACCAACGCGGACGATCGAACAACGCCACCCTCCGCTGCACCCATTCCGCGACCACTCAAAAGTTGCGCCAAAGGTTGAGCATTAAGAACAGCAGCCATGTCGGCAGCATCGGGTTCAGCAGTGGCGCGAGCAAGGGCACGGCGCGCAGGGCCGAGAGGCATACCGTCCAAAGAGCGCAAGGATGGAAGCCGAGCTGAAAGCCAGGTGACCAACGGCCTTTCCCAGTCTGGAGGTGTTGGAGCGGCTAAAGGAGCAGCTACTGCTGTCCCATTGGTTGCTGCTGTCGGCTGCTGAATTGCTTCATTAGCAGTGCCTCCTTCATGACCTCTGGTCACATCTCCTGCAGTTTCCGGTAGTGGGGCAGCAGCAGCAGGGGTAGTGGTGGTAGGCGAGAGTGCAGAAGGCGGGACGTAGCGAGGCTCGTGAGCAGTGAGCGGGTTGTCCTTGAGAGACAGGCTCACGAGCCGGGCCGAAGACCCCATTGGCCGCAAGAGGCCTGATAGGCAAGCATACGCTACGTGAGGCAGCGCAGCAGATTCGAAGTCCTGTTGTGTTTGCTCTTCTTGTTGAGGCTGTTGTTGCATGGTTCGATGATGTTGTTGTTGCGAGACTTGTTGTGAAGGAGCACTGAGACTATGGTGGTGGAGGAGGTGGTGGTAATCTTCGCTGGGCAAAGCATTGAAGGCCAAGTCTAAGTGGCGCAGGAGCGGTAAGCCAACGAAACATCCCGGCGGCAAGCACACCAGCTGGTTGGAGTCCAAATACAGGCACTCGAGCGACGGCAACCAGGTTGCACGCTTGGCGCCTATACTAGCAGCTGGTTCAGCATCCTCGGAGGTGCAATCGGCGTTGCTATTGCCGGTACTGCTGCTGTTCTTTGCGAGATTACCATCTCCGCTGCTGTTATCGTCGTCAGCCCACGCGCTCATGTCAGCGAGGCGGTTACTGCCCAGCCACAACTTCCTCAACAACGGGAGCTGCAGCGGCGCCGGTAGAGCTTCAAGCCGGTTCTGCGACAAGACCAGGGTTTCAAGGCACTTGGCGGCACTGAGGGTGTGCCCATTCACCCTAGGCCCTAACAAATTGCGGCCTAGATCTAAATGCACCAGGCGCGGCAAGCCTATGAAAGCACTGGCGGGCAAGCTCGAAAGTTTGTTATGGTGTGCGTCGAGCCGTTGCAAATGGGGCAAGTTCAAAGCGCCGCCGAGGCTTGAAGTCGAAGGCCAATCGACCAACTGGTTGGAAGACACGCTGAGGCGCTGCAAAGAGCCCCCCCAGGGGTTCAACTCGTGTGCTTCAAGCCGTGCGAGTTTGTTCACGTCTACGCTCAATTCACGGAGGCTCAAACAGGTAGTAGCAGCAGTAGAAGCGGAAATGCCAGCACCCGTGCTGCTGCTACCGCTACAGTTGTTGCTGCCACTGACGTCGCTGCTTGAATTTCGAGCTGCTGCTGCTATTGCTGCTACAGCTGTGCTTTCCGCTGTGGCTGCTACAGCTCCCAGACCGCTTAAGTTGCGAAGGCCGTTGTCACGCAGAGAGAGCACTTGCAGCGTCGAATGCAAGGATGCCAGAAGGCTTGAAAGGCCGCTCGCTTCCAAGTCTTGCACCTGAAGAAAAAATGATGATGTTGTGTTTCCATGATAGAAAAAACGAATGAGAGCGATTTGAAGGGCCGAGAAAAAGAACAATGAAAAGCGTAGAGATGATCAGTTGTTAATTAGCTCCAAAAAAAGCTTCACTATTCACACCTGGTTGACGTTGAGGCTCAAACTACAGAGTTTTGGGTAAAAGTCAGCGATGACGTTCAAGCCACAACGGAGGTTTTCCACGTCCAATTCTACGCTCAGCACGCCATGATCACTGCTAGTGTCGCTCCCTAATCCGAGGGCACGCACGGCTTCTGCTACTTTCGCCTCGTCGGACGACCAACTCGCTTCTGAAAGCTTACTACCAAGAGTAGCTGCCGAGCTCTCTAACTTGGCTGCCTGAGATCCCATCCCTTGCGCCCTACTGTAGGGTGACACTGGCAGAGGGTCCTTGGACAAGAGGGTCAAGTGCACTTCCACCTCTCTGGCCATAGCTGCTGCCCGCGCAACTCGTGACGGCCCCCTGTAAGAGCACACCGCTGCTTTGGAGGCACGCGCCAGCACCGCAGCCGTAGCAGAGTCGAGCGCTCCCCCCCCGTGTGACCTCGAGTTCGCAGCGAAGCCCGCCGTGCCGTTGCCAGAGCCGTGGTGGTGTGCTTGGGATGGCGCTAGGGTCGCAGCCAACAAGGAAGCACGGCGCGCGTCAGCTTCTGCCATTTCACGCCGCAGTCGAGCTCGCGGATCTTCGTTTTCGGCGGCGGCGGCAGCGGCTGCAGCGGCTGCAGCTTCTCTCTGCGCTTCAGCCTTCGCGTTTGCCTCCGCCGCTGCGGCTGCTTCAGCTGCTTTTGCTGCCGCCTTCAACGACCGTTGCTCCCGCCTTTTGCGTCGCGCGATTGCAGGCGCAGCCGCTTCTGTGTCAGGGCCGAAGAGTGCGAGAGCAGCCTCGGGACCGTTGAGGACACGCACAGCAGTGCCAGGGCCACTGTCCTCTTCGCCGTTGCTTTCATCGTCCTCGCTGCTGCTGTTACTGCTGCTATCATTGTGGTTGGTGCTATTAGTGGTCGTGTCACTTGCCCGAGCGCTGTATCCACTACTGGCGGCTTGGTCGTTGCCGGAGGAGCTCTTATCGTCCCTCCTTATAATGCTGCCTCGCAGGCCGTAGGCTTTTGGGTAGCCAAACATTGCTAGCTTTCTGGAGCGTGCCTCCGCTGCGAGAGCGACCCTCTCTACTTCAGCAGCAGCCCTCGCAGCATCGCGCAACGGCTCGGCTTCACGCCACTGGCACCTGGCTTCGGCCGCGGCTTGTGCGGCGGCTTCCGCAGCGGCTTTTTGTCGAGCTTGCTCAGCCGCGGCTTCCGCGGCAGCTCGAGCTCCTGCTTCTTCTTCCGCGCGTGCCTTGGCTTCCGCAGCAGCCACTGCTGAGGCTTCTGCAGCCAGCCTAGCTTCTTCCGCGGCCTGAGCTTCTGCCGCTAGCCGAGCTGCTTCCTCTTCAGCGGCGCGTTGAGCTGCTGCAACACGCTCAGCCTCGCGCGCTGCTACTACTGCTTTGACCAGACTAGACGCCTGCTGTCGCCGCACTATCGCTTGCAGCGACACGGTAGCAGACATGCGAGCACGCCACACCTGCTTCTGGACCTGAGCACTGCGGCGGCCTAGAGCTCCACGCATTCCAGCTTGCACCACCACGGCCGCTTCGGTGCGCGCCACGTGGGCCGCTCGGGCCGCTTGCGCAGCCGCCCTCTGCTGCTCCCTTAATCGCCGCCGCGCTTCGTCTTCTGCTTCCGCCTTCGCGATCTCTTGGTGCATGGTAGCTTCAGCCGCAGCAGCCGCATCGCGGCGGGCTTGCGCGGCTGCAACTGCGGCCCTGGCGCGCTCATGTGCAGCTGCTTCGAGTTTAGCCTGCTGTTTTGCCCGAGCCTGGGCCGCTGCGGCCGCCGCTGCCTCTGTTGCTTCCCGGTCCCGCGCTAACGCCTCGTCAAGAAGTGCTTCCATAGGTGCCATTAATTTCGAGTCCAACGCCACTCCCTTGTCCCCTGAGGACTTGATACCAGTGCTTACTGCACTAGGAGCAGCGGCGTGAGCGGTAGCAGCGACTGTGGCAACGAGAAATTGTACCGTGTCAGCCACTTCTTTCCGGGCGCTCACCTCTAGCGTAGCAAATGACTCCCCATAGCCTGCAGCCATTCCAGGACTGCCAGGTTTGCCATGCAATGGATTATTTGCGGTTGTCACAGAGATCTCAGTGGCTTCCGCAGCGACATCGTTTGACGGTTCTCTCGAGGCGTGCTCGGACAGCGCTTGGGCAGCAGCGGCAACTGCATCGTCGGCCGCCGCTTCAACGGCTAGGATCTCTTCGAGAGCAGTGTCTGCGGAAGTTGCCATCGCAGCTGCACTCGTTTGAAGCTCCACCCATGCCTCTGCTTGTTCGGTTTCTTGCGGCGCCGCTAGCGCTTCCGTTTTGTCCTGGGTTAACCCACAAGACTCCGAGTTAATGAGTAGGCAACGGAATGAACTATCTAGAACTATCGTTTGAGCTTACCGCTAATTGATTTGTGAGCCATGTTTCGTATTCATCGTCGCTGCCATCGTAGGCTCCAGCCCTGTTTTGACGAAGACGAGGTTCCAGAACCGTTGACAGCCAAGTAAGCACTCGCAAACAGTTCAAGAACGAGCTAGAGCTCACAAACAAGGAGACACATGAAACATCACCACTCTGTTTACTTACAATAGGTCACGCTCAAGCTCGCCGTCTGAGTCGGACTCCATGCCTTAACTCTAACCTCCTATTACTACTTTACCGACATCCATTTTTTGAGCAAGAATTAGTTTTGTCTCAGTAAATATTACATTAGGACGAGTGAATGAGGCATGAGGTTTCCAAATCATTGGACAACAATGACAACAATGGCGGCAATGAGAGAGATTATTACAAGCAGATGAGCACCAACAATGATAGACCCATGATGTATGCCCTCGATCCATTCCACACACGGATGTCGCAACAGCTGCTATCATATGTGACACGGACGACATAGAATTTACCTAGGTTAAAGTAGTCACGATTCCTAGGTTTCCATACGAAGCTGGAGCTTGAATTATAAACAAGATACTAGCCGTAGTAGCTGTAGTATTGGTTTGTAATTTATCAAATTGCTCTAAACTATCCCAATGCCCTCAATTTCGAAACTTTTGCTGATCGTAAATTCTATGGTGACTCTGGTATGTTGAACGCTAGCAAATCTAATCTAGCTCCTAAGCATACTCACTTTGCATTAAGCTTGTCGTGATCTGTTCTCTGCTAGGGCTTGATGACGCTTCTGGTCTCCCATGAGAGAATTCTAGAATCAGGCAGGGCTGATTTCGCAATAACAACACCTTCACTAAGGCTACCAGAAGAACGCGTTGGTGCTCGGTCACAGCCGGTGTCATCGCCGATGCCAAATAACACTAGGAACAAAGTAGATTTGCGGCAGGAAATTGCAGCGGCGCCTTCCACCTCCCTTATGGAGGAACCTTGTATTGACATAGAATCGAATTTACTAAAAAGTGAGACAACTGCTGAGGGTAGCGCCGCTGTCAATGGG
>Ga0307978_1003572_pt1 | contig 10552 bp, 4 predicted proteins | sample OrgLakmetage1056_FD_203151 | JGI IMG/M metagenome (GOLD analysis project Ga0307978, IMG submission 203151) | Saline water microbial communities from Organic Lake, Antarctica - #1056 | ecosystem: Environmental > Aquatic > Non-marine Saline and Alkaline > Saline | place: Antarctica: Organic Lake...
TCGCGCCAGCTGTGCAGATCTATTAAAATACAAAAGCGAGTTGTTTTTCAATAACTCGCTTTTATTATTTAGGAACCAGTTGGGATTATCGTTTTAAAGCAAAGTGGCCTTTAAAACTACGCCCGTCAGCTAATTCTACTAAGTACCAGTAATCACTGGATGGCATAGGAGCTCCATTATAAGTTCCGTCCCATCCTCGACCCGTAGCGCTTACTTGTTTTAATAATTTACCGTGACGGTCAAAAATATAGATGCTCGCGTCAGGAATGGTTTCTACCGCAATGACTTGCCAGGTATCGTGATACCCATCTTGATTAGGAGTAAAATAAGGAGGTCCGCCTATGATGACAGCACTCATAGATACGGTTCCACAACCGTTTTTATCTTTTACATAGATGGTATAGAATCCTGGATACAGATTATTAAATCGCTGGCTGTCTTGATACACGAAGTCATCTAATGAGAATTCGTAATCACCACTTCCAGTGACAATCGCAGTTAGTGTGTTGGTATTCACTTCAAACTGTCCTACATCGATTCGTTCAATTACCGCTACATCAGACTCCACAACCGTTACTGTTGCCGTACTGTCACAACCATCGCTGTTGGTTACCGTTACCGTATAATCGCCACCAGAAGCAACATCAATAGTTTGTGTTGTTTCCCCAGTAGACCACAGGTAGCTAGAGAATCCTGGGCCAGCGTCAATTGTTTCGGCAACACCTGCACAAATAGTATAAGGTCCTTGGTCAGCAATAACAGGTCGTGCAAATACTTCTATTCTAAAAGTAGATAGGTCATAACAATCTTGATGAGCAGCATTCTCTATTCTTGCATAAATAGTTTGTGTTCTAGAAGTATTGGTATAAGGAAAACTCAAAGCATTGACATCATTGTCAGCATCTGTTGCATTGCTGTGATACGTCACATTGAAGTCCGTTGTACTTTGACCGTTATAGATCGCAGCATCTTGTGTACTGAAGTCAAATTCTTCAAAACCATCGTTACTGATGTCATCACAACCTACCACGTCAGTTCCAGTTCCTGCCGTAGGCTGTTCACTTACGGTTAAGGTAAAACTGGTCGTATCAAAACAAACCGGATTTGAGATTGCTTCTATTCTTACAAAAATAGTTTCTGGAGTAATGCTGTCACTTGCATAAGAAGTAGCTAACGCAGCAGTATTCATGTTGGCATCATTTTGTGATGGGTGGAAGGTGATATTGAAATCACTGGAGTTTTGTCCATTTAATACTTGGCTATTTGCCATGCTTAAATCAAATACCTCAGAGCCATCATTTCCAGGATCATCACAAGTAATCATATCCAATACTGAATTTGCCGTAGGAGTAGGACTGATCACAAATCTAAAAGTAGTTGTCGTGTAACAGCTATCATTATCAGCATTATCTATTCTAGCAAATAGATTAGGTGTGGTGCTGGTCACTGCATAAGGACTGGACAATGGACTTGCATTAGCATTAGCATCTGCTTGAGAGGCGTGATAGGTCACATTAAAACTAGGGTTGGTCTGTCCATCGAGGATCGCACTATCAAACTGAGATAAGTCCACATCTTCTGTTCCATCATTAGACGGATCATCACACACAATAATATCTGCTGGAGTTCCTGCAAGTGGTAATGGGTCTACAAATAGATCAATTACAGCAGTGTCGTAACAGCTGTTATTGGCATTGGTCTGTATTCTTACAAAAAGCGTCGCAGAACCACTATTGTAAATAGTAGGTAACGGAGTTGCTCCACCAGTACTTCCCAAATCAGCATCTGCTTGTGAAGTAAAGTATGCTATGGTAAAGTTAGCGGCGTTTTGAGTTCCTAAAACTTGACTGTCTTGAGTACTAAGGTCAAAATCTTCTAGCCCGTCGTTACTAGCATCATCACAAATACGGTATTCGGCAACGTTGTTGGCCACTGCTTGCTCATTAAGGATGATCGTGATAGGAGTGGTATTGTAACAGGTTTGATTATCTGTATTGTCTATTCTTGCAACTATGGTCGTTGTACCTGTCGTAATATTGAAAGGACTCGTAAGTCCCGGAGCGTCAGCATCAGCATCTGCTTGATTCAAGTGGTAAGACACTACAAAAGTAGAAGTAGTTTGTCCATTTAATACAGCAGCGTCAAATTGTGAAAGCGCAATATCTTCGGTCCCGTCATTACTAGCATCATCACAAATAATCAAATCTGCTGGAGTTGTTGCTAGGGGTAAATCATCGACTACAAGATTAAAACTTGTGGTATTATAACAAGTGGCATTGGCTGCAGTTTCGATACGCACAAATACAGTTTCGCCACTACTGTTATAAGAAGTTGGCAGCGGACTTGCTCCTCCAGCACTTCCCAAATCAGCATCAGCTTGTGAAGTAAAATATTCGATATTGAAGTTTGCTGGGTTTTGAGTGAGTAAGACTTCTGTATCTCGGCTACTCAGATCAAAGTCTTCTACACCGTCATTACCTGTATCACATAGACGGTATTCACTAACTGGATTAGCTAATGCTTGCTCGTTGAGAATGATATTGATAGCAGTGGTATCAAAACAAGTTTGATTATCGCTATTGTCTATTCTTGCAACTATGGTCGTTGTACCTGTCGTAATATTGAAAGGACTCGTAAGTCCCGGAGCGTCAGCATCAGCATCTGCTTGATTCAAGTGGTAAGACACTACAAAAGTAGGAGTAGTCTGTCCGTTTAAAATAGTGGTATCAAATTGTGAAAGCGCAATATCTTCAGTCCCATCATTACTAGCATCATCACAAATAATCAAATCTGCTGGGGCTGTTGCTAGGGGTAAATCATCGACTACAAGATTAAAACTTGTGGTATTATAACAAGTGGCATTGGCTGCAGTTTCGATACGCACAAATACAGTTTCGCCACTACTGTTATAAGAAGTTGGCAGCGGACTTGCTCCTCCAGCACTTCCCAAATCAGCATCAGCTTGTGAAGTAAAATATTCGATATTGAAGTTTGCTGGGTTTTGAGTGAGTAAGACTTCTGTATCTCGGCTACTCAGATCAAAGTCTTCTACACCGTCATTACCTGTATCACATAGACGGTATTCACTAACTGGATTAGCTAATGCTTGCTCGTTGAGAATGATATTGATAGCAGTGGTATCAAAACAAGTTTGATTATCGCTATTGTCTATTCTTGCAACTATGGTCGTTGTACCTGTCGTAATAGTGAAAGGACTCGTAAGTCCCGGAGCGTCAGCATCAGCATCTGCTTGATTCAAATGGTAAGACACTACAAAAGTAGGAGTAGTCTGTCCGTTTAAAATGGTCGTATCAAATTGTGAAAGCGCAATATTTTCGGTCCCATCATTACTAGCATCATCACAAATAATCAAATCTGCAGGAGCTGTTGCTAGTGGGAGATCATCTACAATGATATCAAATGATGTGGTATCAAAACAGTCGGTATTGGCATTATTTTCTATACGTGCATACATGATTTGTCCAGCACTACTATAAAGGTTGCTTACAGGAGTAGCCCCACCTACAGATCCTAAATCAGCATCTGCTGGAGAGGTAAAGTATTCAATGTTGAAGTTTGCTGGGTTTTGAGTGAGGAGAATTTCAGGATTTCTAGAAACCAGATCAAAGACTTCAGAATTATTGTTAGAGGGATCATCACATAACCTATAAGTCGCTACTGGATGAGCTACTGGTTGTGGACTTACGCATAATTCAAAATCTGTTGTATCATAACAAGAAGCACTGGTTACCGATTCAATACGGGCATAAATACGTGTACAAGCAGCCGTATTCGTGAAGTTTAATGGCAACGGATTCATTTGCGTATCAGCATCTGCTTGAGAGGTATAATAAATCACATCAAACAGTGTAGGGTCTTGAGTTCCTAAAACACTCGCATCTAATGTAGATAAGTCATAATTGATGATTCCATCGTTAGAGGCATCATCACAAACAGCAAGGTCTGCCACTGGGTTTGCGGTAGGTGGTGTACTGACTACGGTAATGGTAAAATCTTCCTGAATATTATTACCACATCCATTTGTAATATCTACTGTGTAGGTAGTCGTAGAGGAAGGAGAAAAAACAGGATTTGCAATGGCTGGATTACTGACACCCGTAACCGGTGTCCAAAGATATCCAACGGCTCCATTTATAGTCGCGTCCACATCAGTAACGCTACCTCCTATACAGATGGCTCTGTCATCAAGAGTACCGACATCAGTTGCAAAAGAAATGTAATCAAAACAAAGTGATTGAAGGTTTGCTAATCCACCGGTAGAACCCGTAAATCCAAAATAAGTAATATTGCTTCCTGCAAACACCTGATTGATTAAATCTCCCGTATAAGACAGTCGTAAATTACAATCAAAGAAAATACTCATGGTTGTCGTAGCAGCATTCCATTCTATACGTACATCATGCTCTTGTCCATCTTCTATATTATTAGATGTAGCAGAAGCAACTATAGGTCCTGCCAAGTTTTGTGCTGAAGTATGAAAATTATTACCTCCAGAAACAATAGCAATATGATCAAAAAATGGATCTGATAAAACGTTGTTTTGATAGGTATCAAATTCTACCGCAATAGAATTGGCAATCCCTTCATACCCCATTCCACCTCCTACATTACCTATTAAAGGCGTTGGGTTGTTTTTAATAACAAAGGTGAGTCCGTCGGCACCGTTTGCATCGTTAGTTCCTAAAAAAATTCGGAATTCAATAACAAAATCAGCATTCATATCGATTTGATCAGGTGACCAAATCGCACCAGATTGATTGAGTGTGTTAGGGGTAACCGTAAAGCAGTTGTTTCCTTGAGCAAAGGCATTACCCAATAAGCTAGGGTTAAATTGGGCAGTAACTGTTAAGCTAAGCAACATTGCAAAAAGAGTTGCTGCAAGCAGTATATTTATTTTACCTTTTATTCTCATAGTAAGGAGTATTTTAATTTTGTATTAGTTGTTGTCATCTAAAAGGCGGTTTGCTCACCGTACACATAATCATGAAGGTAGGCAAATCGTTCTGTTAGCTTTCCATCGCTAGTGGTCATTTGAGCGCGTTCTAAAACTCCATTTTTATCTCCGTTAAAAAAAGCAGGTATCACATGCTTTTCAAACATTTCGCCGAATCCTTCACTGGCATCTTTAGGCAATTCACAGGGTAAATTATCTACCGCCATTACGGTAATGGATCCAGGAGTTTTGAAAGCGACCTCCTTTTCGCCTTGAGCGTCATAGCCATAAATAGGGTCTGCTATGGTACTAGGTCTTATGGTTGACGCAATAGGACCATCGATATCACAACTCACGTCTGCCACTAAGCTGATTTTAAAATCGGGTTGTTTGGCATCTTCTCGGGTAAAAAGATAAGGAGCTGCATTGCCATAGAAATGACCTGTAATTAACATGTCCGTTATTTTGGCGTATTTTGAAAAATCGCTTACCAGTAATTCTGGATTGTTGTAGCACTCTGTTTTAGTAGGTCGGTAACCATCTTTACGGGTGTAATAGTGATGTACATCTAGTACGGTAAAAGTGGTCTGTATATTTTTAAAATGACCTAACTGCAGGTATTCCTTAGGTTTCAGTTCTTTTATTTTCAGCTTTTCCAGCACCTCTCTTATACCGCCAGCAACTTTACCATTTCCTGTCATTAGGATATGAATAGCTGGTAATTTATTGTTAATGTGTTTCAATTCTGCTTTTAGAGCTGCGTAATCGGGCAAGTCTTCTACTTTAGGTAATTCAAATAAACCGTCTCGCAAACCCAATGCTCGGAAACCGTTATAAGCACCTACTATACCGGCATATCTTCCAAAACCAATCAGTCGCGCACCGTTCTTTTTTACGATGGTTTCATGATCATAAAGCTCAATTTTTTTATCCAAAACTGCTCTAAGCAGCTGGCTATTATAGGGTTGTTTTTTAATGGTATGGGAAAAGAAAAAGTATTTTTTATTGGGAATCAATGCTTTTATAGGCACTTCTTTTACGCCTATCATGACATCAGCATCGCTTACGTCATCCTTTACCACTATCGCATGAGATTGGTACTGGCTGTCTGGAAAGATTCTGATGGGTGAGGATTCTACTATGAATTCCGCTTTCGCGAAAGCGAGACCTAAACGGCTCAACTGCTCTGGAGTAAACACCACTCTCCTATCTGGCGGATTCTTCCTTTCTCTTATAATGGCAAACTTCATAGTTACTTTTTAAAGCAGCAATATAAGGAAATAGACCTTTAAAATAAATTCGTAGTTAATCAATAGTTAATCTAAGGTTTTATAATAGTAATACTATTACATTTGATGATAAATAATTCAGATGCGCACTTATTTCAAAGAATATAGTCAAATAGCCGTGGGTATTCTATTAGCAAGTGTAGGCTTAAAAGCCTTCTTGTTGCCTAATAATTTTCTAGATGGTGGTGTAACTGGAATTGCGATTTTGTTGAGTCAGCAAACCGGCTGGAATATTTCGATCTTACTGGTTCTTATAAGCATCCCATTTATTATAGTGGGAGTTTTTACAGTTTCCAAAAGAATAGTGATCAAATCAATTATTGCGATTACTTTGCTCGCACTCTCTATAAGTCTGGAAACCTTCAGCACGATTACCGAGGATAAATTATTGATCGCAATTTTTGGTGGTATATTTTTGGGTGCTGGGATAGGAATAACGATAAGAAACGGTGCTGTACTAGACGGCTCTGAATTATTAGGCCTTTTTGTTTTTAATAAATATGGTATTAGTATTGGTAAAACGATACTGATTTTTAACGTAATACTATTTGTTATTACGGCTTATGTCGTGTCTGTGGAAGTAGCGATGTATTCTATTCTTGCTTATCTAGTAACTGCCAAGGTGATTGATTTATTTATTCAAGGACTGGAAAACTTTATAGGTCTTACTATAGTTTCTCATAAATCTGAAGTTATTGAAGAGGCAATTGTGGAGCAGTTAGGTGTGGGAATGACTATTTATAAAGGCGCAAATGGTTATGGACGTAGTGGTAAAAGCAAAAAGGTACATATTATTCAAACGGTTATCAATCGCATCGATATCAATAAGACCTTAAAACTGGTGGAGGAATTGGATCCAAAAGCTTTCATTATTGAATTTGATGTCAATAAGGTACGTGGAGGCGTGTTAAAAAGATACCTCACTAGAGGCTCCAATACTTCTCTAACAAAAGCTATGGTTAAAAAAGCCCGTTCCTTATAACAATCAAGGGAGCTATTAATATCAGTAAGGAGTAGCGAAATCTGTTTTAAAACTTTGTGCAAACAGCTTCACTTATTTCTGCTATTTTTAGAGTGAAGTCTCTTGATAATGCTCCTGCGTATGCAAATATAGAGGTTGTCGTTATACTACCTTAGAAACAAGATATTAGAGGCGCAGTAAGCTTGCAAAAATAATTTCTAGCTGATGCAACTATATAGGCAGTTATTTTATTAAGATCAAATTGTAAATGAAGTTCGTGTAAAATTTTAAAAAATTAAGATTTTATTCGCTACAACTTCATCACGCAGTAATTATATTGGCCGATTAATTCATTTTGTTTCTTTAAATCTCCAACCTGTTGGTTCGAAAGTTAAAATATACCATCCTACTTTTATCCATTTGGAGTTTGATTCCTATCAAATCCTTAGGCCAAGCAGAGCGCAATAATTGGTATTTTGGAGCATTAGCTGGAGTTAGTTTTAATGGGGGTAGTTTAACTTCCTTAAACGATAACGGGATCCTACGCCCTATCGCTTTTGGACAAATTCAAGGTCCTGATAATATTGCGGTGGTCAATGATCCCGCTGGAAATTTATTATTCTACACCGAAGGAAGAGTCTTTAAAAATAGACTCCAACAAAATATGCCTAGTACTCCTACAGACGAGTATGCCTTTAGAGAATCACAACAAGTGGTCACCCGTAATCCTGGTAATCCCGATCAATATTACCTGTTTGTAATTATCCAAGATGGTTTAATGATGAGATTGAGCTACACCATAGTAGATATGTCTCTAGACAATGGATTAGGTGATATTTTATTAGAAAGCGCTCATACCATCGTGTTGAATAACGTGGGTCAACAAATGACTACAGCGCAACATGCTAATGGTAGAGATATATGGGTAATTTGTCAAGGCAATGGCACTTTTAATTCGTTTTTAGTTTCTCCTGGAGGAGTTTCCACTGTCGCCATTAGATCTCAAACAGGATTGAGCCCAGTAGATGGTAATTTTAACAATTTTGGCGCCATAGAAACTTCGCCTAACAATCAATTAATCGCTGGTATTTTTTCAGACCTAGGAAAGGTTTTGCTTTTTGAGTTCGATAATCTAACTGGACAGCTTAACTCCATTTACGAAGACGAGCCTGCTATTGCGTCACCCTTGCCATTTACAGGGGTTGAGTTTTCTATAAATAGTGAGGTGCTATATGTAACTCATAATACAGCAGGTATACGACAGTATGATTTGAGCGACTTAAGCCAAATACCCTCTTTTGTAAGTATAACTCCCCAAACCGGTGGTTTAGCATTTTCACATTTAAAACGAGGTCCTGACGGAAAAATATATGTAAGCAATAGAGGAACTTCCTTTTTAGGGGCTATAAATGACCCCAATACGTTAGGTATAGGGTGTGATTATCAGACCAATGTCTTTAACTTCTCTTCAGGAGCTCACCTAGCTCACCTATTAGATTTACCTACCTTTTTATTACCAGACCGACCAGAAGGAATTTCTTTCCTTAATATCTGTTTGGGAGAAAGCACCCAATTGCGATTTGGTACTGATTTTTTTTCTACCAATTATGAATGGGATTTAGGTAATGGGACAACCATCATGGGCAGTGACACCATCAATTACACCTATCCTGCACCAGGAAGGTATACGGTTACGGTACAAGGTAGGGATCAATTTGGTTCTCCTACTTTTTCTGATAGTAAAGAAGTGATCATATACGACTCACCTGTTATCGCTCCTATAGACGACATTTACAATTGTCTTGAAGACACCGCCTTCTTTTTTATTTTTATGGAAGATGAGATTTTAGGTGTTTTAGATCCTAACGTATTTCAGGTCAGTTATTATTTAAATGAGGAGGATGCATTAGTAAGAGACAACAACGTTATTGAATATACCCCTGGAATAGGCTCCCAAACGGTATGGGTACGCATTGATAACAAATTAAATTTTCAATGCTTTGACATCACTAGTTTTGATATCATAACGCCTGAATTTTTTACTATAGATATAGATACAGAGCAATTTCTTTGCGATAATTCTGACCTTAGCTTAAGGGCCCCTGACGGTTTTTTGAGTTATGAATGGAATACCGGCAGCACAGATCAAGAAATAATTATCAATGCCACTGGTGATTATAGGCTTACTGTAGTTAAGGATTTGGGTAATTTCACCTGTGAAGCTTTTATTGTGATTGATGTTTCATTAGCTTCTCTTCCAGTAATAGAAATGATAAACATCACAGACTGGTCAGCAAATTCCAACTCCATTGAAGTGATTATGGAAGAAGCTGGTGTGTATGAATACTCCCTAGACAACCGTATTTTTCAAAGTTCTAATATATTTTCGGACCTGCCTATAGACGATTATCAAGTTTTTGTAAGAGATGTAGAATGTGGAGAATTAGTCTTTAGTGAAGAATTATTTTTGCTCTATTACGACAAATTCTTCACCCCTAATAGCGATGGCTTTAACGATTACTGGCAAATTTTCAACTCCAAAAGAGAAACGGGTCTCCGTATACGTATATATGACCGCTATGGAAAGCTGATTGCCATCATTGATCCTCAGGGAATAGGATGGGACGGCACTTACAATGGTGTTGATGTACCTTCTTCTGATTATTGGTTTCGTGTGGAACGACCCAGTGGCAAAACATATAATGGTCATTTTACTTTAAAGAGATAAAATTCTTTTGGCATATTTTTTAGGTTGATTTCTATGGTAGATTGTTATATTTGCCTTCCATATTTTCTATTTGGAATTTAGTTTTTTTTGACATGGTCAAGAATTACAACTGGGGTCGACTGGTTTTGACAGCGAGATCGAGTTAATTGTAAGCATGTAGAGCGCTGGGAAACAGCTCTTAAATCTCATTTTTCAACTTTTTTAAACGGCGAGAATAACTACGCCCTAGCTGCATAATCCGAATTACAGTAGGATAGTGCCTCGGTCTACTAGGTAGACAAGCAGGAAATCTCTCAGAAGCCTTGATTTACGGCGGCTGATTTTGAGATTTCGTAAATGTAAATCTATTCTCAACAGGGCTTTGATGTTGAGGAGAAACTCAATTGGAGACAAGCGTTGCTTTGGTAGTTTCTAACCGGTGTAACGACTGAAATCAAATGGAAACTAAACATGTAGAAGGCCGTTAAACCGCTCGTTTGGACGAGAGTTCGATTCTCTCCGACTCCACGATTAAATTAAACCTCTTTAAATCAATGATTTAAAGAGGTTTTCACTTTTCTATAAAATAATTAAAGAGTTGTCATTCATAGCGTTATATGTTCGAACTTTTACAATTACTC
>Ga0307978_1003574_pt1 | contig 10550 bp, 4 predicted proteins | sample OrgLakmetage1056_FD_203151 | JGI IMG/M metagenome (GOLD analysis project Ga0307978, IMG submission 203151) | Saline water microbial communities from Organic Lake, Antarctica - #1056 | ecosystem: Environmental > Aquatic > Non-marine Saline and Alkaline > Saline | place: Antarctica: Organic Lake...
ATTTCAGTGACGTGACAACGTGTCAGAACATGGTTGATGTCAGTGACGTGACAACGTGTCAGAACATACGTAAGGTGTCAGAACATATGTACCCAGATAAGAATGTGATGTGACACACAGACAGACAGACATTTTTCTTTGGTAGGCAGTTCTTGGTCGTGGTTGCATAAAACATCAACTCTACGTTGATCTATTTGTCATACCCACGGTAACCGGTCACTTTGAGTGTTACATCGATGTAATTAGTAACATTGAACATTCCACATATTTTAATTGTTATTTTATGTATTATAAATGTTGTTATTGATATTTCATATGTTACACATGATGTAATTGTTATTTTATATGTTACACTTTTGTAAGTTATAATTTTAGTGCATTGTACATGTGCAATCTTTGTTCAATACGTCACACGCACGTAACATGCAATCATAAGTACTACATGCACTTTAGCAATGAATGTGGGCGTGTCCTGCGTGGAGTTCTATGCTTCCCGCTCTCTGAGCTATCGCCTTTGCGATTTTGAGCACTGGCTTCTGTGTCATATGGGCTTGTATTAGTTCGAGTCCGAGTTCGAGTAACCCAATTGAAGGGTTATGCAGCCTCGGCAGCCCCCTAACGAGTGTATGTTTCGCTCATAAAATTCTGCGTGACTCCGCCGGCTTGTTCGGAGGAAAGAATCCAGAATAGGTCCTACTAGAGCGCGCACATACATGCCTCATGTGTATGTTAAGACCTCTGAATGTATGCCAATTGCCTTTGTCTTCCTTTGCCCAAAGAAATTCCTAGTGGACTTGAGACGTGACACACGAAAGGACACTCAGCCCCACCGATGGTCCGGAGGATTGACGCCAGGTGGAGCTCTGCTAGTCTCACGTATCAACGGATTGGCCCACGATATTTCCTTTATTCAATCTAATGTCGAATTCATTGCTAACTTGCGTGTAGTACCTTTGATTGCATGTTACGTGCGTGTAACGCATTGAATTAAGATTGCACATGTGCAATGCACTAAAATTATAACTTGCAAAATTGTAACATATAAAATAACGATTACGACATTTGTGACATATAAAATAACAGTTATAACATGTGTAACACATAAAATAACAATAACAACATTTGTAACATATAAAATAACAATTAAAACATGTGTAACACATAAAATAACCATTACAACATGTGTAATGTTCAATGTTATTAATTACATCGATGTAATGTACTATAGCAGATACAGATACATACCCTTGACGTTATTCGTTTCTCATGTACAGCATACTAATACTGTATATGGAATGATTCTGTGTTTTGATTAGACAATACTATACTCACTCACTCACATCGGGCGCTGAAGGTCGACTATCGGATCTCCAAACACCGGCAGCCCTTGGCGCTTTAAGTAACGTGCTTCAAAATAGATTTTTCTCTAATCAACTTAAATTAGATTATACTCTCCGATTGCAAAGAGGTATAGGAAAACAGCACAAAGCACCTTGGCCGCATCCTAACTAGTAACTTTGCTCCAACGGAGCCTATCTAAGCGCAAGTCTCAAGCCTGAACGATTGAAGTGACCAGAACTAGCATCCTCGCCTTCCTCTTTCTCGCGAAATCTTGAATCGCCAGCTGGTCGAAATTGGGCTGCCAAATGGTCTCAGGAAGTACAAGAATCATTCTGCGGTGCGCGATGCGCGCCATGGTTGTCAAGCCGAACTCGAACTCGAACTAATACAAACCCAAATGACACAGAAGCCAGTGCTGCGGGCAGAAGTTTACGCGCGTGCGTTGCGCGCAAGTCAAAATCGTAAAGAGGATAGTGTGTAGAGGGCAGGAAGCAAAATACTTCCACCCCCTTCTAAAGATCAACACTAGAACTAATCACCTAATACCTAATGCGAAGCAAATTTGGATTATGCGCAGCTGGCGACTGGCGAGAATCAAAAAAGTTATCCATGTCCCGCTTGGTGGAGCTCTCGAACCACAAGCCAGCTGTTACCTATGAGACAGGCCCCGAAGGGCCGGAATTAGAAGACTAAGAGGTAGAGAAGAAAAGCAAAGAAGCGTAAACTAGACCTAAGAAGCTAATCAGCAATCAGGAATTATCAAAGAAAAGCCCCGGATTCGAACACGCCAAACTGGAGTAGTCTCGCCTTTATATACCATCACCACTATAAAGTGACCATGGAAGTGAGCCCTGTGTGGAAATTTCCGACCTTCCCACATCAGGCTACCGGTCTCGTGATTCGGCTAGCGCTGCTGCTGGAAATGGTTCTTACTTCTGCTGCAGCTGAAGGCTTGATACATACAGGTGCCGTGATTTCTGCGGTAGTGTCCTGCTGCACGTATGCTCAAGGGCGTGTCAGCCCACTTAACTGTCCTTCTTGGGCACCCAGAAATTTGTTCGACATGATGCGCTTGCGCTTGAGCCATCCCTGGACCACCAGCCTGAATTGACTAAGCAAGCGAGTACGCAACTGAATAGCTCGAGTCTAGAGTGATATGGGCGGCAGTCAGTAATATTGATTCGACCATTTTTTACTCTTCAGCATTCGAGCCTGAGCCAGCCTAAAGCTTGCACCTAGAGTTTACCAAGCAAGCGAATATGCCGCTGGATGTGACCGCAATGCTTCAATTGCTCGAGTTCGGCAAGGGCAACAATATGAGGAAGAGGAGTAGGAGAACCAGCATGACCCTTCGACGCTTGGGCCTGTAGCAGCCTAAAGCTTGCACCTAGCGCCGAAAACGAGATATGATCGCCATGAGTGCGGCAAGGGCAACAATAAGAGGATCTGGCATAAGCGACTGTACCGTTTTATATGAAGATTTCCAATCACTAGAGGGGGTAGTGTAGGGAGATTTTCTGCAACAGTACCAGCTTGACCTACCACCTAGAGTAGACTAAGCTAGCAAATATGCCACTGGATGTCTTCGCCATGCTGCAATTGCTTGAATGTCAATGAAGCGAATAGTTCGGGACTCCTGCGGCGGCGTAGAAGGCTGTGGTATTGGCGAATTGGCGAAGCTATAACTTCCCCTACAGAATCAAGGCCTCTGATTGGTCGATTCCCCCTTGTGGCTGAGTGCATAAGCGACATACTTACGTGCGAAATGACTCCTATGAATTCAATAGCGGAAAACGTAGACTTTTGCGAGCTAAAGGCCGTTCTAAAGGTATTCTAAAGGAGGATAAGCTCTCTAAAAACACTGAACACACAGCCTGTGTGGCCTGCCGAAGCGTACAAGGCTCGCGTCACGTCGAAGCGCTGCGTGCCTGAGAATCTGACGTATCGCTAAGTCAGCGCTTTCGGACCAGATCCCTACTGTAGAGACTTTTGTGCTGATGCAGCGAGTACATCTATTCATTCTTCTTCTATGCGCTTCGCTTCAACCGTCAATTGGGTTGCCCGATGGTTACAGCCATAGGGCAATGGCTGACAGGGAGCTATCCGTTACCTTAGCCATACCGTGTGTGTCAAGACACATCCAATTTTTGGAAGGGTTGTTTGTGGATATCGTCTCTCAAACGCTCATGCCCGTCGAGGTAGATGGTTACAACAGTACAATATGTACAACATTATCTCTTGGAAATGTCCGGAACTCTCGGTCTTCTATGCAAATCGAGAGAGCTGCAGCACGAGGATAATAAATTCAATTTATTCTTGATCAGATGCTGCAATTAATTTCATTTTGCTGCTTGCACGCGCGGTAGGTAGTCGTGGCTTTATCGGATGCCTCAGTAGGCGAAGAGGCTACAGTTAGCAACTCTTTTCACAATGCCTTTGCGCTTGTGCCGAACTCACAACGAACGACATTGCCAAGCCTAATCATCCTTTCGACTCAAGAGAAACGTAACCATGCAGAAAATCGTAATCGAGCCGCAGCTGCAGCCACCGGAGAAATCATAAGGTGAGCAGTAGGCATTTCTGTGAGCGTTCATGCGTACACCTGTGTTCCCTGTTTCCTGCAATCAACTAGTAGAAGGTCGCCCAATTTTAATTATTTAAATACCTTCGAGCATGCCAGAACATTTACACACTTGCTTTTCGTCGTTTGGCCTCATTTGCTGCATTGTCCTGGACGCTGACGATAGGATGCACCCAGATCGACTCGCTGTCGTAGCATGCGGTCTCGCAACCACAGGTGCGAACGCATTTTTACACAGCTTTGTAAGAGCCACTGATGACATCCAGCGGCATGATCCAACTGCTGCCTGGCCCTCGACTGCATCCACAAGCGACACCACATCGACTGCAAGACGCACCTCACCTGGGAAGGTTTCCTTTCGAAATTTGAAGTATACGTGCGGAGATGCACCTTTGGTCCGAGGTGATTCACTCCATGATGTCTATAATTCATTGTTAGAAGACCAGGGCCCAGCTGAGGGCGCACTGGAAGAAGATGGATACGGTTTCGCACGAGTAGTACCACTGCCAGTAGAAATTTCAAGTACAGCGTGGAAATTTAATCCCGCTCATGGCCACATTTCAATACGGCGGCACACCATTGATGCAAGTCCTGGCGTCAATAAGGGTTGCCGTAGCAGCGACAGAGGTGCCTGCTTCGAACAAATCGACTTTCCAGCGACAACTATATGGACTCCTGGATCCGGCACTAACGGTGAAGGCGAAGACGTGCTTTACACAAAAGCTATCCTGCAACGTAATGGCCGTACTAATTACTCTATGGCTTATTCACCGAGAAAGCTTTCGCTATATTTGCCAACTTTCATACGTCGCTGCGTTATTTTGGAAGGAGACGGCTCGGCTAGAATGTAAGTGGATTCATGATTTGTTCTATGGCTGTGCGATGCCTTTGGATACGAGTTCTAGGTCACTGCTTAGAAGAGTACGGCATTTCTACTGACGTTTCGATCATTGGATTTGGGCTCATTGCTTATAATTTCGAAACATGATTGCATCTATCGAAGCACAGCCGTACCCACGCAAGGTCCACTATTTAAGTTTTTTTCTTTGCGTATGTACCTAGGTTATTTGATTGCAAGTTTGGCGAAGATGGTGTTACGGTGCACTTTAGCGGCCTATTAAATCTACCTCCATGTTCTCAAAAGAATCACGTGCAAGGCTTGTCCTACACCGAAATAGTTGCAGTGCCGGGCCTACTTGAAAAATACGCCACCTGGAATCCATATCTCATCGAGCCTGATTCGAGCGACGACCTCACATTGGGCTTTGCATGCTTTCCACTTGAGAGACGCGCTGAATTTGCTCCTGGTATCATATATAGGAATGCAAAAGGGTCCTTTGCCTACAAAGTTAACTAACAAATAATAGCGAGGCCAAGCCACCTCACAACCTCGCACCTCATGGACCTCATGAACATTATGTTTGCCTTGGAAAATAGAAGCGCGAGCTACTGTAGATCACGCAATCTAATCGTCTGCTTATCTTATTAACTGACTCCTTATGTCTTATGTAATTAGAATCACTTTCAAAAAAGATCGCGCACTTCCGTAACGCACATCCGATTGGAAAAGGTAAAAACTCTCCTTGGGTGCTGCTACGTAGAAAGATGCATTAATGGACTTCAAAAGAGCAGATTCAGGTCAGGTCAAAACGATATACAACGGGCTTCTGCTTCACACTAGCACACTAAGTCCAGTATTTCCATGCACCTTGGTACATTCATACCTATACGTTCAACATTTACGGTCTTGTTCTTGTGCTTGAACCGCTGTTATGAATTATGCCTATATACGTCTTGTGTGGTGTTGGTGTTGAAAGTTGAAAGAGTAATAAGTCTTATGTCTTATGCTCCAATTACCTTATACCAAGCCATATCGCATATAGCATACAGTAGAAACAAACGCTTCGCTCGATTTCGAGCACCGAGCATTCTAATTCGCATGCTATGTGACATCTATGTGCTAATGCTTCTTGAAAATCCAACCACCCAGCTGTCCAACTCCATCTCAATCATCAGCCGGTCGGGCCCAAATCACCAACCTCCAAAATTTCTTTCTGTTGGCATTCTGATTCCGGCCCTTCTGGGCCTGTGTCAAAATCGCCTGTTATAATCCAGAATCCGGCATTTGAGTTTAAGCGAGGTATTTCTCAGAGAATTCTACTTGCGGGCTATATTTGAGTCCAACAGAAATAAGTGGAATCAGGCAGCTAAATATTCCGAAGACTTTTCAACTGCGACCACGTTTCTTGCTGCTACTGTGGTTGCTTTTGGACGAAGTCGGTGCAGCAGCGTACTCTTCGTACGGGGGCCTTGTCTTGCGGAGGGTGGCATCAAAGAGCCAACTCGGAGTCACCACAAAACCCGCTGGGCCGCCTGCAGCGAGCTCCTGCCATGCCTTGGCGCGCTTGGCATCTTGCGAGAGGGCCTCGGGCACGGCCACCACCAGGGGAGCTACTTCTTCTTTGCTGGCACCGGTGGAGATAGCCTTGGTCACCGCTGCCGGCGTTGAGCACCATTTTCCACCGGCGCACTCCACGATGAGCTGCAAGTCTTGCGGCGACGGCACTTTCGCCCCAGGAGGTGCCGGGGCGCAGTAGATCGCGAGCCCTTGGAACACTTTTTCATTGGACGCTAGGGCGTCAGCCATGTGAAAACCATACTTGGCTTCCGCAGCTGCGTCTTTCACAGCATACGCTGTTTCGTCTAAAGGAGCACCTGCGGCGGCGCTCTCTACGAGCCATTTCAAGTCCACAGTGTGCTGCACCCCGCAGCTCAAGCTTGCCATCACTTTCACGCTGCGTTTGAACGGCAACTGCTGGGCAGCTGCGGCGCACACCAGGTGAGTCGCCAACCTCGGGTCGTCGACGAGGGACGCACCAATGGAGGCGAGCTGTTTTTTTCCGGCAGCCGTGATTTCGACGTTGGTGAAGAGCACTTTTGGCGCTTTCACAGAGGACTTCGGCACCGCCGATGCAGCTGCAGCTGCCCCCGAGCCTGAAGCTATCACAGCTCCGCTCATCGGTGCAGGCGGCCCTGTAGCTAAGGAAGAAGAAGCAACCGTGGTTCCCTCGCGACGAGTGCGCTTTGGTGCAGGTGCTGCCTCGGCGGCAGGTTCCTCAGGTGCAGTGGCAGCTGCAGCTGCTGCTCTTTTCCCACCCTTTGCCGTGCCTTTTGTGGCTGCCGCACTTTTTGGGCTTGACGGTGCTATTTTAGCTGCAGGCTCCGCTGTCGCTGGCGCAGGTGTTGCCTTCCCACGGCGCTTGGGTAAAGAGATCTCTTCCAACGTGGCAGGCGTGCACTCTTCAACATCTTCTTCTTCTTCAGCAGCAGCAGCAGCAGCAGCAGCAGCAGCAGCTGCCGCCGCAGCCCTGCCCCTTCTTGGTTTACCAGCAACCACCGGTGCTTCAGCTCTATCAATTGGTTCTTCAGCAGCTGCTCCAGCAGCTCCAGTAGCTGTTGCTGCGGCTTCAGCTGTGACTTGAGCTTTGGTGCTGCGCCGGCTGCTGGTCTTTACAGGGGTGGGCTCAGGCTCTTCATCGGATGGCGGCAGTGGAGCTGACACAAGAGCTTTCTTCGATTTACTACCCCTAGTGCTGCCTGGTGATGGTGCAAGGGCTTGGTCTTGGTCAGCTTGAAGTTCGTCTTTAGAATCAGTGCCGCCCCCACGAGTAGTAGCGCCGCGTCGACTCCGTGAGGAAGAAGCTCGTGGCATTGCTGGCGAGGAAGCAGCAGGTGAAGGTGCAGCAGCAGCAGTGGCGGCTTTACCATCCTCAACAGCAACAGCAGCATCATTACTAGCGACAACAGCAGTGTTCTCCGACTTGGGCGCAGCCTCCTTTCCAGCTTCTAGCGCTGCCAGCATAGCAGCATTCGCGGCAGCTGCACCCCCTGTAGCCTTCCTCCCACTGCCACGCTTGCTGCTTGCACGACCAGCTGTTGTGGCTTTTGATGTTGCAGCTGAATTTTTGGCTGCCTTGCCCTGGTGCACCTTCGGGCTATCACTTGGAGTTTCGGTGGTTGCAGCATCCTTGATATCCTCAGCAGCACTGTCAACCTTTTCAGCAGGAGGAGAGATGTCCCCGGCAACAGCAGCATTATTGGGCGGCAGTGGCGGTGACCGCCCTCGCTTCGGTCGCTCCCGGGAGGAGGTTGGGTGAGCTGCAGCTGCAGGTGATGACGAGGCAGCTAAAGGTGATGCAGCAACAGCCTCAGGAAAAGCAGTCTCTTCCAGCCCTCCTTCATCTCCTGCCACGGCTGCTTCATATTCTTCTTGTTGTTCTCGTCGCCGCTCTTCACTTTTATGGTGTCGATGCAGTTCGGTTTCCAGACGGAGCTCTTCAAGTTCTTCGATCGCCACAACTCCTACATCTCCCAACCTAGCCTTTCTGGAAGGCGATAATAGGTCATCCTCGGAATCTTGCGAGGATGCGGTAAGTTTGTCCTCGTGCTCCGATTCGACCGTCGCTTCGGCAGCAGCTTCACGGTCAGAGGTGTCTGCTGCGGTCATTGCCACCGCTGTTGCTGCTGCTGCCGGTAAGTTCGACAGATGTGGTGAAGCGGGCAACGGCGATTGAGATTTCGAGGCATCCTCAGCCTCGGCTTGTTTGCTATCCGCGGCAGTGGTTTCGGTAGGCTCATTGGCTGGCGTGGCTGCCAGTGGAGAAGCCTCAACCGCCACCTTTGCTTCTCTTTCCTCCGTTTCCATCGCCGCAACGTCAGCGTCGCCTGACTCTTCAGGAAGTGGCAAGGGCGCGCTCGTTTTCTCTTCTTCGTGCTTGAGACTGGTGGATTCGACGGCAGCATCGGCGTGGGAGGCGCCGGCCACCGTGATCGCTTCAGGTAACGCTGGCCCTGCCGCTGCCGTTCCGGGCGTCGCTACCGGTGCTGCTGTTGCTGTTGGTGAGGTTGGCGACTTCGTAGGCAAGGGTGATTGGGGTTCAGGGCTAACCTCAACTTCAGCCTCGTGAGTAACGGGCGCCGCAGCCACTGGAGTCGTCTCTGTGATGGTGGCTGCTGCCGTTGGAGGTGGGATATCTATCGTCTTCGCTTCTAGATTCTCTTTCTCTTCTGCTTCAGTGGTGCTTCCACCTTCCTCATCTAGGGCCGTCGTGTCCAAATCGGCAACCGTTTGTTCTCCATCGTCCATCACGGTGGCGTCGCCTGCCGCAAGGACAGTCCTGTCAACACCATCGTCGCCCTCTTCTTCCTCAACAACTGTGCGGTCAACCTCGTTGCCATCGTCGTTCTCGTCGTTGTCCACGTCTTCGTCCTCTGACTCGATGACCGACTCCATCGCTTGCGTAGCAGCTTCATGTACAAAATCCGCAGCAGAAGGTGCTGCTTCTTCGGTAGTCACATGTGGGCTGGTCTCTTCCTCATCTGCTGTGGCCTGCGCCGCTTTCGAAGCTGGCACCTCGGCCGATGCACTTAATTGACCTGTGTTTTCGGGCGCGTTCTCACCGTGGTCTTTGCCGTTCTTATTGATTTCCTTTTCCTGTCCTAGTGCTGCGTCTGCACCTATTTCTCCATCTGCTGCTCCTGAAACAGTTGTCTGCACACCTTCTGCTGCCTCATCAGGTGTGTTATCATAAGGTTGAGTTGGTTCTAAATCTGAAGCAGGTGGCAATGCAAACACCTGGATGGAGGGCAGATACAGAGTAGAGTTGCGAAAGCAAGTAAAGTCAAGTCGCGATGTTAGTACAATATGAAACTGATGACGCAAATATGGTGACCATTTCGGACTGACGCACGTTGAAATGTAATCATGGACGAAGTTTGAAAAGACCTACCTGAGTCGCATCGCCGCCGTTGTCTTCATCGTCTTCTGTACCCATCCCAAACGCCTGCGTCTCGTCTACGTCGCCAGCCTCCTCGCCGCGTTTCTCTCCCTCCTCGCCATTCTTCATCTCCGCTTCAACATCGTCGCCGTCTTCTTCCGTTGGCTCTAACGGCTCGTACGCCTGCGTAGCGGCGTCGTCAAAGCGCACATTGCCAGCGTCGGGCAACTTTTCGGCGGTCATGGGCGTAGGCACACTCGTAGGGTCTCTTCCTTCGTCGTCGTCGTTGCTGTCGCCTTGCCTTTGTGTGACCATCTCTTCGTTGGCGGAGATTGCCTCGGCAGGACTGGCTTCCTCGACTTGTTCCTTGACTTCGTGCTTTGATCTGCCCTCTCCCACCTCATCTTCGTCTTCCTCAGCTAGGCCCCTAGCTATGGTGGCCTCTTCCGGTGCTTTAGAGGCTGCAGTCGCAGGTTCGGTTTCCACGATTTCTTCTTCGCATTCCGTGTCGGAGCCCCCTTCCGCCTGAGTGCCCAGAGGTGAGCCCACCGGGGACAGGGCTGCTTGAAACGGCGACGGAGCGGCCGAAATTCCTGGAGATCCCCCACTTGCATTGGTAGTAGCACCACCTGCCTTCGTGTCAAGAGCACTGGCACTAGGAGACGTCTTGACTGTGGACACGACGATGACTTCCTCTTCGCACTCCGTGTCACTGCCCGAGCCGCCTGCCTCGTCATCATCTGACAATGAGCTCAGCATTGACGTAAACTTTGGCTTCCCTGCCTGCGGAGTTGCTGTTTGTGCTGCAGCAGGTGAAGTCTTAGAAGCTGGCTCTGAGCATGCTGGAGAAG
>Ga0307978_1003580_pt1 | contig 10545 bp, 10 predicted proteins | sample OrgLakmetage1056_FD_203151 | JGI IMG/M metagenome (GOLD analysis project Ga0307978, IMG submission 203151) | Saline water microbial communities from Organic Lake, Antarctica - #1056 | ecosystem: Environmental > Aquatic > Non-marine Saline and Alkaline > Saline | place: Antarctica: Organic Lake...
GCCCTGCGCGCGATTTACCCTGCCGCGCGAATTCTGCTCTCAAAATTCGACTTCAAGTCGGCCTACCGACGCGTCCACTTCAGGGCCGAGTCGGCTCTCCAGAGCTGCATCACGACCAAGGGCCTTAGCGGACTCGATCTTGCCCTGGTATCTCTCCGCACCACCTTTGGCGGCAGCCCCTGCCCGTCGATCTTTAGCGAGATTTCCGAGACCGTCACCGATCTCACGAACGCCATCATCCGCTGTTCCAATTACGACCCAGCCTCTTTTCCAAGCCATTACAGTCACTTACTTGGCCCGGCCAAGGTAGAACCCGACAATGTACCACTCGCCGCGGCCCGCTCCTTAATGATCAACCCCGAACACCCACGAATTCGGCACCGCCGACGTGTTTTTGGACGACATTTTCTCCGCTATCCCACAGCTCGACGGAGATTCACCAGGAGACCGCGGTGCCCAGGCTGCCCTACTCGCATTGGACGTCCTTGGGCATCCACTACTCCCGGACGGCGGCGAGTCTCTACCCCGAGACAAAGTTGCTTGTAGCTAGGCTCTTGCAAGGACGTTCCATCCTCGACTCGACGATGACAAACAAAGCTTGGCGAAAAAAAGTAGCTCGCTTGTTTTAATCCTGCATTCGTTGTTGTTGCATTCGTCGAATACAGATAGTCCGGAAGAATGGAGTCCAAAAACCGGTCGCGGGTATCATTGGGCAGTGCACTTTTCTTTCGGGCTTAGTGCAGTACTGATGAAACATGAAATCTCGAAGATTTTTTTAGTGGAGTCTGTCCCATCCTCCAATGTTAACTCAAACCTCCAGCGTTCATTCAAACCTCCAATCGCTGAGTAGCTTTCTCACCGTATAATTTACCGGTAGCTATCCCAGGTTGACGTTGACTACCTGCTTCCCCAACTTTGCGTATGTCTACCAATACGGGTTGTAGACTAGTACTAGCTAGTGGTGCTTTGTATGGTGAATGTTGCAATGCGATTGGTACCAGCGTCGTTGGCTGATACAGTACATATAGTACAATGGTGCAGACGTGTTTTCGGCATCTCGTTGCTTTGTTCGCTCGTTGGTCTCCAAACGCTTTCCCCAAGCCTGGGGTAGTGGCTGTCCTAGCACGGCGAGAGTCACACACACACACACACACAAAAAGCAAGAACCAATACTCTTTCATTTGGGGACTTTGGCGTATCTATCGTTCAGTCTCGCGGCGATAGCGTCCATTACACGCTTATTCATTAGCAACGGAGGCTTGTCTATTTCCACTTGCAGCGTTTGCTGCAATACATTGTCGGCATTGACCGTACAAGGCGTTTGCGCCTTGGACGTTGCCAACGACTGCTCCAAGACACGCAACACGTCTTGCCAATCAAAGACTTGCTCGGGCGTAGTTTTCGTGTTTGATTTCGACGCGGTCTGCGGTTGCTGTAGATTAGTCAATAATAGACGCATCAACGTTTGCGTCTGCGTTTGGACTTCGGATTGTAGCAGGCGATCCAAGAGTTGTCGTTGGGCCAATCGGATCTGGGCCCAGCAGCATCCTCGTTGGTTTTCGCTCCCGTAGTAGTGCTGTACTAGTCTTTCAGTTTGATCAAAGTTGATGCCACAACTCGGGCAGTCAAATGGAGCTACTGGCGGTAGTTTGGGAAACTGGAGGGCCTGGCACTGTTGTTTGGCTGCAGCAGGACCGTATGGATACAGCGCATCGCCATGTTCGTCCGTACTAGCGGATCGATCAGCTGCTCTCTGAGGAATACTACCTTTCTCCATGGGGTCGCTGGTTTCTGGAACAATCGCACAGGAAGCTGCATGGATAGCACGTTCCCAGCAGCGCAAGAGTAGGGCACGTGGAGCCTCGTCGGTAGCAATCGAAATGTCTTGTTGCCGTTGTTGATTGGACGGTTCAACAATAGCGCGGTCGTCCGCAGCATCCTCAAAAGCTGTAGCTGGTTGCATCGATAATCGCATTGCAGAGAAGCGACACGGATGAATCTGATCACCGTGTTCGCAATCCCATGCTGTATCAGGGACGTGTCGCTCTCGAATCTTATAGACGGACTTGGCTGGCCATGGCACGGCTTCCATGCCGTTCTTGCCATATATCCTAACGTCGGCAGCGTGAACTTGCAGGACCTCGTTCACCTTTCGAACCTTGGATTTCCCTTGAGAAACACTTTCCGTAGAGCCATTGACGTTGTCGTCTTCCACGTTGTCTTCCACGTTGTTGTCAGGGGCCAGCGCCAGCTTTCTCTTGTTCCACGCGTGCTGGCGCCATTGTTGGTGGCGATTGAAAGTACCAACGGCAACGAGGTGTTCCAAGGCTGCCGAGAGATCTTGTCGTTCCGATCGACTCAAGCCTTGGGCATTCGGCGCTTCTTCTTCTTCCGGCTCCGCGTCGTCCGCCATGGTGAAAAGTGTTTTGGTCGTTGGTTCTGGCGTTCGTTTCCAGTGTCCTCGTCATTTCAGAAAGTAAATTATCGCCTTCTGGCAACCACTTATTGAACATTGGCTTGTTGGACATTTACCCGAATGAGAAAAGGGCGCTGGCGCTGGCCGCTACGCTGGCACTTTTCCGACTATCTCGGATCAAGCGAGAACGACGACGATGATGAGACACACAATAAAACAGCACGAATCAATCGGAAGAAAAGAGAATCCAAGTGCTTAGGGTATACACACTCGGACTCGACAACGATAGAGCCTCATTAACAATGATAATGATGCGAGTAAAGGCCCTTACGGTGCTCGTTGTCTGCATATTGGCTACAGCGGTTGCGTCAGCCCAAGGCGAACACAACGGCGTCGACCTGCACAATCGCAGTAGCAACAACAGCAACGAGAACAACGCAGATGCCATCACTTTTGAGGATGCCCCTGCCTTCGAATTTTCTGCGAGGGAGGAGACTCTGGAATGGCCTTGGAGTAGCAAGAGCGGCAACAAGACACAGCAAGACAATTCTTGCAGCAATCACTCCTCCTGTTCTTCCTGCGCGCAATCTTCGTGGTGTCACTGGTGCGGTCACGATGAGACGTGTCACGTTGTTGGGAGCATGTACGGTTGCGTGTCGGGTACTAGTTGCGAGAAGCCACCGCCCAAGAATGAAACAGATCCCTCGGGTTGCACGGCTCACGACACGTGCTCCGACTGCGCCCTGGCGTCGCATCTCTGTCACTGGTGTGCCCACGACAACGCCTGCCACTCTGTCGGCAGCGTCTACGGCTGTGTCACGGGCGTAGACTGTTATTCCAACGATCGTTGCAAACGCACCGAACCCGAACTCATCGAGAATACGGCCTTTACCGAAATTGGCCCCATACCATTGTTTGTGTTGGTCTTACTGGGATCCTTGTTGTGCTGCTGCGCGTCGACTTGCATGTGTGTGGCTGGTGGAGTCAAGGGTGCCTACGATGATTTGGCGGGATTTTCTGGTGGTGCAGAGTCGGAACCTCTCTTGGTGCAGCAGGGAGCACGATCACCGACGTCGTGGGATACCGAGGTGCCGCGAGCGGCGCCTACGGTGACCGTGTCCGAGACGACCGAAGAGGAGACTTCTGATGATGTTGTTACCGAACCAGACGCTGATGATGCCGCCACCGATAGTGTACATTTGGCGCGCACCGAAGAAGGAACCAACACGATGACGACGGGGGGTTACGTGAGACTAGTTGATCTGGCCAACGAGGGTGGGCAGGGGGCGTTGGTCGCCGAGGAAGACGCTCCTCTTATTGCACCACAGCCACGCCCCAGGCGGCGTACTGGCCACATGCAGCGTATGTACAATGTCTGCGTGGCGTCCTACATTCTGACCATGGCGGTCATTATCGCAGGCTTTGTCGCGGGTGTCCACTACTTTCCCTCCAAGCCAGTCTACAATATCTGCAACGACAATTTGGCCTGGAAGGAATTGATTGATAACATGGCTTCGATGAAACTGAGTGCCGACTTTGAACTCCTGGCTTCTGTCAATAACCCTAACCATTTCGATGTGGCTTTGGACATGGGTACGGGCAGCTTTTATCATGACGGCGCCTTTGTTGGTACATTTGACATTCCACCAGTGACAGTCCAGGCCATGGCAATTACCGACATGATGATTAGTAAGTTGACCCTGATTGATTACAATGCAGTGTATGGAAACAGCCTGTCACCCTAACTCACCTTTTGCCTTCCCTACCTACTGTGCAGTCGCGCACTTTACCCCAGAGAAATGGTCTGCCTTGTCCATTACTGCCGAATACTATCGAGGAAAGCTAGTGTTGAACGTTGACGCCAAGGCGTCCGTACGGGTCCCAGCCCTGTTTGACTATTCGATTTCCACCGAACTACAAGACTTGGAGGTCCACGTGAACGAAATGGCGGATCGTCACTTGTGCGCCTGTCTGGATTGGAATGAGGCCCGCAATACTACGCCGGGTTTGGGAATCTTTTACTAGAAGAAGCGGAGGTGCGGCCAAGAAATGGAAGTACATATTTTATACCCTTGTTATTATTATCTCGCCAACTTAGATTCATAGAATTTTTCTTGCGTTGATGTTAAATCCATGTGCGTGTCCATGATAACGGTACCAGATAGTCTAGTCTACTCTTTACCGGTACGAGTAGAGGCTTTGAGTTGCGACGTTTCGCGCTATTTTCTAATAAACAGATTTGAGGAAGGTCGCGTCACGCGTAACAATAAGTCACGCATCGTCTCACGACGATGGGAATGCATCGACGCGCCCATGCGACCTGAGAACTGAGAAGCCACCTATCTCTTGCGCATTACGAGACTCCAAGAGGTCAATCGATCGATCTATCAACTTGCCAAGCAACAATGGGTCCCCAGGATATAATACACCCGCGTCGCATGCAAGAGTGTCTCGCATGGTGTCCCCAAGGAATAGGAACTTACGCGTCGCTCCATTTGGACTCCATCAGCAAGATACTGAATCATATTCTACTAATTATGGCAGTACTGAACATGTTCCTCTTCTTTTCTTCTTGGAATGTCTCGTTTCTACCTAATATGGGGTTCAGCACGACGTTCATTACATTGATGCTGTGCTTTCAGAACGCCAGTGTTTGGATCATCATCAACAACCACCGCATCTCCTCCTTTTCCTTCATGGCTGCGACTGAGTTTATGGTCGGCGTCGCTCTTGGAATCACCATTGGAGCCACGATTCTAGCCTTTGTCCTATATTCCAACTACCGACACATATCTCGATGCGATCCGATGAAGTCGGATTCGACCTACGAGTACTTGTGTAGCGAACGCAAAGGCAGCCTAACGGCAGTCTGGTTCTGGAGTGGACTGGTCTTTTGGCTCAACTTTTGCTCCACCTTACTGATAGCAATTGGCCGGAATGAGTTGGCATCGAGTGGGCAGTACGAGGATCTTTCCATGAACGATTACGAAGACCACTTTCGACGATTCCAACAGCTGTCCCAAGAAGCTGGTGTCGTGCACGGTGCTATAGGCACACCTGTAACCCCGGCCTTTGTGGGGGATTACACTTCCATTCCGGAGATACGAACGGGTGGAGACGATAGCACCAGCATGGCTTCGGTTTCCTTGGGAACAAAGCCATCGCAAGAGCAGCAACCCCTGAATGAAAAGGCAAAAATCACATCTGTATGATGCTAGTCGTGGTAGTAGTTAAGTCTACGACCAACCGAGTAGCAATCCTTTTCTTAGTATCTCCTCGTAATAGCCTTGATATTTACTGCATCCTGACAAACAAAGCAAAGCGCCTACTCCATATGGCGAGGACCAAGGACAAAGACGGGAGGAGCCGAGTCACGAAACTTACAAATCTGCGAGTCCCGAACTCCGAAAACCAACCATCGTCGCGCCTCGCACCAATCGCACCGTCCATCAACGCAGCTCTCACAATGGTCAATGGCCGGTACACCGAAGGAAGGACTTAGCTGTTTGCTGCCTGCTAAATCTAGCCTGAGGATCTCAAGAAGCACGAGCTCAGACGAACATAAGGAAGATGAGGACCCCCATAAAGATCACCATGCAAGTTCTTCTCGTCATGTTGATGTGTCTACAGATCTGTTTTGCTTGGATTCCCTCGGACCAGCACACTCGACGATCGAGTCAACGAATGCCTCAAACCAGAATATGGAGTACACTCGAGCCACTCCCGAAACATGAGGTCAATGGTGGGGTATCAATAGCTCCCCCAGATGTGATCCAACTTGCCACGGAACAACGAAACCTTCGGTTTGCTGGCGTCGGACGACTATACGCCGAAGAGTCAAAGCATTCGCCTTCCGTTGAGCCACATATCCAAGTCATTGATCGATTAACCCAGGCAACAGTGGTAGTAGTTGGCTTGGGTGGCGTCGGCTCTTGGGCGGCCGAAGCACTCTGCCGAAGTGGTGTGGGCAATCTCGTTCTCATAGACCTAGATGATATCTGCATTTCCAACACCAACAGACAAGTGCACGCTCTTTCTTCAACGGTTGGTCAGATGAAGATTGACGAAATGAAACGGCGGCTACTCGATATAAATCCAGAATGCAACGTCACCTTGATTCACGACTTCATATCAAACGAAAATGTGCATCAGATATTGGAGGGTCTATTGACCGATGTCACCGCTTTACTCGACGGAATCGACGGTGCTAAAGCCAAAAGTGCCCTACTTGCGGCTTGTACAGATCTCCGGATTCCCGTTGTAACTAGCGGTGGCGCGGCTGGACGAATGGACCCCACCAAGATTGTTTGTGACGATATCGCTAAGGTCAACGACAAGCTATTGGCCACCTGCCGAAAGGATATGAGGAAGCGTTATGGTTTTGGAACTGGTTTATCTTTCCAGGCTCGACAAAAAGGTAGCAAGGTAAAGAAGTGGAGGATCGACGCGGTTTATTCATTGGAAGAGCAGAAAGCGCTACCTTCTGGGGAGGACGCTTCGTCGTTTCGGAGATGCGACGGTGCTTTGGGAACGTCATGCTTTGTTACAGGTTCTTATGGATTCGCTGCTGCCTCTCGAGTTGTTGAAATGATAGCCAAGGATCGTCTCAGGCCGCCAATGAGACCAAAGCAATAGAGATAACTCCGTGGAATGTCATGGCTTTAAGAACTAAACTGTAGTTTATGTCAGGGTCTATGCATATACTTGAATCATATCATTCAGAACTCCACAAGTGTTATCGCCCATTGCAACGTAAGCGTAACCATTCATTCCCCAGTAGGACGACCACTGGTTTCGGATAATCCAATATCCTTCACGACTTCCAGAGTTTCCATTATCGTTGCTGCCACTATCACCGCTTCCACTATCCTCTTCATCGTTACCATTCGAGTCCATGTAGGCGTAGCCAACAGCTTGGACGCAATGATTTACGTCCATGAACTGCTGACTGCAACCGGAATCGCTGGTGATAATACCACCAGCGTAGTCCTGCCATGTTGATGCGTCAACACAGACGACGGCAGGGCCGTAAGTTGCAAGATTCCTGACTGCCAAGCCTTCGTTTTGCGAGTCGCAATTACAGCCAGAGCCATCGGTATAACAGACGCAACGATCAGTGCCATAACCATAGCCCTCAATATTGCCGTACCGAGTAATACTGCTGCTACTACTAGAATCATGCGAGCCGCTCTGTGGACACACGCTTGCCATGTACTCAGATACAGTGTCCGCACTGCAACAGGAGACACAAATAAAGAGTTTGTGAGATGACTTGCAGCATTTCAACAAGAAGAGTCAGGGTCACAGACAAGGCGCGACCAGTAAACGTACTTTAACTCATCGCTCTCGCCAGCTTTGGCCTTGGAAAGCGACAGGAGCCAGTCGCCGTCATACGACAAGGTTTCTTCGAGCGGAATGCCCTTGCTGTCCATCACATAAGAGAACGCGTCTTGAGGCCAGCCTCCGTAGCCTTTGTGAACAATGAAAGAGATTGATGGTCAGATAATGGACGAACGCAATTGATGATCAGAGAATGGAAGAAACGAAACGTTGTAACAGTATCACAAATAAAGATCGAAGTAACTTACACATCTCACAGTCTTCGGCACAGACGATAACTTCTGTCTCGGAAAGATCATACAGCGTTCCCTTGTTGAGGTAAATGGCCGACTCTATCGTCTCGACGGCCGTGATAGCCCAACATGCACCGCAATTTCCTTGCGAGTGCACTTCTGTAACTGCACCCACGTCTCTCCAGTCCACAGCTGTGTTATGCCAAAAATATAAATGATACATATTTGGTTAGAGAACACAGGTTGCCGCAAATAAAAAAACACGATACAGCAGCAGGTTGATTCAACTTACAGGACGGATAGGAATCAGCATCGTATTTTGGTTCCATAATGGTTGTAAACCCGTAGAAGTAAGTGTTAAAGATGTAGCGCAGGAAGCAAGAGGGATCGTACCACTCGCAGCTCTGTGACGAGCGATAACCGGCTGCAGGAATATTCCACTTTTCAGAAATGCGTCGGTGCACTTCAGGATGATGATTCGTTGGAATGTGCGGGCCCAAGACACCAACCGCCTTGGTTTCGCGATCTTGAAGTTTGTCTGCCGTGGGAGCAGTGGATTTCGAAAGAAAGGTTGATTTGAACTCGTCGTGTGACAAGTCTTTCAAGTGGTTGGAGCCAAAGACTGGCTGCTTGGTAAGTTTACAGGGACCGTGTTGTTCATTCTTCTTTAAGGTACGTTGGTGGTTTTCGGACCAGACATTGAAGCGGTCATCCTTTTCGGTTTGTGAATGGTATACCTTGCCGTGGTGCTGAACCCAGCTTTCAAACTCGTTGCGTAACTCTGTCAAGACACGGTGGGTTTGGCGTCCTTGCTGAGAATGTTCGGTAGTCTCGGGAAAAGGAACCAGAATGATTCGATCCGGCCCAGTGCCACTGTTGCCAGAATCTTCTCCCATTGTAACAACGCGAAACGATTGTGACCCTTGCTGTTGTTGCTGGTTCGCATCTATCATGGACGAGCTACTACTAGCACTGGAAGAAGCTGTCTCTTGCCGCATGGAATGCATCAAGACGGCCGTGCCCAAAAACAGTGCCACCGCCGATACAATGACACCCAGCCGCGCCGCCGACAATATTCGCTTGGCTTGTACGAGAAATGCTCCTGTACTACCGTGATGGTGTGCGCTCCACGGGTTTTCCACTTCAAAGCGTTCATTGCTGCTGTAGACAGGTCGACGATGGACTGCTGGCGATCGGCCAAAGTAGGAAGTATTGCCGTGGTCACGTTTCTTTTCGTCGTCGTCATTATGGTCCTGGAAAAGAGTTTCTCTCACAGGTCTTTGCTGAGGCTTGAATTCGTTGGGTGTTCGTCGATGTGTCAGTAACAAGCCCGAGCTGGTTCGAATAGGGTCGTAAGGAGACGCAAAGGTTTGCTGGTGCTGGTGCTGATCGACTCTGGCTGTGCTGCGAGATGGTTCCGGCTCCATTTCCAAAAGGCCAGCGATTCCGGGAGTGAAACTTTTGACATCACTATCTCCTTCATTATCAATCAAGGATGCTGTACCGACTGGGTTTGGATTGAACGGGTCAAACGATGTGTTTCCACGCTGCTGTTGCTGCCGACTTGATTTCGTAGCGTCTTTTGGTCCCTCTTCCATGAAGAACTCGTATTGCTCTCTAGAGTGACTCGAGGCTGCTGAGGAAGCCTCAACATGGTCATTGTCGGGGTTCATCATGGTCAAACTGTCAACACGATTGTGAATGTTCACGAGTGTTTTGCACGGTGCTCTTCGCACGAGTTTTACTGTAGTTTGCCACGCGATAACGCGCGCCGTTAAATATCGGTACGACATTAATAACGACTTCGTTGAGATATCGTCGCAAAGAGCCAAAACAAAAAATACTACAGTACAGTAGACTAGCCCTACTGTAAGAACAAAATCCAAAAACGTCGATGAAAACATGTACGGTCGTAGATATCGTAGACGATGACCATTTCCACCAAGAGCAAGAGTGAAGCAAAGCAACCATGAGCTCTACTACTACGGAACCGCGCCCTACTATCCTCGTCACAGGAGGATGCGGCTACATTGGAACACACACCATTACCTGTCTTCTCGCCGATAACTTTAACGTGACCGTTGTGGATTCTCTCCTCAACTCCAACGAGGTCGCGCTCGATGCCGTGGCCAAGATTGCTGGCTTGACGGATGAGGAGCGAAAGGAGCGCTTGGTCTTTCACAAGGTTGATGTCTGCGATGAACCGGCGTTACGTGCAGTCTTTGAAAGTTCTCCAACCTTTCAAGCGTGCATTCACTTTGCTGGACTCAAGGTACGATCGAGGTGGAATCATATCTTTTTGGTGAACTGTTCATCCTTCATTCGTATATAGACTCACTTGACACTTTACTCCTTTTCGATCCCTAACTAAAGGCTGTTGGAGAAAGCACTCGCGTTCCACTTCGTTATTACGAAAACAACTTGATTTCAACCTTTGTCTTGCTTCGTTTGTTGGACGAGTTTAACTGCCATTCCGTGGTCTTTTCCTCGTCGGCCACTGTCTACGGAGCCGCCGAAACCATGCCCATTACGGAGCAAACGGCCGTGGGAGTTGGC
>Ga0307978_1003581_pt1 | contig 10545 bp, 9 predicted proteins | sample OrgLakmetage1056_FD_203151 | JGI IMG/M metagenome (GOLD analysis project Ga0307978, IMG submission 203151) | Saline water microbial communities from Organic Lake, Antarctica - #1056 | ecosystem: Environmental > Aquatic > Non-marine Saline and Alkaline > Saline | place: Antarctica: Organic Lake...
GATTTGGTAGCAGGAACACCCCTAAGTTTCACCAACCTAAAGTAAAGGCAGGTGCCGTGTCTGAGTCGAGCAAGTTAGTCGAGTGGTTACAGCCACTCGTAATTGTCTTCTTTACCTACAAGCTTTGAACGTAAGGTTCTTATGACGTCAGTGCGGGAAGGAAAAGGGGAGAAACTTGAGCCACCCCTTTCAATCCAGAGCAAAGTTGTTCTTGGAACTGCATCATGGGGCAATGAGTACGGCCTTTTTAATTCGACCGGCGTTGGCGCGGACGCCGCTAAGAGTATTTTGAAAATAGCCTACTCTGGAGGAGTCAATACCCTAGACACAGCCCCAGCCTACGGCGACTCGGAGGCAGTACTGGGCGGTTGCGATTTGACTCAACTCAGTCTGTATACCAAAATTGACCCTGAATCCTGGGATCGAGGCTCTGACTATGCTTACATACAGTTGCGAGATTCTTTGAGAACGCTCGGAATTGAGAGCCTGAGGGGACTCACCTTTCACTCAGCGGAGTCGTTCCTTGGAGACCCGAAGCGAGCAATGGACTTTGTGTCGCGGATTAGGGCGGAAGGCTTAGCCAAGAATTGGGGCGTATCGGTTTACGATCCAAGCCAAGCCCTAGAGGTCATGCGATTCACGGCACCGGATTACATTCAGGCGCCGGTGAGCCTGCTGGATCGTAGGTTCTTGGCCTGTAGTTTTCTCGAGAAGATCGAGGAAATGGGGGTCGGACTGCAGGGGAGGTCAATATTTCTACAAGGCCTCTTGCTTCGAAGCCCAAATCAAATTCCCGGCCAGTTCAAGCCTTGGGTTGGACTTTTCTCACGCTACTCATCCTCGGCTTGGAAGCAGGGTCTATCCAGGCTCCAGTTTGCGCTGATGTCGGTTCTGCAGCATCCTGCAATCCAGACTGCAGTTGTCGGAGTTAACGAAGAATCCCACATTCGAGAGTTAGTCACGGCGCTTTCGGGCGGCGAGATGGAATTGAGCCTAAATGAAATTGAGAGCTCGACGGATTTGAACTTGATAGACCCAAGAAAGTGGCGAAAATGAAGACCCTCGCAATAGTGCAGGCGCGAATGAGTTCATCTAGGTTCCCAGGAAAGGTTCTTAACAGAATTCACAAAATGAGCATGGTTGAAGTGATTGGCATCAGACTTGCTCGCTCAAAAAGTGTCGACCAAGTCGTGTTTGCGATTTCAGAGGACCCCTCCGACGACCCACTAATGGCAGAGCTTGTGTCACTTGGGTACGAGTTCTTTAGAGGGTCCTTGAATGACGTTCAAGAGCGATTCATCGAGTGCGGTGCTGAATACGAGGCCGATACTTTCGTCAGGCTAACAGCCGACTCTCCCTTGGTTGATTGGGGGGTGGTGGATTTAGTCGTAGGCGAATTCTACAAATCAGGTAAAGATTACGCGTCGAATGTCAGCCCAGCGACTTTCCCCGACGGCTTGGATGTTGAAGTTTTCTCTTCAGCCTCCTTATTATCTTCCCGGAAGCAAATAGGTTCCAGCCTCGCTAGGGAGCACGTCACCTATGACCTCAGGGAATCGGGTGATTTCAGCACGCTGAACGTTTCACACAGCTCCGATCTCTCAGCTCATCGTTGGACCGTTGATTATGGTGATGATCTGAAACAATTGAATGCCAACTTACCAACCGGCTTCCAGGACATGACCTGGGAAGCGCTCCTTGACGCAGGATTTACCGGAGTGGTAGCGCCGTCATTCCGAAATGAAGGAATGAGCATGGGCAGTGGGCAGAAACTTTGGCGAAGAGCAAAGGAGGTCATTCCTGGAGGGGGGATGCTTCTTTCGAAAAGGTCAGAGATGTACATACCGGACCAATGGCCGGCGTATTACCGAAAATCTAAGGGAATCGAAATAACTGATCTTGATGGTCGAAAATTCCTTGACTTCTCTTCGATGTCGGTTGGAACTTGCAGCCTTGGCTACGGCGTGGACTCGGTCGACAATGCCGTCAAGGAAGCTGTAACTGAAGGAGTAATGTCCACTCTTAATTCCCCGGCTGAAGTCCAACTAGCCGAGAAACTCATCTCCTTGCACTCGTGGGCAGATATGGCAAAGTTCGCGCGGTCGGGCGGTGAGGCAAACGCAATCGCAATCAGAATTGCGAGGGCTAAGACCGGCAAGGACAAGGTCGCTATCTGTGGATACCACGGCTGGCACGATTGGTACCTTTCAGCAAATCTGTCCTCGGATTCGAATCTTGACGGGCATTTGCTGCCCGGCTTGGAGCCCTCTGGGGTCCCTAGGGTGTTAGCCGGCACAACGGTACCATTCGAATATAACGATTTAGAGGGGCTTCGAAAACTTTTAATATCGGGTGAATTCGCAGCCGTAAAAATGGAGGTCTCGAGAAGCCTTGGACCGGCTGAGGGTTTTTTGGAGTCAGTTAGAGAAATCTGCACCCAATTTGGAGCAGTCTTGATTTTTGACGAGTGCACTTCCGGTTTCAGGGAAACCTTCGGCGGTTTGCATCTGAAGTATGGAGTAGAGCCAGATCTTGCCATGTTTGGAAAGGCAATAGGAAACGGATTTGCAATAACTGCAGTGATTGGAACTGGCGAAGTGATGCAGGCGGCACAGGGGACCTTTATCAGTAGTACCTTTTGGACGGAAAGATTGGGTCCCGTTGCCGCTCTTGCGACGTTGGCGGAGATGGAGGTGCAAGAGAGTTGGGAACGCATAAGTTCCAACGGCGCCGCGATAAAAGATCACTGGCGAAAAACTTTTTCAGATTTGGGGCTACCCGCGCGGGTCCAGGGTTTGGATGCAATAGCGGTGTTTTCCTTGGAAGTTCCAAATTGGAATGCGGTGAAAACTCTCTTTACGCAGGAGATGCTTAGCCGTGACATGTTGGCTACATCTGCTTTTTATTCCTCTACTGCCCATAGCGATGATTTGATGACTAAGTATTTTGAAGCTTTTGACGATGTGTTTGAGGGAATTGCCATAAGTCTTGGTGAGGGGTCTGTAGAGTCCCGGCTTTTGGGTCCACCGGCCCACACTGGATTTAGACGCCTGAATTAAGTACACACAGGATACAAAACGGCTACGCGTTGGTTGAGCTGGTTGCTCCCAGAGCCCTAAAGGGCATGTCTTGCAAATTTCAAAATGTCCTGTCGATTCCCGGAGGAATCTATTACCTGGTTTTTCAGTACAGCTTCTTGAACGAAGTCTGATTTTTCCAGAGCCCTTTTGGAGCCGATGTTTTGTTCGTAGCAGCCTGCAGTCAGTTTCGACAGGTGTAACTCCGAAAATGCCCATTGCGAAACACACAAGATGGCCTCCGTTGCAAATCCCAACCTCCAAGCCGAGCTCTCACCGATTATGAAGCTCAGCTCCGAAGTTGAGTGGTGATTGTCTATGGGGCCTAGTTTGATGTTACCTATGTGTGTACCATCTTCACGCAAAAAAATACCAAATAGCACGCTGTCAGAGGAGTTGAAAATCTGTCTCACGAAAGACTTGACAGAATGCTCGGTCTGGACGGTGAAACGAGACTCCAGGAACGAGTTCACGTTCTTGTCGTTCAGCCATCCGACGTAGCAGGAATCGACGACGGCCTCCTCTAGGGTCCGGAGTGAAAGCCTAGAAGAGTCAATTCTCAGGTTTTGGCTGGAGAGATCCATCTATGCCCATCATTGCGTTATTTGGAGGTAACCCAGGGATTGTTCAGACAGGGTTTAGTGAAAGTTCTTTTCTTACACCGCAACAGACTTCCATAGGTGATTTCATCCTTTAGTTTGACACAATATAGTAAATAATGCACCCTTCCAACGTCGAATACAGGTAAGAGTGAACTTCCTAGTGCGTTCTTCGTAAAGTTCAAATTGAGGTGTCTTGAAAAGCACGTCACAGGAGACCTTTCCACCGCCGACAAGCGTGCGAGTGGCGAACAGAAATTCAAACACCCTGCTGGAAAGGACGCTGCAAGCCTACCTTTGCGCAAGTTGCTCGCTCGCGGGACAAAAAAGGTCTCCAGCATGATGCTCCGAACCTAGTGTTTTGCCTTTAGCCCCGTCATTATGATGGAGCCCGATTCGAGAGCCGAGGGACGTTCCATTGACCCCCTTGTCGTGAACACCGAAAATCCCATCAACGACGACTCAACGCGAATAGCGCCAGAGTGTGAAATCACAAACCTCGTAGCGAACTGAAGCTCGTCATAATCAAATTGACCGAACGGTTCGTGAAAGGTAATACCCTCAAGGCCCTTTCTGCCAAGAGCCCGTAGATGAATCCTGCTTCTGGGGGTAAATTGAAACAATTGCCGGCAGGCCCCACTTCTCGCGAACTGCGACCAGGCAGTCGATTACTTTTCAAGACTTGCAGGAAGATCGACATTTCCCGTCTGTGAACCGAGAATAGACAGGAGCCATCAGGCGCCAGACCCAGACCCTAAACAGCCGTCCACGCGGCTATCTTGTCCTAACAGTTTTGGTAAATCTCACATATTGGAGAGCCTGTCTTCTGAATAAACCTAGGATGACCATCCTCGGCCAAAAGGGTCCGCACCGAATAGTCGTTGTATGGGGAGTTAGCGCTAGCAACATGATCCACTATCTTGCGGTTGATTTCCTCTGCCACGTTGTTACGGAGGGAACGGTTGCTTTCCTCCATGTGATAACCGGGTATGTGCATTTGTTCTCACACGATGGCAGCAATAGAGGAGTTTGAATTTGTTAATGTTCGCGAGTCAAACACCATCCCTAGCATTGTAAAAGCCAACGGAAATAGTGACTGGGCTCTACGTCACGATGGCTCGCCCGGGAAGACAAATGACCAAAACGTCGATTAAAATCATTGCCAACCGTTTTTTGGCAAGATTAGCTTGGTGTTTTCAGCATTCTCTGGACTAGATCTAGGCATGATCTGGTTATGTCCAGCGTCTATGAAAGCAGGCAAACGAATTTTTCAATTCTGTCTGGAAACGGTTCTTTCCGGGCAACACTCTCTCGGGTAAAAGATTCTGACAGCAGCTACTTCGCTTCCAAACGGGAACCTGGGGCACTTCCTCTGCAGGCCATTTGTTTGAGGACGCAGCTATTTGGAGACTTCAGCGAGAAGCCCCAATAGAGGTGGGGCTCGGGTATGTGGTCCACGCGTCTCGAATGCTGCCCAAAGTTTCCTTGGTGTCTCATGTCGGATTGGAAGCGTTTAGCTATTCGACCAACACAAGGTTCTCGCAATCTGGCGCTGAAGTAATTATCTCTGCAGTGATGGACTTTAGTGCTTTTGGTGTGCAGTTTCATCCCGAAAACAGTTCTAAAGCGGGGCAGAGATTCCTAAAGAGATACATACCTGGTGCATTAGTAAGGCGAGGGTGTGCTCTGTAATTCCTACGGACGGGTTTGGCACGATAATGGGCAGGTCGTTCAAGCGCTGGAGGACCACCGGCTCTGTCAAATATTCAGTGCAATTTTTCGGAGCGAGGAACGTAGATAAAATTTTTTTACTTGTGGTTTGCGCCGGTCTTAGAAGAAGAACTGCCTCTGAAAACTAGTCTCGGAAATCACTAACAAGGTGAGTACACCGCCGTCTGTAGTAGGTGGAATCGCCTCGATGACGCGAATCTCGCGGCTTCTAGATTTTGGGCGCGGACTGTATCCTCCTCGGCACTAGGGCACGCCAGAACTCGGAATTAATATCGAGTTCCGAAATATATGTTGACTCTCAGGAAACTGTTTGAGCTTTTGGTGACGCCGAGTCTCAAGAGGCGGCGGTTTTTTTGAAATCAGGAACCCTGAAGAAGAAACACAATCTACTTGAGTTGTTGGGTTGGGTATCCATTGAAGGGGCTGGTGAGCCCCTTCAACCAATGCAAGGGCAAGGTTCATGTTCGCGGTTTGAACCTAATGACCCTTGTCTGTCCAGAAGAGTAACTTACCCCGACAACTATTTCGGGAGGAAATAGCCAGCCGCACGACGCCTTGGGCACCATGAGGCTTGGCGCCTCTGTGATAGCGATTGGATTAGCATTTCAATTTTAGACAATGACTCCTGTGTCGTTCAGGCGAGCTCTTTAGGGTTCGCGCTTCGGGACTCCCGTCTAAAAGCAGACTTTATGACCTATAAAAACAGGGGTAAAAGAGCTTTTATCCATAAGGCATTTCAGTTGCATTCAATCCACCTTTTACTGTGAGGAAACTCGGACAATGACTTCATCCTGTCCACGAGGGACATCCAATTTCCGTAGATTGTGGTTGACTCACGGTAGCGGTTGAACGTCAGTGGCCGTGACCTGGGTATGGAGTTGATCTGGCAATGTGCCGAGACTATAAAAACTTTTAGAGTCCTCGCCGCTAAATCAAGACAGTCCTGAACAAGGAAAGCCTTGGGTCCGAATGCGCCGAATTCTTTGAATAGGCCTGTTCAAGATCGTCACTGTTTGAGAATTGGACAAAGTACTTCACTCAATCTTCAGAATAGAACCACCTTGTCTTCCGGTCAGCTTTGAATGGAAAAAACTCAACAAAGGCTTCGTCATTTTTTTGTATCCCCATAAAAAGCCTGAGGGTCATATTTCTTCAGGTCGTACCTGTGTCAATAATTTCCTATTTTGATTAGGCAGGAGAACGAGAGCCCTATTGCCCTCAAGGCACCGATCAAAACACTGTTTGCAAGAGCTAAGTCGAACGCGCCTTCGCGTTGTCCTTTTGAGATGGTTGCAGAAAGAGAAAGCAGCGAGTCCAGACCGTTTTTAATATGAGCACATCACCCCTGAAAAGTACCTCAGTCTTGTGTCGGCTCCTAGAAAGGCGCAAACGAAAGAGTCTGTTCACCCCCGCGATTGAGTTTTGAGTAGCAGCTTGCAGCCGTCAATGCCAAGTAACGCAGCTGCCCCTCTAGGTGTCCGGCAGGCGGAGGACCTTAGCGTGCCTACTCTCCGTTTCGCACAGCCACAGCAATAGAAATGGCGGGCAAGAAATTATCTCCAAAGTTCCTCTCCTTCTAAGGAGAATTAACGCACTACATGGTTTGTGGAGTCGCCCTTTGCGACCGGCGCCACCGTTTCTTAGAGGTGGTGATATTTGCCGATTACTCTGAGTCCTGATCCAAAAGAGTAGTGATTCGGTCGATGAAGACCGTGTCCGAAGCCTGAATGGCCATTGAGCCCACCCAGGACTCAGCGAGGCCCGAATATTCTTCTGCGCTCATTTGAATAAGGGTCTCTATCTGCGTCTTCCATTGACCCTCTTCACCCTCCTTTAAGAGAAGCAAGGAGGACTTGCGGTTCGAATGATTGGGATACCCGGGCTCTTGTCTTAAATTCCCTACGGATTGCATGTTAAGAAACATTATCCGTTTGAGCAACGACAAGGCCTCATATGCCATGGTTGTGCCTGTGACAAAAAGCACACTATATCGGGAAAGTTTTCGATAAGTTTCTTTCGTATCGCTCCTTGCGGAAAACGACCAGCCACTCGGTCCGAGCAGGGATGCGTAGAATTCATACTCATCCTCTGACTCGGATCCAAGACTTGAACCTATTATTTCGAGGCTATAATTCATTTCAATTAGAGCCGCCAGCAGCAACTTCAGGCTAGCAATCTCCGGCTGGTAGTAAACGGCATGGGTAACACCAGTCACCCTATAGACATGATCTTCATTCCTCCAGTTTGATATGAAGCCGGCACTTCTTGTTCTTGGCGCTCCACTAAATTTTCGTGCTTGAACTTTGGAGCGCAACGTACCACTTGCAAAAAATTTTGGACTACCCACTTTTTCTCGCCAGGGTTCTACATAGTCCTCGGTCATGCAGAAGAATGTGTCTCGAGGCAACAGCGCTCCACGGGAGTTCATGTCACTAATCCACCTGACCCCCTTCTGAAATACCACGAATCTAGAATTCGACCACGAGGCAACAGACTGCCTAGCAGAGTAGAAGGTGTCACTTATGTCCACGGCGGTCAGCACTAAATCCGGCTTGCTGGATTTCAGGAAACTGACAAAGTAGTGATGGGTTAGAGATAGGGAAAACCCCGCCAGGACCCAATTTAGAAGCCCTTTTACAAAGGCACTTAGAAATAATCTTGTTTCATACCTAGGGTCAAAGACAGAAACAGACTCTCCAGCCACCAGAGACGTTATTTCATCGAGATACAGCTTGTCGAAAATCACTACCCGGGCCTTTGGGGGGCCGAATAGGGAGATGTTTACCGGCCTACGAAGAAGCCTGGAGACTTTAAGGACCTTCGCGAAGATAGACATCCCTAAAGCCCACCCTTCCACTGCTTAGCGACTGCGGCAGTCGAGAACAAGAACTTCAAGACCCGTGAAGAGAAATCATGAGTGGCATATCCTTCTGGAACTGAGGTGGACCTGCCAACCGAAGTCTCGAGGATCATTGAGCTTATTAAGTTAGCTGGGTCCAATCCCGTCATAATTATGGACCCAGTTTCGAGGGCCTCAGGCCTCTCCATTGAGCCCCTGAGGGTAACCGCTGAAAAGCCCATCAATGAGGACTCCTCACTAATCGTGCCAGAGTCTGAAATCACACACTTCGCGCCTAATTGCAGCTTGTTATAGTCCAGGTAACCGAATGGCTCGTGAAAAGTAATACCCTCAAGGTCTTTTCTTGCAAGCGCCTCCAGTCGAAGCTTGGTCCTAGGGTGAGTGGAGACCATGACCGGCATGTTCCATTTGTCACGGACTGCAACTAAGCAGTCAAGTACTTTTTCAAGCCTCTTAGGTAGATCTACATTTTCCTGTCTATGCACCGAGACGAGAAAGTAGCCCCCGGGATTTAGGCCCAGGTCTGCGACGGCCGTGGAGGCAGCAATATTGTCCTTGTAGTGCTCGTATATTTCGCGGATCGGAGAGCCGGTTTTCTGGATAAAGCGCGGGTGAATGCCCTCGGCCAGAAGATTCCTCATTGAGTAGTCGTTGTATGGAAGATTGAAGCTAGCAACATGGTCAACCATCTTGCGATTCAGTTCCTCGGGCACGTTGTTGTCAAAAGAACGGTTGCCTGCCTCCATGTGATATGCGGGTATGTGCATTCGTTCGGCGACTATTGCGGCGATGGAAGAGTTAGTGTCGCCAAGAATCATCACGGCGTCTGGCTTTTCTTTGAGAAAGACTTCTTCCGACTTCTTTAGAGTGTCTCCCATGACGGAGCCCATTGACGAAGTGTCGACATTGAGGAAGTAATCAGGCTTTCGAAGCTCAAGGTCCTCAAAGAACACTTCGTTGAGCTTTGGGTCGCTGTTTTGGCCAGTGTGGACGAAGATGTGGTCGGTGTGCTCATCGAGCTTAGGAATAAGCCTTGAAAGACGGATTATTTCCGGCCTAGTTCCAACTATGGTGACAATTTTTAGTCTCTTCAAAGCCCTAGCTCCTGACGCAGTTCCGGAATTGTTAGAAGAAGAGTTTTTACTCCCTCAACATCTAACTGCTTCGTGTTGTGAGAGGTGTAGGACTCGAGGGTTGCCTGTCTGGGCTCACCCTCCTCAAAGTACTCGGAGTAGTTCAAGTCTCTTGAGTCCAATGGAACTCGGAAATAGCCTCCCAAGTCCTCGACCTTTGCTCGTTCTTCGGTACTGAGCAGAGACTCATAGAGCTTTTCTCCGTGGCGGAAACCGATTGTTTGGATTTCATTTTCCGCCCCACCGAAAAGTGCAACCAGCGCCTTTGCCAAAACGTCAATCGTGGAAGCCGGTGCCTTGCGAACATAAAGATCGCCGGTTTCGGCGTGCTCAAATGCATATTCCACTAAGTCCACCGACTCTGCCAGCGACATGAGGAACCTTGTCATGGTGGGGTCCGTGATTGTGATCGGCTTCCCGGAACGAATTTGCGAAATAAAGAGCGGGATAACCGAACCGCGCGAATACATTACGTTTCCATATCGAGTGATAGCGATAGTGGTGTCAGTGCCGCTGGAATCTCTGGCGAAAGCTTGGGCGGTCTTCTCCATTAGAGCCTTAGACATGCCCATCGCGTTTATCGGGTAGACGGCCTTGTCGGTGCTGAGGCAGACGACACCTTTTACTCCATTCTCTATTGCCGACCTAAGAACGTTTGCGGAGCCATTGATGTTGGTTTTAACTGCTTCTAAAGGGAAAAACTCAGCCGACGGAACCTGCTTTAGGGCGGCTGCATGGAAAATCAAATCTGAGCCCCGCACAACCCTCTCGACCGACTCTGGGTCGCGAGTATCGCCCAGGAAGAATCGAACTCTTGGGTCGGCGATGGCGTGACGCATGGCGTCTTGCTTGGCTTCGTCGCGACTGAAAATTCGTACCTCGCCAACAGACTGGGAAAGCAGGTGCTTTGCCATCGTCGAGCCGAACGAGCCTGTTCCACCGGTAATAACTACCGTGGAATCTTTAACTTTGCGAACCATAACTCCCCTTAGACGTCACTAGTTTGGCAGGTTCATGCATGCTTCCAAAACCATTTCCTCAATAGTTGGGATTTTCTTGTACCCCGCGGCCAAGAAAAGCTGTTTATTAAACTCAGGACGGCCAGTTCGAAGGGTCCGGTCAATCGGGTGCTCGTCTTCGGTCGA
>Ga0307978_1003584_pt1 | contig 10539 bp, 5 predicted proteins | sample OrgLakmetage1056_FD_203151 | JGI IMG/M metagenome (GOLD analysis project Ga0307978, IMG submission 203151) | Saline water microbial communities from Organic Lake, Antarctica - #1056 | ecosystem: Environmental > Aquatic > Non-marine Saline and Alkaline > Saline | place: Antarctica: Organic Lake...
TGCTGTCCCAAGTCTACGGCAGCCGCAGCCGCTCAACGGGCAGCTCTGCCGACATTCAAATGATGCCCATTGGTGTCCCCAAGGTCGCCTACCGCGTGCCGGGAAGTCAAAGTGCCGATTGGTGAGTAGTCTGCGTCTGCGTCTGCGCGCCTGTGTATGTATGTGTGTTTATATGTGCAGTGCAGCGCGCAACTGCAACTGCAAACTACAACAGCAAGCTGGACTAGTGCTATTTTTCAATGAAGGAAGGAATTGCTTTGCAGATGCCGATCGCTCTATTGTACACGCGCTCTTCATTCCCACTCGTTTCTCGTCTCCATTGCAATATACTCACACAATAACAACAACAGGGTCGATATTTACAATCGTCTGTACCGCGAACGCATCATTTTCTTGGGCGCTGAAATCGACGACGAACTGGCGAACCAGATTATTGGTGTCATGCTCTACTTGGATTCCGAAGACTCTTCCAAACCCATCTATCTTTACATTAACTCGCCCGGTGGTTCCGTCATATCTGGTTTGGCCATTTATGATTGCATGCAGCACATTAAGAGTGAAGTCATTACCATTAACTTGGGATTGGCCGCTAGTATGGGATCCTTCATCTTGGCCGCCGGCAGCAAGGGCAAGCGTCTGGCCTTGCCCAGCAGTCGCATCATGATTCATCAGCCCATGGGTGGTGCCCAGGGACAGGCGGAAGACATTAAAGTGGAAGCGGCGCAGATTATGCGCATTCGCGACAATTTGGTCAAAATGTACAGCATGATGACGGGACAAACGCAGGATCAGATTGTCAAGGATTTGGATCGAGACAACTTTTTGAGTGCGCAAGAAGCTGTCGAATACGGATTGGTGGACCGTGTCTTGGATTACAACAAGCAGAGTGATACGCAGTTGTAGAGCAGAGTCTTGTCAAACTAAACTAAGACTCAAAAACGAATAGGCTACCGTGTACTACAAGCAAAGTGCTGGCCAAGCAAGTTTACAATCAAGTAACAAGCTACTACAGTACATTCGTTGTTTTTCCGAAAGTTATGTTTAAAGGTTGTGCGCTTCGCACTTCTTCTTTCGTTTCCAGTCCAACTGAAAAGACGACACATAAGACTGCAACTTGCTCTTAACAAAAGTAGGATATGTACGTCAACACGAGCAAATCGCTCAGCACTTAAAACGGGGATTTCAATCAAGCGCCTGCCAACTTTCCCGGTTCCAACCTTCACCAGAAGCAAGACTGGACAGAAAAATATCTCGTCCACCACAGCGCAGAACCGAAACTGCTATCGTAGCTCTACTAGAGCTTACTAGAGCTTACTAGAGCTAGCCAATGATGGCACTGTTCGTGATGCTGGAGGGAAGCTTGATTCTCGTGCTTATCTGAAGGTACTTCCGGCTGTCGCCCACCGATGGCTGGAGCTGCGAGCTATGGTGTGGTCGTCGCAACGAAGTGGTCATAATGGGTGTCACGTCCGTCACAACAGTGTTCGAATGCCGGTTTTGGTGGTGTGATTGTTCCGTGGCTGCCTTGTCTCCTGTGCTACTGGTTTGAATCTCGTGCAATGTCGACCGCAAGAGTTGAACATTGGCCTTGAGTCGCCTATCGACAACTAGGTACTGCAGTTCCACCAAGCAGACGAGCAAGACAACGATTCCAACAATTCTCTTGGGCATGGTGATGGAGTACAGGAAGAAAGTGTGCAATACGACGCACTGTTTTAGCAACACGACCCCCGGCGGTGAACGAAAAAATGCTGCGAGGCACGAATGCCTCGAATAGGCTCTTTCAAAGAACAGCGTGGGCCACGTGGTGGAGAAGTGATCCACGTGGTGGAGAGAGGCCTATTATTAAGTAACTTCAAACGCGGGTCTCCCAATTCTTTTATCTACAGTTTCGCGCTTGAAAACCGCTTAACCCAAATAATTGCCACCACGTTTCGACAATGTTTAAGTGTGGAATTACTTATTGATAAAGAGCAGCTCCAGGCTGGGTCCGTTGGGGTTGGGTACGCTCAACGCCCTCACATAGGACACACAACACGTTGTGTCGTGGGCGTTATGGCCTCTTTGGTCATGGTGACCAATAAGTAATAATGCAGGTTTAAAGGTACGCCAAGCGTGGTACTTATTGAATAGTACGTCAACACGGAAGGTTCAGAACGTCGTATATTGTACAGTAAAAGTGTAATAGAATACCGTCTGTCCGCCGTGAAAAAAATCTCAAACGGCCATCACCACCGCGTAGTCTACAGTCCAGTCCGCAGTCCACAATTCCACAATTCCACAATTCCACAATTCCACAATTCCACAACACTCCAAGCCGTGGACCATGGCGAATCAAGGCCTCCGCAACCGCAAGCAGGCTACTTCCAGCGAAAATGGCGCTACTGCACCTCTCACAGAAGATGCTACCGACGACAAGGGCAAGAACTCAAAGTCTGTAGAGTCCGACAAGGACGAACATGATCCGTTCGAGCTACAACCTCTCATTCAACGATCGGCGTGGCAGCGACTCGACATGGCCCCCTTTGTGCTCATTTACGGCGTATTGATTGCCACCGACATGCAGCAGTCAGATACCAGTGTTGATTACTCTTCCTGGATTGTTTCTGTCGCGTTTGGACTCACCTTGCTGGCACATGTGGCCTTGGTGGTTGGCTGTAAGTGGCGCGTGGCCGTTCGAGCCGCCGTTGGTTACCACCAAGCCAGCTGTAGCGATAAGGCAATGAAAACGTGGACTCACTGTCTAGTGACGGACCGACAGAGTACTGTTGGAGGAGCAACGCCCGCGGGTGGCATTGTACCCGTGACCATAACAAGTACAAATGCAGGTAGCACTGCGGCGATTGCCATTGTATCCTTTCAGGATCGCATCTTTCGATGCACCAGCAGTGCTGTCAAGGCGGACTTGGATGAGGCCCTCTGGAAACCGGAAGCATCTTTTATACTGAACAAAGCAAGGGAAATGTGCTTTCGACCCTTGCAATATCCAGTCAATTTACCTCTGTCGCTATACGCCTCTTGGAAGGGACACGCTTCGATGCAGTCGGCCATATCGGCCAGTCAAGTCTATGGAGCCAACGTGACGGTGCTGCAACTTCCCACCTTTGTCGAGTTGTTAATGGAACAGACGACGGCACCCTTCTTTCTCTTTCAAATATTTTGTGTGTTACTTTGGTCCTTGGACGAGTACTGGTATTACGCCATTTTTACATTTTGTGCACTCGTCATGTTTGAATCCACAGTAGCCTACAATCGACTGAGTGGTTTGCAGCGCTTACACCAAGCGGGTCACAAAGGAACGCAACGGATATGGGTGCGTCGCTGTGATCAGTGGATGACGTTACAAACGCGCGAGTTGGTTCCCGGCGACCTTGTGAATCTAACGAGTGCGGGCGGCCGCGACAATAATCAAGTCCCCGCTGACATTCTCATTTTGGCGGGTACGGCCGTTGCGGACGAAGCCTTGTTGACGGGAGAGTCCGTGCCGCAGCTCAAACAAGCTTTGGATAGTAGCGGTAGCAATAACGGTAGCAGCGCTCCAGCAGTCTTGGACATGCAGCAACACAAGGAATCCATTCTGTTTGGAGGAACGGGTCTTTTGGTGAGTAGTCGAAGTGAAGATGCCGCCGACAAAGTCACCGACAGTCAAGCACCCAAAGAAGGTATTATTGGCATGGTGCTTCGCACAGGATTTGAAACGACGCAGGGGAATTTACTACGAAGCATGGCCCATTCCTCCAAGTCGGCCGACGGGGTACATACGTGGGACACTTTTGTTTTTATTTTGCTACTCATTGGCTGCGCCTTGGTGGCGGCATGGTGGGTTCTGGAGACGGGATGGAATGACGAACGGAGGAATCGGTTCCGATTGCTGTTGCACGTGATTATCATAATTACCTCCGTCGTTCCACCGGAGTTACCAATGGAGTTGAGTCTGGCTGTGACCAACAGTGTGGCCGCTTTGATGAACCGTTGTCAAGTCTTTTGTACAGAAGTCTTTCGGATACCATGGGCAGGCGAAGTTAATCTTTGTGCCTTTGATAAAACTGGTACCATCACTTCAGATACAATGCTGCTAAAAGGAGTTTGTCTCTTTTCCGCCGAGTTGTCTTTGGGCAAAGACGAAGACAGTGCGTCACTGGTTCACCCATCCGAAGGTTCATTGCCATGGCCAGTCCTGAGAATTATGGCTGCTTGTCACTCGTTAGCTCTGGCAGGGAGAAGCAGAGCTAGTCCTGTCATTGGCGATCCAATGGAACAGGCTGTGCTGGGTCACACGGGGTATCTGGTAACGAGTAACAACACAGTAGCATACTGCGACGAATCGGCCGAGGTTCAAAACATTCTCATTATCCACCGATTTGCTTTTTCGTCCCGACTGAAACGAATGACTGTCTTGGCTTCGGAGGACGGTGGGGAAGGAAAATTGTGGGCTCTGACCAAGGGCGCACCGGAGACCATCAAAGAGCGCTTGTCCAAGGATTCCATTCCATCCAACTACGACGAGGTATCCTTTCACCACATGAGTCGTGGTCGACGTGTTCTCGCCATTGCGTATCGCGATGTTGGTCATGTCAGCGATATTCAATCTCTCAAGGAGGGCGGTCGCGACCTGATTGAATGTGATTTGACATTTGCCGGTTTCTTGGTTCTCGACTGCCCTGTCAAACGTGATTCCAAGTCTGTCATTTCCGAGCTTCGAAAAAGCGGCCACGAATGTGTCATGATCACCGGCGATGCTATTTTAACTGCAGCGGAAGTTGCTCGACAGGTTGGAATCATCCGGCGCTTACCTACTTCTAAGGAGCGCATTACTTACGAAGTTCACGAGCGTTCGACAGGAGGAGATACTGCACCGCGCGATGTCCTTGCTAATTTTGAATGCGTTCCTCTTGGCGCAAAAGCGGCTGATTTGAAACCAATGACTTTGTCCAAAGCAAATTTAGCACAATTGATTGAAACGTCTAAGTCTGGCGTTGCATCATTCTGTGTTTCTGGCGCTGTTTTAACCAAGATTGCGATAGTAGCTGTTCAACAGGAGAAGACTTTGCTACGCAGCTCGGGACTGTCTACAGCGGACGAGAGCAACATTCTACTTCATCCTGATTCTCTCGCTGTTTTGGCTAGGCTGGTTCCTCTCATATCTGTCTTTGCACGCCATGCTCCCCACCAAAAGGAAGCAGTGATTGTTGCGTTCAACCACGGTGGTTACCACACACTAATGTGTGGCGATGGAACGAATGATGTAGGCGCTTTGAAGCGTTCTCACGTCGGAATTTCCATTATCAGCGCACCAGGAGTGGAATCAAAGCAACGAGAGGCAACTGCGACACTCTCTCGTGTAAAGGTCGAAAAGAAACGAGAGCGCAAAGGTCAAACGAAAGGAATTAATGCACCAAGCCACAGTCAGGCGTCGGCTCTCGAGGAGTCCATGCGTCAGCTTCGCGAGGCACAGGAAGAACTGGATCACGTTGAACTGGGAGATGCGTCTGTTGCGGCACCGTTCACCTCCAGAGCTGTCAGTATCAAGTGCTGCAAGGACGTGATTCAGCAGGGCCGTTGTACCTTGGTCACGATGCTACAGATCTACAAAATTCTTGGCGTCAATTGTTTGGTAAATGCGTTAGTCCTGAGCAAACTCTTCCTACACGGCGTCAAACAAGGCGACCGGCAGTTGACAGTGTTGGGATTAGTGGTGGCGGCGCTCTTTTATTTCGTCACACGGGCGGAGCCCTTGCCAACACTATCAGTGATGCGGCCGCCAACATCGGTTTTGTGCCCCGAGGCGTTGTTGTCCATCACTCTTCAATGTGTAGTTCACTTTGGAGCCATTCTGCTGGCGACCGAAGTTGCACTCTCGTTCGTTGATCCATACGATCCCAGTATGATTCCCGACGGACCATTCAACCCCAACGTTTTGAATACTTGCACTTTCCTCTTGACCTGTTTAGCAACGGTGAACACATTTGCGGTCAATTACAGAGGCCGCCCTTTTATGGCCAACCTGACTGAAAACAAGCTGCTCTATCGAACTCTGCAGGCGTGCTATGCATTCTTGATTGCATGCGCACTTGAAGTATTCCCTCCTTTTAACGACTTACTGCAGCTTTCAAGCCTACCGACGCTTCATGCCGAAGACGATACTTTGAATGCAGCTTCTGGAACTGGATTATTGGCCGTCATTGTTCAAACTCTGGATTTTCCCGTTTTTTTGTGCGGTCTAATGGCTGTTGATACACTGCTGGTTTTTGGAATCGAAAGCATAATCGTGCGCAGCTTTGAAGGGAACAAGGAGTAGAGTAACTACAGGCTTAACAGTTAATTCGTCTTCTCTGTAGTGGGATTCTCTACCCTCCAATACGGAACCGTAGGCCACGACGACAAGAACTGTTTAAAGTAGCGCATGTCCTCGTAAGTGGACAATACGTAGGGGTGTTTCAAAGCTGTTTCGTACTCTGCTTTGGACTTGTGATTGTACACTCTAGCAGACATGGCTCGGCGTCTGGGCGAGGCTGCTGAGAAATGCTCGTCAAAAAATGAAAGGACGCGGTCCTTCAATTCTTGGGGAGATTTCAGCTTGTCCATGCCGTCGGACTGGGGCGTCGACTCGTCCGAGACCGTCAGCGCGTCGGCCAAGTGATCAAGACGATCAAAAGCGGGTGTTCTCATTCGATCCGACAAACCTTCAGTATTCAAGATAGCACCCCAGAATCCCGTCACTTCCTGGGATAACTTGGTATCACTCTCCAACAGCTGCGCGATAACAGCAGAGGCCTCCGTGGCGATGCTTTCTGGAGTCATCTCTTCAAGCTCTTGACGAAAGAGTTCCATCCACTTCTCGATTCTCTCTTCTAGGATCTCGGGCAGAGCAACACTACTCTGCACCAGGACTGACATCCCCCATGTACTTCCAGCAGTCTTCCTGGCGAACGTGCTCACAATGTACCCCAGTTGCTCTTTGGTTCGCAGCTGACCAAAAGCGCTATTGTACGCCATATTCGAGATCAGATCCAGAATGGCAACGCCCTCGTACCCAAGGTCCATTTCACATCCAGCCTGAAGGATCAGTTCAACAGCGTTATTCTCCTCCGAGTCACTGTATGCAAGATCCTGGTAGACCAACGGAATCGTTCGGTCTGCTGCTTCCGGACCAAAGATCAGACGAGCTTCATCTCGGGTGGGGAGCTTCATTGATCGGAAGCGAGGAGTCTCCACCTCCGAAAGAGTCCTTGACGGTGCCAGGAAGTGACGGTCAATAACTTTGGAGACCTCTTGTAATCCTTTTTCGTCAATGTTTCCCATACATAATGCCTCACACTTGATGCGCCCTGTCAGACACTCCTCGGCCACTTCCGCGCATTCCTCCATTGTCAATGGGTCGCGATCTGCCTCTTCACCTTCCATTTCCTCAATGTAGTTATCCAAATACCAAACACTCTCTTCCAAAAGGAGACGGGAGTTGTAATTGGCCACTTCGTACGGCGAGTCAAGGCGATAGTTCTTCGTCTCGCGGAGCAAACTCTCCTTGGCCGTGGCAAACCGTTCGCGCAGCACGGGATCACCTTCCTTCATCTCGGCAATCATGCTCAGAATGCGAGTAGTCAGCGTTTCCAAGAGAAAGGGCAACTTTTCCGAGTAGCCTGTTGCCGAAATTCGGTATCCGTTCGGTGCACAGCTGACACGGTAATTGCAGCCTGCAATCGATGCATCGTATACGAAAGAATTGAGATCGTCATTCAATACACGTTGAAAAATGCGATTCAAGGTCATACTACGTGGTGAACGATACACGTTAGGCGACAAGAGAGCCAACCGGACAAACGTCTTGGGAACGCGCCAGTACCGATCCATCTTGTGCCAGAGACGAAGGTTGGGTTGATCGATCACCAGACTGGGCGGAGTCAGTGTATCTTCTTCTGTTATGGGCTCGTCGCTGGGGCTATCTTGTGATCGAAGTGAAAATTCGGTGGGGATGTAGGCATTTAGCGCAGGCAGCTGCAATCGCTCATCCTTCACAGTGGGAGATTCCCATGCATGTTTTTGCTCGGTCGTCAGCTCTTCCTCTTTGTAGGTGGCACCGTACCAGGGTTCTGTCTTCCATTCTCCCACGGAACCGTCCAGGTCCGAGTTGATGATAGTAATCATACAATTATCGGGTCGCAAACGGTCCATGAATGCACGGAACGAGACGGGATCGAAATCTGGTGTATCCGCTTGTGCAACCAACAAGCGTTCCGGTGGTGTGGCTTGGTCGAATAAAAGCTCGGCAGCAGACGAACAAAAGTCGGTCGGATCCCCATTCTCTCGAAATCGGAAGTTGGTATCGGCAATCTGTCGCAACTCATCGTGATAGGCAGGCAATTTGTCTTGGTTCTCCCGAAAGAGAGCAATCCACTGAAAGACTAAATCCAAGACCGTATCCTTGGCTTGCATACCCTTGGGAGTGAGCGATAACGTGACGGAAAAGAAAGAAAAGTCGGAAACATCCAAGGCAATTCCCGAGGAAAGACCATTGATGTAACCTTCTTCGATCAAAAGCGCGTGAAGCGACCCCGGCGACTCGTGTCCCAACACGTGCGACAGCACACGGTAGGGCTTGGTGTCCCTCACCAGGGGGTCTTCCATCGGCGGCGTGTTAAAGTAAACCTTGACATTCCGGGATTCTTGAAACGGAATGACGCTGCGGATTTTTCCCAACTGGTCCGGTCCCCACGCGGTCACGCCATACACCGCGTTCTCTCGAGTAAACACTTGGTCGGGCAGGTCCTTGACACGTCTGCTAGCTCCTTCACTGGCAGGCAAAAGCCCAAACGTCTCTTCGACAGTCTTTTGCAAGGCATCCAGAGATCCGTGCCCCACCACGGACAATCGAAGATTGTATGTTTGATAATATGTGCTCCAGAACTTTTCGAGTTCCACCAACAAGGCATCAACCCCGTTGACTGACAGCGTATCGTAGTTGCCACAACCAAAGTTGCTGAATGGGTGCCGAGGATCGACCCACGACTTGAGCAGCTGGTAGTTCCGCCACTGATCACTCGTCTTGGAGTTGCGGTATTCCGAGTCAATTGCCCGCAACTCTCGATCGACAGCATCCCGGTCAAAGGTTGGTCGGATAAAGAATTGCGCCAAACGATCCAAGGCGCCCTGCAACTGCGGTGTCGTTTGGTTGGAAGGATCCGCCTCCGTCGTGACGGAAAAGAAATAGTTGGTGTCCTCCATGTCGGTATACGCGTTGGAGAAACCACCTGCGCAAAATTGTGCGAGGAGCGTGAAATAAGTTAGTGAGGGTCATTCGTGGTGAGTACGTCGTAGTGAGCAGCTAATACGAGTCGCTCGACCAAGTTCAAGTTCAATCGTACCTGCTTGCTGCAAGAACGTTTCGTATTCATCTTCGGTCGGATACTTGGCAGTCCCCAAGAAGAGCATGTGCTCGTTGAAATGCGCCAAACCCGGTAGAGTATCATCCATGTGCCCCGCCTGCACGTGCACGGCCCCGGCTTCCACACCGACGCCCGTCGACTTGTCGTCGGATACCAAGAGACATTCCAAGTTGTTGGGTAGCCGGATGCGACGGTACTGACGTAGGTCGCGATCAGGTTGTACAAAGTCGTCTGCATCAGCCAATATGATAGTCTCTTGTCGCAGTGTCGGTGGTTTATCTTGATCCAGCCGTGCATCTTTCGCCGACGAGGATTCCATCTCGACCGAAGTCGTGGCCGTGAAGAGCGCCGATGTGCTGGAGACCGGCGTAGAAGCACCTCCTGCTCCACCTCTGGCATAAATCGCGCTAGCTGTCGTGCTTGTTCGGCTTACAGTTGGACCACGATTCCATACCGCGCTAGTCAAGGACCACGCCGCGGCCTCGCCAAAGCAAGCGAGGGCCAGAATGGCAGTCCTCAAGGAACGTTGGTACGGCAACATGATGTCTGTAGTGAGTGTCGCTAGTCTATGACTCTTTCTAAGGATAGCGCTTCGTAGTACGGGACTTGTCGTAATGTATCTTTCTGTACACCTCGCAATCGTATTCACCAGCTCAATAGATCTTCTGGTTGGCTTCATTGTCGCTCTCTGTTCTTCCTCTCGCCTCTCGTCGCCTCCCCGCTGCCACAGAACATTCCTTTTTCGCGTCCTCTGACGGATGGACGCCTTCCACGCGACGCATACATTCTCGTGATTTTGAAATTTGCGTCCTTTTTTCATTTTCTTATAAGTAATCGTGTCATGTCAGATGTTTGACGGACACGAGAAACTAGGCGGTTCATCCACACAAATACAAAACACCGAAGAACAATTTTTGCTTCAAGTCCTGGGCGGGCATGGACGACACGGACTGGCGCTGGTATAGAACTACGTGTACTGCTTTACTTTTGTTTCGTCTACGATGAGGACATGCTTCCCTTATTGCACTGTTCTTTTATATACTCGTCTACTAGCTAGTACTAGTACGGTACTGTTGGAGCATTCATCACAGCGGTAGTTGCATTTTGTCACGCACGCACGCTCTTGCTCCTCTCTCCTAATTACTTTGCAGCCGCA
>Ga0307978_1003586_pt1 | contig 10538 bp, 11 predicted proteins | sample OrgLakmetage1056_FD_203151 | JGI IMG/M metagenome (GOLD analysis project Ga0307978, IMG submission 203151) | Saline water microbial communities from Organic Lake, Antarctica - #1056 | ecosystem: Environmental > Aquatic > Non-marine Saline and Alkaline > Saline | place: Antarctica: Organic Lake...
TTACCATCCAATATTTGGATTAATTGCAATTATCCAAGTGACGAAGAAGAGCTTTTTTCAAATTGTTTGTTGTTGTTACTGCTACCGAGGCCAGAGTCCCAAAGTTCCCGCAAATTGTATTACTGTTACCACTATGCCATCATGCAACTGTTGTTATGCGTACTTCAGTTCCGAGAAAGGTCTCAATACGCATGTATCTGCCATTGCTGCATGCTGCGAACATGCAATGCTCACTGCCGGCCGATTATTGCACTTACCACCACAAGATTTGAATGCCGCCTACTACAACCACATTCCCTCTTTAAGCATCAGTAGAACTGGTGGTTCTGGTAGTGTGCTTCCTGCTCCCGGAGTTCCCAACTTATTTCCCCAGTTGTTGCCCCCCCCGGAAGACGGGACACTCGCGATGGCTCGGAAGAAGATGGTGCCGCTCTTTTGTTGGACAGCAAAAGTCTTGATGAAGGCGATTGTTTTTCTGTCCAAAGTTTTGTAAGGAAAGAAGCAGAAAGTGGCGCACCAGTCCAAGAAGACAGCAGTATTGGCAGCAGTATCACGCCTATAAACTGGCGTTTAGGGTTTCAAAATGGCGGTGGTGCTGGTACGGATCATGACGACTATTACGGGAATACCCCAGTGGCAGGAGATGCCATTGATGCAGTTCCAGACTGTGTTGACGCTGATATTTACCGGTTCCACCCCGGCCTAGACGACGATGACCCCATGGATGCTCCTGACGATGGTAAGGCTCCTGGTGACCACCCGGTAGTAATGGAACAATGTACACTTTGAGCCCATCAGCCATGGGCACCTGGAGCGTGTCCAGACGTACCTACTTTTGCTGATGAAGAGGCTCCAGTGTCCGCTAGAGGCGTATGATGCTATCATGGATTGGGCCGAGTTTGCCACTAGCGACCCTAGCTTTGATTTCAGTCGAGGATCCGTAGGAACAAACAGGGCAGTGTTGTTGCCGCTCTCACAAAAAAGATGGGAATGGAAGGTCTTCGATCGTTTGTCTCAGAAGTTGTTGTCCCAACACATGCAAAACCGGTTGAAATTGTTTGCTTTCGGTTCAGCCATGCGCTTGACTCCATGTTTTCGGACCGCTCTCTGATGAAGCCACCTAATCTTGTCATCAACCAGCCGTTGTCTAGGAAAGACCCCTACGCCTTGTACGAGTCCCCTGGCAACTTGCTGAACAAAGTTCTTTCCGGCTCTAGCTTTCAAATGCCTATTGGTACAAAATCAAAGACCCTTCGTGTCAGTTTCTGATTTTTCTGATTTTTTTCTTTGACAAGACTGGCATTGATGGTATGCAGAGGTTTGGTTTGGAGCCATTGCGGTTCACCCTGTCTATCTTTAAGAGAGGTGTGCGTGTTCACAGCTTCGCGTGGAGGACTCTCGGATACAGGGTGACAAACTCCGCGGATTTCACATTTGCCTGGACAAACTAGTAGAGGACGTTGTTGCCATGCAAAAGGATGGCTTCCCCCTCATGCTTAAGCCTCTTGAGCACAAACCACCTCGTCCCTATACCATTTTCTTCTCACACGGATTTACCATTGGAGACTGCAAGGGCAATAACATACTTGCTGGCAGGTATGGCACCTTCACCTCGAAGTGTGCCTTGATCTCTCGTACATGTGACTGCCCGTCGCAGAAGGCCAACAATCCACACTATCCATCCAGGTTCCTTACCCAGCAATCGGTTGAAGATGCCTGTGCTCTTTCCAACGTAACTGCTAGAAACAAGGCATTACAGGACATGCTGTACCATTACGTTCCAAATAACGCCTTCTACAAGTTGTGCTCGGCAGGCAACATCTTTGGTATTCATGGCTGCACACCAGTTGATCCCATGCACGCACTTCTTCTTGACATATTAAAGTACGTGATGACTGGCTTCTGTGGAGATGCAAGTCCTCTTCGCCCTGGTGATCAAGGACATCTTGATATCATAATCAAAGATTTGCTACGTCTTCTCCGGTGTACTGCCCGTGCATTCTTTCCTCGATGCGACTTCACTAATGGTCTCACGAACCTGACGCTCACAACAGCCAACAAAAACAGTGCAGCCATTTTTATGCTCTCGCTTCTTTGGGCGACCGAAACCGGCAGGACATTAATGAAAGTGCTGAAGGGTCACTCTGTCGAGACATTGCAATCCTTTTGCTACACTTTTCAGTACCTATTGGTATACGAGTACTGGACCAAGCAAGAAGAGTTTTGGCCAGAAAAGATAGAGAATGACCGAGTGTCTAGAAGGGCTAGCACATAGGCCCAAGAAGCGACCATCCACATGATGGATACTATTAAGAAGGCCTATCCTCGTACTGAATGTAAACCTGGGGAGAAAGGTAATGATGGGGCGTTGAAAGGCACACAGGGGTGGAAGCTCAACAAATTTCACGAGCTCCTCCACATTGTTCGCTGCATTGGCATGTTTGGATCGCCTGAGAACTGGATTGCAAGTCATGGTGAGCGGCATCACATAGATGACTGCAACCGGCCGGCTGCAACTGCTCAGAAGCGACACGACTGTTTCACGAAGCAGGTGGACCAAATGGTGATCGAAAAGGCCAAGGGAGAACATTTCCTACCAGTAGAGCTGAACGGGTCAGCTCAGCAAGTGATTGCGAAACGCGACGCTGTCAACATGTTTCCCGGCCTGGTCCACAACGGCCAGTTGATATCAGGCTTGTTGCGTACGGTGGAGCCATGTAATGACAACGTTGTTTATGACAGGAGCTCAGTGCGGAGATCTCGCACTTCGTCACAGTTTTACTTGTCAAATATTCCGCCCCAGTTTGGACTCTTGCGGAGGGGAAAACCTTCCGGCCTTTTCGAAAGAACGACCAACATTTCTCCGTACCTCGCTGAATTTCTTCGCTCCTCGTTCTTTGAGTCTCACACCAATGCAGCTGGGATGTACACATCACTTCAGAAGTTCACAAAGTTGCAACTGCATTCGGAGATGGTGAGTGAAGATGAAATGTTCCGGCCACACTTCAATTACAGAAGGGAAGGTTCCTGGCATGATTGGGTGAATGTACAACGCGAGAGCATTGTAACAAAAGGAGGCGTGCAAACCAAAGTGGAGCCTACCAACCCTGGTCGCGTTCTACTCTTTGTTACCTACCACGGTATTTCTTTTCATCTTCAACAGCAGGAGGCGCAAAGCAAAGAACAAAACGGTGATGATGATTCAGTTGACAGTGACGAGAGTTCCGAGCGTAAAATGCGGTTTTATGCTGTCATTATCCCTTCTATGGAGAACACCGTACCGCAAAGAGTGGCTATCAGCGCGATAACAAAACAGTTTCGGATAGAAGCTGTAAGGAGACAGGTTGGAGGCGCAGCCAGCAGGGTACCCAACTACGAAATAGACGGGCAATGCCTTGTGTTCCCAAACAAATTTGGCCCCTCTCAAAATGCAGCCAAGGACTGCTGCAAGGACTACCATATAGTTGATCCATCCGTCACATGGGGATCCAAGTTTTTATCTTTTTCTCGACTGGTGCAGCTCAAGCCCCCACAGGCGGCGTCACACAAAAGAAAGTAGGATTATGTGCCTAAAGCCATTGTTACAACCATACCGTTCTTGAAGACACTATGTAGTAACTGTGGATTAGTTTATATTATATAGATTCAGTCACCTTTTTGTTCGAGGTCTCCTGTTTCTTTTCTTCTTTGCTTTCTTTGGCCGACGCGAAAACATATAGCCAGACTCAACCAACTCACACTTGGCTCTGTTGTCATCCTTTACTGACCCACAACACCAATCCAACGAGGCCCTGGTCAGAGGCAGGGCTTTAGAAAGGTTGGAGTCGAAAATCCAATGTTTGACGACTGCAACACAGTGCGAAGCCGACCCATCCGTCCCACGAAGAACCCAGACCATGAAGCAAGTGTCAGCCGGTGCGTTTGCACATAACTGTATGCAATCATTGTCCTCACCCAGTACGTCCGAGCGCCATGGTAGTTTTGTCTTCACCCACAGTTTTGCAGGTGGCACATCATTGTTTAATTTTTGCGCAACCCTCCATACAATTGAGGCATCGCCGCCGTTCTTGACAATATCCGATGCCATTGCCGCCACTGTCTTGGCGGCTTCCCGCATATTCATATAATGCAGCGCACTGGCAGGGCCATATATAGCTCAAAGATCTTTATCACCTTGCTGGTACCTCACCTTAGGAGCACACTCCAATTCCAACTCGCTTGGCAAAGTTGATGAGTCCAAGCAGTCGCCTGTTGGACCCATTGTAAACTTCTTTTTTGTAGCCGCCACAACCTTGAGCTCTTGCAGGTAACGTTCTTCGAAATTGTCTGCTACCCAAGCGTGGGTTAGGGGGACTGTCTTCTCTACCTCGCCAAACTTGGCGGTTAGACGGCCCTTCCAGCGGATGGCGTGAATCTGCCGCGCATCTACCTCAAACGGAAGCAGCTGACCTGGCAATGAGTCATGTGTGTGGCCCCCTCGAGAGTCACGCCGATGTGTCTTGTCGTAGTTTTTTTGGAGGAAGTCGTCCACTAAGTTACTATCGGGAGAATCACCAAAGACCTCTTCCAGCCACTGCCGATTGACTTTCTTAAACTTTCCCGGCTTGTCGTTGCCAAGTTGAATTTGCGCGTAAACCACAAACTGAGCCTTGTGAAGCTCGAGGGTGGAGCTGTCCTGTACAACATCACCTTTCTCCAGCGGAACCCCATTAAAAATGTAGCGAAGCCTCTTGACAACATAGTTTGTTGGTGCTGTAGTGTCTTCCCCATCGCTGGAGTAAGGAATTGGTTTTATGAACAATAGAGAAGCGTTGTTTGGGTCACCAGGTTCAACCGGAGTAAAACTCGCAACAGCCCGGACCGAAGAATCCGCCATCATTATCCAAAGACTGGCGCTTGACCGTCCTGATGAATGACTTCTCGAAATGAGTCTCTACCCAGTCACAACATAGATCATCTGTTTTGTACAGACAACCGTCACGGCTTTCCCAACATAATACCCGTCAGCAGCTTTGTCTTTGCCAGCAGACCCCCATCTTCGTCCGGACTCATATCGCAGACCACGGATGACATCGTATTGCATAAGGGCTACAGTACCTGGAACACCCCGACTCGTGTGAGACTCCAATTGAGTTTCAAGATAATGAACTTGTCTTTGCTTACGTTGCTGTTTGCTGTCACTGGATACTACCTCGGCTGCCAACTCATCGATGGTTGTATTCATTAAGGAAACGTCCTTTTTGAAGAGATCGGAAAGGCGCCCATAGGCAAGATTGCCGCCATTTCGCTGCTCAGCATCGTAGAATGAAGCGTCGCGGCGGAACCATTCGCCATTCCTACCAACTAGGGCGCCACCATCAACGTAAGCGCACGGGGTACCAACTACCCATTTCTTCATGGTTCGGCAGGTATTAGCGGGAATCTCCTCGCCGCCGTCTTCGGCTTCACTTTCTCCAGCTTCCCCGCTGTCCAATCCTTCTGGAGGCCCGGGGCTGGCAACGCTGTTGTTCACAGTATCGTGACGCCCGTCAGCCGTTTCCTTAAGCGACACGCATTCGGGGCACTGGTGAGCAACCCCACCATCTTCCTGGTCGTCGTCGTCATTTTTTCCGACCACACGCGAACGCACAGTACTGAAAGATTTCATCATTCCAAAGTAAACGGGTGCAACGCCAACCTCATTGCAGACTACACAACACTCAGCATGAATTGGCTCATTACATCCATCACATAAGATCAACCAGGCCACCTGCTTGAGTGTATCCTTCATTTTGCACAGTTCACCGGCACAACAAGGGAGTCTAGGAGCCACGGCGCAGTAGTGATTGTCCAGCACTCTGGCAATCACAATGGTTGGTTGCGACGAATTTCGGGCTTGCTTAAGCTCAAACAGTGGGTTGGTTACAGAATTGGGGGCGTCTCCTCCGTGGTCGTCAATAGGTAGCGGCGCAAGTATGGTGACGTACAGCTTCCAGCAATGCGAATCCGCTGGTGTTGTGGTCGACTCTTCTTGGTTGGAGGCATCGCCATCAGCAGGGTTGACAACAACATCCTTGTAGCACTCTATAATGGCAATGTTGACTCCGTACATGGAGGCGGCCACTATAATATCGAGATCTTCGATGTAATCATCGTCGTCACGAATCTATGCAGAGTACGCCTTTAGTGATCTTCTCACGTCAATTCCACTCTCAACTTCCCCAACAGAACAGTTGTGATAGCGAATGAATTTGGGGTCATCATCCTTCTCAATGGCAATGTTGACTCCGTACATGGAGGAGGCCACGATAATATCGAGATATTCGATGTAATCATCGTTGTCACGAATGTATGCAGAGTACGCCTTTAGTGATCTTCTCACGTCAATTCCACTCTCAACTTCCCCAACAGAACAGTTGTGATAGCGAATGAATTTGGGGTCATCATCCTTCTCAAGCGACATACCGAAAAACATATGCTCAATGTTTATGAGATACGGATGATCAGCTCTTAAATCAGAAAGGCGACTCAAAACAGTAGCGTGGTTGTCTCGCATGGTACATGCAAGAACATGGACCATGTCTTGGTGATCATCCTGATCACGAACACTTCCACTTTCCATTGGGCTGCTCTTAAACGAACTTGGAAACAGAAGGGACCCGATGGCAACAAAAAAACAGTTGCTGCGACCCCCATCAATTTCGTCGCTTTCCTCGACAATCGTAGAACAACTTCCCGACCCCATGTCTTTAAATTTCACAAGACACCGTGATCCATACAGAGCCCATTCAGTCTCCGGCAGTTGGCGCGAGTAAAAACTGCTACTGGTTGGGGCTTCCCTTTTTCCCGTTCTTTGAAGATCGTTTCCGCTTTTTGCTTTCGTTCCTTGTTTTGTTCTTCGATTCTAGAAGTTTTTGTCGCTCTTTTGCTGTGTCATAGTACGACACAACTCCCCTGAACCGACTCTGTAATAGTTCCTCAATGCATTTAAAAACCCCTTAAGTGTGGCCTCTACCAGAATACTCCATACAGAAAACCTTGGAGATAGTTGAGGACAGCCCGGCAACGGTTGGGAAAAGTTCCGAAAAGACAGTTGACGTCGGATGTGGGCGCCGATACTTGGGAACATTCCAAAAATCAGAAGTCTCACGGACCGCCAACAAATGATCCCCTGATTATCCAAAGGACAGGTCTGCAAAGCTATAAAGCTCCATCTGGCAAGACTCTAACTTCCAGAAATGGCCAGGATCACCCTATACAAGACGGTAACCTGCTTTAAAATAAAAGTGATGAAGGGCCTCAGATTTGTGGTCAAAGAAAACATAAGAGGTAACGCTGGAACTGGCATCAACTGCAACGATGGAACTGGCATCAACTGCAACAGGTTGAGGAGCACCTGCCCTTGCCACAATATGGGTGAACGCCAGTAGTAATCGGCCAAGTCCAACATCCTTGAAGGGACTTTCATCGGCCTTTTTACCAAAGTGTCTTAGAGTAAAAAGCTGGTCCGACACAAGCAAATACTCGAGCAGACAAAAGCGCTGATCCACACGGAAGGAAACTGCTGCAACATTTGCACAGCCTTTTGGCTTTGTGCACCAAGCAACAACCATTGCGTGCATCAAGGGGCAGGCAGAGTTGGCCAGGTCGCGGAATGATGCTTCAATGTCTGCCTTATTCTCTGGTGAGTTGAACCAGGTGTTGTAGAAATCCTTCAGGGCCACAGTGGACGACATGGTTTAGAAATAGTTTGAGTCCCACCACAACAGTACTTCAGGTCAGAGCGATCAAGGTAGAGATTGAGAGCCAAACCATTTCCAAATATAAAGTGGAATCTTGGAGGGCGTATCATAACGCGGCGTTCTTCTGCGCCAGGAGCACGAACCATTCCAGGACCATCTCTTGAACAGAAATACCTTAGAGACTCACAGTCATGAATAGCCTTGGCCATTGTTGCAAGAGACTGTACCATGATGGGGGGATGCAAGTATTTTTTGGGAGATGACATCCCATCCAAAGAATCAGCAGCAGCAGCACTGCCATCCTCGTCCCATAAGTCCTTGAGTTTGTAGGTATCCTTCTTTTTCCCCCTTGGAGCTGGTCGCAATGAATAACTCTTTGCCGGTCAAAAGTCGAGGACTCGATTAATCAAGGTGCGACACCAATTTACGGGAATTGCATGCTGGTCATCCGACATGACACATGCACTCTTGCTGCTTCTTACTTTCGAAATCAGCCAATAAACCTCCTTCACTAGAAATTGTGTCCACAGACTCACAGTAAAATCGAATCAATCAGCAGTAGTGGTGGAACCAGGGAGCTCTAAGGAGCAATGAGGTGTAAAGCCAGAAGGCTTCTCAACGACCGTTTGGTTGTCCGTCAATTCCAAGTAGCGTCCAGCGAAGGAGCGGCAAAACCGAGTTTGAAAGGCAATTTCTCTCCTTGTCGCAACTTAAAGGGACCTGCACACTAAAGTAAGATGATAACCTTACTGAGAAACAAGGAGCAAGATCTGTAACTAGTAGGGAAACGTTGACGCGTGTGCAATGCACTATACTACACTGAAGGGGTTGGGGTGGCAAAGGTGCAAAGTGCGTTTGCGGCTTCTTCAACAAATCTTTTTGTTCTTAAAATCGCCAACGCAAACGAGATGGTAAAAATATCATTCTGACTCAGAAATAGAATTAATGGCGTAAAGGCTTTAATTACATATTTACAACTATGTCTTCGTTGCGATCTCGAACAAAAGTATACTACTGTAAAGTACAAAAGTACGTCAAGTGTCCCTCATTTGTTGGAGGAAAGGACAACAATTGGCTTCAAGAGAACTTTCACGTCCTCCCCGGCGGACTGGTAATCACGTAGCAGCAGGTACTTCTGAGGAAATTTTGACATGAAGGTAGTGAACATAGCATCCACGCAACGAAGACGAGCCACCACATCTGGCCTTTCGCCGAGGTAACTCTCCCAGCAACAAGGAAAGTGGAGATTGAGTTGAGCAGTTGCCATTGATAACTCGAACAGTTGGGCACAGTACAAATTGTCGCCAGAAGGCGTAATCTTGGGGAAGTACCAAGCATCTCAGGTGGCCCCTAGAATTAAAGAGCTTGTGGTGTCTACCTCAACCCCGCCAAACGGAGCTGAGAAAGCGCTGTCACTTTTTTCGTCGTGTGAACTCATCGTGAAATGGTGGAAGCCAGCAAATCCTTTTACTAGCTTACTAATATAAGCGGTAACCACCAAAATAAAGAGAGCCGGTTCCAAAAATAAAAGTAGGCCTCCTTTCTTCCAAATTAATCAGCTTTTCAAAACACTCCATTGATTAAAATACACTAGGTAAACTTGTCAACGGACTAGTTTCCGTCCGTTTCAAATCTTCCCCCGCAAACAAAAGAGCCGGGAGGGTCTTGGAACAATCAAAGGATACGAGAAATAAAAGAGGTTGAGAGCAACACATTGAACGCATAAAACGAGCATTGGTCGCAGGTGCACCAGCCACTATATTCGGAATTACTTCTTCTCATCACTGCTTACTGTTGAGGTGGAAAGGTAAGGAATGGTTGCGGAACCCCAGCAGGCTGCTGGAACTAACGCCGTGTTGTTGGGTGCACTACGGGAGGAGGAAAATTGAAAACCTAAAACACACAAACAACAGAAACTCTGTAAGTTTGTTCACTAAGGGACACTTGTTCCGATGCGTTAAGTTCATTCTCAACGAGAAGACACTAGATGGACTGGAAGGACCACGTTCGATAGGGAAACTTGTTGTTAACAACCTCAACATCCCAGAGGACGGCCAAATAATCTTCTGGAATACGTACAAAGGAGTAGTAAACCAGGTGCTGTGCGAGAAACGTAACAACGTTAATCGCGCAGTAAAAATCTCTTTTATTGGTAAGTTTGTTTTCCTGAAACTAAGATGATGTATTGGAAGCCACTTACTTTGTTACGTAACCTATCAGTACTAACAGCGAATGTTCACTTACTCTCTTATTGCATTTAGACCAAAAAAAAATGGAGACGTTCCAACGCTTCCAGACATTTTGCACATGCGCAGCGATGTGAACTCGGCGTACACATTCTTTGCCAACACCATCTTGCCAAAAATATATTTGGCCCCACCAAGTGGAGAGGACAGATAACAAAAAGGAATATTCACAGATAGCAACACCAACGGATGAAGCGTTTGGTTTACTTCTACTGGAGAACTCATGGGAGAATTGGATAGAAGCCCGAAGACTCGTGCACGAAGACAACAGCAAGAGTGGGGCAAACAAAACTCCGTTCATATACTCCCTTCAACAAACAAAGGGCTGCAGCCGCAAATTTGAAGGTTGGTCCAATGCTAGAATGCGCCGCTACAGGGAATTGGTACACATGGTCCGAGCCGACAGAGAAAACAATGCAGACAAAGACAGCTTCGAGGCTGGTTACAAGGCCAACTGTGTGAAAGAGAGATAGGTAGCATTGGATTCATTAAAGCGGGAGCGCAACAGTGATGATGGCGTTAGGGATCCAGTTGTGTTAGTACCCAACAACTTGGATTTGATGGAGGAGGT
>Ga0307978_1003588_pt1 | contig 10536 bp, 5 predicted proteins | sample OrgLakmetage1056_FD_203151 | JGI IMG/M metagenome (GOLD analysis project Ga0307978, IMG submission 203151) | Saline water microbial communities from Organic Lake, Antarctica - #1056 | ecosystem: Environmental > Aquatic > Non-marine Saline and Alkaline > Saline | place: Antarctica: Organic Lake...
ACTTATCAAGAGAAGAACGTGCAACGAAACGAGACAAAGAGAGAATGAACAACTTCTTTCGACCCTTTCGGAATCGCGGCGCTAGCATCACCGATCGAGGCGCACAGGAGACTCCCCACAATAACGCGGCAGCGCGGAGTCCTCTGGATAACTTTCTCGGCCAGGCCGCGCAAGGCCTCGGCCAAGCGGCACGGTCCGTGACAGCTGCTGCTGAACATGCGGCCGCTCACACTGGCTTTGATCCAGACGCCATTCGCCGCGCCACGGAAGCTTCGCTACAGCAGGGCAATCATCCAACTCAACCCAACAGCGGCAATAGAGGCGGCAACACTACTGTCCCACCCGCTTCCAAAAAAGCACTCCAGGACTTGCCGACAGTCACAGTACAACCGGAAGACCTGGTCGACCCCGTCAATCGCGAATGCTCCATTTGCTTGGAAGGCCATCCCCTCCGCACCAAAGTGATGCGATTGCCGTGTTCCCACATTTTTCACCCCCGCTGCGTGACCCACTGGTTGCAACGCTCGTGCACGTGTCCCGTGTGTCGCTACGAACTTCCCACTGGCAATGCGGCCTACGAACGCGGTCGGCTTCAGCGCATGGCTGACCGGAAACCCCGCTTTGCCCGCCACCAGCTCGATCAATTGTCCATTCGCGAACTCAAGGCGCTGTCGCAACGTGGTAGTAGTAAAAGCAGTACTAGCAACCGCCAAACGCACTATCAAGCCGTGGACCGGGCCGACTTGATTGACTATATTGTGCACCAGTCAGACTGCATTGACTTGATTGCGGCGCCAGATCCAGTGGAATACACGCTCACGGAGCTGCGGGGAATGTCCATTGGGAAACTCAAGCGGTGCATGAACGACCAAGCGGGTGTCTTTTTTGATTCCATGGATGTCATTGAAAAGAATGACATGCTCCGCATCTTTATTAATTCGGGCAGGTTGGTTATTCTACCAGAAGGAGAAAAAGAGGATGACGGTGCTGAACAAGATGATGTGGCGGCAGAGTCGGTGGTGGTGGCGGTACAAGATGAGGACCGCAAGCCTGCTGCAAGAGGTCCGCTAGTCGAAACAGTGTCGGAGGATGATTCGGATCACGACGATGTCGCTGAAGAATACTTGGAGTCGTCGAACTATGGTCGTGTGGATACAACGAAAGTCATGGAGCCGAATCCCGACTTTGTACTCTTACAACAACAACAACAGTTGGCGGCAACAGAACGCGAGGCTGCTCCTTCGAACGAACTGGACGAAACAAACGCTCCTTCTGAACGTGGTCTACAATCGGTTACCGGGAGTGCGAGTAGCGATGCCGCATCGACAGCCACTGCTACTGTCCCCATTGGTTCGACGGCTTCATCACAGCAAGATTCCGAAGAAGTTTCGGCAAACGCCACTTCTTTGGACGACGATTCGTGGCGGCGAAAGCGTCAACGGCACTTGAGGAACGAAACGGCTGTAACTAGCGACGCTTCAGACAGCTCCTCACTAGACGATACATATAGTGCAACCCTGGAACAGGTCACTCCAGTGCCACAAGACAGTCTTGAGGTTTACACGCAAGAAGCGGATGATGCCGCTTTTCGAGCACGATTTCAACGCATGAGTGTATCGGCCTTGCGAGAGTTGGCGCGTCAAGCTTCTGTGGATTTGTCCGACTGTATTGAACGTCACGAAATGATCGACCGTCTCGTAAGCAGTAACAGCAGTCAACATGAAAGTACGGCATCGAATGGCGACGACACGACTAATGGCCGTACAATATCGTCCACCACATGGGAGGAGTGGGGCGTTTCAGAAATCTTTAGCTTGGCCCGACAAGTGGACGTGGACCTTTCGGATTGCCAGGATCGCGACGAAATGATTTGTACCTTGGCGGAAGCAATTCGAGATCGACCACACGTTGCCCATTACTTGAAGGCATTGACTCCCTTGGCACGCTTGACAGTACCACAGCTTCGTGCCGTGGCGCGAGAATGGAGAGTGGACGTTTCCGACTGTCTAGAAAAGGGAGACATGTTTCATCGTCTCGTGAGTGCAGGAGGGCCTCCTGCTTTATGAACGTAGGGGCCTTTTGATCTTGACGACCTTTGACTCTTTGCTATAACTTGTATAGCTATTGCTGACTTATATTCTATTGATAGTGATCAAAATGGCTTTGATAGATAGATTGCACCTTTGAACGGCCGAGTCGGCATGATCAAGCAAAGTTTTGGAGAAGAAAACTGTGGACGATAGGTTACAGGTCCAGCAATCGATAGACTTTGAAGTACAGTATCATAGACTACGTCGTAGTGACAAGCTATACCGATTCGTACGGCGCTCCTTCGATGCTCATGTGTTTGTGTTTAGCTAGTCTAGCCTATTTTGTACGACATTGGGCACAAAATTGCGCGAAACCAAAACTTCGTGCCAACAAACACATAATTCCCAACGAATCCGGCGAAACTTGACACCATGGTGGAACGAACAGGGCACGCCTGTCGCCGTCGCGGACGCCGATTGTGCGCCTACGCTCTTCCTACCGTTCTCTCTGTAGGTCTTTGCGTGGCGTCCACAGGAGCCTTTTGCTTTCAAGCGCCGCACGGAGTGCTTCGCTCGCCCCTTCAGCAAAGTAAAAGCAAACGCGGCCCGGTGGACAGCGACGATGCGAACCACTTTTACCCGCAACGATCGCTGGCTCCTTTTCGAAACACGGCCTCGTCCAGTCATCTCCTCCGCACGACAGCTCTAAGCATGTCACTGATACCACTTCCAGTGGAAGAGCTGCAGCGTCTTGTGGCTACAGGAACTCCAACTGGCTCGCAGTATTCCACCTATTGGGGACGTACCCAACAAGAACAGTACGCACGGGTTCTGGAATCGGCCATTGTTACCTTTCTAGGCGTATTCTTTTCCTATTTCATGAGCTTTGTATTGGGAGGATTCGTGGCTACCTTGTTTGGGTGTCTCTTTTGTTTTTGGGGCATTCTCTCACCCGAGTTCAAGGCAAGGTCGCGCAACTGGGAGTTTCTAGGTGGCCGTCAGCTGGTGGATCCCTGGACCGTCATGGACAACAACAACGGCAATATAGGTGATACTGATCCAGAACATGCTGGATTGTATGGAGCGCTATTCTTGGGGCGAATTGGCGACGTTTGTGTGGTCGAAGACGTTGCGGCGTCGGAAGAGTTTGACCTGGAAGTTTTTGCCGACTACAAGTAAGTTATGTGGCCTTTCTTCCACGATGGTGTGCGCAAGCGTTGGAACTTTACGACTAATGCGACACAATTCGACGCGACGCGACTCGATTTCCTCACCCAAACAATTCTTGCTTTCAGTATGGAAACAGACGAACTGGAACGATACACGGGGCAACCGTATTTGCTACGCGTCGAGTGCATCGACTCGACAGGCCGAAAACTTCAGTTGCACGCACGGCTCAGTGAAGAGTACCTTGACTTACGGCCTGGTATGCCCGTGACGGGTATTCTGCTGAGTACGAGTCCACGATTTACGAGACTGGCAGCGCTGACTGACCTGTACGTGCCAGGTGCGGCTTGTTGGATAGGTGATTATCCATATCTAGACCGAGCGGAAGTGGAGGCACTATTAGCGGAAGATGACGAGATTTGGGATGCCCTGCAAGCCGAAGAGGTCGGGCGTCCAGCGCTGGACGAGGATCGGTCGATGGATGATGAGCAAGACTTGGACGACGACACGGAGACTACGACTAGTACTGGAACCGGGAATGAGTCGAGGGAACCCGTCTATTCACGAAGAAGACGCTAATGCATGTCTAAACGTACGATGTTACACTAGAATTCCGCGTAGCCTACGGTACTAGTAAACTAGTGTTTGCACATATGCATCCAGTTTGCAGATGCCAAAAGTGCGAAAGTATGACCGGAGAACTTTCGCTATTGGCGAACCCATGGACGCGGTACTGTCAAGTTGCTACTGTCATGTTGGTACTGTCAAGTTGGTTTTGTAGGTCCAGTTACCAGGTACCGGTACAGCATTAGCAAGGCTTCACCAGAAGAATAAAAGCTAAAATGAACACATGAAAACAGGATCACCATTTCAATAAAAATATGGTCCGCTCCGGGATTCGAACCCGGGACCTCCTGCACCCAAAGCAGGAATCATGCCTCTAGACCAAGCGGACTTAGAGTATACATTTAGGAGAATTTGATACTAATATATGTGTTGTGCAGTGGGCTTTCGTAAAGTATATGTATTAGTGATCCCGGTGGCGCATGCCAGCATGCAGCCATGACTACTACAATATCATCCCAAGATACGCTATGGTAGTCGACATGGACACGGAAAAGTCGGTAATCTAAACATGAAACGTATAACGTGGAGGCCCGAGTACAATAAATAGTACCGTACTGGATCTCCTTGGCTCGGATTATTTTCTTCGTCTATCTCTGCCGGACTGCATCAAGAGGAGGTTGACGAGAAGTAACCTCTGTCAGCAAACCTGGCTTATTTTAGTTGTTATGGAGGCAAGGTCAGCGAGGGACCGGCAAGACCTTGAATACATTCCAGCCCGCTCACACGACACATGCACGAACACGACAGCCTCTCTTCCGTATGATGATCCTTCAGCAAGAGGCCTAATTGAAAGGCTCTCACGTCTCATGGACCGTCGATCGAAGAACGGAGTACGTAATTCAAACTCAATTGCTTGAGTAACTCTCTATTTCTTTAGTCTTGGATGCCTCCCAAAACACAAAACACGATAGGACATCCGGAAAAACCCGGATACATCTTCAAATTGAGTACTAAATGTTTAGCTTTCGGTGTCCACAGTGGCGTCAGTGCGCAGGTCAGGACTCCCGTGCGTGCGTACGTACTTGCAAGAAGGCGCAAGGCCGTTTGATACACGAATGAGATAAATCGTGGTAACGATGTTCGTGAGACGTTTCATTTGCTCACAAATTGATTGAACTGCACAACAGCAATACCTGATCGAGACGATGATGCGATTCTTGACTTTCCTTTTCCTTCTGGCCAATACGTCTGTCACGGAAAGTGCAACGACGGCTGATGGGGGCTCGGTAAGTGAAAATCAAGGCTATAGCTAGTAGAGGACGGAATCGCTCTAATCTAACGTGTCATCATCTCAAAACAGAAGAAGCTCTCTGTGCGCTTCCCCACTGGCCGACTTGGCCAGCCCAGTGTGCATAGTAGGCGGAACTTGCAAACCAGTAGTACCAACTCCACAGCAGACTCATCTGACGACGACGACAAAGTTGAATGCTTCGCTATGGCCAACTCGACAGCAATGAGCAATTGTACGGAGAGCCAAAGCGAAGACAGCCTGGACAGTAGTCTCAGGCAAGATGGAAGTGATATCAGGAGTGATAGCAGCGACAGCAGCGACAGCAGCGACAGCAACGACAACCCCGACGATGGCGACGATGCGATATTTGGAATCTCGACGGCCGCTGAAGAGATTCCAAATAGTAGCGCGGGCTCTACCCACCACCATGCTTCAATTGGCCTTATCCTCGCGAGCGGTGTTTGCGTCCTTGGATTCGCCATTATCTAATTTCGGATCAAGTCTAAACAACGTAGCACCGTGTTTCTACCCGTGCTGTAGTGCCTCATCCCGGAATTCCGAAGTTGGTTCTTTTTTAGCAATACGAGTGACTCTTATCAGTAATACATAGGCCTACCTGATCCTCGAGTAGGCATGTATTGTAGCTATGTCACACATTTTCACGAAAATACTGAACTAAAGTGAGTCTACAGTATTCATGTTTTCCCTAGAGCCTTTCCTTAGAGCTTCCGAAGGTGAAACAAAATAATGACCTCACACACACGACTGTAGAATAATTACAGTTACGACGCCTTTATGTTAGCCAAAGAGTTGTATTAGCCTAACTATCATACTCTATTGTAGATAGAGGTGGATGGCCTATGCCGCCGCTCTGTTAGCTATTTGCTGTTGGTGGGGTGGTGATTGGTGATGCGTGGTTGGTGGTGTTTCTGACTTCCGGTTCTGGGAACTTCCTGGTCCCGTACGTGAAAAGACTTCAAGTATGATGATGTGTCAGTCATTGTTATCTGATCGTCAAACCTCAAATATGACTTGTATATAAGTATTTTTGTGCGTACCGTACTGCATTTGCGATATCGTTAATATTTTAGTAATTGTATGTAATATGTAATGTAATTTACGATAAATATGCAGGAGGTCGGATTGATGAAGAATGATAAAGAATAAAGACTAAAGACTGGGAGCTGAGAATGACTTCTTGTTGCCAGTCGCTTTTGTGCACCGGTACTGCCCCTTTGAAGGAATGCAAACGTGATATGAAGAAGAACATTGAAGTTCGGAGTATCCTGGTGCCACGTGGTTCTTGTTCAAATGTCAGGAAGGTCCTCGTTATGTACGCACCAGCGCAGAATGGTTTCGGAATTGGATGGCCTGTCAAAGTGCCAGTTTTCAGTCTTACGATGTCTGGTCTGATGGGCCGGAGCGACGTGTAGGTCTATGTACGGAATGGCCGTAGACTCTCGTAGGCCGTGGTACACAAGAAGTCAAACTTCCGAAGACATTTGGATTTTCCCATACTTCAAGCCGTTCCATACACCCGTGAAAGGAGCGTAGTATATCCCAGCACTCTCAAAAAGTTTTGGATGCGTGGTCAACATAATTCATAACGCATTACTGCACACTTCTCGCGTACTTCGGATCGGTGTTACAATCGCTCCAAAGGTCAGTAAAGCATTCCTAAGGCTGCTCCTTGGTGGTCGTCTTCGTCTTCGTGGGATCAAACGTAGCCGATAAGCCATCCTTTTGTAATTGGCGAAGCTTCGCGACCTCACGAGCTCTTGAGGAGCCGAAGAACGGTTCCGTGCGTCGTCTTCCCATCTCTTCGGAGCTCTTTGGCGAAACTGTAAACGCTTATCTGGGTGTGTTGGACAGTACTCAGTCGATAGTTGTATCGATAGTATGCTTCGGATTGGAGAGTCTCGTGGACCATGGCCTTGAAAGGCAAAACCAGCTGTATCATGGTGAAAGTACAACCGTTTTGCGCCCGTGTATAGCCCTCTCTTGCGGAAAGTGTCAGTTCTCGTATCAATATCCACCTAACACCTTTCGATATCTCACATACTCTCCTTGAAACAACTTTCACCCCCACGCACATTGTGTCAACTCTTAGCCTCAAACAAGAAAGCTAGAAGCGCTATTTACTAAACGAATTTGAACCTCATGAGAAGAACTGGAGACCAAGTTGGGGGGAGCCAACCTCCACCGCTGAACGAAGACAGCTTTGCGCCTTCGCTCGTAGACTACTTCAGAAGGGCTGTGTCTTCTTCTACAGGGCGAGATCAATCCTCCCTCGCGGACTTGACGGCGTCGGCGGGGTTCTCCAGAAACGGAGGAACCGCTGGAGCAAATGGCGGGATGGAGCAACTTCGACTGTTGCTCGCTTCTCAGCAGCAACAGATGCATCATCATGGCCAGGCCGATCTTACAAGTCTCCTATTGGTGCATTTGCAGCAGCAACAGCCACCCCAAGCTTCGCTTCCATCGGATCTCGATGTCTTGCTCAAGCAGCAAGAAGATCAGATCATGATTAACCGTGCCCGTTCACGCCAGCGACAGCTTCAAGAACTCTTCGCGAGTCCCACCTTGCACAGTGCGCTTCTCACACAGCCACATCAGCCGTCAGATCATCGCATGTCTCTCATCAGTAGCCCGCAAGGACAGCTTTCGTCAAGCTTACTCAAACAGCAGGAAGACCATATGAAACGTCGGGTCGATGAACTATTGTTCAACAGCCAGACGAATCTGGCTCAGCGCCTGCAGTCTCTTCCAAACACGCCGCAGCGTATTGATCGACCCACATGGCCTACACTCATGGGTGGAAACAATACCGTTATGAAACTTCAAGGACAGCGCTCTGCGGGCACGAACGCTGTTGTGGCACCTTCCTGTGTGATTGCCAAGCCAGTTGCTGCTCCTGTTGATACCAAGAGAGAACGACACGTGACGATACCCGTCATCATCAAGGAAGCTGAAGAGGCAAACGCCGATACCTCCTCTGAAGAAGCAGATCAAAAACAGCGAGGCGACGACCTCAACAATGAGACGTTCCCCCACAAGCTCTTTCGTATGCTTGTCGAGGCGGAAGAGGAAGGGAACGAAAGTATCGTATCCTTCTTCCCTCATGGTCGTGCCTTTTCTATTTACAAGCCGCACGATTTCGTTGGCGAAATCATGCCCAAGTACTTTACCACAACCCGCATGTCGTCCTTTCAACGACAGTTGAATCTCTACGGCTTTCGACGAATCACCGAAGGCCCGGAAAAGGGTAGCTACTTTCACGACTCTTTCCTCAAGGGCAGGAAGAACTTGATTCCAAATATTAAGCGAAAGAAAACCACCAACAAGCCTCCCGCTAGCTTTTTGGGTTCGTCCTTACCGACCTCTTCGCAGTCGTCGTTGATCGCCCGGTCTCTACTGAATAGTAATAGCTATCCGTTTTCGGATAGCCTCGGCGGGATGCACCAGCAGTCACATTTGATGGGTAGCACAGCGAGCGTGGGCGCAAGCAGCGCGCTCTTGCTCTTGTTACAACATCAGAGACAGCAGCAGCAGCAACAACAGCAACGGGAACAGTCCAACTTGATGCAAGACTTGCTGCTGCGTCAACGTCTAGCCCAGCAGTGGCAGCAACAGCAGCAACAAAAACAACAAGAAGAACAGAGCCGCCAGCAAGGACCGGGCCGTAAATATTGAACTAACTGTGTCGAATAATAATGGGGATGGTATTTGCCCGAACTGTTTATTTGTGAAAAGAAAACACTGGAATTGCACGAGGATAAATAGTAACGGTATCCATTGTTCAAAAAGCTTTTATCGTTGTAGTTGTGATACCGCATGGCCTTTCATCAATTAATTTCGTTAGCCTGTAGTTATCCAACAAAAGGGCAAAGGCTACCGTAGCATAGCGATCCAATCTCTTTCTCCACTTTAGCGAACGTACTTTGACCATGCCGGTGGTATTCTTCGGAAATCAATGTGCCCACTGCCGGCATCCTGCATCTCTCCAAGCAGTCGTCTCAAGACACTCGCGTCCGTCGCCTTTTGCAAGTTCTTAATAACGCCACCCTCCACCATTCCAGCAACTACCGCCTTGCTAAAGACGGCTTCCGCGACCTTGTTGCGCTCTTCACCAGGCGGCATCAAAAAGGCCGACGCCTTGAGCAACGTTGCGTACGTAATGTGATTCGGCTGCATCGTTTCCGACACTTGAACTGCCTTGAAGACAGCAAAGGCAATCTTGAGTGCTGCCGTTTGTTGATCAGCATCACCCCTGGTACGTGCGCAAGCATCAATTGCAGTATTGTAACTCACCAACGTGGGTGCCGCTTCGGGCCACTTGACCGACACTTGCTTCATCTTTTGCAGCAACTGCAGCGCCTTGGTGGCCTTGACGACGTCCCGCGATCGCGCCCAGCACTGAATGGTACTCGTAAACGCTCTCGAGTCGGGAGCAATATCTGTTTCCGCTAAGAGCTCTTCAAGTAGTTCTTGCGCACGCGATGGTCCTTGTGCCATGGTGGTTCGCTTCCAGGCGCTAATCACTGTCGTGTAGGTATACGAGTTGGGTCGATAGCGCTCATTCTTGGTTTCTTGGTAGAGTGTTTTGAGTTCTTGCAGCAATCGTTCCGCGTGTTGTGCCCCCGCGAGACTCCCGCATCTCGCGTAGGCATCCATGACTGTCGTATAGGTCATGACATCGGGCTGATCCGTCAATTCTCCCGTGGCCTCGGCCGTGGCCAGGCAGTCCCGCAAAATGGCCTCGGCGGCAGCGGCCGTCATGGCGGCCACGCGTCCGTTTTCGTTTCTATTGTTTGGATCGTATCTATTCTGGTGGTTGTATCCGCTTTCCAGTTCTTGAATGAACTTTCCGTGTGCGTGTAGAATGGAATTGACGGTTCGAATCGTTGCCTTGATGCGACCGTTTGTTTCCTTTTGAAGTCGATCCATGTCGGCCCACAGTTTTTGCAGTTTTTCCAAACGGTTCTGTTGCGTCGAGTAGGCGTAGGCATCGACTAGTGCATTGTAGGTGAGGGAATCAGGTTCGAGTCCTGGCAAGCTCGTCAACTGTTCCAATAGCGCTTCGACTCGTTCGGGTGCTTCCGGGGCGCGACTCTTGGCCCACGCGTCCATGACGATATTGAAGGACTGCACGTCGGGTTGAACGACTGGCGCTGCGGCCGCGGTCGTTTCCGTGGATGCGTTGGTACCGTCAGTGTCAGTAGCAGCAGTAGCAGCCGTGTCCAAGTGTTCGTTCAACCAATCCGTGGCACGCTGGGCGGCATCCTTGGCCGTGTAGACTGGCACGGACGAAATATCAGCCAAGGATACTGTTTGTCCCACTGCCGCACCCATGGCGACGGGACTTTTGCTGGACTCTGCCATGCTCTGACAACAGCTCTTCCACGCCTTCAAAAGTGTATTCAAGCTAATCACGTCGGGATACCAAAGAGCAGCAGTACCAGTACCAGTAGTACAACTGTC
>Ga0307978_1003598_pt1 | contig 10523 bp, 3 predicted proteins | sample OrgLakmetage1056_FD_203151 | JGI IMG/M metagenome (GOLD analysis project Ga0307978, IMG submission 203151) | Saline water microbial communities from Organic Lake, Antarctica - #1056 | ecosystem: Environmental > Aquatic > Non-marine Saline and Alkaline > Saline | place: Antarctica: Organic Lake...
CCCAATTGGCCTACAGCTTTCGATCGCCTCAACCGACGAACGGACACCATCCTGTTCGCAACAAACTCGAAAAAGATTCACCGAATGAAAAGAGTGACAAGAGCAACAGCATGAAGGAATATCCTGGTTTGGATCTGTTGCGAGTCAGTAATCACAAGTCACAACCTCACGGTGCTTTGACCAACGAAATCACGCCCCTGCTGGGCAGCCATGCTCCTCCAAAGCAACAGCATTACCCCAGCGACTCGTTGGTAGGCTTGGCGGCCGCATTTTTGCAAGATTACGAAAACAATCGGCCACCCACGTTTTCGGCCGATTTTCTCGATGTCTCCCAAGGCAGTTTGGCATTGTATCGCGTAAAATTTTCGGCATTGTACCAAGTCTTGACGGTCGTGGCAGTGCTGTGCTTATTTTGCAGCAGTGGATTGGAAAGTTTTGCCGCCGACGAGAGTCGATTGGTCTTGACGGTCTTGAACCTCTTTGCGTTGACTGTATTGTCGGTGGATTTGTGGATGCGACACGAACTGTCCTCGTCAGCCGTGCGATATACGCACCATCACCCCAGCAGTGCGCATTTGCGAGCCCGCCACAGCCGTTCGGAGCGACTCATCAAACCTGTCATTATGTTTGCCATTATTTTGGGATTAGAGAATACAGCTCGACTGGTGCTCGTGACGAGGACCGACAGTTTGGTGCTGTTTAGTAGTTTCTTCAAGCCACTGGTGCTCTTTTACGTCTCGAGCCAAGCGCGCGATGCCTTGGAGGCATTGGGACGAATCATTCGCATTGTGGTGCGCGTCTTGGCAATTGAATTGTTGCTGATTCTCATGTTTGCGGCCGTTGCGTGTCGACTGTTTCAAGCGCACGACAACTTTCGGGACTTGCCGACGGCCTGGTTGTCTCTCTTTGAATTGGCCACTACGGTTGTCAATCCCGGTATATGGATGCCCATGTATGAGGAGAACAAGCTCTCGGCCCTTTTCTTTATCTTCTTTATTGTCTCGGCCGTCTTTTACTTGCATTCCTTGGTGTTGTCGGTGGTATTTTCGACCTATATTCAAGCCGCCGGTAGAATTCACGAACGATCGGCTACAGATCGGGAAGATGCTGTCGAGTTGGCCTTTGTGGCGCTGCAACAGCAGCAGCACGTCTTTACCCAAGGCAAGTTTTCACAACAAGAAGACGAGCACAGGCACGACGTGGATATTGTCTTGGTGGGAGAAGCACTTTGCTTAGTCCGTCCGCATTACAACGCTATGAAGATCAATGCTCTATTGGAGATTGTGGACCCCACGAATAAGCTTTACGTCAACTACACCACGTTTCGAACAAAGATTCGTCAGGCGCTCAATGCGTCGATTCGAACTCCCCGGAATGCGTCCACCTTGGCCATGACCGTTGAATTGGTGGCCGTGGCGGTAGCGATTATCAACTTTTCATATGTGATACTGGTGTCGTCGACCTTTGATCACGAGTGGTTTAATGCGGTGCAAGAGCGAGTCGGAATAGTCATTACGCTGGTAGCGGGCTTTGAGGTCGTAATTCGTTTCAATCCGCTCCGCATCCCAGGCTTTACGCCACTGACAAGATTGAATGCCACGTTTGATGGGTTGGCCTTGGCGGCCGCCTTTATCTCATCTGTCGGCATTGTCCGGTGGCTCCTGCGCTGGGATGCTTTGGAATATATTCTCATTGGTCGGGCCGTGGATATGACTCGTGTCATGCGGTTCTTTCAAATCTTTCGAGATGTCGTTCGCCGCAGTACGGATGTCCTTCCCGCTTTGGCCGGCCCAATTATTCTGGTGATAACGACGCTTCACATTTTTGTATACGTGGGTATGGCGTTGTGGGGAGGAGCTATTCATGTCGGTAGTCACGCTGGAGAGATTGAGTACTTGTACGACCTCAACAACTTTAACAGCTATCAAGAGGGAATGGTCACGATGTTTCAGATCTTGGTTGTGAATGACTGGTACGCCATTGCTGAAGTATTTTTGTATGCGGACCGGTGCTCAAGTCCCTACATTGTGTACCCCTTCTTTATCATTGGAAATTTGGTTGGTGTCTCTATCATGTTGAACGTTCTGACCGCGTTTTTCGTGGAGTCTTTTGTGACCAAGCTGGAAGATGGCGCTGGTGCTGACCAGACAGAATCGACGACAACTGTGAAGAAAGTCGCCGACTTTAGTATTGTCACGGCAGAAAATACAAATATCTCCGTGCGTCGGATCTCTGCTACTTCCGAAAGGGAGCGCCCAGTGCAGAAGACCAATGCCAAGGTTCGGCGCGTACAAGCTGATGATAACGGTAGCGACCATGGCGCGGATGCGGATTCGGAAGGCAGCTCGGCGAGTGATTTCTTTGAGTTTGACGTCTATGAACGTGAAGGCTTTGATAAGATTATGCAGACTGTTGCGGGAGCACCGCAGTCTGGCGGAGACTTTGCCCGGCATATTTGCAACTACCTGGAGATCTTTGAAAGTCTTGCGACAGGACGCGAAACTGTTGGTTACTTGGTTTGCGACCAGCAGACATTGGAACGATTCGGTAACCGTCGCTTCCAAACAAAAGCTATTAGCTTCTTGGACGAGAATCAGCTACACTTGGTTGTTAGTGACATGCATTCCGAGCTGATGGCGTTGTCGTCTAGACCATCCTTTGACGGACGTTCCCTTATTCGGTCCTTTCCTCACGGTCAGGACCCGAGGAAGACACTTGAAATCTCTGCCTCGATTCTGCGCCAGCATCCTGCGGTTTCGTTATTTGTTTCGAGAATCGCACGGCAAGCCCAAAGGCGTTGATCGTAGAGCTGATCGCTTAAGCACTCCAGTTTCACAAATCACTTGTTAAATCAAAGCTAAAGTATCGTTATATTTTGTACACATATGCAAAAGCATCCCCATTGAAATAGTATCTTTCCCTTACGCAGTGCCACCGTCATCTTCCTCTGGTTTAGGGTATAGGACGCTGCCTTCTGCAATCACCTTGGACGAAACGGCCAAACCCTCCTGCTGCCACCGGTCGCGATTGGCAAGCACCATGTTTGCAAAGGCCGGTCCCATATGTTCACCGAACACTTTGGTATCATTCAACTTTCGAGCCAACGGCAAAAGATAACACTCCAAAAAGCCAATCTGGTTTTCGTACCAGCGTTCTTTACAATCAGCGCCCCGGCCTGCAACATGAGCTCTACGGAGCTCCATGTAGAGGCGATTGGACCACTTCTCCATGTGTTGCCAGCCCTGCAAATTATGAGCGACATCCGCCGCTGTCATGATGAGCTCCATAACGACAGTCGCCTTTAGCTCGTCGGGTTCGTCAGGAGTCGGTGCCCCCGTGGATCGAGAGTACGTCTCGAGTGCCTCTCCCGACAAGTCCATGGACCTACGGATACCCAACCGCTTGCGACGAGGGTTACTCAAGCTCGTAGGCAAACTGGACGACGACTGGCGGCGAGAACTGTTGACTGGAGGCACTAACTCGCTGAGGCTGTTTGCTTCGAGACGAATACTATTCTTCTTCTTTATAGGACTGGCGGTCAACATATAACCCGAAACGATAACTCCATCAAGACGGTCAGCCCTTTGGTCGTCATTGTCAGAGGAGTCTGGCGTTCCCGAAAGGCTGTCATTCGAATCTCCCTGCTTCTCGTCGACCTTCTCCTCGTTGATGGACAGATCAGATCGAAGACTGAAGTTGCTGCCACGGCGCTTTGACACAACAACTGATGAAGGAGCGTTTCCGCTACAGCGACGACCTTGACGTTGATGGCCATTGCCACCCGAGTGCTTGCTCTGCTCATTTGACACTCGGCGACGAACTTCGGCTTTCACTTTGTGCTCAACTGTTTCCAAAGACTCACCAAATGCCTCCTTCCACTTACTCTTGCCAACTTGTGTCCTTTCCGGATTGGCAATGTCAGTGTTGAGAACAAGGTTGATGACTGCCTTGCGAAAGCGAAGGTAGCTCTCCTTGCTAGGAAAGACGACTTGGCGCAATGTTGCAAACTCGGGCTGGGCCAAGATGGAGAATCCCACATAGAGTGACCTTTGTTCCGCAATCGAAAGATCATTGTAAAGAATGGACAGTTGGTCCTCTTCAACAGACAACTGACGATTGGGAATTCCGCGATGCTCCACATCGTGAATCAAGGCAGCAAACAGCAGTGCCAAATGCATGAGTGGATCGCTTCGCAAGCCGTACGTGGGTTTGAAGTGATAATCTTTTGTCAACATCATATCAACAAGCTTGTTGACAGAAATAGTCACATGATAGGCGTGCTCAAAATTGTGGTAGGGAACGTCGTTGTATCCCGAGAAGATGGCGTGAATGTATGACCGAAGCTGTGCAATAACCTCGGGAGTAATAGCTTCCGGCCACGATTCCTGGTTCATGAGCGCAGAGCGACAAATGGTTTTTGTGGAGAGGTCCGAATATTTGTGCGTGTCACCCTCCACGAGGGCAACGATTCGAACGACAAACAGTGATGTGATTCGATCGACAGCGTCCTCGAGGTCGGAAGTTGCCGCTACGGAAGGATCATCTCCAAATCCGAGCAAGTGCCAATCTTGGACAGTTAACGCCAAGGCTGTAGGAGCCAATGGAGGTGTCGATTCCATCATAGAAAGGAAGGATTCCGGCAAGATGGTGCTGAAGGTCACCTCGGCTTCTTCCTCGTCTTCTTCGGTCTCATCCTCCTCCGAACATTGCAGGGACTCTTGAAAGGCGGCCCATGTCTTGCGCGATACCGACATGCTGAAGCAAAAGCCAAAGAACACTTCAACCGCACGTACAACCATGCTGTTGTAAGAAAGTGTGTGGTTTTGAATCAACATGGGAAAGCTCATGTCACTGTTTCCAACCATGGCAATGGCCAAGTAAAGACACATGAAGGATCCAGTGTACATGGTGGTAGAAATTGCGCTTCGGGACGGAGTAGGATTTCCGACGAGTAGAGCGGCTCCTCGAAGAAGAGAGGCGATAGAAAAATTGTCAGCAGTCACAGTCGTGGCATCCACGGTACCGTGAGAGACGACAGTGCACACTACGGCACCTTCAAGAACCGCTAAGTAAAAGGGCGTGGTCGCTTCCTCACCGAAGTAGAAAACAGGGGCCAAGGCTGCCAACCCGAAATAGACTCCACACAAGAGTCCTGAATCGAGGAACATGCCGTCTTCCGGGAGAATGGTCGCCATCAGAGTTGCATTAATGGCAAACACTTGCAAGGCAGCGAACAGAATGTCACGCATGGCCTTGATCGAAGTTGTCAACGGCGTGGCATTTTGAAGAAAGGCACCCTCCGTAAAGAGCAAGTACATTTCGAAAATGGCGCTGACTACAGCAATCAACACGGCAGTCTTGAAAGGGAGCAATGTCCAAAGTGCAGGAGTATCATTCTCACACGTCTTGTGGGTGTCACCCTCGTTCCGCACGTCGGGGAGCAAACACGCAGTCATGTCCCAAGTACTTTCGCAACAATCGATGCATGCCATTTCAGGCGGCTTGATGTTGCGTCGAAAGATCTTGGGAACAAGTTTGCGACGAAGAGAAAGGGGCTTGACAACCGGCTCGTTTAAGAGCTGAAATGTTGTGCAGGGCGCGGCCAAGTGACTGTGAAAGTACTGGCCCGATGCTGCCATGGCGACCCATGCGGCGATGGAAACGACGCCGAAAACCTTGGAGTATGCGGGGGGCTTGGAGATCTCCTCATTCATGGTGGACATGGTCGTATTGTCTCTAGTCTCTTGCAGCGGGAAGATCGTATGCATGCACCTAAAGAGGGAAAGAAAATGGCTTGCTTCTGCTGATAGTACGACGGAGGCAAGATGATGCGATGATCATCAGCTGGGAAAGACGAGAACGATAAAAAACTAACGAGACGATTTACTTATAAAACTCGATTGAGAATGACTCTAGGCTTGAGCCGGTTATTAATTAAAAAAAATGACGATCAAAGACTTTGACATTTTCAAACCTAGTGCGTGGCATTGAGATGACGTTTGCTAATAAATTGGTATATGACATATCGAAGTAGAAGGCCCAAACAATGGTTTGCTTCGTCTTCAAGTAGGGCAGTGAAAAACTGACGGGACTTGGCGTCTTTTCGTGCTAATCATCCAATCAAAAGCCGTAAAATTGTAAAAGGTAAGAGCCTTCCACATTCGAATAATTCGGACCAAGAAGGGTTTTCAATTTTGAAGGTTTCCGAGATTTTTTCTGTGCCGTTCGCGCCCTTTCTCTCCGCGACATGTGAAAAGCTGGCGGCACTTTTTCCTTTTTCAAAATGTCCCAAATAATGACCCAAAGTTTCCAAAATGACCCCCCATCAGACCAGCATGTTGCTCGTTGAACCCGTTGTCCCAGTCTTCGATGATACTACAAGAAGAAAGATCATAGAAGATCGCAAGAAGAACCATTCAGTGACCAAGGCCAGCAGCAAGAGAGCGTTACTCCTACCTACCTACCTTCCATTCTCTCCCATTCCTCATAGTATCTTTACGCGACAATGGACTCTACTCCTCCTCTCGCGGCGACCGCCTTGTCGCTCATGGTTCAGGACTGGAACGTCCTGGGCTTTGGAGAAGACTCATCGGTAGCTGCAACCTCCGACATCAACGTCGCTGTGGAACGTGTGACTGCCTTGATACTCGTTCGCATCGTTGCTATTCAGCTCCCTCTCGGACAGCTTTCCGACTTGTCGACAGTTAACATTTGTCGCCACTTTATCACCAAGTCACAAGATTGGCCCGAACAGATCACTCCCGAAATCATCAAGCAACTGCGAGAGTTTGTCAAGAAAATGCTCGAGGGGTACAAGGATGTGCCGTACCACAACTTTGAACACGCATATCACGTGATTATCTCCATCAACAAGCTGTTGGACTTGATGTTGACTGGTGGCGGGGGCAATAAGAAGGAACGTCAGCCTCCGTCGTACGGACTCCGTCACGACGCGCTCAGCCAGCTCGCCATGATCTTTGCCGCGCTCGTCCACGACGTGGAGCATCAGGGTATTCCTAACAGACAGTTGGCTACGGAAGATGACCGCTTGGCGATTCTATACAATGACCAGTCCATTGCGGAAAATTGGTCGCTCTACATTGCCTTTTCGGAACTTTTACAGGATGAATACAAGGGCCTTCGTGAGGTCATGTGCGGCTTTGGTCCTAATGGGTACACGCATTTTCGCAAGGCGGTCGTGAACCTGGTGCTCAATACCGATATTGCCAGTCCGGAACGTACGCAAATTTCCAAATCCAAGTGGAAGGAAGCCTTTGGAGATCCCTACGAGACAGTGGAGCGTAAGGTGCAAGCCGATGCTCGACGCATGAGTTTGACGGGCCAAGATGTTCAGATTCGCATGAATCGTCGGGCGTCGCGTCGAGGAACTGCTTTCAGTGAAATATCTACGGGAGACTCGGGTGCATTCGCCGAAGGTGATAGCTTGTCGGGTACACCAGAGGGTTCTGTCAATGGAGAAGACACTGGGGAGGCCAAAACGTTGGCGATTCAGTCCTTGCACGTTACTTCGACGCCAAACCAGCTGGATATGAATAGTTTGGATATCACGGCAAGTACCCATCGTGCTCCGTCTACCAAGTTTGGCCGTCGATTCTCCACTAGCAGCACAGTCTCCAAGTACCGTCAGCGATTGGGTATTTTGCGAACGGTGGATTTGTCCGGAGAAACGTTAGAGACGTACAATCGAGCTTCGATTGGTTACTCGGCCGCGTCTTCAGCGGGTGAAGCTAATTATGTGAACATGGACTTGGACGAACCGGACGAATTAAAGATGACCGTCGTGATGGAGACGATGATGACAGCTGCCGATGTCGCCCATAACTTACAGGGCTGGGAGCATATGTGCAAGTGGTCGTTCCGTCTATACATGGAGCTGCGACGAGCCTATCAGAGTAACCGTGGAATGGACCCGCAGCACCGTTGGTTTGAGAATCAAATTGGCTTTTTGGAGAGTTATCTTTTGCCTCTGGCGCATCGTCTCGAGGATGCTGGATGTTTTGGTGAAAATGTCGGATCTTTATTTGCCAAGATTGTGGAAGACAATCGCGATCGCTGGCTCACGGACGGTTATGATGAAACGCAAAAGGCGATTGCCGAGGGAGCTGCGAAGTATCCAATCGAAGAAAATTAAAAACTGGGAATGAGCTAGACTAGCTCTATTTTAGTCATAATATTCACAACCAGAAGTTTCGTTCTTCATGGGTAGAAGACTATGCAGCCGTACACGACAGCAGAAAGGGCGGAACACATTGACAGCGTCGCGATAATGTAGGGGTAGGCATGCTCGGTCTCGTTCTGCATGAAACCATTAATCTCAGCGACAAATGTTGACACTGTCGTTAGAGATCCGGAAAAGCCAACCTTGACGGCACGAATAGTACCCACCGGCCAAAAGCTCTGGGTGTAGTGACTGTTCGGCCCAATTCGGTACTCGCCGGCAACAGCAGCAATGCTCACCATGCTGCCAACTACATTCGCCGTAAGCGTTCCCAAAGGAAGCCATTCCCAACCTTCCACGTTGAGCTTTCCATTCCACGACGATAGTTTCCAGCGGAGAAGAGCCCCCGCGGGTGCTAAAGTCATTGCGTATATCATGGTTCGGTACGTCACTTCAGTTGCTGTTCCTCCCTCCAGCACAAGCAAATTAACAACCAAAAAGATCATGACGCCCAACAATAGAAGCGCCGCTACAGGCAGGGTAAACCAGATGGATTCGGCCGGCATTGAAATGTTCGCCATGGATCGCGATCCCAGAGACGGCAAAAAGTCAATATCCTTGGCCTTGGCGTGAATCCACTGCAGGAGTGCATCCAAGTCCCATCCTTCCGCCTGTCCAATAGACACTAGATCCGGCGGAATGGGTCTGTGCACTAAAAACACGGCGTGTTCAATTTCAATCAGGGTCGGGAGCAGTGGGTGCCCCACACGTCGAGCTGGCGCTGTGGTGGTTCGCCACCGTTCCAACGCATCGACGCGTCCTAGCGGGAGTAGTTGGTCACTCGTTTCCACGAGAACTAGGTCGGCAAGAAAGCGTCGCTCAAAATCGGGCAGTTCCTTGTCGATAAAGACGCCTTCTTTACAACGCTGCCTCGCCGCAGTGGCCTCGGCAGCTAGAATGGGATTGACCCAAGTGTGCAACCGGCGAGCCACGGATTTGCCGCATACAAAGGATCCCAGCGCTGTTTCCATACCAATAATGTATCCAAGCATGGCCGAGACCAACTGCGATGTTCGCGTCGTGTCTGTACCGTAGAGCATAACGACCATTTCCTTTGTATTATAGGGTTGGATATGAGGGGAGAGTGGGTGATAAGTGTGAGATGCGAGTGGCTTGCAGGTACATATTCACAACGAGTGAAGGGCAAACGTACCGCGTTCCAACTACTGAACGTTGTGAGCGAACCGCAAAAGCCGGTCGTAAAGGCCTTGTGGAGCACCGCCATGGACTGAAAGGGGTGATTGGGAGCGACCCAGGCAATGGTCAAGGGCACGGCTAGATTCAAAACGGCGCCGTCTTGAAAGATTCCCATCAAAAAGCTTCCCAAAATGTTGGAGGGTAAATCAGCAAAGACGATGCCACCAGATTGGGTTGCGGAACCGTCGGCCGTGACACAAAGGGGAGAACTGGCGGCGAGCCATCCGACCGTTCCTGGGTTGGCGCATTCTTCTCCAAAGAGCTGAGCGATAATCATACGGAGCAGGACACCAAAAATTGCAAACAGCGAAATGTAGCACGCCTGCACCAGTGTCTTTGTGTTCTGGTCACTGGTGACTGTCAAGACATTGCCTGTAATTATAGTTGGGAACGAGCGGGTTGGAAAGGGTGAGCGGCTTTGCATCGCGCGACAATACAAAAACGTGAATGCCTTGGTAGTAGGTTGGCTTTTCCACGAGCAAGGCTTTGACGTACACAGACTGTGAAGCTTTTCTTCCTCGGGAAAAGCGATGTAGTCCCCACCGGCGGCTTCGGGGACCGAGCTTGTCTCCAAAGGAACGGCCTTATTGGACGGCGGCGGCTTGTTGCCAGGGGCCTCGCTATCGAGATAGTCGACCGTCATCGTTATAGGCTGTTCCAATCGCTCCATGATCACTCTACGACACTCCTATTCTGTGATGGAAAGGTTGCCCTTCTCTTTCTCTCCAACTCCAACTAGCGTACGGTACCGGTACCCGGTACAGTCGGCAAGTAAAGTAGTGTTTCTTCTATCGCAGGTTCGTGGGAAGCCGTTGAAACGGAAAGAAATGTGAGAAGGATCCAGATTTTTGACGTTAGCGATTTTTTCATTGGCGTGGCTTCGATTTTACTTAGGTATTGCACCTATCTATCTTTCCGTTGTGCACGTGCTTGCGCTTTAATTACTTATACTAAAATTCACTGTAGAAATGTCGATGAAACCCTATCCCTTTCTAGCTGAAGAAGACAAGGCCGCATATCGGGTACCGGTACGATACGAAGAAATCAGAAGTCATCCTATCCTGCTTCGGGCGCATAAAGACACTTC
>Ga0307978_1003601_pt1 | contig 10519 bp, 10 predicted proteins | sample OrgLakmetage1056_FD_203151 | JGI IMG/M metagenome (GOLD analysis project Ga0307978, IMG submission 203151) | Saline water microbial communities from Organic Lake, Antarctica - #1056 | ecosystem: Environmental > Aquatic > Non-marine Saline and Alkaline > Saline | place: Antarctica: Organic Lake...
ATTTAATAGTCAATAACATTAAGATTGTTTGATCATAAAAACACTGGGCTTAGACCAAAAGGTGATCAATAGTTTTCACACAGCCTGCGCTCTAAGGAGACTAAGCAATGGTCCACGTTATGCTAAGCCCAAGGCCACGCTACTAAAAGCGGAAGAGCGAAGACCGCCGCAATCCATGGCCCGCGTTCTGTAGGTGCGACTGTCGCAAAACATCCCACGATCGCGGGGAGGCAAGCCATAGCAATCGCCCCGCGCACAAGACTTGCTTTGCGTTCGCTTTGATAGCAGGTAATGGCAATGGCAATCGTATACCGCTTTCACCAAACCCGCGCAACCAAGCGTCGGATTGATCCACGGAGGTTTCACGTAAATAAGTAGCTGCTTCTGCTAAAACGTAAGGTAGATGTGTATGAGCATATTGATGAGAAAATTTCTCATTTGTATTAGGCATAGTTTTTAAAATCATTGTATTGTGCTTTTTGTTTCCCAGAATAAACCGAATTTTCTTTTTAGAAACCACAAAATCATCCGCTTTCTCTTCTGAAGCAATAGCTATGACTTCAGTAAAAAAGAAAAACTGTTTTAATTGCTAATTGCTAGCATAACCTTTTGCAGACACGCGCCCGAGTGTAAGAAGAATTAAAGCTATTTACTACCCCTGTGAAAGTGTCCATAGTTTTAAACCAATTAAACTCGTTATTGTTATTACGGGTATTATGTCGATAATTGCCTCGCCAAAATAGTTATTTTAGGAATATTGGCGGTAACGGCTGCCCTACGCTTTACAGCAAAGCCCTCTGGGGTAAATCCAAAACCGACTATTACCGTTCAGTCTAACGGATGTTAATTGTAAACTGCATCTTACTTTCAACAAAGATTCGACTATTTAATTTGCGGGATACGCTATCTCCATCGGTCCGAAGGAAAGTGGAACCTTCATGCGCAAGCGTAACTATTATCTTTGAAGTACAATATTTATACCTTATGAGTTTAACACCACATAGTGCTGAGCTAATTTGTCCTATTGAATTGCATTAATTTGTCCTTCTAGCAAAGGTAACATAGTGCTATAACTTTCATACTAACAAGCTTAAGTTCTAGGATGCAAAGTGACTAAAAAACCTCAAAGTTCTCATAAAAACAAACAAAGAGTTGCGTCTAATGTATTGACGATATGTGTAGCACTTAGTGCACCAATATCGTCGATAGCAAATGCTCAGAGCGACGAAGCGGCGCAAGAGCGTACGGTAGAGGTGATTAATGTCACGGCCACTAGAGACCTAAGAAATCTGCAAGAGGTACCTATTGCGGTTACTGCTTTTTCTGCTAATGAGTTAGACAAGCTACAGATTAGCGACATAGGCGATATTGCAGCCTTAGTGCCCAATCTAATTTTACACTCGGGTGATGCGTCAAATGCCGTGGTTTATATTCGCGGGGTTGGGCAAATAGATTCTGTGTCTTTCAACGATCCCGGCGTTGGCGTGTATTTAGATGACGTATATCTTGGCCGAGTGCAGGGCTCGTTTTTAGATGTGGTTGATCCTGAGCAAATTGAAGTGTTAAGAGGCCCACAAGGCACTCTTTATGGCCGCAATACTATTGGTGGTGCGGTAAAGTTTACCAGTGCCAAGCCAACCCAAGATACCCAAGGATACGTGAATATAAGCGCGGGAAATTATAATGCTAAAGGGATTAAAGCGAGTATAAGCGGTGCTTTACATGAAGATATACTACTTGGCCGTTTTGCCATTTCTAAACAAGTTAGAGACGGATTTGCGATCAATATAAACGATGGACAAGACGACTATGACGCCGACACCTTCGCATGGCGAGGCAGTTTGCTGTATCAGCCAAGTGACAATTTTTCAGCCTTCCTCGTTGCCGACGCTTCAAAAAGCTCACCTGATTCTTCGCGCACGCCAAATCGTGAAACGTCAATTTATTCAATTGTACAAGGCGATTTTATACCGCCTTCAACCGATCCATTTACCGTTGATGTTACTTACAACGATTTGGAACAACTAGAGACCAAGGGCACTGCCTTAACGCTTAGCTATACGCATAACAACTCTGTATTTAAGTCGATTAGTTCATATCGGGAAATGAAATATCGTACCCACCTTGACCTTGATGCAACACCCGATGAATCTTTTGGTATTTATAGTTTTGAAGACCAGGACCAATTTAGCCAAGAAATGCAGTGGATATACAATGGCGACGGTTTCAACGTAGTCTCTGGCTTGTATTATTACAATGAAGACCTATGGAGTTTTGGCGGAGCAGTCGCGCCCGACTTTTTTGTACCACTGGCACCGGGTGTGTTTTTCCCGTTCCCCATTATTAATGCTGGGGAGCGTGTGCAAGAAAACACCAGCACTGCGGTATATGTAAATGGTACTTTTGCGGTAAATGAAAAACTAAATTTGACCCTTGGAGCGCGTTATACCGACGAATCTAAAGACGCAAAAAATACCGGCGAAGAATTCTTTGGTACTGGCATTACTAGCGCAGAAGGAATGGAGCAGGCTTTCGGCACGGGTGTTGGATTTGGGATTACCGGTTATGAAGCCAGCGAATCGTGGACCTCATTCACGCCTAAAATTGTGCTCGACTATCAATATTCAGACGCGACCATGTATTATATTAGCGCCGCAGAGGGGTTTAAAAGCGGAGGCTTTAATGGCCGCTTAACGGCCTTTGCCCAACCCTTTGATCCTGAAACATTATGGAGCTACGAAATTGGCTCTAAATCCTTGCTCAACAACGATCGTATTCGCCTTAACACCGCCATTTTTTATAACGACTATGAAAATTTCCAGCTTAGTCGCTTTTCTATTGACCCCGCAACAGGCGCGTTCTTATCATTATTTGAAAATGCCGGACAAGTGACTACCTACGGTGCAGAGCTAGAGATGCAAGCTGTTGCCACTGATAATTTGAACATCAATTTCAATGTTGGATACTTAGGCGGCGGGTATGACGAGCTAATTGGTGATTTTGATCTTGAAATAAGTGATGAAGCTGAACTGGTAAATGCACCCCGATGGAACGGTCGTCTTGGTATGGAGTATTTTGTAGCTATGAATAATGGTAGCAATCTTTCATTTCGTGCTTCTGTTGCCTATCGCTCCAAAACATATTTAACGGCTAGCAGTAGTGAAATACTCGCTCAATCGGGTTTTTCATTGTGGGACGCCAGCATGCTGTGGGTGTCGGCCGACGATATTTGGCAGGGCAGCCTGTTTGTAAAAAATGTTACCGATGAAGAATATCGTGAACATGGTTTTGATTTAAGTGCCTCGCCAGGCGTGCAGCTTGGGTATTATGGTGCACCGCGCACCTTTGGTGCTAACCTTACCTATCGGTTTTAAGCTATGAATGTAGATAAAGAAACCAAAGCGTTGTTGCAGCAGCTTAATGCAAACGCGCCCGATATGAGTCAAGTAGAAGTGTCTATTGGCCTTGCAAGACAAGGCGCAAAAGCAATGTTTCTTGGCTTTGATTTACCCGAGCAAAACGATTGCATCGTGGGTGATCGCGCAGTGGATGTGGGCACAAGAGGCATTCAAATAAGGGTGTACCAGCCCGCCCAAACCTTGCTTAACAAAAAGCCTGTGGTTGTATTTATGCATGGCGGCGGATGGAGTGTTGGCGATGTTGACTGCTACGACGGTTTAGTGCGTTCACTTTGCCAACAAAGTGATGTAATATTTGTTAGCATAGAATACCGATTAGCGCCTGAGCACCCTTATCCTGCTGGCTTAAACGATTGCGTTGAGATAGTGAATTGGCTTAGGGTAAACGGCGCTGAAATAGGCGCCGACACCAGCTCAATAGCCCTTATGGGGGACAGTGCCGGTGGTAACCTTGCGTTAGTTACTGCAGATAAAATCCATCGACAAAACGCATTTCGTTTAGCGGCACTTTATTTGTTATACCCCGTTGTCGATTCGGCTAGTGCCCACAGTGCGTATGCCTCTCGTCAACAGTTTGGTAAGGGCGAATACCTATTAACAAACGCTGCAATTTCTGACACGCGCGATTGGTATTTAGATGCCAACACGCGCGCTGACGATCCATCGGTTTCTCCCATCTTTATGAACTCGTTTGCGCATTTACCGACTACCTCTATACTATTGGCGGGCTGCGATCCACTTTACAGTGAAGGGGTTGCCCTTGCGAGTAAACTCAAAAAGGCGGGTGTGTTGAAAAGACTAAACTGTTTTGAAAGTACAATTCATGCCTTTGTCTCATTTGGTATGTTACCTATTGCTCGGGAGGCAAGGCGCTTAATAGCGCAACAGGTAAAAGCAGACTTAAATTGATGCTCGTGTTGTGTTAGCGTACTTCGTAGTACTTTAGTAGGATTGTTTAATCAGCATATCTTAACTATCCTAACCCAATGAAGATGGGGGAGGGTACAATGGCGCAATCATCACTTACACCATTGCAAGCGAAAGCGCCTGCCACTGCTAACGCTGATTATTACCTTGATATGTTGAAAATGATGCTCGTAGAAGCGGGCATTAGTCTTGATGTTATTATGGCAAAACTCGGCTATGCTGAAGATGCTTCATGGCAGTCTTTCAGTGCGGTAGATTACCTAAAGATAATGTCGTGTAGTGCGATAGAGCTCAAAGACGAGTCATTATTGTTAACTAATCGCCGACTTTTACCCGGCACCAACGATTTTGTGCTAAAAAATTTGCGTGATGCCGACAGTCCGCTGGCAGTTTTAAAGATAATAGCAAATAGCTACAACATTATTCATGGTGGTAAATATAATAGAGTAGATGTCAGCAAGCACTTCGTCAGCTATATTATTGATGACACCGACTTTCCTTATTCGCCCACCAGCAATGCCCAGTATATTGCCTTTTCGCTTGAAAGTGCCTTGGTATTTATTCATGGGGCAATGTCGTTTTTATTACCCGGTTGCGTTGCCAGTAAAGTGGTCAAGGTCGACACAAAAGCGCATGAGCATTCTTTACTTGCCAGTACCTTCTTACATGCACAAGTATCGTATTGTGCAAATGCCTATGTGTTGTACTATGATATCTCGCTGCTAGATTTACATGTGGCGATGCATCCTCATAGCGACTTAAATGCAATACATATTTATCAGCAATTGCATAAAAACCTGATTGAATATCAGCAGCAACCCTCAATTCTTCAAGAGGTTCGGCGTTTAGTAGAAATGGGCGTTCGCCAGCAAGACAAAGTAGCGCAGCATCTTAATGTTAGTGTTGCTGGACTCAAACGAAAGCTAAGCGCACACCACACAAACTTTAGACGTCTTAAAGAAAAGAGCCTCAACCACCAAGGTCAACAATTAATGCTACAAGGAGTCACTGTTGCCGATACTGCTGAAAGTCTGGGGTTTTCTGACGAACGAAGTTTCAGTCGCGCATTTAAAAGCTGGAACTCACTTACGCCTGCGGCATTTATCGCCTCAAAGTAAGATGCTTTTCGTATCAAAACCCCCAACGCCACCTATAAGAAGTGGCTGCATGAAGTGAAAAGCCTGACGTATTGGCTAACTGTCCATATTCACCCTTGGTGCTCGCAGGGAGCGTTTGTAAGGTAAATACTGCGTTGACTTTACAATAACCGAACGTCTGGTTATCGCTCAATGCCGTCCTCCAAAACAGATTTTCCTAATGTCGGCTTTACGTCATTTTCAGAAGTAAAGTTTGCGGCTAATCTCGCCTGTCAGGCCCAAAATGGACGAAAAGTTAACGCTCATCTAAGCCGACGGACCGGGGTTGTTTGCTTTGTGCGAGCGTAACGAAAAAAAAGCACAAAACGAGCAACGCAGTGGAGGTCGGTTTGAGGAGTTTGTTATAAGATATGACGCTCCATGACTATATTTGCCCTTGAATATATTGGGTGCTGCCCTTCTGAGACTGTTTGGCTCTTTTGCAATTTCACTGGGCACTTATTACTGGTTATAATAGGCAGAACAAAACAGCGAAGCTAGTCAAAACAACTGGTGTCGCCAAATAGTGGCGCTGGGACGAAATGCGCATCACGCCGAAACGTCATGCCCACTTCAACCGGAAACAGCTGCCCATTTCAACTGGTGATTTTGCTCTGATTGAGCTGGTGCGACATCTTGGGTGTCCACTTATTTTTGCTAGGTTTTTTTTAACATAACTTGAAGAGAATTGTGCAAACAAACACCACCGTAATTGCCTGACTTGAGTCTTTCACTTTGCAAACTGTCTTTAGTTGTTTTGTCTGCATAAGACATGACATAAGCAATACTTTTAGATGGTCTCCAAAAAACCTTTATTTCATAACTTATCGCTTGTGAGTCGAAATATATTCTTATATCGTGATCTTCAGAATTCTTTCCTAGTGACAAAAATTTTGAGTCAGCCTTGCGAAGGCATTCTGCAAAACTTCTAATGCTATTTACTCTAAAAGATGAATCGTTCATTTGTGGGCTTAAACTAAACTGTTGACTTTTAATCTTGACAGCAAACTCTTCAGAATCTATCACTAATTCTTCAAAAAAAGATTTTGGCATTGTTCCTCGGAAGGTTAATGTGTAAAAAACAAATAACAAGAGCGGCGCAACCAACAACAAGCCAGTAACTAATTTTAATTGCTGCTTGAATATTTTATTCATTAAAATAAATCCGCGAGTGCTTCATAAGCTTCTTTATGAAAATGAATAACTTTTGTTACTACTTCCGGCATTTCTGCGCTTCCTAATTCGGTCGAGCCTCCTGCGCCAGTGCGAGTATGAACTCTCAAGTCGGTTAGGGTCCCAACCAAGTCCACAGAAACCTGTACACCCATGGCTGCATTACCGCCATCTGTGGGCATCGTAGTAATAACATCCCCTGACACAGTACTTACATCTGCACCTGTTATATTATAAACTCCGTTCAATACTTGCTCTGCAGTAGCAGTAGGAAATATCGAAATTTCAAGACCTGCACCAGCACTGGGAGCTGCGACAGCAGCCCCTACTTCACCACTTCCATACACACCCCAAGAAACTGACTCACTTGTTATATCTATATAGAAACCGCCAGCACCACTTACCGATTTCCCGGCATTTGCATTACCTTGCGCGCCTATGGTTATTACCGCTTTGCCATCTGGATCAGTATATTTATAAGGGTTATTTACTGCATACGAATATCGATTAAAACCCATTACGCCTTCAGCATTGCTGAGGTGCGCTGTTGCCCCCACAGGATCATTTGAGTAAAACCGCCCAATCACTGGATCATAATACCGTGCCTGCATATAGATAAATACAGCATTAACTAACGCTTATCAAGTTACTACATATTATAAGTTTTCCGCAAAGCCTCGTAAAACATCAGCTGAAATAACAAGCCCACAGCTCTCAAGCGTATTAAGATATTGCGCTATTGATTTGGGTGGGTTTTTAAGTGACTCTCGATGCCGCTTCACTACTTTGCATACCAAGCTGAAATTCAGATCCAATTGGTTTTGAATGAATTCATCGGGACTTATTGCTTGGATGTCATATTTGCTTAGTTCACTACTAGGGAAGTCTTTGAGGTTAAACGTAACAATAGCGTGTGCATTGCACTTTATGGCTGCCGCAAGCACATGGCGATCATCAAGGTCAGGCAACACCAATTGGTCTTCAAACTGCTCATAGTTTTCGACAACACAATCGCGCACACTCTTATTCATTAAGCTTTTGGTTCGTTCTAACTGTTCACGTGTAATGTCTAGTCTGTTTTTTAAGAGATTTCGCATCCACTCTTCGTGAATTCTGTTTGACCATCTTGCAGCAAATATATCGGTTACAGCCAGTCTCATTAGCAGGTCTCGCAAAGGAGCCGGATAGAGGACATTTGCATCTAAGATAGCTGTATATTTCACGTTGTTAGTACCCCATATCCAACGCTTGCGCTTGTGCGCTTAGTTCATCTAAAGCTTCCATTCTTTGTTCATCAACCCTCGCTTTATATGTTTCAATATCTTTAAAAAGTACACGCCGATGAGTACCTTTTTTAGCAAAAGGTATTTCGCCCGCTTCAAGTAGTTTAACAAGATAGGGTCTGGATACATTTAAAATGTCGGCGGCTTGCTGTGTGGTTAACTCGGCATGAATTGGCATGAGCGTCATAGCATTACCTTGTGCCATTTGCACAAGTATATTTTTTAACAATTCTAACGCGGAGGCAGGCAATACAACCTGCTCACCTTTTTCGTCAATAAATTCAATACGCTCATCAAAATCGAGTTCTTTTCTATGTCGTCCTAATATCTGCGACAGAATGGGGGCACCTGCTTTCGCCAAGTCAACATCATGCTCAGTAGGACTAAATACATTGTCATAGTGCTTAGTGGATATCATCGTCAATTTCTCCAGTACGATTGCTGATATACGCAATACATACTGAAGAATATAGACGAAACAACCGAAACACGCAAGCTATTCGAAACAAACGAATCACTGTGAATTGTTAGGTTAACGTTGAGTGCGATAGTGCAGACGGATGCGCCCTAGCATAGACAGCATGCAACTTCTTCTGACTAACATGCGTGTAAATCTGCGTGGTACTTAAACTCGCATGCCCCAGCATAACTTGCACATGTCGAATATCAGCGTCATTATCAAGCATAAACGTGGCTGTGGCATGCCTGAACAAGTGACAAGCCCCATGTCGTTTTAATCCCGCCATTTTGACGTATTTTGCAACTAAGTCAGATAGCTTATTTGGCAAAAATTGTTTGCCACTGTTGGCCAGAAACAAATAATCACTACTCCCAATGCTGGCTAAAATGGGACGATAGCGCTGCCAATAGAGTAATATCCACTCAAGCGCTCGTTTACTTATAGGCACAATTCGTTGCCTATGACCTTTACCATGCGTAATAGTAACCTCACAGGCTTGAAAGTTAACATCACTAAAGCGTAAATGCATAAGCTCCGTCCGCCTTATGCCTGTGGCATAGAATGTTTCCATGATGGCTTTATCTCTAAATCCGCGCTCACCCGCATACAAGGGCTGGTCAAGGATCTGCTCCACTTCGTTTTCATTAAACAGACCTTTAGGCAATGAGTATTCTTTACCTGGAAGTTCAATAAACTCTAAAGGATTAGTCGTTAGAATACCTTTGCGGTGCATCGTTTTAATAAATGTTTTTACGAAGGTCAGCAAGTTCCGTTTTTGGTTTAAGCACAATGGCTTATTGTCCAGCGGCTTTCGATATGCGTTTAAATACTCCATGTAAGCATCCATAACATCGAGGTTAATTTGCGTCACGTGATATAGGTTGTGTTCAAGACACCATATAAAGAACTTGCGTAACCCTGAGTATTTTCCGCGAATAGTATCGCTTGCTTGGCCTTTTGCTGCGCAAGTACGCAGATAATACTTTACGCAACACCATATACGCTGATTAGAGGGCTTGTTCATTAAAGTTCTCCTTCGCACGTGCGATAGCGTTTATTTTGTATTCATCAGGGCTTGGCAATCGCCACGTCAGCATGACTTTTTCATGCGCCCTTATGCGAACGCCATACCTAATACCCGTAGCGGCGATAATTTGCTTGTCGGCATTTCGATGACCGAAAACGATACACCCCCTAAAATATTCGCCGCCAGTCGTTGTTAAAAGCCCCACACGTTTAAGCATCCCTCTTGTCGCGCCACCAGATGTCGTTCGAGCCTCGGGAATTTGTAAACCTAACGTGCGGTCACTTGCACCAATCAGCGGTGCGGCCTTCAACCCGACGGGTATACGAGTCGATGTGTGCACAAACGCTTTAAGCTTTGGTCTATGTTTAAAGGTTAATTGGTAGTATTGAAAAACTTGCTCAATTGCGTTTGCAGCCTCCATTTGTGTAATGGCGGCATGACTAAACGCCTCTTCGTGTACCTCCATTGCGACATAAGCAGGACTATTTGTAAAATTAGCGTGATGTGTCAATGACTTCATTTATTCGACCTCCGCTTAGTCTTTGTCAACGGACTTAGCAACTTTCTCATCGAATCACCCGATAACTCAATGGTATGCGCACGGTGCACAATTCTATCCATAATGGCATCTGCATACGTAGGCTCATCAATGTAGTCATGCCATTTATCTAGTGGCAGTTGTGACGTTATTACGAGTGAGCCTGAGCCAGTTCTGTCTTCAATGATTTCAAGTAAATCTTGTTTACTGTTGTTGGTGAGTGGCGAGAGCGCCCAGTCATCAATCACTAAGTTAGCAAATCGAGATAATCGCATACGCAACTTCGGTAAAGAGCCATCAAGTCGACTAGTAGCCAAATCCTCTAACAATCGGGGAAAGCGATAAAATAAGGTTGAATAGCCTTCTCTAATGGCCAGTTGAGCAAATGCGCAACCTAGGTAGCTCTTGCCATTACCTGTTGAGCCAGTGATCACAATATGCTGATGATTCTCCAGCCACTTGCATTGAAACAATGATTGTAAAGCACCTTTGTCTAAGCCTCGTGTTGTTCGATAGTCGATATTCTCTATGCAAGCGTCTGGTTGTTTAAGCTTAG
>Ga0307978_1003602_pt1 | contig 10519 bp, 6 predicted proteins | sample OrgLakmetage1056_FD_203151 | JGI IMG/M metagenome (GOLD analysis project Ga0307978, IMG submission 203151) | Saline water microbial communities from Organic Lake, Antarctica - #1056 | ecosystem: Environmental > Aquatic > Non-marine Saline and Alkaline > Saline | place: Antarctica: Organic Lake...
TGAAAGCCGGCGGCACCGGCGGGGAGCTGGTCGTCGTCCAAAGCCCGGCGAATGAGCACGGGGGGCTCGGGGTACAGCCGCAAGCCTTCGATCAAGCACTGCCTGATGAAGGGCATGTTCACGAGGGCATCGTAAGAAGGCACCGCGCGATCGCCCAAGACTTCGTCCACCTTTTTTTCCATGGGAATACATGTATGATGTCATGAATGTGGGTATCAAGGAAGAGGGATGAAAATGCACTGAACGACGACTACTGTAGGAAGAAAGAAAAACAACGAGAACGCACATGCATTCATCAAAAACACGAAAACACGAAAGATGCGAAACTGCAACTACCATTCAAATTAGCATTCTCCTACGTACCTCCGCTCTGGCGCGGTCCAAAAAGCTGTCTCCAAATTCATCCCGTGCTTTGGTGATTTCGAACAGGGACCAGGTCAGGAGCGCGGCCGTGGTCTCGTGCCCCGCCACCAACATTGTCATCAAGTCGTCGCGCAATTGCTTGTCCGAGACTGCTTCGCCCTGTGTGGTTTGGAAAAGTTGAGAGTGGCTTAAGCAAGGAAGGAAGGAAGGAAGCACGCACATGTACGCCTATGAGCAAAATACGATGACGTCAAACTAAATAATAGTAGAGCTCCAAAAGAGAAGAGATTCCTTGATAAAACCATGTGCGCGCATAAAAGCAGAAATATCCTATCAAAGGCCAAGTCAAACCATTCGTGTTTTTTTTCGTTCCGTTTTACACGTATGCCCACCTTCATGTCCACTAAGAAACGGAGCAGCGAAGCATCGTCGTCGGCGCTGTACTCCCGTGCTTCTAATTGGTTCACGTCCAAATCGTCGGTTTTGGTCTCAAAGGCTTTCGCGATGCACTCGTCCAGCTTGTCTGTGATTGCGGACATGAGAAACAGGAGGGTTAATGGTGGAAGATAAAAGGAAAGGTCGAGGGAAGCGTAAAATACAGTAAAGTACCATACCGCGGAAACACCACTGAACGAACAAGACACACATGTCCTCATTCCTCACATACGCGTGCGAATATAGTACATCTCTTACCGTTGAGCAGGTTCAAATCTTGGGCAAACATCCGCTGGCCGAGGAGGGGGCTGCTAGGGCCCGACAACCCCGGAATCTGCCAGTAAGGAATGAAGGCAGTTGAGCGGTGCTCGGCTTCCCGCAGGCAACGGTAGACTGCTTTGACCACGGGTGACTCTTCGGTGGCGCTGTGGGTTATTTGTTTGGAGATAATAGCCGCACAGGAGATCCGATCGAAGAAAAACCAACGAGCACGAGATAAGAATCGTTGTAGACACATTTCAAAGGATCAATCTAACTTGGAATGAAACAACATTGGACATATTTTAGAAACAAACTCTCAACTGCAATAAAATGGGCTCACTGCTCCTGATAGAAAAGCAAGCCATACCTGTTGAATTCGAAGTTGAACACGGCATTGCCAATGATGTCGAGCGTCACAGAGCAGAACTTTTCTTCCATGTCTAACCACCCAACAGCTCCCTTTCCTGCTCGAGGCACCGCACCCACTCCGTCCACAGTACTGGCAGCAACTCCACTAATGGTGGCAGTGGTGGCAATAGCACTCTTACCATCACTGCCACTACCACTCTCCAGGTAAGCTTTCTCGGCCGCGTCGGCAGCGTCTGCGGCTTCGTACAGGGACGCAATGAACCCACTGTTGCAGCGGGCGAAGAGCGTAATCATGCGGTTCAGCCAGCGCTTGTGGAATCCGGGCACAATCACCCGCCGCCGCTCGCGCCACGTGTCAGGATCCGCTGGAATCAAGCCTTTGCCCATGATGGGCTCCAAAATCTCAGCCAGCATCCCCTTGTCGTAGCTGGCCGCCTGCGTGGCGAGCAAATGCCGGGCAGCCACCGGGTCCGACACGACGACGAAGCTCCGAGGCCCAAACGCCAGCTTGAAGACGGGCCCGTACTCCAAATAGTAAGTGTTGAGCAGCAGAAAGAGCGGCCCGCCCGCGAGCTCCTGCAAGTTGCCCGTGGCCAAGTAGTACACGAACTTGACGGGCCCTTCGCGGCGCAGCGACTCGACGAAGTCCCACGAGGCCACCGGCGCCCCGTCCTCCGACTCGTTGCCCAGCAAAAACTGCAGCAAATTGTTGAACAAAATCCGAAACGTGTCAATGGCGCCCGGCTTCGAGCCGGGGATCCCCACGTCCGAATACTTGGAGCGCGCGGGAAGCCGTCCGAAATTACGCATCCAAAACTGAATGCCTCCCAGCTGCGCAGGTATCCCGTCCTTGCCAAATAAGGGCAAGCCTCCCATTTCCTCGGCAGTGTCGGGATATCGGGATTGGCCTATGAACGCGCGGCGGTAGCGCTCGAACAACCAGTCGATCCCGTGCTGCTTCGAAGTGTCGGCCCACTCTTGGTCTAGCCCTACTTGCAGCTTTTCGTCGTATTCCATGAGCAGCCTCGCGCGCTCCTCTTTCTCTGCTGCGGACAGCACGCGCACTACGCCGCTCCGCACTCCATGGTCGTCTGACTGCTTCTTGGCCTGCGCGTGACCCTTGTCTTGAACAAGAGACTGTAGCCGCAATGTTCCAGCCGTGAGGCGGCGTGATACTCTGGTGGGCATGCGCCGGTGTTGGAGCCGTGCTTCTGGTGTCATTCCGATCCTAAACCCGACTGCTACTTCCGGGATGAGAGCCACTGAGACAAGAGCCGCCAGCGCGCCTGCCGCCACGGTTGCACAACATCGCTTATGAAGCATTATCTACTGTACGAAAAGCGAGACTCGTGCGTGTCTTTCGCTACTTCTAAAATGGTCTAATTCTGCGTCAAGGCATCACGCGTGTTGAACATGTTCGTCATTTCTGAGCGTGCTGCGCGACGAAGTGAAAGGTGTGCGATTGTGAGTCAACTGACTGATGAGTCAGTAGGGTACCCACAATTTCTGCACTAAATTAGGTACACACTGCAATCAGGTGTGGCAAAAAGGTAGGGGTACACGTAGGCGACCCCACTCTGAAATCTGTTCTGTTTGAAACGCGGTGTCCAATTGGTGTGTGAACGCCAAAGGATTTACGTCCCTGGCCGGCAGTTGCAAGGCCATGGACTCGCATGGGCTCGGCGTAAGCGGCTCATACGATTTCGAAGAGGTGCGGCTTCTACACTCTGGCCCGAAAAGATATCTGTGAAAATGTATGATCCCTCGCTTTCTCCTGCACCCACGCTTTGCTTACGCACGAGTTGCACGCGCTCCTCCTGCCCTCAATTGTATCGCAGGATGATGCCAGATGCACTGCGTCAACCAGCTCTAATCGAGCCGCCGATCCGATTAACTTTAATCCTATGCTTGCCTCTAAGCAACGAGAAGAGACTCGACGCACCATGGGTGCGTTATTTTGTTAATCTTAGTGTGTATGTACGTGTCATGGTGGTGGTGGGGGTGACACTCATGTGAGGTGTCGCTGCCGCTATCCTTTCCCCTGCCCCCGGGCTGTTTTTGTTTGTTTTGTTTTTTGTCGCCTGCCCATTCAATTTTCCACTTGAAATAAAACGAGCACTATGGTGAGCTTACTCAAGTTCTCAACTTGTTAGGCGCGGGCGGTGCTCCTTTACCGGCGCCCGACTCAAGTGCACCGTCACAAGTGGGCCGACCAAACTCGGCATTGAGCATGCTACAAATGCCAGCACAGCGAGCAGATGGCCCGCCACTGAAGAAAAAGAGGTAAGTTTACAGATTTAATTTTTGCTTTGACTCCATTCGTATACCTTTGAAAATGCCGTGTCGCTGTGTCTGTGTGCTGGGATGGGCAGTGCTTCTTCTCCTTTTCCATCCCTGCGGGAAGCTTTTTGTGGTCAGTGCTTCTCGGACGTTCGTCTTACCCGTTTCTATCATTTGCTCTCACTATGTACAACTATACTGCAGCCGGCCGCAGCGCCGCACTCAGCCACAAGCGCTCTCCACGAGCCCTCCTGAGAACCCCCGAGACCGGATTCACAGTTTCTTCACTAGTAGCAGCAGGAACAGCGGCAGCAGTGGAGCTCCAGCAGGGTCAACATTGCAGCAACCGTCAGCACGGAAAGCGCCTCGACGCCCGCTGCAGTCGTCACTGGACTCAACAGCAGCAGCAGCAGCAGCAGCAGCAGCAGCCGGCGACGGAGCTTCTGCCTCCCCGCCGCCTCCACCACCGTTAGAATTGCCTTCTGCGCTCTCAGGATCAGACGAGAGCTCGTTGAACCAATTTGAGAGTGTTACTACACCACCGCCAACGACTCACAAGGTCAGTGGGAGTGGTGCAGTTAAACCCAACTACCAGCCTCTGCCGCTGCCTGCGCAGTCGCCTCGCGCCCCTAAATTAGCGCAACAGCAGTATCAGCAGCATCGAAGGGAGCACGGGTCGCCTCGCACTGGTGCTGCCCCGGCTTCGGCTAGCCGAGGGCCGGACCGACAGCGCCCCGCTCACGCAGCCACCGCAACTGCCCGCAAGCCAGGCAGCCTCGGCCACAAAAGCAGTAGTAGCAACAGTAGTAAGACCGGCAGCGGAAGTGGCAGCAGCAGTCGCCGTTACAGTTTCGGGGACAACACTTGTGTGGGGCTGCGCTCGGGGGTGGCGGACAGAAGTGACGGCGCGAGCAGCAGCGCGAACCCTTACGCCGACGACCAAGGGAGCTGCGGCAGTTTCGCAGACTCGGACGGCGGCGGCGGCAACGGCAGTGGCAGCTCGCCCTACGGTGCTTCTCCGCACAGCGGTGGGGCTCACCCGCCCGGGAGCGTGGGGTCGCCGCTGTCTCTGGACGGGAATTCGTCGCAGTCCTTGCTCTTGACCAACAGCATGTCGGCTTTACGTGTGCAGAGCGCCGTGTCGTCGCCGTGCTCCAGCCACCATTCTTTCGGCCTTCCCCCGGGAGGGGGAAATGACCGACTTCCCCTGTTGCCCCCACCCCCACAGGGTGGCGCCTTTGAGGCGTCGTTTTTGCGCGGCGTGCCAGCGTCGTACGACGAGAGCGCGCCAAGTGGGAACGAAGCGACGGTGGAAGAAGAAGACGAAGAAGACGAGGAAGAAGAGGAAGAGCCCTGGTCTAGTCGCACACAATTCAGCGATTCCAGCAGCCTCCACGGTCTCAGTGGTGTGCACCAGGCTCCTCCTTCAAGTAGTAGAGCCCAGCATGAAGGGTTAGAGCGCTTCAATTCCCTGCCGTCGCAGTCGTCGATCGACGAGTCGGAAATGGATCCTTCTGCTTGGATGCTAGGCGGCGGTGGCAGCAGCAGCAGCAGCAGTGGGCGTGTTAGAGGGAGCCACAGTCGTCGCCACCACGATGGTGCTGGGTTCTTGGGGAGTGGCAGGTTAGAAGGCGACACGTCCGAAGGTTTGGAAGGTGGTAACGAGACCGATGTGACCGAGGAAGACTATGACGACGAGGATGATAACGACATCCGCAGCGATGGCCTTCGAGTTAAAGACAATAACGCCACTTCGACTGCGAGGGCGCTCCCCATGGAACAAGCCACTGCTGCTCCAGGTAGCAGCGCTGCAGCTAGCAGTGGAGCAAGAGCAGAAGGCCCAGTTGCGAGCCGCGGCGGCTACAGCCCTACGGGGATGCTGTCGTCGCAACAGCGCCAGCGCCGCAGCAGTCGTCGCGCGGTCGACCACCACAACCCTCCTCCTTCTTCTTCCTCATCTCATGCTTATTCTCATGCTCACCATGGCATGCCACCGCACGAGCCCAGTAGAGGCAACCCTACCAGCACTGGTGGTGGTGGTGTGTTCGGCGGCGCTCGCTTCGTCGAATTGCCCGACTGCAACGTGAACCCATTCTTGCCGCCAGATGCGCCAACAGGGCCGCCGGTGGTGGAACACGCGGGCGTGGCTAGCGTAGGCGGCCTCGGCAAAACACCTTCTCTGGACGGCAACGATGGTGTGAACCAGAATGGCAGCAGCAGCAGTGGCTTGATGAATGGGGTCCCGGGGAGCAGCGCCAAGGCCGGCGGTGGTCGAGTAGGCGGTAATGGCAGCGTGCTAGGCCGCTCCTCGTCGTTTATTCCCTCGATGGACCTGCCCATGACGTTCCCATCTTCGGAAGCAGCGGGGACGCCCGCCCCGGAGGAGGCATATGTAGGAGCACCGAGAGGAGGCGGTGGTGATAGTGGTAGTTCTTCGTGGCTTCGGTCGTCCGGTGGTCTGAGAGGCGGGCCGGCGCTTTCGAGTGCTTTTGCGGCAGTGTCACAGCAACAACCGCCCCCGACGCCGTCGCCTTCGTTTGGAGTAGGTGCGTCATCGTCGTTACAGCAACAACCACAAGCAACACCGCTGTCGTCGCTTGCCGTGCCGCCGCCTTTGCTGCCCGTCTCAACGCCGCGAGGTTTTCAAACACAACAACAGGAGTCGCCTTGGCCGCAGTACAGGGGGTTCGAGTCTGCAACTCCATTCACCGCCAACGCGCCCTTCAGTGCGAATGCTCACGCTCCAGACAGCGCTGCGGCAGCAGTCGACCCACATGGTAGCAGCAGCAGCAGTAGCCACGCCCAAGGATTGCGGCGCCCGTTAGCCCAGCACGCGAAGCCCAAAGTGGGGCAGCTCAACTTCGACTCAGCTGATTCCACAGAATACCTCAACCTCAAGCTCAAGAGCTGTCAACAAGGGGGTGGCGATAACCACAACACGGCGTTGTCAAGATCGGGCAGCTTTCAGACCAACGCCCTTCAGAGTAGCAGTAGTAGCAGCAGCAGTGCCAGTAGCAGCAGTGGCACCGGTTTTGCTCTCGATCGGTCCCCTTCCTTTGAGATCTCAAGGAAAGGGCTGCATCAACAAGGAGGTGAAACAGGAAGAGGGAGCGAAGGGCGCGCCACCGACGGCATGGTTGCCGACGGGCCGACAGAAGCCGACGGGCCCGACGGTGTTGGCACTGCGGTGTTGATGGACCCCGGGGAGATGGATGACGACGGCAGCGGGTCACGCGAGTCGTTTGCGATGCAGCGGGTGAGCGACAACACGTTCTTCGGGAGGCGCAGCCAGAGCGAGAGCCAAGAAGGCGTGCTAGGCGGAGGCGGAAGAGGCAGCGGCTTGCTGCGAGGATTAGGCGGTAGTGGTGGCGGGAGCGCAGGGTTAGGCGGTAGTGGCAGTACTAGCAGACGGCAGAAATTGTTGGTGGCCGACGGCGAAATTCCGAGCCGTAAAGCATTGGAATTTGAAGATTTAGGAGAGCTTGGGCGGGGTGAATTCGGGTAAGCTCTTTCGAAAAATGATTTTCAGAGACGTCTTCTTTTTTAATTCTTCTCAGTTTGCTACACATACAGATACCATGCCCATTTCAGTATTTCCAGGTTGAAGCTTACGCGTGCATATTCTTGCCGAATCTGCTCATGCACTTGTTCGGTCCCTCTCGTTTGTCTCTGCTTGGTTGTGTTGCCGCAGGTGCGTGTCGTGTTGTCGCAAGCGCACTGACGGAGTGGTGTATGCGCTCAAACGCCAAGCGCTAGATCGCATGTCCCCGGCTGCTCGGGCGGTGGCGAAAAGAGAAGTCTTTGCCTTGGCCGCGCTGCCCGACTGCCCTAATTTAGTGCGATACTACGACGCGTGGTAAGTGGGTGGAAGGTTACTGACGTCGTCGGCTATCCATGTCTCCTGCAATTCCAGAGGGAGCTTTTGTTGAGAAGTGCCTCTGATTTTTCGGTTGCTTGTGCGTTTTTCTTGTTAGCTTTTCCATTCCCACAGAATTTGGGTGTATCTTCGTGGTAATGACATCCTTTTTCGCACCTATCTTTCTTGTTTTGCCCCCTCTTTGATTCTCTCACAGGTACGAAGACGGCGGCGACTTGTTGTTCGTCCAGATGGAGTTCTTACCAGGCGGCACTCTGCGGTGCTTAGCCGAAACGCACCGCTTGAACGAGGCATCGGCGAGGCGGGCGGTAAGAATGTGCAGGCTAACGAACACACAGAAGGAGTACTACTTGAAGATGAACCAGAGATAAGACTGCAATAGCTTAGGGTTTATTTTCCCAAAATAGAATATGAATGGAATGTTGACTGAAAACGGATTCTAGCATTTGTGACAAGTTTTCTATTTTCACCTTTTTATCAATACCAGGTCCGAGACGCAGCCCGCGGCCTGGCCTACATGCACTCCAAGCGCATTGGCCATTTGGACGTGAAGCCTGAGAACGTGCTGGCAGCCAGCGACGGGTCTTTCAAGCTCGGGGATTTGGGGCACGCGACTTTGCTCGACTCCTTGACCATGACGGCCGAAGAGGGAGACCGGGCTTACTTGCTCGCGTGCATGCCCGATGACTTCGCGAGGGACATTGATTTGGCTTCGCCGCCGCCCGGCTCGTTGAACGGGAAGTCGCCGCGCTACCCGCTGCCGAGCATGATTGACGCCCTTCTCGGCCAATCACCGAGCTCCGATTGCAGCACTTGTGGCCTCGGCCACGGCCAGGGCGGAATGAGCAGCAGTGCAAAGAAGGCTGAAAGCGAGAGCAACGGGATGATGAGCGATGGCGCAGCACTTGGTGAAGACGATGAAGAAGTCCCGTTTTCCCCGACCGCGTTTTCCCGTCGGTTAGAGCGGGCAGTGCGCGCCGACAGCAGCGACCACAATTCGACCAACAACAATGCCATGGACGACTCGTGCGCGAGCAGCGAAGGCCAACACGAAGACGGAGGTGCAGCTGCAGCAGCAGCAGCTATGGCGGCATCGTCGGCATCTGCCTCTTCACCGGTGGCGTCGTCGTCGTTCGACCGTGGGCCGGTGCCGCCCCCCACCCCCATGAGCGCCTCCTCTGCGAGGATGAGCAGCGGCAATCCGCCGCACGGAGCTCCGGCTGCTCCTTTCTCGGCACCTTCTTCCGGCGGAGGTCGTTCGGTCACTGCGCCTGACTCCGGCCCATTCTCCGAGGCCAAAGGTCCCGCTACCGCTGGCCGCGCCGCTTCGCCCCCTTTCTTCGGGCAGTCTCCCATGCCTGGAGGGCTAGGCCATGGGATGACGCCTCAGTCGTGCGCGACCACTACTAATGGCACCCCTTTCAGCGACCAATCCACCAACAGCGCTCAATCCAACACCAGTGGCAACAACAGCACTGGCTTAACCCAGGCTTTCTCGCCCATGGGCTTCGATTCAGTGCCCTTTGGTTCGCCGCCGCCTGCCCACCTGGTGCAGACCCAGTTTCCCTCCTCGGCGCCGCAACCGATGCCGCACGCAGCCGAAGCAACAACTGCCACGACCAATACTGAGGGCGCAACCGCTGCTGCGTCTTCAGGTGCTGTCAATATGGGAGCTGGAGATTCGGCAGATATTCATGGTTCAAGCATGAAGCCTCCCCCAACGCCCTTTCACCGTGCGCCATCCTCGCACAACCGCCACGATACCAGCACTGGTGGTGTTGGGATAGGCAGCAGCGGAGTTAGCCTCGTCGGCCAAGAGTGGCACTCTCCCCCTGAGGGCGCCTACGGCTATGGCTTAGGTCCCGCAGCGGACGTCGATCCTCAGCGCGCGGCAACTAACCGGGCAGTGTACCTCTGCGCAGCCGACGTTTTTGCCCTCGGTCTGTGCGCCTATGAGGTGGCTCGCATGGCGGAGGTGCCCGACGGGTACATTGTTCCCACCAACGGCAACGAGTACAGCGACTTGCGCGAAGGAGCAGTGCCGCCCTTCGAGAGGCAAGACATGACGGTGCCCGGGTGTTGCTTTGGGGTCGCCTACGAAAACGCCGTCAAGGACGTGCTCGCGCCTCGCAGCTACCAGGATCGCCCCACCGCCCAACAGCTGCTAGACACGTTTGAAGCCCTCGAGCATTATGCGCCAATCACTGGCGAGGGTGCGTCTCCTGCGAATTCGCCGACTACAGCGTTATCCGGTGGTGGTGCGGCAGCTTTAGGAAGCAGTAGCAACAGTGGCAATCCGGCGAATGGCCATGGCCTGATGGTGCATCCGTCCGAAGCGTCCTTGCGCATGCCGCCGCCTCAATTGCCACCTGGCCACTCCACACCGTCCTTGTCTGAGTTAGAGCGCTTGCGTGCAAGAGTGAGGCAGCTGGAAGCGGCGCTGGCTGCTGCCGCTGGGCAAGGAGGGGGCGTGTGATGTGATTCGTGAAAGACAATGAGAGAGCAAATTAGAGAACCAGACAACGAAAAATCAGGTGAAAGAAAGAAGGAGTTAGAAAGAGAGAGAGAGAGACGCCGGGTTAAGAGAAGAGTAGAAGAGTTCGAAGCGATTAAAAGAGAAGGCGCATGCCTTCTGCCTTGATCGGAAGAGGCGATTCGCTTTGCAGCTCTTGGAAAAGGATAAAGGAAACCGCCATATTCAACCTTACATTTGCGCTCCCCCTTCGATTTAGATTATACTCGCCCAGTGTAAAGAAAGACAAGGGCAGAAATAGCGCGCTCTTAGAGGTGATCTATATTTGCACTTGTGGCATGTATCTGCGCGTTCCAGAAGGCTCTATCCGGCGTCTTCCTTCCGAACAAGTCGGCGGGGTCTGAGTGCCCAATGTCTTTAACGTCCCAGGTACACAAGGCATTTCTTCGGGCTATTTTTCG
>Ga0307978_1003603_pt1 | contig 10519 bp, 12 predicted proteins | sample OrgLakmetage1056_FD_203151 | JGI IMG/M metagenome (GOLD analysis project Ga0307978, IMG submission 203151) | Saline water microbial communities from Organic Lake, Antarctica - #1056 | ecosystem: Environmental > Aquatic > Non-marine Saline and Alkaline > Saline | place: Antarctica: Organic Lake...
GGACGCGGAAAAAGTCGCCACTCAGTGTTTAGAAATACACGTTGCGCACACAGGCTTAGGTTTTCCATTGACTTTGCGTGCGATGGCGTTTCTGGCGGAGGTGACGCACCGCTTGACGCTGTCGACCGATGACCCCCTCGAAATTGCTCGTGCGGAGTTGATGTGGAGAAGGGTAGCTAACGGTCGCGACGTTGCTCTGGGCAGTACCCATCCCGAGAGCGTGGCTTCGAAATCGAGCCTGGGCGTGGTGTTGATCGACAAAGCTCGGGTGGCCGAATTCCGAAAGAAAGGGCGCGGCGGCGGCACGGGTAGCGGCGGCGGTGGTGCTGGCGGTGGTGGTGGCGGTGCGACGACCCGGAGAAGTGCGATGAGCAAAGGCGCAGACGTTGCCGCCATCGCCAAGAAGGAAGCCGCCGCGAAAGAGCGGGCAGCCATCACCGCGGCGGATTGGTCGAGCTGGATTGACGAGGCGGAAGCTTTGCACCGATTTGCAGTGGAAGCCCTGGAGACCCGCTTAGGGGCTGCGCACCCCACCACGGTGGCCAGCGTCGAGCGCCTGGTGCGCACCATATTAGTACGGCTCCACGACTGGGAAGAGAACCACTTCATGTTGCCGAAAACCCTACGGCCGTCGGCACGGCAAGTGGACGATTTGCGGTCAGAAGCCGAGCACCTCGCGGTGCGCGCGGCCACCAGCCGAGCGGCCTTGGACGGGCACAGCTCCGAGGCGACCCTCGAAGCCGAACATTTGTTGGCAGGGGTCCTCAAGAAGGCCGTCGTCAAGCCCAAAGTGGAGCCCAAGTCTTTGTTCCGGGATCCGCCAAAAGCCAAAAAGAGCGTGGGAGGGGACCCTTCTTACGAAGCCTATGCGCCCTCCAAGCCACCTCCAGGCTTCAATCCATGGGAAGCCAAGCCGAAGCCCCAAGCGCTTCTAGCGTCGATTGACGCCCTAGGGAGGCGCCAACTGCTCTTGCACGAGTGGAAGCAAACCACGGCACCCGAAAACCCCGTAGGGGCCATCAACGTTTCGGCCGCCGGCGCCAACAAACGGCCTGCTTTGTGGGACCAAGCTTCGTCGCCGCCGCCCCAGCCGTGGAAACCGCACGGGTTTGAGCCGAAAGGATTGGAGCACGACAACGCTCACGCCGACCATCTCGCGTATCAAGTGGCTCATCGCAGGGCTCTGTAGGGCACCGGGCCAAGGACACCGAGCCCATGCAGTTTAATGGAAGGTGTCATCTTTTTTAAAACCTGAAACCCCGCTGTGGCTGTGGCCTGTCTCAATCCCATGCGGCCCTGTACCATTATACTATAAGGAGCAATACTGGGGTTCTTTGACATCGCGGTTCGGCCCGGTTATAAATTCTGAGATCTAGAATAAGTTTCTGTTTCTGTAGCCTACTGTAGCAACCGCAAGGCAACCTTTGAGACAGGCCCCGAAGGGCCGGAATTAGAAGGCTAACAGGTAGAGATGAAAAGCAAAGTAGCGCGAACTAAACCAAGGAAACTAAAAAGGCGCACATGCCCGAGTGGCCATGGAAGTGATGGTAGTGGCCCAAGGTGGCACGCACCTCAACTGTTGCATTTGCACATGTAAATATTCCGTAATTATGCACAAAAGCGATCTCGGTTACAGACTTACGACAAACAGAGAGGAATGTCATCCCTTTCGGGCGTGAGTGTGAACGAATTCGGGGTAATTTGACGGCAATTCAGGTGCACGAGCGAAAGGCACATAATCAATTACATCCAAATCACCAGATTCCCCCAGAATTTCTTGTTCCCTCGCCCTTGTCCATCATCGGCCTACTTATTCGGTTTCATATCAAAAATATCTGTAACACCAAGCAAATGCCGATTCGCCCTTGGCACTTGCTAAAGCTCCCCCGCGGTATTTTCTAAAGAGGATTCGTCCATAGCTGGGGCAGCGAGCGGCACTGCTGACGTCACGGATCTTGACGACTGTGGCGTCGATTGAGGCCTCGGCGGCAGCACTGGCGGTGCGGCATTGTTCTTTCGTGCCGATGACGCACTGAACGTTGACGTTCCCGGAGAGGAAGAAGGATCAGACGACGAGGACGCATCCGGGCCTTCGTCACGCGACGGCTCCCGTAAGCTCAGAGTAAACACCGCCGTGACCATCTCTGGCTCGTCGCCGTGTTCCCCACCGGCGAGCACCGTGAGCGGCAAGCCTTGGTACATGAGCGGCTGCACGAAGCGCATTGAAGGCGGCGGCGCTCGTGGTGGCCGTTCTTCATTGGATGGTGCCGACGACGACGACGAATCTTCCAGTTCGGATGTCGCCTTACTCGATATCGAGGCCTCACCGGTGGGTGACATGGCTGCCAGCTGAGAAAGGTTGACAATCACGGTACCGAAAGAGCCGTCGAGAAGCTTGACCTAAAATACAATGACAAAGGTTAAAGTTAGAAAAAGAGCAAGAAAAGGGTTTGAAGTGATAGTGCACACTTCGAGATTTTTGCACATCTGAAAACAAACCAAGGACAAGATGAGGGCACGCTATACGTAGATCCCCTGTGAGCTGTGGGGGCACACGCACTTGAATGTTGCAGTGTAGCTCGTCGAGTGTACGAGGGCCGTCGTACTCCATTTGCAGCCACGGCACGCTTGTGGACTCGCCGATGCTGCTGCCGGTGTTCCCGCTCGTGACCCCACCCACCGTCAACAAGTCGTACATCGAAGGATCGGGAAAAGTGAACTCCGCGCACACCCCACCTGCGCGGTGCACATTTCAAAAGGTCCGACAATAATTCAAAAGACGTCAGCGCAATACAGAAAAAAAAAAAGGGGGGGAAAGCAGATGAGAACATCGATTCGTACGAATACCCGAGCCTTCGTAGAGACTATTAATAAATGCAGTAAAGTAACGCTCTCGATAACTTGTCTCCCATTTACCTGTGGCAGACGGCTTGCACAGCCAAGCGACGTCCATCGTCTCAGGTGCACCTTGCGAGCTTTCACTGTTTCCGGCAACAGCAACAGCGCCAATAGAAGCAGGTAGCGGCGCAGCAGCAGTTGGAGGAGCAGCCGGTGGGAGGGGAGGGCTGCTGGAGTTTTGTTTGCGGCGCAGCGAAGAAAAGCCGCTCCCCACGGCCGACGCTGCAGAGCTTGTGAACCGTTGGGTCATGTTGTACGACGAGCTCAGTGGCGACGTTAGAGAAGGTGGCGACGAGGAACCTTTTGCGCCGCCTTTTGAATCAAGAGCTCCTGCTGCCCCGCCTGCTCCTCCGGCTCCATCGGAAGAAGAATGCCGGTTACCAGACACGCTTGCGTTCAGGCCTGCGCTAGGGCTGCTGCCTTCTACATGTAAGCGAGTAGCAATGGCGATTTCCGACTCGACCGTGACTTCGGCCTTTGCTTTCGAATGAGCAGCGGACTGCGCTTCCCAGGGCATGGGAAAGAGCACTTTGAGCCCGGCGGGAGCAGCCATTTCAGTGCCCACCATCAGCTCTAAGCTTTCCAAGCGCACCGCGGCGCACGCTCGAGCAGGAGGAGGAGGAGGCGGAGGAGGAGCATGCTGAGAATCTTCAACAGCTGCAGCTGCTTCAAGGGGTGGCGCCGAAGTTGGCTCGGTTGCAACCGCTGAACGTTTGACGTTCGCTTGAAAGACAAAACCCGCCACGACGGGGCTGTGGTCGCTGACCTAATATGGTAGTGAGCAAAGCAAACAAACGTACATACATAGGAGATTGAGAATTAGAAGGAGGAGAGCGATACATACGATTAGAAAAGAAACATGAATTCACGAGATCTGATTTACGTAGGAAAAATGCATCAATATTTTGAGCTGGCAAAAGCAAATATACGTAACGCTAAATATACGTAACGGTAATCATTTTGAAGGCACGATACCCGCCTTGAGATACGTCAAAAATGAAAAATAGAAGGATATTTTTCAATGCACTTGGCACGCTCTCACCGTTACGCCATAGCCGTCGTTGATTGCGTAGTAATGGTCCCCCTTCGCAGTGTCCCGGTCGAGGATGTCTCCAGTGGCATGGTCAATCAGGGGCCCTTTCGTCACGTGAGCGCGCCAACCCGCGGACGTGGGCATTTGCGCGATGTGCACCTGTAAATTGGTGCATATATAAACAATAATTGGAGGCAAAAGTCATCAATACTTTATCGACCAGGTGGAAAAGATTGATAGTTCGCAATGTAACATATGACTTAGAATGAAGTCCATAAGCAGGACACACGCTGTCGGTGACAGGCACGGCCACTTTCCCTTGCAAGGCAGACAGTGCACTGAACTTCGAGTGAATTTGCGTATCGTATCTGTGCGAGTCTTCTGTACTATTCACCTGCTCGGGCATTAGCTCCTCGCGCAAGTCTTGGAGGCTGTGAAAGAGCACGCGGTCGCACCACCCGGGGGTGCGTTCCTTCACGCGCCCTCCTTTGTAGATCGGTTCGCGGTACGCCACGTGGTAGGTCTTGCGGACCCAAGACATGTCCAAGTAGTTGCACGGCGGCCGGTGCTCGAACTTCTTGTAGGTGGGGTAGAAATCGGGGGCCATAAGCGGCTCGCGGTACTCGTAAAACACTTCTCGCCGCCCGATTTCCGCCGAGAGCTGGTCGTGGTTCGCAAACAGTTGCGCGGACTGGCCGGATTCCAGAAGTTTCACGCAGCGCTCGGCATCCATGGCCTTGTCTCGCTCTAATATATGCCGATGATAAAGCAACGACCGAGAGAAGGAGTAGAAAGGGGAAGTAAGACGAAAAGTATGGAACAGTCAAGGGACCAATAGAGCCTTTCACGGATTTTGGTTTACCTGAGGAAAATCATTTTCCTTCATTTTCCTTAGGAAAATGTTTTGGTTCTTGGGTTCTTGGGCTCTAGGAAAACTGAAAACGAGTTCAAGAACCCAAGAACCAAGACATTTTCCCAAGGAAAATGATTTTCCTCAGGTAAACCAAAATCCGTGAAAGGCTCTAATGTGTCACACGTGAAGAAAACAATCGTTCACATGAAATGAGACTGCGAGTACCCCATAGTTCAGAAGTGGTATTGTTGGCACGCATGTATCACATACAGACTCATTAAATACTTCCCGTATATCTTTGTCACTAAATTCTAATTGTTTATAAACTTACCGCCGCGGCCGGTGCCCTGCACGCACCGGTAATTCATGTCACCCACCTAAACAAGGCCGCAAAGAACAAGGCCACATGCATTATTTAAAACAAGCACTGAGTTCAGATGAAGAAGGCAAGTATGCGTGTAGACGCTGAACCAGAACCTCTTTGCGGACAGAAAGTGAGGAAAAGAGAGCAAGAGTGAAAGCAAGTGCTGAGCCAAGAGAGCGCGCATAAGCACATTACTTGAGCAATTTGCGTTATCCCACCTCCGCAAGAATCCTACTGTTCTCGGACCACCATCCACCACACCCACAAACCAAAGATCGACTCACAACTTTAACCTCTTGACTTCATACCCAAATGATGTGGTGCACGCATTGCGCTAGGTCAACGTCGTCTTCGCCTAATTTGCTGCCCAGGCCAAAGCTCAGTTCTCGATACTGCGCGCGCCGCTCTTCAAATTTGTTGGCCGCCTGTAAAAATGAACAAAAACCAAACAACCATCACACACATGAGTGTATACCCTAAAGAATGAGAGAAGGATCTGGCTTAGATTTCACCTATGCCTTGTAGACCAATAAGATGAAATTGGGTTGTCCAAAAACTCCAATTTCAGAAGAAAAAAAAACACGCGCCAGCTTCAACAGCATCAATAACCTGCATACCTCGAGATGGCAAGACACCAACGCCACGGACTGGCCGTCCAGCGAAAGGCAGCACGCAGCTCCCCCTTTGGACGTCAAAACTGCCGTAGCGCACGTGGCAACTTTGAGGATTTTGATGCGGCCGCACGCCACCAGCGAGTCCCGCGCGTACACCGCCAAACCCGTGAATTTAGGGTGCAAAATCGACCCGTCCCCGCGCCCGTAAATGTAGTCGTTTCGCCGCCCACTGCTGTCCGCGTCACCGCCGCCGCTACTGCCATTGATAGCGGCCTCTGAGCTGTCAGGGAAATTCCCACCACTGGCGTCCGATCGATGACCATCCGATCGATGACCATGCCCTGCCAAATCTAGGCGTGATATTCCATCCACCTGCGCAAGCATGCCGTTGAGTACAGATCAAGCCACGCTACTGGGTGCAAACAGGCAGCAACGCCGCCACAGTGGCGTAGAACAAAACACTTTGCTTAGAAGGGGGTGCGCTAAAATCATCCGTGGTGCTACTTCTAGTCATGATCTATTCGCACCATCATGTTGAGACGTTGTTCAAACGCATCGAAGACGTCGTCGCTCGCAGCTTCCTGCACGCCCACCACGTACAAGTCATAGCCTGGGGGCACAAACTCTTTCAGGTGACGTGGCGCTTTTCCCCGCGCTTTCTCAAACGGTTCGGCTGCGCCTAGGTTCCAAGTAATAACCCTAGGGGAAAAACAAATGGGCCGATGTGTCAGACAAAGGATTTACGTGGATGGCGTCTTGTATGATGGTGCTTTTATCATCAACTGCGATATTAAAGAAACACATGTTTGTACCATATCTTGATATCTGGACAGGCAACTCGAGCGGCCTCAAGTGAAATATAGTTTGCGTTGATGAGAGCTTCCAACGCTTCTATATCCGCGCGTGGAGATGCCATGGCCGAGAAGCACAAATCAGTCAAATCACAACTCAGAGAAAGACATTCATCGCCCTAATATTTTATTCTACTAATATTCCATCGTTCCGCCAACAACACCCGAGAACGAGAGCATGCTGGAAAATGCTACACTGTAGCTAGAAGCACGCTCAAAAAAGCTAACGTAACACAAGCTGAATAAGCATGGTGCAGTAATGGAGTGCTTTCATGTGTTTATCAGCTACTGTGCTGCAAAGACGCACCACCGATACTGACTTTTTCGACGAGTGTGTGCGTGAGCCAGGAGCTCTCAAGGTTTCAAGCTCATGACTAGCTTAAGCACGTTGGGCTCTGCGATCTGATCATTTTTGTGTTGTTGGGTTGGTCTTCGAGCGCATCCACGCTGCGAATTCTTGAAATGGTATAAATGGCTCCATCGCGGCGGCCGCAAGCGCGGGCTGAAGCTAAAGTATTGCATGAGAGTAATCCACTTTTAGTGTTTCCGATGAAATCAAAGCCCTCAACAGACTTCGCGTCTTCAGTATCTCACCCGGTGGCTGGCAAGATCAGTTCAAGAGACATCATATCAAGTTCCTACAGTAATGTAGCTGCTAATTTTCCTTCATCGACGTTGAGGAGGAAGCGGCCACAATGGAAACCTCGGCCTAAGATGCCACCTCAAGCGGTTGAAGGATGCCCTATCTTTGACGGTATTGTACATAGCGTGCAGTGGGAAAAAGTGTTATGGAAAAGACAGGGATACCAAGACAACTTCGTGCCGATGTCATTTCTTGAAAGTTTGATTGATTCGAGTGAACCTGAAAAGGCGAAAACTGTTTCAATTTGGCACGTAGCGTCCACTTCTATGGTTATGGCTCAAAATTTATCGTTAATGGTGCTCCAGGGATTACTAGTGGCGATGTCCAAGGATAGTGCAGCCGCTGGCATGAGTACCACCGTATTGGATGTCACGTTTACCCGTGCTGCGGCAGCCACATTGGTTCTCCTAGGGTTCTCCATATGGCTGTACTGCGGACGTCCAATTGGCCCAATACTGAGGTCACATTCTCTACGCAACCTTTGTTGGCTTCCTGCGATTGCAGTCCGAATGCTAGCTCACATTCAGAACGTCTCGATTATATCTCAAGGCACAAGTTACATTTGCGCTTTGTTGTTGGCAGTAATTCACTTTGCCTCCTTCAACTACTCCGATTTTAGCTGCTCAAGCGATGGCATAGATTATAAAAATATGAATCCGCTGTACCTTTCCTCTTCGCATGCTGCCATTGGCGTGATACTGGCTCTACACCCGAATTCCAGCCAGCAATTTGACTTCCAGCTATACCTAATTGCATTCATTTTGTTTGCAGTTAGCCCCAGATTACGTCTATCTATAGCTCAGGGATCTTTGACGGGGCATGCTACGCTTACGGCGCTCATTGTTCTCACGCCTTTATGCGCCCTTTCTGTTGGTGCTGCTGGTGGAAACTCTCGATGTGGTGTGGGCCTCGCCGCATTCGTCGCTGTGCTGATAATAGTGTGCTGCATTGGACCTTGGGGTTACGTCTGGGCGCATCGCTACAAAATTCGGCACAATGGCCCGTGGGAAATTGCTAAAGTTGAGCACGAACACCCTTCGTTGATGTGACGCTTACGCGAAAGGTGCCTTTTGATGAGAACTCTTACAAAATCAGGTGAGGTATCAGTAATCAATTGGAAATTTATTGATGGGGTACTTGTTATAAGTGAGCCACCAAATGACCGACCACATCTCTAGGTAACAACTTTCGCCTTTGATCAACAAAATATATCAGAAGTCTTAATCTGAAGGTCTGAAGGTTTAGGTGCTCTTCTCTTGCCGGTTCCCGGTATCCACAAGGGCCAAGAGCAGCGTTGGTATGAGAGACAGCCCTGTAGGACTCCATAACCATTTCGGCATACGAAATAGCAGAAGTAAATTGGGATTGGGATTGGGCGATTCTTGATATGAGTTGAGTTTGAATTCTGAAATAAGGTGTAAGGTGGCTCTATGCCATATACGCACATACGGCAGACGGCCATCCGGCCAGACGGCGCTAGATAACAGTTCAACGTTAAACGACATACTGCATAATACTTTTATAGGCACGGCGCTTGAAATAGAAGCAGGAAGTGCTCGAGTTTTTCTTTGATATGGGCGGAACCAGAAATTTGTTATCTATATGTCTAAAATGGTTAATGTACTGTTCTCTCGGATGCTAAACCAAATGAAGCCGCATTGCTTTCTTAGAAAGCTTTAAATCGGTGGCCCGTCTTGCGAGCGTGCTTGCTCTGGCCACTTTTATGGCATTTGGCGCACAGGTCGTAATCAAAGCAGCTGAGGCAACTATATCCTGCTGTTAGCGTATCCCCGCACTCGTCGCAATTCACAACTTCAATGCTACCGCTGCTGCTGCTGCTGTGTTCCACAGAGTTGGCCAATTGACTGGAAGAGTCGTCAACTTGTGAAGTGCCCAAGCGCCACATGCGCTCACCAGCAGGCCTTGGAAGTGCCAACGTAGTGGACGAAGGTGCCGCAGCTGCATCTGTTGCTAATGTATCTTCATTACTCGATTGAGGGCATGGGACATTGCTGCCATTCTTTTTGTCGTTGCCATTGCCTACGCCAGTCACCGACTTCGCACTGTCAACTATTAATTCACCCGATGCCGTGTCTTCGTCGTGGACTGTCCACTCAAGCTTCGACTCGAGGTATGCGACCGCCTCATCACAGAGTCCAAGCAAGCAAGCATCAAAACCATTAGAAAGGTGGGGCAAAGGGGCTACAGGAGTTAAGTTGATGAGAACTTGAGGCACGGACGGCGGCAAGAACCCAACGACATGACTCATGGGCTGCACCTGAAAGAATGCACACGGGTAAGCGAGCAAAGGCAGTATTAGAGTGCGGCACAGGGAATATTACGCTGGCATAGAGAAAACGTTTGAAAGTATATCATCACTAGAGAAAATGCGTAGTCCATTCATAAGGCGCTCAGTTTTAAAAAAAACATAGGGTAGCCATTTTCGAAGAGCGAAAAGAGGCACCTGCAGTGATGTGCCCATCACGATCAAAAAGTCTGCCTTGTTGCGGTCGCTTTCCAGCGCTCGCTTCACGCTCGATCGCAGCGGTTCGCCAAAGAACGTCACGTCGGGCTTGAGCACCGCGTTGCAGTGCTCGCAGCGAGCTACTCGGCCAGCAGCGACCGCAGCCTGAAACGAAGACGACGACGACGACGAAGGCGAGGATGACGACGAAGGTGACGACGACGACGAAGGCGAGGATGACGACGAAGTTGACGAAGTTGACGAAGGAGCGTCGGGGTTGACAGGAAATTGTTTCTTGCAGCCGGTGCAACTGACCGTGGCGAGGCTTCCGTGGCACGAAATCAGCTTGGATGAGCTCACTCCAGCGCTCATTTCGAGGCCGTCGATGTTCTGAGAAGAGAGCACCAATGAAGGAGAAAAGAGAGGGGCATAATTTGAAAAAAATGCACTTAATGTTTGATGCTTGCGTATTTTTTTTGCGCTTAGATTGTCACATAGCCAAGAATGTAATAGAAAAGATATGCGCGCGCTGCGCGAGGCTGAGAACAGCCCTAAACAAAACGCGTACTTGTGTGTAAACGCGGCGCAGCTTTTTGCGCCGTTCGAGTTCAGCCAAAAAGCGGTGAGTTCGAGATGGTTGCACGCCTTGCGGGTAGAGCCGGTGCGCAAACGTGTAAAACGGCGATGGGTCCTCGCGAAAGGTCTCCAGGTCAAACAACATCTAATGAAAAGGAGGGCAAAACGAAGAGCAACATGTTAGCTACTTAGCTGACCAGGCGGAAATCTATGACTAACTTGT
>Ga0307978_1003606_pt1 | contig 10511 bp, 3 predicted proteins | sample OrgLakmetage1056_FD_203151 | JGI IMG/M metagenome (GOLD analysis project Ga0307978, IMG submission 203151) | Saline water microbial communities from Organic Lake, Antarctica - #1056 | ecosystem: Environmental > Aquatic > Non-marine Saline and Alkaline > Saline | place: Antarctica: Organic Lake...
ATCAATTACCTAAATACATTCACTTTGAAGCTACTCTATACCATCATAAGGATAGCTCCCTCAGCCCACCAGGTCTACTGAAGCTCTAGATATACCGATTGGTTATGAGCCCGACGCTTTCTAAGCATCTATCTTTAGCAGTACCTGAGCATCATTAGCATGTCTTCTGCAATCGCAGCCGCAATTGCAGCCGCAGCCGCCGCCCCTATTGTAGGACCTCGCCGAGGTGGCTCATCCTTCCATGGAACGTACCTAGGAGGATGCCTTTTTGATACCGATTATAAGCCTATCAAGAAGCCCAAGATGGCGTACACTACCCAAATCCGCACTACAAAGCAGATGGGAGTAAACCAGAAGTTTCTAATGGACGCAATGAATAACTCAGCGCTCATGAAGTTTGATGGGAAACTGGAAGTCATTGAGACTACCAGTAACGAGCTTGATAAGGAGCAATTTACCGCTAGTGTAAAGAACAACATGAGATACTATGGTCTCCAGACTTGGTTTTACCTTCCCAGTCCTGCGAACAAGATGGTATGCTTACTAGAAGAAGCGCATCAGTTCAGCCTTGCAGAAGTACTTGCCAACTACACTTTGAGGAGTGTTGAGCCACCGGAAGATCTTGATGCTAATGGTGACGAAACGGACGAGTCCAAACGAAACCGTTTTGTCAGTTATGATGAATTTGAGCTATTCGACGCAGCTACATCTAGACTAGCCGTAGAGTCATGTATCAGTCCTGCCCTTAGAGCAAAAGTTGACGTTCGTTTCTCCCATACTGATGACTACGACGAATTGCCTGGACAAGTGTATTACATGATGGTCCTTGAGTGCTGTCATGCATCAGCCTCAATGGATGTGGATACAGCTATCTCTTCGTTCAAAGCTCTCTCTCTCGCAAGTTATCCTGGAGAGAATGTCGGTGCCTTAGCCACCGATGCCTTAAAGCAGATCAAGGTGATGTCAACCGCGTGGAGCGTTGATATCAGCCTTGGTTGCGATCTGCTTAAGAAGGTTGTTAATACTCAATCCGAGTTTTTCAATCGCACAATTCATTCTAAATATGACGATGCGAAGAAGATGGAGAGAAAGTACAAATTGAAAGATCCCTCTCTCTTGAAAACGGATGCACTCTATGCTACACTTGGTCCAATTGCGCTATGTGCTTACCTTCAAGAAGAGTATGGATCGTTGTACGCAGATAAGGAATGGCCTGCGCTAAGCCCCTCCCGTCCTGAAAGCAACTATACTCCAGGACCTGATACTGGAGTGATCATTCCCAAGCACAATCCTCTTCCTCCTAAGTCTGAAAAGAATGGAAATAATCGTGTCTGTTTTGATTGCAACTCAGCGTTCCATCTGCGAGGAAATCCATTATGTCCTAAGTATGAGATAAGCAAATCTAGTACTAGGGATAAGACTGGTGACGACGTAGGTAAAGCTAAGAAGGAAAAAGCTGCGTGGATGTTTATTGAGCCAGAGGACGAAAATCATACGTTTACCGATGCAGGTAGAACATGGAGATTTTGTAAGTTGTGTAAATGTGCACACTCAGGAAAAGTGGGTTACTATAATTCACACCACGGTACGAAGGATCATCCCACTGGTAGAGGAGATACAAATGGAAATTCTGACTCTGCAGCAAAAGCCGCTGCAGCTGCAGCTAAGTCCAATCCTGCTCCAGAAGGCAATATGGCAAAGGTAGATTCTCCTCCTGGTCCTGTCATCAAGACTACTGATGATGTGCTTGTTGATGAAAATGCTTTGCAATTTGATGGCGTTTGGATGTCAACTGTCGACGACGATCTACTCTATAGCATTGACGACGATCTTCGCCTAGGCAGTGAGTTTGCTACGGTGACAGTCACCCCAGTAACTCCTATTCCCACTCTCGCAACTTCCCGGTTCACCATGTCTAGTGTACATGTTCCTGATTCCGGCAATGCTGCTCCTGCTGTCTCTTCCAGTATTCGTGAAAGTCAGAACCAAACTAAAACTAAATCTGACGTTTCCGTTTATTTTGATTGTTCCCATAGTGACCAATCTTCAGTATCTTCTATTGATACCTTCTACGACTGCCTACAAGTCCCACACCCTACACCATTTCCTCTAATAGGATATATGGCGCTCAAGTCCTTAGACAATTCTTGGATCCTTGCTTGTACAATGATGCCACTACTACTACATTTTGCTACTATGTTTAGCATCGTTACTACATCCGTTAACTTCATGAACTTATACTGTCCATCGTTGACAACGATGACTGCTCTATATCCAGTCTCGACCACTCTACTTTACGGCTTTTATACCACAGCCCCGCCATGTCTTCTATTACTTTTGAAGATTCCAGCTTACCTTCGCAGAATCACTCTATTACTAATCATGCTCATTTGGGACACTGTTCTATACTATGAGGATCCTCCCAAAGAACGTGTTTCCTTCTATTCGACACGAGCTTACAAACGTCGTCGAAAGCGTGGAGTCATGCTTCGAACATATCCACTACAATGGATGATTCTTTCTGGATGTCTTCTTGTCGCAAATGCAGCTATGCATTCCTCTCATCCTGGTGTCGTGGCATATTCCCACCTTGCTCATGCAGTTTATAGGACACATGCGATTGAGACAACTATGGATATTGATTTTAAGTTGCTTTATGATTTTCACCTTTCAAAAAAGGAGGAGTATCACTCTCTACTTAAGGTCAGTACACCTCCGGACATCCCTCTCATTGATACAGCTTCTTTTTTGGACTGTTTCTCTACTACTGCTGAAATGGAAGGAGACAAGGCCGATTATATCGTCCCTCATTTTCAACATCAGTATCGAGATAGCATAGATCTCCCTGGTTTCGACTTCCCATCGCTTCATCATAAGGTGCACGTTCAGCTTGACTGTCAGATTCTTACGCTTGATACTCCCATTTTGGTTGATTCCTGTGCATCTCTGCCATTTCTCATGTCTATGGAGACACACGAACCAAGCGACATCTTTTCTCTTTGTGATCCTGGGTTATCCTGGCATGGATGGCATGGTATTGAATCATTTCAATGGATAGATAGTGATTCTCAAACTATATCTACTGATCATTTTGTCGATTGCAGTAACAGTGATGTCACCCCGTATGATCTCACAATGCCACTAGCTTACCATGTGGCTGCTGCTGGCCTCTTCAATCCGATGGAACAATCACCTGCGTTTCAGGTAATCTTTGATTCTGGTGCTAGTAAAGCCATCAGTGGTTTTCAAGAAGACTTTACGGAAGGAATCATTCCCAATCCGCACGAAGATATAACTCTAGGCGGAATGGCCAACGGTTTAGTCATCAAAGGAGAAGGCATTGTCCAATGGACCTTCTCTGATGGACAAAACTCCATTACAATCAGAACTCGATGCTATTATGTCCCCAGTGCAAAGGTGCGCATCATCAGTCCTCAACGATTATTCAGCAAGGCAGAAGGAGTCGTTGGAACCTTCACCGTGGAAGAAGAGCATTCAGTCCTAGCTTTCGAAAATTGTCCTCCTATCAAGATCATGTATGACCCTCGTAATCATCTTCCTATCGGTCTTGGTAAGAATTTAACCACGGATGCACCTCAACTTAATCTCTCCATCACTAGCGAAAGTAATCAGAATCTAAGTCCATCACAGCGACTTTTACTGATCTGGCATAATCGATTTGGCCATAAAGGTTTCCAAAGTGTACAAAAGATTTTCCGATCCATACCTTTCTCTACAGAAAAATATCTCTCAGCCAGTCGTTGTCCCTTACCACGATGTGAAGTGTGTCAATTTGCTAAAGGCCATCGTAGTCCTACTCATGGAAAATCCCAATCTACCAATCCTACAACTGATGGAGCATTAAAAGTAAATGACATCCGACCAGGTTCAAAAGTGTCTGTGGATCATTTCGAATCTCGACTCAAAGGACGCACATATACGTCATTTGGTAAAACCACATCTGATCAATATGTTGGTGGATGTGTCTTCGTAGATCACATGAGCGGATACCTGCATGTAGAACATCAACTTGGATTTTCTAGCTCGGAGACTATCAGAGCAAAACAGAACTATGAGCAACTGGCGTTGAATCATGGAGTCTTAGTACAAGACTACATGGCTGATAATGGAGTGTTCAAGGCAAAGGCGTTCGTACAGCACATTAGAGAACAGAACCAGCAAGTTCGATACTGCGGAGTCAATGCCCATCACAAAAATTCTGTTGCTGAACGATCCATTCGTACAGTCTCAGAAATGGCACGGGCAATGGTTCTTCACAGTTCAGTGCGTTGGAAAGGTGGTATTAGTAAAAATATATGGCCCATGGCAGTTGATTATGCGTGCTATGTCTATAATCACATGCCTAATGATAAAGGCATTGCACCGGCTGATCTTTTTACTGGATCGATGATACCAAGACACAAACTAAAAGATATTCATGTGTTTGGCTGTCCCGTATACGTCCTCGATCCGAAACTACAACAAGGAAAGAAGCTCCCTCGGTGGCAACCTAGATCTCGTATCGGTGTTTTCGTTGGATTCAGCGCACATCACTCTAGTGATATCCCTCTCATTCTCAATCTTCAAACTGGTAGTATCAGTCCACAATTCCACGTTGTCTTTGATGACTCTTTTAGTACTGTCATTTCAATCGAAGAGTCAGAAGATCCACCAGACTTCTGGAATGACATCGATTTAGAGGCTCGCTCAGTTCTAATTCCATCTGACGATGACGATCCTCCAGAACTTGGTGATGATTGGCTTACTCCGGAAGAAAAGGAGGAGAAAACTAGAAGAGTGACACGACGCGAGAGAATTCGGTCGTCATATATTCCTCCGCAACAGATCAAAACTCCTATTGATCATCCCGTACCTGAGACTCCAAAGTTAGGCCATATTAAAGAAATTCCTGTTGTGGCAAATGACGCAAATGATACAAATGACGCAATCATGCCCTCAACTGTTCTTCCATCACTACACCAACCCTCTATTAACGACAATCATGTCCCCCTCTTCCCTGCTCATGAAACTCATACACCCAGTACTAGGGTCAGTTCCAGGTCAAATAAGGGTCAACATAGCACGAGATACATTGATGAAGTCTTTCTCTCTTCGGTTAATAAAACCTCTCAATCCTCTCAAGATAGTCGCCTAGCATATGTTGCTGATCTTTCTACAGATTTTGATACAGGATTGCTCAACTGCACAGATCCCCGTGCATATGTGGCAAAGACAAGAAATAAAGACCCAGATACACCAACCTACCAAGCAGCTATGACTGGTCCTCACGCAGATGAATATAGAAAAGCGATGGAATTAGAAATTAGACAACTTCTCATTCAAAGAACATGGAATCGCATCTCTCGTGACGACGTTCCCACTAATTCAAACGGAAAGAAGCAGCGCATCTTACCAGGTACTTGGGCATTCAAACTCAAGCGTCTGCCAGATGGAACCCCTCTCAAGTTTAAAGCTAGATATTGTGTTCGTGGTGACTTGCAAACTGAAGGAGTCGACTATTTTGATACCTATGCTCCAGTTGTACAGTGGTCAACAATCCGAATGATTCTATCCCTTACTCTCTCTCACGGTTGGAGCACCAAACAAGTAGACTATACTAACGCATTTGCCCAAGCCGACATTAATGAGGAAGTGTATATTGAACAACCCCGTGGATTCTCTGGTGTTAAGGATAAATCTGACAAAGTGCTACATCTGCTAAAAAGCCTTTATGGATTGAAACAGGCACCACGTACATTCTACCAAAAACTCAAAGCAGGTCTCGAAGAACGAGGGTTTGTATGCTCTGACTTTGATGCATGTCTGTTTATGAAGAAAGACATGATCTGCATTTGCTACGTCGATGATACAATTTTATGTGGACCTGACAGCGAAGAAATTGAAAAAGTCATCAAATCGCTTGGTGTACACGACAATGAAACTCGACACCACTCTTTCCAACTACGCGATGAAGGAGAAGTTGGAGATTTTCTTGGAATTAGAATCACTAAGGAGAACGAGGGAAAATTCACTCTCACTCAGACAGGATTGATAGATAAAGTCATCGCTGCCACAAAAATGGAATCTTGCAACACAGTTGTCACTCCTGCTGCTACGACACCACTTGGAATCGATGAAGATGGGAAACCGTTTGATGAAGACTGGGAATATGCCTCTATCATAGGTATTCTTATGTACCTCGCAAATAACTCTCGGCCAGATATCGCATACGCCGTCCATCAAGCAGCAAGATTCACACACTGCCCTCGCGATTCTCATGCCACTGGAGTCAAACGCATCGTCAGGTATCTCCGTGGGACCCGAACTAAAGGAATGACTATTGCACCATCAAAGGAGCTCCAAGTTGACTGTTATGTCGATGCCGACTTTGCTGGATTATGGAATATTGAAAATGATCAAGATCCAGTTTGTGTCAAATCCAGAACTGGTTTTATTATAATGTTCATGAATTGTCCACTCCTATGGGTATCAAAGTTACAGACACTTGTTGCACTGAGTACAATGGAGGCTGAATATATTGCGCTTTCACAAGCTATGCGATCACTTATTCCAATCAGGGAAACTATCAAAGAAATGAAACAGATAGTGTTTCTTGGTAAGGGAAATGATCCAAAGTTCAAAACCCATGCAAAAACATTTATTGATATTCCAGCATCTATCGTACATGAAGATAATGAAGCGTGCTTAAAATTCGCTACCATGCCGAAGATGTCTCCCAGAACAAAACACATTGCTATTCCATATCATTTCTTCAGGTCTAAAGTGGAAGAATTGGAAATTATAGTCCAAGCAATAGGAACCGATAATCAACTCGCAGACCAATTTACTAAAGGTCTACCGGGACCTAAGTTTGTGAAAGACAGGTATAAGCTCATGGGATGGTAGTTATTCTATGATGGTTGTCGACTAGGAAGGAGAGTCAAGATTTCTGGAACCGTTGTTTCGATACTGACTGTTATTATACAGTTACCGTTGAAACTCTCTCGGAGCCACAGAAATCTAGCTTTGTGAATACTTTCTGTCACGCCGTTTATCAATATAATTATAATTTATCAATTACCTAAATACATTCACTTTGAAGCTACTCTATACCATCATAAGGATAGCTCCCTCAGCCCACCAGGTCTACTGAAGCTCTAGATATACCGATTGTCACTATCCTCAAATATTTTTCGTGAACAATCAACGAAGAGCAACGTATGTGGGCAACCATGAAGCTTTGGCTGTAATGGAAGATCAAGGAAAATTGACTGAATCGTGGTTGAGCCATTATGCAAAGAATGATTGCATTGAGAATATTGTTCCTACCATTACAGGCGCAAATACTGACTCGTCATTCTTCTCAGTGTAATGGTGTAATGATGCTTTCAAAGGATCCCTAGCACGGGTCAAAGTTTGATTTGGCATTTGTGAAACCCATATTAATATGTTCTAAAATGATTATGGATTGGCTTTTCCTTGTTCATTTCTCATCACTTGGCCCCCCAAATTCAGCGTATCTTGAATCTATTCCCCATTCCCCAAAAGAATGACCGGTTTCCCAATCCTCTAGAATGAATCAACCACATCTCGGAAAGTTTTGACCCAAGTTTCAAAGTCAGGGTTTGCATCGAGCACTTCTTGTGGTAAACTAGATGTCTCATTCAGTTCCTCCAATCTTTCATAATTACCAAAATAAGAAGTTGCTCCGTTAGAATGCACCATGAAAAATTGCGGATAGTTCCCTCTGATTCCACTGATGGAGAACAGTTCTTCCCGGCTGTCATGGAGATTGTACAAATTTCGTCAATACATGGATTCATTGGCAATTAGTAAAGGGTCTTTCCTTTTTTTAATCCAAAACATACCTTTCTCGATGTTGAGGGTTCATACCGTCTACCTCCACATACGGTAATTTCTTAGCCCTTAATATTGTCAGCGCTGTGAAGAAAAGAATCAAATGAATTCGTATTAGCAGTTGAAGCCACTTTAATCAACGCAGCAGAAATAAGATTACGAACCTCTTTGTTGCTTGGTCGCTTGTTGATGGTCAGAGACGCCGTTTGAAACAAGACAAACAAATATTTGTTTGCTTCCTTCTGTCATTTCAATAATCTCCTGCTGTAACGACAGTCAGTCTACAGTGTATGTAGTAAGCTTGTAGGGAAATAATGCTTATTGGCGATGCGAGTGATTGAAAGATCAATGGGACGTGAGTTGTGGATGCTTCAGTAGCAAGCTGGTAGTAGTAGCTAGCTTGTAGTATACGTATCTCTACGATATGCTCTATTACGGTAAAGAGAGGAGGAGGAGGAGGTGAATGTGGAACGAGAAGCTGTATTGACGCCTATTGACGCTTGTCGCTTGTCGCAACAAACAGTCGCTAAATCATAAATAATGGCCTACTATGATGTTCCAAGAAGCATCATCATCGAAATCGAAACAATCGAAATCGAAACAATATTGCCATTTTGAATTGTACCTGTTCCGCGATGTCCAATCCAAGGGTCTCAGATGAGTTAGTGCCATATTTCATATTACTCTAATTCTACTCTCTAGCTAGTAGATTAGTCAGTAGTAGAGCAGAGAACAGCGATGCCGCTCATCTGATTAGTTAACCTCTATGACTTTCTACTACGATATGATGATTCTTCTCATAGGTAGGTACTTATTATACCTGCTCTAATTTTAGCCACATTTCTATGTAGATAAACGCTGAAAAACGAACCACCTCACACACCACCGGCAGGATACATTGGATAAAATGATGCAAAGAATTCTTGTTTCAAACCTGAGTTCGATTGGAATTGGTGAGATAATTAAAATATAGCGTCATTCCCATTATATTTATGAATAAGGATAACATCGTCCCGACTTTCGCGGTACCTGATACTTTTACCTGATTGTTTGGCAAGCAGATATAAATATTACACTCGTATAACAGGTTCGTGTACACAATGTAAATGAGCAACATGAAAAAATTTATCCCAAGAGTAACATATTAATTATTCAGAGCTTCAGCCTTTCAAAAGGGGTTCAAATCGAGAAAAATCTGAATCTTTGAATGCTATAAAACATACTCCCGTTCGAAGATCGTCGCAGTCAACGACTGTGTCATCCATCTCCCGAAACCGAGGATTATCCGCCATTTCACATCAAATTTTTTTCTTCCAAAACTTGAGCTTGCTCTTTGTTTTCTTCCCATTGTCCGGAATGTCCAACTCTCCATTCCCTGGTGTTAGTTGTTTATTGTCCTGCTTGGCTGGTGCCCTATCTCCATTCCCCATAATTGATAACTCCATACCTCTGACTGTTTCCTTATTTGAGAATGTTGTGACGAACGAAGATGCGACTGAGCTGCTTGTAGTCGAATTTGTGAACCTGCTTCCATCTTCCTTCCTCATTTCGTGTGCGGTATAACCTTCCGCTTCACTTTTGTCTTTGTTAAGTTTGTATACGCGCACACTTATGTCCTTCATCACCAAGTACAGCTGAGCTAATCTATTGGAATCTTTGCTGTCAGGGCGAGCATGATAACGAGCCAATTGCACAATATCTATGGGGCTATCTCGAAGTTTATCCGAGGCATGAATCGAGTCCGGATAGACATCTACCAAAGCGTTAATAATTTGTATTCCTTCCTTGAATTCTATTTCGTCTCGGCAGAGACATTCCGCTGCATGATGCAAAGGTATCCTTCTATCTTTATCCATCGAAGATGATAGGTGTTGACATTTATGTAAGAGGTAGAGTACCGCTTCGGCTGAGGCACCATTTAAGCAGGCCACGTGTAGGGGAGATGCACCGAAACTATCTCTTGAATCCGCTTGAGTTGGGTCCATTTCTAGGATGGACTTGATTATATCTAGAGGAGCTTCAAAACCAAATGCCATTCCCAAGAGAGATAGTCCTGATTCATCTCGTTCCGTGCATCGATCCGTGCCTGCCTTCCGAGCGAGAATTTTCCGAAGCTTGGTCCACTTCTTACGCTCTATAAATTTGAACATCAAGGGCTGGTTTGAAGACGGAAAACCACCCGAAAGCACTGATAGAGAACCTGACCCTGAGCTACCCATTTTCTTATTAGGGTTTCTTTGTGATTAAACCGTGGGCACTTTTCGTTAGTTCTTAGTTTGCAATAAAGGGTGTTTGATGCATTTCTGAGAGACGGTGTAACTCGAATTAATACTGTATGATGTATGATGAACAGAGAGGGATGCGGGACCGGTGGACTCATTAACCGTTTTAGGATGCATTCCCGACCGACCGACTGACCGAATGACCGACACGTCAGTCAGTTTCTGAATAAAACGTTTTCCACCTCCCCCCCTATGGATGAAAAAGACATCAAATCCTTCGCTTTTTACTAGCTAGTGTCGGTGCCCAGGGGAAGCCAGGGGACCATTTGCTGCCCAGAAGGAAGCTATAAAACTCGAAAGAAAAAAAGAATCTTTTTTCACTCCATCCACAAGACCTGACGTTTTATAGCGTTTTATACAATTTTTACGGCC
>Ga0307978_1003610_pt1 | contig 10504 bp, 9 predicted proteins | sample OrgLakmetage1056_FD_203151 | JGI IMG/M metagenome (GOLD analysis project Ga0307978, IMG submission 203151) | Saline water microbial communities from Organic Lake, Antarctica - #1056 | ecosystem: Environmental > Aquatic > Non-marine Saline and Alkaline > Saline | place: Antarctica: Organic Lake...
TCAAAACAGCGCCGAGCAACTCCATGTTGCCGGCGTGTAAACCGGTGATGGAGACACCACCGGGAAGTGCCACAGCCAGGCCATCAACTCTGCCAACGCCAGCGCCAGAAACAGAAACGACCCGAGCGAACCCGGTGACCGTTTGCGCCTGCTCCAGAGAGTCTTCAGTCGGGGCCAGCTTCCGGCGTCAATAAAAAAATTGATGATAAACCAGTGACTGTTGCTTGCAGTAAGCGCTGTTGGACATGCCGGAGACTTCCCAGTTGATAATGTGCCGCTGCCAGACATATGCGCATTCGGTTGGAGTCATGCTGACTCCTTATAAAGTTGGTGAGGAATCAGTGTGTGCAATCGGTGAACGGGAATGTAGGTGCTGATTTATTGGCGCTTACGTGTTGAAGCCGAATAAATGGGAACAAACCAGGCCTGTTCCCATTTATTCGATTACACCACAAGGTCTTCAAATAACCGCGCGACTGCTTCGGCCCCCGGGTCAATATGGCCTTTAAGTTGTTCTGCATTTATGTAGGATGCACGCCCAACCCCGGCTTTAACTATGGTGGAAGTGTGGATTGCGCCCTTGCGAGCTGCACTGGCAGCGGCAAAAAGACTGTTATCGAGTGCGTCCAGAGCCGGTTTGAGAGCATCCACCATCGTTCTGTCGCCCAACTGTGCTCCACCAATCTGCTGCATCCGGTTAAGCCCCTCTTTTAACGCTGCAACCATGGGCAGCCCGCTGGAGGCCGCATCAGCCGTCGCCGTGAAGAATATCGACAGCAGTACACCGGATGAACCACCCGTGGTTTGGCTGAGCTCTTGTCCTATTGCACGGTAAAGTTGCGTATGGTCCGACAGGGGCATGCGGTCGAGAGCCTTTATCAGTGCTTTGGCCGCTCCAGCCAGCGTAGCGCCAGTGTCTCCATCGCCGGATTTTGCATCAAGCGCATTCAAATCGGTTTCGGAGTCGATCAGGACCTGGCACCATCTCGTCATAAAGTTCGCAGTCGGCTCGTGCCAGGACGGAATGGGTTGAATCGGCATCAAACCGTCGGGGAGCTCTCTTAGAGTGACGGGATTGACAGCCTTGCAGCCGGGCCAGGCGCTGGGCGCGCAGGGTGCACCCAGAAGAGTTTCATCGTCTTTGTCAATCGGATAAACGGATACCGAGAACCCTCGCATATCCAATGAGGTCATCATTGGCGCTGGCCCGACGATGAGTTTCAGTTTGTCGGCAATGGAGGACAACAAAAGCTCATTGGCGAGAACCGACATTTCGAGTGTCGACGTGCCGCCGAGATTGTTCAGCAGGACGGCGTGGGGTTTGTTGCCCATAACGGTGGCCAGCTTCGCGACGACGGTTTCAATAGCCTTTTTCGCACCATCGTAAGCGATCTGCTCGACACCCGCTTCACCGTGAATGCCAAGGCCCAACTCCGCCATGCCGGGAGGAATGCGCTGTTCCCTGGGTAATCCGGGAACGGTGCAGGTATCCAGTGACATACCGATACTCCGAGTGTCTCTTATCACCCGCTCGGCTGCGTTAGTCAGAGTTTCCAGATTTTCTCCCTGCTCAGCTAATGCCCCCGCTATTTTGTGAACAAAGAGTGTGCCAGCAACCCCGCGTGCCTGAGGCAGGTCTGGCAGGGCAATGTCGTCGTCGACCACGACCATGGATACTTTGTGACCAAAGGCGCGAGCGCGTTCGGCTGCCAGTCCGAAATTCAGGCGGTCGCCGGTGTAGTTCTTGACGATCAGTAAACAACCCGCTGGCCCTGTAACGGCCAATATTCCGGCCAGAACGGCATCGGCAGAGGGAGAGGCAAAAACATCGCCGCAGACAGCTGCTGTCAGCATGCCCTTGCCAACAAAGCCAGCATGGGCGGGTTCATGGCCCGATCCGCCGCCAGAGACTAACGCTACTTTTGACTTGTCCCAATCGGCCCGTACCACAACACGAATATGCGGATAACCATCAAGACGTGCCAGTTGGCCGCCGGAAGCTCTTACGAGGCCGTCTACGGCCTCGGTGACGATGTTTTCTTTTTTGTTAATAAATTGAGTCATGGTATTTCCCCTCAAGCAATACGCGCGCCATTGGCGTCAAAATAGAAAGGATTTCTCGGGCAGATCTTAACGGTATCGCCGGACTTCAACTCCGTGTGAGCATTAGTCACAGTTATTAAATTGTGATCCTTGAACAAAAGGTGCAGCCGTGTCTGATCGCCCAAGTGCTCAACCCTCCGAACAAGACTTTTTTCCCCTTCGCCTTGTTTGATTTGTTCGGGACGCAGGCCGATATCGGCGGCATTGTCGGGCGCGCCAGAAAAGAGATTGGCTGGCAAAATATTGATGCGAGGCTGGCCCAGCCGGCTAGCGGCGTAAATACTGACCGGGTCTTCATAAATCTCACGGGGGGTGCCGAATTGAACCAGCCTGCCGTGATCAAGTACGCCGACATGGGTGGCCATGGTCATGGCCTCGACCTGGTCATGGGTGACGTAAAGAATCGTAGCACCCGCCTTGGCCTGGATGTTTTTCATCTCCACCCGCAAGTCTGCACGCAGCTTGGCGTCAAGTGAGCTGAGTGGCTCGTCCATAAGGTAAATAGACGGATTTCGCACCAGAGCCCTGCCAATGGACACGCGCTGCATTTCACCACCGGACAGCGCTGTCGCCTTGTTGTCGAGCTTATGGGAGATCTGAAGGATACCGGCTATTTCATTGACCTTCAGGTCGATCTCTTTTTGCGGCGTTTTGTGCAAAGGAGATTTGAGCGGAAATTCAAGGTTTTGCCGAACTGTCAGGTGCGGGTAGAGAGAATACTGCTGAAACACCATAGCCACATCGCGCTGCGCAGGTGTCAGCCTCGTCATATCCTGCCCGCCAATGCTCACATGACCTTTGTCCGGCACATCGAGTCCCGACACCATTCGCAATGTCGTGGTCTTTCCTGCGCCCGTGGGGCCGAGCAGAACAACGAAAGATCCATCAGGGATTGTTATTGTCAATCCGTCCAGCGCCACATCTGTGCCGAAGGACTTGGACACTCCGGTCAATGTTACCTCAGCCATGATGAAAAACCCCTTGATTGGCTTCAGACAGCAGCGCACGGCCGGATGCTGTTTCAAACAGCGTCACGGTGCGCGGATCAAAATGCATACCGGTTACGTCCCCGACCCTGGCCTTCTCATGACTTTCGATCCGGGCTTTGATCGCTCCGTTGGGCGTATCGAGACTGACAATTTGGGTCGTTCCAAGATATTCGGTCGCCACGATCCGACCCTTGTACGGGGCCACGCTGTCGAGGCGAATGTGTTCCGGGCGCACTCCAAAGGTCAGGTCGCCCCTGGCACCCTCCAGAAGCGGTGGCATGCCGAACTCGGTCTCGTCTAGTGTCACCTTGCTGGTACCCTTGTCGACCGCGCCATGAAAATCGAGGAAATTCATCGGCGGAGAGCCGATAAACTGGGCAACAAACCGGGTTGCAGGCCAGTCATATACTTCCTGGGGGACTCCGAACTGCTCGACAACGCCCTGATCCATCACCACAATCTTGTCGCCCATTTGCATAGCTTCAAGCTGGTCGTGGGTTACATAGACAGTGGTGGACCCCATTCGGTCATGGAGTGCCCTCAGCTCTTCCGACATGTGTTCGCGGAATTCCGCATCAAGTGCCCCAAGCGGTTCATCCATAAAGAAGGCCTTGGGCTCCCGGACGATGGCGCGACCCAATGCGACACGCTGCCGGTCACCGCCAGAGAGCCCGCCAACCCGCCGATCCAAGATGTTCTCGATGCCCAGAATACGGGCGACTTCAACAACTTTTTTTCTGGCATCGGCCCGGGACATGCCCTGGCTGATCAGCGGATAGCCAATGTTTTTACCCACGTTCATATGCGGGTAGAGCGCGAACATCTGGAACACGAAAGCGATATCCCGCTGGCTGGCGGGTTTCTGGCCGACCTCCTCGCCATCGATATAGATCTCACCGCTGGTGGGCAACTCGAGCCCCGCCATCATTCTGAGTGTTGTGGTTTTGCCGCAACCCGAAGGCCCGAGCAACATAAAGAATTCACCGTCCTCTACCGTGAAACTCGAAGACTCTACCGCCGTGAAGGCCCCGAATTCCTTGCGCACGTTTTCAATTCTTATCTGTGCCATGGTTTACTCCGGGAAGTGACTGACGATCAGGAACGCCACAGTGCCTACAAGGATGACGATGAACGAGTAGGTGAACAGAGTCAGCCAGAATGGCTGCATCAGCATGACAACGCCCACTCCGATGAGAACAGACGCCAGCAATTCCCAGGGGCCGCGCCGGGTTTCCAGGAGGCCGCGGATAAAAGCGCTCATTTGCGAACCGCTCCAAAGGTAATGCCGCGCAATAGATGTTTGCGCAGCAGGATGGTGAAGACCATCACCGGCATCAAAAAGATCGTGGTGCCGGCTGCAACAGCGGGCCAGTCCTTACCACTGACGCCGATAATGGTGGGAATAAAGGGCGGGGCCGTCTGGGCTGTGCCCGACGTTAACAGCACGGCAAAGGCATATTCGTTCCACGCAAAAATCAGACAGAAAATTGCGGTCGAGGCAATGCCAGTGGCGGCCTGTGGCAGCACCACCTTGTAGAAGGCCTGAAACCGGGTGTAACCGTCGATCAGCGCTGCTTCTTCATATTCGACCGGGATCTCATCGATGAAGCCCTTTAGTAGCCAGACCGACAACGACAGGTTGACGGCAGTGTAGAGCAGGATCATGCCCAGATGAGTATCGTTCAGGCCGAGACTGCGGAACATCAGAAAGATCGGAATTGCGACGGCGATAGGCGGCATCATTCGGGTAGAGAGGATGAAGAACAGTAAATCATCCTTGAGTGGCACCCGGAATCGGCTGAATGCGTAGGCTGCGGCCGTCCCCAGGATCATGGTAAGCGCTGTTGAGCCAAACCCGATAATCACTGAATTCATGAAGCGTTCGCCGTAGCGAGATGGGCCTGAAATCACCATGCCCCGCTCGTGAACGATGGTCTCGTACCAGGTCTCCTGCTCACTCGCCGCCTGAAGTGTTTCCTCGGTGGCGCGTCTTCGATTGGTGAGAAGATTGACGTAGCCTTCGAGCGTGGGTTCGAAAAACACTTTTGGTGGATAGGCGGTAGCGTCCGAGGGCGACTTGAAGCCGGTCGCTATGATCCACAGCAAAGGTATGATGGTGAGGATGGCATAGCCGACTACTAAAATGCCCGCGATCCACTTTGTTCGCCCGGACGGTTCCATGACTGAGGCGCTCATCTTTGTTTTACCTTGTTGAGGGCTTTTACGTAAATTGACGCCAGCCCGAAAACGGTGACGAACAGGATCACTGCGTAGGCAGACGAATAGCCGGTGCGCCATTTCTCGAAGGCTTCGCGTTTGAGATTGATGGATGTCAGTTCGGTGACTGAGCCCGGCCCACCGCCTGTCAATTGCACGACCAGATCGAACATTTTGAAGTTTTCGATGCCGCGAAAGAGCACGGCCAGCATCAGAAAAGGCAGAACCATTGGAATGGTGATCGTCCAGAACTGCCGCCATTGGCTGGCGCGGTCACATTCGGCGGCCTCATAGAGACTTTCGGGGATCGACCGCAGCCCCGCTAGGCAGATCAACATGACGAAGGGCGTCCACATCCAGGTGTCGGCAATAACGATGGCCCAGGGCGCCAGGTGAACATCGCCGATCATCGAAAAACTGGCAGGGTCAGCGCCCGTGACGAACCCTACTGCATAGTTAAACAGACCAATCTGCGGCTGATACAGGAACGTCCAGAAGTTGCCTACGACGGCAGGCGACAGCATCATCGGGAGCACGATGATCGTGGTCCACATATTATTGCCTTTGAATTTTTTGTTGATCAGGTAGGCCAGTGCAAAACCGATCAAAACCTGCAGCAAAATTGTCCAGAACAGGAAGTGCGCGGTCGCCTGCATCGTATTCCAGATGTCAGGGTCGTTAAGAATCTTCTCGTAGTTGCTTAAGCCGACCCAATCAACCTCGTTATTAGGGCGGTTTACGCGGTAGTTGGTGAAACTCAACCAGATCGTCCGGATGAGCGGGAAGATATTGACAGCCAGCAGCAGGAAGATCGTGGGTGCAACAAAGATCCAGGCAATGCTGCGGTCAGATAGTCCGCGTATGCGCCTTGCGACAGGCTCAGGCGTTGCCTGAGCCACCTTTTTGATTGGAGACTGGGTCATGAGCTCGGGTCCTATCATCCTGAAGAGGCGGGAGCCTCTCCAGGATGGAATGGATTCTCAGGTAGGTGAGTTCTTTCGAACCGGCCAAGCGTTAAAGCTTGCCCTCGTATTCGAAGATCTCAGTCCAGTCTTTAACGACGCCGTCAAGTGCTTCCTGGGCAGTGCCGGAACCGGCAATGACGTAGGTGTGCAAGCGGGCCTGCATCGCCAGTAGTAGTTCGGCGTAGGCGGGCTCGGCCCAGAAATCCTTCACGATGGCCATAGAATCGAGGAATGTCTGCGCATAAGGCTGGCTGTTGGCAAACTCCGGATCTTCAACGACGGATAGCAGCGCCGAGTAGCCACCCAGCTCCCACCAGCGAGCCTGAACCTCGGGTTGTGCGAACCAGCGAATGTATTCCAGCGCTGCCGCCTGTTTGTCGGAATGAGCCACGACCGAAATTCCCTGGCCGCCAAGCTGGGCAAACTGGTCAGCAGGCCCGGCGGGATTCGGGAAGTAGCCCGAGCGCTCACCGCCCACGTTGGGGTCAGCGTCCACACCAGGCCAGATGAAGGCAAAGTTCATCTGCATCGCCACCTGCCCTGATTTATAGGCGTCAATGTTTTCAGACATATACCAGTTGGATGATCCCGGGGGCGTGCCGGTGTCATAAAGCGCCTTGTAATATTCCAGTCCAGCGACCGCGCCGGGCGAGTTTACATAACCTTCCAGCTCATAGGGTTTTTCAGGGTTCTCATACTCAAACCCGTAGTTATAAAGGGCATTCATAGCGCCCATGGTGATGCCTTCCGAGCCGCGCTCGGTATAAATAGCGGCACCGTAAACCGTTTTGCCGTCAATATCGCGTCCCTGGAAGAATTGGGCGATGTCCTTCAATTCTTCCAGTGTGTTGGGTACATCCAAGTCGCGACCGTATTTCTCCTTGAACTCAGCCTGCAACGCAGGCCGCTCAAACCAGTCGCGCCTATAGGTCCAGCCAACAACGTCGCCAAAGGCAGGCAGTGCATAGTAGTTTGGTGTGCCCTTTGGCCATTCGGCATAGCCCGTCACTGTTGCCGGTATGAAGTCATCCATCGAGATGCCGTTAGCGTCGAAAAAGTCATTCAACTTGACGTAATGTCCATTTTCAGCGCCTCCGCCTATCCATTGACTGTCACCAATCATCAAGTCGCAGAGTTGGCCGCCGGAATTCAGTTCGTTCAGCATCCGGGCTGCAAAATTGGGCCACGGTACGAATTCAAAGCTCATGTTGTGGCCGGACTGCTGCTCGAAGTCTTTGCTCAACTCAGTCAGTGCGTTGGCTGGGTCCCATGAGGCCCAGCAAAGGGTCAAGTCTTCTGCCTGGGCCACACCGGCCGCGGCTGTTATTGCGAATGAAGCCACGACGTAAGTCAGTTTCTTGTTCATTATTGATGTCCTCACTAGAGCAAATCGCGGCTCTTTGGCTGCGAATTATTGTTTTATGATTTTAAGCTAGTTGAGGTGCTTACCTCATGTCAATAAATTTTTGAGGTACGCACCTCAAAAACTTGCGAAGATCTAAAAATCAAAGTACAAGCTACTGAGTTGAATAAATTTTCAGGAAAGCAGAGCATCATGAGACCGACTACAAGGGACCTGGCGGAAGCTGCGGGCGTAAGTCTTGCCACTGTTGATCGTGTGTTGAACAGGCGTCCGGGTGTGCGCAAGAAAACCGTGGATGCGGTTAAAAGTGCGATCCAGAGAATCGGGTTTGAAAGAAATCAAGTCGCTGCGACTCTTGCGAGAAAGAGAGGTTATCGTTTGGGCTTTGTTTTGCCCAAAGATGGTGATGAATTCCTTGATGAGATTATGGAACGCATTCGTGAGGTTAACAGGACTGGCCGCGCTGAAATGTTCAGTGTTAAAACCATACGCATCGATAAGCAGAACCCGCATAAAGCAGCCGAATCTCTGTCGCACCTCAACACAGCGGATTTCGATGGGATAGCCATTATGGCACCTGAAACTCCCCAAATACGGGATGCTATCCGTCGCATGCGGGAGCGCGGCATTCTCATCATCCCCTTCGTTTCAAATCAACAGAATGATGAACATGATTTATTTGTAGGCATCGACAATCACGCAGCTGGAGCTACAGCTGGACGTCTTATGGGATGCTTCACTCGGTCGAAAAGCGGCGTCGTCGCAGTCATAACGGATACTGTGCAAGCGAGGGACAGCCTGGAGAGACGGCTTGGCTTTGATGATGCAATAAACCGGGACTTCTTGAATCTGAAAGTGCTGCCAACCTTGGAAACTTATGCCGACCCGGATCGAACATACAGAATCATTGAAACCATCATTGCCAATCAACCGGGCCTTGTGGGTATTTATATGATGGGTTCCGAAGCGCGCGTTCCGATTGAAGCGATGAGCCAGTTCAAGACTGACAAAACGCTCATAACTATTGCCCACGAAAGAACACCCTCCACCGTGGCTGCTCTCAAAGAGCAAAAGCTGGATGCACTGGTTGCCCAGAACCCGGGTCACCTGGTGCGCAGCGCAGTTCGGATTCTTCGCGCAAAATGCGAAAATCGGCCAACGCTTGCCTCACAGGAAAAAACTCGAATTGAGATACTGATAGCAGACAACCTTTAACGCGGTTTTTTTCTAGCGCACAAAACAGGAAGGACACATTAGCCAGGCAGAAAGTCGGCATGGACCCACAGTCACTTTGATTAAGGGACACATTTTTATAATACAGGTAGCGATCAAAATATCTATAAACGGCACCCGATTTTCCGGCCAAAAAAACGAGCGTCCAGATAACTATGGAATTCTGTGCAATAGTCAAAGTGCGCTTTGAGGACGCCACTTGAAGCGGTTCATGCGGTCAAATATCCTCAAGAATTGGTTGATTACGCGACCAAATAAGTACCATTTTTGGTTTCATTGCACCAGCTTGATGCAGGTTGAAGAGAGGTTGGATGAAGGTTAAACCCGCAACATGCATTGTTAGGGTCGTGTTGGGTGTAGTGGTTCAATGATTCTAGACGCCTACTATGAACCAGAATACTCGGCGTCTGAATCATCGTTTCACTGAGTGCTAAAAAAGCACTCGCAACAGAACCAAAGAGAACACACGACAACGCCTCCCGTGAAACCTCTGAAAACTGTCTCTGCCGGCTGCGCCATGATTGCGTATGACCGCCGGCCAGAGAGGGCGGCGCAAAAACACTCACTCCATGTCAAATACTGCTAAGTATTTGACATGTAGTTTTGAGCGCTATACCGTTGTGTCGTAACCTTTTTCACATCCGACCAATGGAATATACGGCGTGGCTAATTTCCCGGGGTTCCCAATTTTTGATACCGCTGACCGCCTCTCTGAGCAAGCTGACCAAAACGGCTACCCAGATGTCGCTACCCGACTCTCAAAACTCCCACTGAAATACAAACTGCTTGAACGCGATCTCACTCTAAGCTTTCAATACCTGTTGGATTACACCGGCACTGCAGGAACATACAATCGCTTTAGAGGCGAAATTCAGAGATTCCTCAACTACCTCTGGATCATCGCCGGCCGAACCCTGGACCAAGTTGACGCCGAAGTTATTGAGTATTATTTCCAATTCCTAAGAACGCCACCTGGTACCTGGGTTGCCCCAAACATTGCCCCAGGATTTTCGGATCACGCCAGTGAACGGTTGGTTAATCCAAAATGGCGGCCATTCACTTCGCAGCGCTCCCAAGGCAAAACCTATTCAGCCAGCCCGGCAAGCATAAAATCCTCTCGGGTCGCCCTTTCCTCTTATTTTCGTTTTCTGATGGTTCGCCGTGTGTTGCTTGAAGATCCCTTTCTTCAAGTTCGCAAGCGCGAAACAAAAGCCACATCAGGCGCCCTGCTCGAACAGGCCGAGCCGTCAGTTCGCCGGTACACCGATTGGCAATGGTCGTATATTCGGGAAACCATTGAATCTGCAGCTAACCAGAATGCGAAATACGAGCGACACCTGTTTGTCATTATTACCATGAAATCCCTGTTTTTACGGGTCAGCGAGCTGGCAGTTCGCCCAATCGAGGGAGAGCCGCGGTTACCAACTTTCATGGACTTTAAGAAGAGCGTATCTAAAGGTGGGGCGTATTGGACGTTCTATGTATTTGGCAAAGGTGACAAAGGCCGAACCATCACATGCCCAGATGCTTATATGACCTATTTGAAGCGCTGGCGACAACATCTTAACTGTGACACACACCTCCCTTTACCCAATGATTCCCGCCCTATTCTTCCATCCAAGCGAGGTGGTGGC
>Ga0307978_1003615_pt1 | contig 10496 bp, 5 predicted proteins | sample OrgLakmetage1056_FD_203151 | JGI IMG/M metagenome (GOLD analysis project Ga0307978, IMG submission 203151) | Saline water microbial communities from Organic Lake, Antarctica - #1056 | ecosystem: Environmental > Aquatic > Non-marine Saline and Alkaline > Saline | place: Antarctica: Organic Lake...
ACGAACATTCTTCTGACGGCTGTCATAGAGAAAGCAATTATCTTTCACCTGTTGAAAGACTCACCAAATGAGGCAAAGGGGATCACGTCAGGATTGAACAAGGGACACCTCGATGCGAAATTAGAGTCACTCTGGAACTGGAAGGAACAGATCCCCATCCACCATCTTGCCCATTCTAATGGCACCAACGGTGCTGTCTAGCTGCTTGGAGAGACTAACCCTTTGTATGTGATAACTTCTAGATACCGACTTTGATCATTTTGTATTTCTGTATCAGTATTCTTGGCCGAATGTGCAAACGTGACTGCCAAACCAGCGCACCTTGCGTGACCAACGTATTAGAGGCAATCAACTATTGATGAAACATTGTCAATCCTAAAGATGAACTACTTAGTTTATGGGTAAGTAGTGGAAAGACCACTGAAAGCTGCTGCAAGATGCGTTGGCAGATGGTCGTAGTCTTTGTAGTTGTGTGAGATCGTTGGTGGAGATGAGAGCTAGGCGATACGGCTTGTCTGTGGTTGGGATCTGAGTGTAACCCGGAAGTGGTTACGCGGCAGGTTCAACATCAACGACCTTCTTTGCAGAGTATGTGACCGTGTAGGAAAGCTACGTATATTTACGTACACTAGTTAACCGTAGTAGCATCACCTCTCTCGCTCAGGTTTACAAACTGACCGTCGGTCCAGTGATGCAGATTTGACTGAGAGTACACTCAGTAGAGAGGAGGAGAGGTGTAAGTACAAGCACCTCTAGGCAGCAGTCGGCACCAGAGGAGAGGGGCTAGGGCATCCTACACGGTAGACTACAATCTATATAGAGGAATGTCAGGAGTGCACCTCTGAGTGGAGTCGACAGCTGAGAGAGGTGCCCTACTACTACCGTAGCTCTCCCGGGACGAGTAAAATGTGATACCGTACGCTACCATATGGTGTGAAATGTTATACTATACAAGCTGGTCTATATAGTCGGTTTTTGGTTCTTGGTTTATGCTCTGAACGTTGTTTGTTGGCCCGAAATACATCAGCCGCCTTTGTCTTCTCTGCACATCGCCAATAACAGGCTTAGTAGCAGAGTTCTTTGGTCTCATCATCCTCTGTAAATGTAACGTCAGTAGGGGCCTCATCGGGGTTTGTGGGATTTCCTTGACGGAAAAGAGAAGGCAAGTTGCCTCCTCCCCTCTCCACTCCAGTTTAGACTCCAAAGAGGGCCTCTTGGTGTTGATTCTAGGAGAATCTGATCACGCCTCGAACCTTCAGTTTTCGGCTGTAGTGTGTCAGGACCCTCGATAGTCTATCTATAGGAAGAGTCAATCAAACTGTTCTTACGATGGGATTAATCAAAAAGAATGAACAGCCACTGGTGCCAATTTGAGGCCCTTTTTAAGAACTGACGCATACGTCGGAACAGATGCGACCTCCATCTGTTCGGACACTTTTTTCTTGGTCGGTAACGCGAACGTCTGTCCGCTACCTCCAGACCGAACTTTCTCCAATATAGGATTCTCAACACGCTCCTCGGACGGAGGTAGCGGAGATCTTGTGAGCGTTTTCACATGGCAATGACCGAGAAGAACGGCCCGGAATTTCCGAAACAAATCTCCACCGTTATAGATCAGATCCACCGAGGTGTCAATGACACGGAGGGTGAATGTCATGGTGTGCTGTCCACCACGCGCATTGAAAGCAGCAGGGTTAGCCAAGCCAGCCCCAGTCAACGGAAAGTCCGCTGCGGTAACAGACTCCACATTGCCGCCGACCATGTAGACGAAACTGTTCGCGAAATACCTGACGGCAGCATCCAATTTGTCAGTGATCCGCACACCGCTGCCCACGTTGGAAACCTGAATGGTGTAATCAATAAACGTGTTGCTTGCTAGTACGGTGCAAACCACCGCCGTCTTCTGGGCAGCAATGCTAAAAAATGGAACCACAGTACCACCACAGTACCAATGCTATCACCTCCACCAGAGAGATCAGGGTTTTCGCCCCATGCAGCAGCAATGTTGACGTACTTCGACAAGTCACTAAAGTGTTTGGCCCAGATACGAGCACCTGACATGTCCTCAGGGTTGGCGCTGCTGCCAAATTCAACGTTAGACTCGTAGATCGTAATCCCCTGTATACTACGGGACCGCCTTCATGCGCTTTCTCATCTGGATCTACAATCTTCGGATCAACCACCCGACGGAAGACATCTGCCTCTCCGCCGATGACATCACAGCTGTGTTTCGCCGCCTCCTTTATCACCCGGACATGGCAAAACTATGGGCCACGGTGTTTCAAGAGTTTTTAGTTATTCCATGTGGCATGATCTTTGGGGGACGCAAGTTCATGCTTTTGCAGTGTTGTCATGCTCAAAATCTTGATGCTATAGGTAATTATTGTTGGGGGAGAAGTATGGGTGTGAGTTATTGGTTTGATATTATTGTGCTCACATCTCATGCGAGGAATAACAAAGAGGAGCCAGAAATACAAGACCCCGTCGCTGCCGCGTCGTCGTCGTGATCCATAATTTTGGGATCGCCTAATTTTCGCGCGAGATTCGCGCGTATTATACAGGTGTAATCTGTATAGCAGTAATTAAGGGCAAGAGCGCTTCCGTTAGTACCGGTATTGCTTTGTTCAGAAACCTATGTACATAGCGTCACCGCCGCACTATTTTCGGCCTTGAATGCGCTTGAAAGCCAGAGCTGCAGCTCCGAATCTATTATCAATATTCACAACACCGCCACCCGGACTGCAACTATTCAGTATAGTTAGCAAGGCGCCACTCCACCAAGGGAGGCACCGTAGCTAATGCTATTTGAAGCAAAAGTCACGGGAACGCTAACGAGTTCACCGACAACACTGGCAAGTGTCCCATTTATTCCATTCCAGCACAAACAATCACACATCCCAACATATGAGTGCCGTCGCTTAGGTACAAGAGGAGCGTGAATGATTCGGTTTAGACCTGAATTGGTACAATGGAATAAAGGACCAGCTTACTAGTCATACATTCATTCATTTGTTTGGGGGGAGAGGTGATGTATCGGCCTCTTAAAACTGACTTTGTACCTGCGCTACCGGTACGCCAGCACCATATTAGACGCGATCCACCTTCGGAAGGTGCCTGACCCATCAAAAGCAGGAGCCACTACAGCAAACTACCCATTTGGCCATCATTTCAGCAACCCCGACAAGAAGTGGCAAGTGTGATTTGCTTGACCACCAGTGCAGCGCCCACAAAGCTACTATTCTTGGCTGCGGCGCTTCAAGGCAGGAAAGATACCGCAGTACTGGATGTCCACCTTTCGAGTGCTTTGTCAATAATAGCTACTTGTATATTGCGTACGAGTAGACCCTACTGGTCTAGTAGTATTAGACTAGACTACTAACTATTTTTTAGTTATCCGCTGCCGTTGCTTGCCTACAGTACCTTGTACAACGTACCAGGGAGTGAGTCGAGTCTAGCTGCTAGAAATGCTTGTTGGGGTCTTGGAGTTTGGAATTCAATATTTAAAACAGGATTAAGATTCCTAAAGACGAAACGCTCAAGCAAGAAAACCAGGCGAGCTTTGGAGGCCACGATGGTGCGTGGCTCGAGCCGTCGAAAGCCTTCAAATAAGTGCTCTGCTCTGCTCCCACAACGCAACGCTCCCTCTTATAGTGAGTGACGTCATGGCATCCATAGAACCAATGGAAGGTGTTGTAGAAGAGGAAGAATCGTCCGTGACGACGTCAACGAGCGACGATGAGGATGAGCTTAAAGACGAAGGCAACGATGATAGTCTTTTAGACGATACGGATGATGACGATGATGATGATGATAATGACGACGACAACGACGACGACAATGATGATGATACGGACGAAGACACGGACGATGATGATGACGATGATGATGATGAAGATACAGAGGACGAAGAGGAGGAGGGAGAAGAAAAGGAAGGTGAAGACGAAGGCGACAACGAAGCTGTCGAGGAATCAAAAGAGATGGAGGAAGATCAAGAGGATAACTCGCAAGCACGGCTTCCGCCCAAGATGAGAATTAAACTCTCCCTCAAGCTTCCCACCAGTGCCAACAAGGCCAAGCCACCGACTCCCCAAGAGCCTGCGCCCATGGCACCTTCCCCAGCTAAAGACAACATTGCGTCGCCCGTCAAAATCAAGCAAAGCAGCACTGCACCAGACTCACAAGCCGACCATAGTGGATCGGACGAGGGCGAAACTGAACTACAAGCAACTGTCGTGGACAGCGACGACGCCGGAGAAGCAGACGCCGTGGTCGCCGTCGTGGCGGAACCTGCCGCGCCGGCACCTCCCAAGGCCCAGCCAAGCCGAGCCGCCCCCAAGAGAAGGAGCATCAATTCGTCGTCTCGGCAGCTGCGCCTACCCCCCATTGGATCTCCAGGATTGCTCGTGCCTCCTTCTTCCACGACGCCGCGCGAAGCAATTGACGCCAATGGCTTGGTCACGGCCGCTCGGCTCTTTACGCACACCATGTCGCTCGCGGGTTACACGACGGAAAAAAGAACCGAACGGCCGCACCGGGGATCCAGTATCCAACGAACCGTGGACGACATGTTTGACAGCAACATCAAGCTCACTTTGCGCTTTCCCATCGTGGCTCCAAGAAAACTAATGCAACCTATGGAGATTGCCAATGGCGACAAGGAAGACGGTGCCGACGGCGAATCCAAAAAGGTGGTAGATTTGCCTCAGCTGCTTCTGTCCAAGCTGGCAGTGTATGTGCGCAACGGCAACAAAGACACTGCTACCGGTATGAGTGATGGAACAGTAGAGGATGGTGGTCTGTCTCGAAAGCGCAAAAGGCCCTGTCGCTTTGCTGACATGGTGCCAGTGTCTCTGACCTTGCCCTTTCCCGATCACTACATACAAAAGCGGGTGGAATACACCAACAAGGTAACGGCCCGGGAACGTGCCATTGTGGGTCATCAGCAAGTCGAGGAGGAGGCGCACATGGCACGCTATCGGGACGAATCCGCCAATGGAAACTCTGCACCGTCCGTGCTCATTCCTCCCATTCCAGTAGCACCCACACCACCAACGATCGAGGAAATGAAGGGCATGGCGGTCGAAAAGTACGCGGATCACTATCCCATCTACCTACCAAAGGGCAAGGAAGACTTTGTCTCCCATTTGGACAAGCAGTGCTTTCATGTGACCGATGGTCGCTACTTTGGACTTGCCAGCAACTTTATTGCCGATCCAAACTTTGTGGGGGCCAACGCACCGGGAGTTGCAGGCGTGAACGCGTCTGGTGGGGCCGGTCTCGCGACTTCGACCACGGGCGCTGGCGCCGGTGGCCTCTATTTGACTACGCTGAGCGCTCCGCAGCACACCATGGGCACTACTGTCATTCAAGTGCCGGTTACCAAGACGGAGAAGGGTACCAGCAGCAACAACAAAGATATCAAAAAGACGTCGGGCGCAGACGACAGTAAATCTGCTTCTGGAACAAAGTCTGGAAAGAACGCCGGGCCCAAACCTACGTCGACTTCCAGTATTCTTCGCAAGATCATGGAAGAAGGTGGTACAGTGGCGGAAGCTTTGAAGACAGGTATCATTCGGGCCTCGGTGCACGCCAGTAGATCGGGCAGGCATGGACAGTCGTTTAGCGCCCCCAACGGGGAAACCTATCCGGACGTGAGCAAGGCATTCAGTGCCCATGCTGGTATAAAGCCATGTGAGCGATGTAAGAATAACAAACAAGGGGTACGTACTACAGTAAACAGATGATAATCAGGTCGAAGACTTTTGTTGGCGTACAGTTCTTGTGTGCCTGGAGTGTCGCTAACCCATTCTCTCTCTCTCTCTCTTGTTGTGCAGGCTTACCATTGTCGGTTGCGCAGACGTCACAAAGAGCTTGATTACGATGGTGGAGACAGTCCTTCGATTATTGCACCTTTGTTTCATGCACCTATGGAATCTCTGCTCCGAATGAGCTCGTAACCGGCTGGGTTGGGATGGGACAACTCGTCGATGACATTGTAGCAATGCAACTCTGGAGAGGTGGTTTTGTAGTTTAATCTTATAATGCTAGCTAAAATGCCACAAGTCTTTACCTTCAGTCCGGTCAATCATCTTGACATTGTGTTCCAGTGCGCCATCGGTCCTGTACATTGCGACGCAAACGACAACAGGAAGTTTTGGGAGTATGGCCAAATCCAAGACACCTGGCGCGACGGTGTATAGTCTCCGTTTCTTTCTCGGAGATGGTGACTGTACAGCTTTCTTTTCATCGCCGGGTCGATCTTGTGCGATGGGTTGTTTGCCTTTAGTAATGTGACCATATCCCGGTTCATTGTTATCCGCTGCTGATCTTCCTTGTTCGAATGAGTGCTGTAGCGTTTGTCGAACAGCAGGGTCTGCCGCCAACAAAGCAAAATGCACAATGGGAATCTTGACGTCAATCTGTCTGTTCATATAGTAGCCTCCTTGTATTTTCTTTTCGTCCACGTCGACCATGCAATACACTCGCTTGCGCATCTCGGCACTCAACGCCTTGACAAAATCTTTGCCGTCGCGACCAGCGCCCCAAACGACAAAAGCGCCATTGTGTTTTTGCCATTGTGGGTCGTCCTTTCGTAGCAACACGGAAGTTTCAAAGGCCAGTGCTCTCAAGTACAACAACAGCTTTCTTGGTGTCTGTGAGCTTTGCGATTGACCTGCTCGATGTCGATACGTCACCAACGGAGCGGTGGTTCGATGGAGACGAAGAAGACCACTATGATTGCCGTGCTGCAAGTGCTCGTGAAAGAACCGCAAGTCTTCCGCCACGCGGAGACTGGTAAGAGTCTCAAACGTGGGGTGTACAAGCTGCAGTCGGTTGGTGGTTCCATTTTGTATCGTTAATGCCAGCAGGTAAGCATCCATGGATGATACGGTAGAATCGGGAGGAGGTGCTTCGATGTATCCTCCCAGAGATTGGAAGCGCGATCGCAGCAGCATCCAAGTGGGCTGCAGCAGCGTGACTTCCCTGAAACGTTCCAACGATAATCGCTCATCCGTCAATCCGTTCGCCCACTGCGCGTAGTGCCAAGTAGAGTCGGGTGGATTGCGATGAAAGGTACAACCGAGAAGCGTGCGTTCTCGCTCTGACTCGGGCAGGGCCAGTAGAACAGCCACTTGTTCGACGACGCGAGCTGGATGCATAACATCGTCACTGTCCAACATGCAGAGGAATTGATGCAGTGTTTTCGTCGCGGATTTGGATCCTCTCATATCGACGGCTCGATTGCGAGCGTATCCAGCCCCGCGGCCAACGCCGTCGGAACTCTGGGAAATCCAGAGTGTGGTTGGTATGCGGGTACTTTTTTGGTCTGCAGTCTCTACTTCCTGCCAATTGCGCTGCGTGAGTTCCGTCAAGAGTCTCCAACTATCATCGGTAGACCCATCGTCGTAGCAGCAAACATGGATCGATAGTGCTGCTGCCGTTGCAGAGTCGTGCTCTGTTCTTGCCTCCGGTATCACCTGGTGCATGGCCGACTCGACGGTTTCGACGATTGTCTGTGCAGCGTTGTGCACCGGGATTATAACGTCCACTTCGATCCGTTTCATAGTTGAATGCATGGCGCTAGTACTGTGGTTGGTCACAGTCGCAGTCTCAGTTGGCGGTGGATACGGTACGACGAGCAAAGCGCTTAAAAGGCTAGCGTGTGGTCAATGGTCACCATGGTGGTTTGGGAGAGATTCTTGGTCGAACGATCGATTGCGCCAAAAATATTGCGCCAAAATCCAGTCATATCAGAAACGGATGGGGGGAGATTATGAGCCACAACTTCAACTACAGTACCGGGTACCGGCACTGGTCCTGGTCCACCGCACATACGCACCATGGCGAGCCTCCTTGTTCGGCGCTCGTCGCTTCCTGTATCCTCGTTGGTGAGGAAGAACAGCTCTATACAGACTCTATCAAAGGTTAAAGCCCCCAAAGCAAGAGAAACGGAAGGATATGGCGCTGAATTCGTGGGAAACGGCCAGCAGAGGCACAGTAGCACAACAACGCGGCGTTGGTTTGGCAGCTCTCGTCCCATCGACACAAACAACGGTGCAAGCAGATCACAGCGCCAGCATTCATCTCACGATGAAAAGATAAAGCAGATTCTCACCAAAGTTCCCGCTGGAGGAATGGATCCCCAAATGGTTTCCTTGGCGCACAAGACCATTGCTTTCATGTGCCAAAAAAACACCGAAGGAGCCGCAGCCATGGCGGAGCAGTTGCTCGATCGACTCGCCGCAGAATTGGAACAAAATCGTTCCACCTATTTATCATCAGTATCTTATTCTCGCATCATTCGCGCCTGGGCCGGCACCAAGACCAAGAATTCTGTATTTCACGCGCACTCTCTACTGGAAAAGATGCAAGCTCGCCACCAAGCTATTCCGGCCCGCCACCCAGCTCCGGATGCGCATACGTATCGTGCTTTTCTGTACGCGTGCAGTCTCAGTGAGCACAAACAGGCAATACCCATGGCGGAAGAATTAGTCCGCCTCGTGGAAAAAAAGAGTAACGAGGAGGAAACGACAACAACAGCAGCAGACGGCTCCTCTTTGGTCGTTCCATTAGCCGACACGAATCTCTACAATGCGCTCATTCTCGTATACGCCAACCGATCCAGTGTACAGTATGGAGCAGCAACAGCCGCGGAAGATTGTCTCATGCGTCTATCGCAGTTGTCCGCTACCGGTGGACCCGGACCCGACACTCATAGTTTCAATCTCGTTCTCAAAGCCTGGACGCACAGCTCCGAAGACAATGGGGCGGACCGTGCTCTGGAGATCCTCAAACTCCTTTGGAAACTAAAGCAGGATAATCACCACGTACGACCTGATTCCGTGTCGTTTGGAACCGTCATTAACGGCTTTGCCCGACGCAAGCGCCCACTCGAAGCGGATGCCGTCTTTCAACATGCATTGGAATACTTTTCTACGGCCAAGCAAAAGACGGATCTGACCAACTGTTTCAATACCGTTTCCTTGGCGTGGACCAAAAGCCGACACGCTGAAGCGCCCGAGCGGGTCGAACGGCTGATACGAGACGCTTACAAACTCGTCAAGGACCCGCACTCGAACATTACCGTCGCTGCCCCCAATATGCAAATGCACACCCATTGTATCGAAGCGTTCGCTCACAGTGGCCGCCCGACTGGAATGGATCGAGCTGATCAACTGCTACGTGATATGGTTTACTCGTTTGTCAATAGCAATGGGATCGCACCCACTGTGGGGACGTTTGACATTGTCATTCACGGCTGGTTGCGGAGCGAGCGAGCAGAGAATGCAGCACGCGCCGAGGCCTTGTTGCACTTGATGGTCGACTTGGTCATGCGCAAGGGTAAATGTGCGCCTGCGGCGAATCATTTCACAATGTGCATCATGTGCTGGACCGAGAGTGATTCGCCAGAGGCAATCGACAAGGCCTTTCATTTGATCGAGACGATGGAACAATTGAAACTGACAAATTTCTACTGCTATCGAGTTGTTATCAACAAGCTCTGCCATTCGAGAAACCCACACAACGTCCTTAAAGCCGTCCAACTTTTGCAACGAATGGAGGAGTATATCGGCACACAAGGGATTGAAAAGCCATTTTATGCCGTTGGTCTTTATACGCTTGTTGTCTCATCGCTGGCAAAAGTTGGCACACTTGAGGCCGCAGAACTTGCACTGCAAACACTCCGAGGAATGTCCAAAGTACTGTCGCCAACAACACGGACATATACTGGTGTGGTGAATGCCTTTTCCTGGCTCTCTAAAGAAAATAGAGCATGTAACGAAAGAGCGGTTGCAGTTGCTGTTGAAATGTTTGACGAAATGAAGCAGCTTGACGCTGATCCAGACAATAAGGTCACTCTCGACCGTGTTGTCTGTAGCTCAGTTCTCGACTGTCTAGCATGTTCCAGTAACAACACATCAGGAAGTCAAGCGTGCAGAGTGCTCGGGATCATGATTGAACTGCATGAGAGTGGAAGAAAAGACATGCAACCGGACTCAAGATGTTACGATGCTTGCTTGGTTGCCTTGACCCGGAGCCGAGACCCGACTGACCTAGCTCGAGCGATCAATCTTCTTAAAGCCTTGGTCACCAAGCATGACGAAAAGGCGATAACACATCTACCGTCACCAATGGGCTTCCAGGCAGTTATCAAGAGCTGCAGCAGCGACTCTAGTTTAAAGGAAGCCGATGAGATTGCGAGACTAATGGAGTATGTCGCCAAAAATGCCAACGACTTGAAAAACACCCAATAACGTTAAATATTCGTTAATACACTCCATCACAGTCTAGTAATCAAAAGAGCAACCTATAATCGATCGCGCTACCAATATCCATTCTCTGTGGTTTCGGTATCCATTCCTTAAGGATCCCCTGCATCCTTGTGGTAGGCTGTGCAAGTCGACGTTCGTGTATCCTTCGGCGGGTATTGCACTAGAATATATGAGTTACTGTGAGCCGACAGTTCGACATGCTTGGAATCCGCTGGGGGAATT
>Ga0307978_1003619_pt1 | contig 10486 bp, 8 predicted proteins | sample OrgLakmetage1056_FD_203151 | JGI IMG/M metagenome (GOLD analysis project Ga0307978, IMG submission 203151) | Saline water microbial communities from Organic Lake, Antarctica - #1056 | ecosystem: Environmental > Aquatic > Non-marine Saline and Alkaline > Saline | place: Antarctica: Organic Lake...
GCAATCACAAACCCATATCCTTCCTCCCTGTTCATATTTGGAGTTATGTGTGCGAAAGGCAATGAAAAGTTTTGCACGGTTGATTTTTGCGCGCGTAAATGTGAAAAATGTCATCTTTCGTGGCTTCGTAATTTAGTAAAATGGTGAAATTGTGAAAGAATACTGGAATATGAATATCATCTCTACCTACCTACGCTCGTAGGTAGGTACTGTACACAAACAGCAAGCTTTGAGAATAAACAACGCAGAACGAACCCTTCTACTACCAGTCAGTAATCTGCCACTTATCTACCTGGAAAATTCTTAATCAGAAGACATTTGAAAGTTTAACATAAGATATGGATCACTTGAACGAAAATTCTTCAAGAGTAACAACAACGGACCAATCCGAGGATCAACAAATGCTACATGTCAATAATGGTATCCGCCAATTGCAAGAGCCGCAACCCAAAGAGAAAAGTCCAGCGCAACACCATGAAAGAGGATCGAAGGCTACTGATATGGCTATGCCATTTAATGACAATGCAATTGAAGATCTTCCGCGGCTTCCGACTCTTCCAACAGATCAAGTGAAATGGAACGAAATGCTTTACAAACTATGTCTCTATAAATCAAGAAACGGGAACGAGGCAAATGTTGTGAGATTAGATAATGATATCAAGGCTAAAAGCTTGTCGGATAATTCAGACCTTGCTGATTGGCTGCAACATCAAAGAAAGCAATATAGGCTCTATCTAGATTCGCGTGCTACGGAAATGAACTTGGAGAGAATTGAAATACTCGAGGCAGTTGGTGTCAAGTGGAAATATAGAAATGATGCTGTTTGGGAAACGCAGTTTCTAAATTTGCAGGCGTACAAAAAATCGAATGGGGACACCTTAGTTCCTAGAAGATGGATGGGGAATAAGACATTAGGAGAGTGGGTGACGGATCAGAGGAGACAGTATAAGAATAAATTGGCAAAGAAACCAAACAGTATGACGAACGAAAGAGAGCAGAAATTGAATGAAGTTTGTTTCACATGGATGATGCGCAATAGGGTTGGTTGGGATCTAAGATATCAAGAATTGGCAGAATATAATGAAATCCACGGACATTGCATGGTTCCACAACATTATGAAGAAAACCGAGCTCTCGGGAAGTGGGTATCAAAACAGCGTGAGCAATATCGACTCTTCTTACAAGGAAAAGCTTCAATCATGAAGCAATCGAAAATTGATAAGTTGAACTCCGAGGGATTTTGCTGGAGTGTGAAGGGCAGGGCTGCACAGGAGATGAATAATCATGAAATACAGCAACCTGTTGCGGGCGTACAGATACTCAAGAATGATAATGCTCTGACAGCATCTACAGATCCCAATACTACTACTACTGTGGCCTTGACAGCATCTACAGATCCTGATACTACCATAGTGTGAAAACAGAATAAGTTTTCTACATCTAAATATCGGAAAACCAGTGTACTTTGATATTCTATTACAATTAACTACAGTAGATATTTGGCAAAAGAACATTGTATTTCACTCACCTATCGGACTTTTATAAATAAAATAAATAAAAATGAGAATGATTCTTGAAGGCTGGCTATTTTAGAGACAGACTCTTTCTAACCACTCATAAAAAATGAACAACGAACAACGAACAACACTTCCTTCGTACTTACTAAACCTGTCTGATCAAGCTCCTTGATACGTTGTCTAGATTGTAAAACTATCCGAGATCAGCCCAACTGATATCATCGAGTTAGAAGCCATGAACGAACCGCAAAAAATATCCGATGAAACTGAAACATGCAAAGAATTAAACGAAGAGTCGTCCGAATCAAATATAAATGAGGGAAAGAAGGCGCCCGATCTTGAGGAGACTGTTGAGCAACCTTTGTCCAAGAATCAAATCAAGAAACGTAAGCGATTCGACAAGCTTATGGAGATTAAGAAAAGGAAGAAAGTACAAGCTAAGGAACGGAAACAAGCCAAGGCCATTGCAGAAGGTCGTGACATTGAAGAAGAGAGACGGTTACAACTTGAACGACAAAATTCAGGAGAAGGTAAAAGGAAACGTGAAGAGCGATGGAAGAAGCGAATGGAGACTGCAGACACCACATTCAAAGTCTGTGTTGATTGTGGATTTGAGGAATTGATGACTACAAAAGAAACCAACTCACTTGCCAGCCAAGTTCGGTATTGTTATGCAGTCAACAAGAGATCTGATAATCCTGTGTATCTCTCTGCGTCCGGTCTGAGTGAGTCGTCTCCTACTTTTGAGACGCTAGAGAAGGTGAATGGATTTCCTGAACAATGGAAGGCGCGAGCTTTTTCATGCAGTGCAGAACCATTGGAAAAAATGCATGACAAAGACAGCTTAGTTTATCTCACAAGTGATTCGGCAACAACGTTGGACCATTTGGACGACTCAAAAACATACGTAATTGGCGGTATCGTAGATAGAAATCGGTTGAAGCGTACAACTATAGAGAAAGCTGAAACATTAGGAATAACGACAGCCAGATTACCCATCGACGATCATCTCAAGCTTTGCGCAACTAAGGTACTGACTGTGAATCATGTCTTTGAAATATTGCTAAAATACCGTGAGCACAATAACGATTGGAAGAAGTCACTGCTAGATGTGTTGCCTCAGCGGAAGGATATAACAGAAGTAAAATCTAGCAAATTTGAAGAGGAGAAGACTAATTCTCTTGAGCCTTGTTGACGTCGGCATGTCACATTACTTCCATTACATAACGCTGGTACATGAACATGTCATGAATGGAAACAAGTTTAAAATGAAATTATAATCAAGCATATGCCTACTCGTCAACATTCATTTTCTCCACCTCAGCAGCAAGGACCTTCGCAGCGTCCTCTGCATTCTTCTTGTTGGAATCGATAATTTTCAATTGATCTTCTGTTGGCTTCATGGCAGGAAAGAGGAGTACTTCCTTAATATTGTTCTTGTTTGAAAGGAACATTGTAAGTCTGTCAATTCCAAGTCCCCATCCTCCAGTAGGTGGTAAACCGTGCTCGAGGGCTGTGACGAATGATTCATCCATGACCATTGCTTCGTCGTCTCCAGATGCTTGATCTTTTGCTTGGTCAAGGAAACGCTGGTACTGAACGACTGGGTCATTCAACTCGGTGTATGCATTTGCAAGCTACACATGGGGGAATATTGTAAGGATAAATCGTGCATGGCAATGAACATCAACATTCTTTCATCATTGAAGATTTACTTACCTCTCTTCCTGCGACAAACAACTCAAATCTCTCGGTAAGACCAGGTTTGGATCTGTGACTCTTTGCTAGGGGACTCATAATCTCTGGCTGCTCGGTAATAAAAGTAGGATGGGTAATATTATCCTCCAAGAATTCTCCAACAAACGTATCCAACAACCGAGCAACAGTCTGAGGAGGGGAGCACTCCAATCCATGTTTTCCGAGCAATACCTGAAGCTTGGGGATAATCTCAGGGTCGTCCAAAGAAGGCAATGTGGTGTTCATAGACTCGTTCAATCCATCCATCATACTAATACGCTTGAATGGAGGAGTGAAATCAATCTCAACCTCGTCAGCTCCAGGCTTGGGTGCATACATGAACTTGTATCCTCCAGTAATTTCCTTTACCATGCCGCTCAACATTTCTTCCGTCATCCGCATCAAATCTTCGTAATCAGCATATGCCTGGTAGAACTCACAAGTAGTAAATTCAGGGTTGTGCGTAAGATCAATTCCCTCATTACGGAACTGACGTCCAATCTCATAAACACGATCAAGTCCCCCAACAACCAACATCTTTAGGTACAACTCTGGTGCAATTCTGAGATACATGTCCATGCTAAGATCATTATGATGAGTGATGAATGGTCTCGCAACAGCTCCTCCAGGAATCATGTTCATCATGGGAGTCTCAACCTCAAGGAAATGACGATCATTCAAATATTTCCTCACACCGTTAATGACCTTTGCGCGTATCTCGAAAGTCTTTCTATTATCATGATTCACAATAAGATCAAGGTATCTCTTCCTGTACCTAGTCTCCTGATCAGTGATAGCTTCTGAATCTCCTTTCTTCTGTGGCAGCATGTGAAGACAAGGACTGAGGAGCTGAATCTCAACAGGGAAAATGGAAAGTTCCCCCTTTTTAGATTTTCCAGGGTGTCCCTTGACTCCGATGACATCTCCGCGTTTGATCAAGCGATGAATTTTGTAGAAGGCTTCTTCGCCCGCAGCATAAGATTTGAGATCCGACATGATTTGGACCTTGGATCCATCACCCCTGATATCATAAAAGAATAGCTTTCCCTGTCCCCGAACGGATGCGATGCGGCCAGCGATGGATACCATGGTATCTTCGATGTGGGTTCCATCAGTGATTTTAGGTTCGAATTCATCGCAGTAGTCTGGAAGACGGTAGTCAACGTGGAATTTGTGGGGGTAAGCGGTGGTCCCGTCGGCTTGCAATGATTTGACTGCGCTCTCGCGATTCTGCTTGTATGCGGTTGGATCAAGGATTTCTTCTTCAGCGACCTTCTTCTTGGTGGGATTTACTGCCTCTTGCTCAGCCTAATTTCAATGGACATGCATGCATGCAGTTAATTATTTAGTTAGTCAGTTAGATAGTTCGGTAGTCAGTTGGAGGTTGAAGTTGATATAATCCATAAGAAGTGCCACTTAGTGTCACTAGTAGTTCATTTCAAAATGTAATGAACTCACCTTTGCCTTGGCCTTTGCAACCTTCGCAGCAGCAGCCTTTTCTGCCTTTAGCTTCTTCTTGAGAGCATTTTTGGAAAGCTTTTCTCCTCCTTCAGCAGGAGCAGAAGCTATAGTTGTGGGTGTTTCTTCAGTTGACATGTTAATCTATAGGTATGGTTGAGGTTATAGTTGTGGACGATGGTTCCTATGATATGTGTTTCAAGATGTGTCCGTCGTAGGTATCGTATTTATTATTATTTCATCTCCATCATCCTGCAGACTGCAGACCGAAAGAAAGGGAGGCATTGGATTTCAGAATGGTCGGTCGGTCTGTCTGCTGCCTAAAAATGGATAAGGCCATTATTCTTGTGGCTGTAAAAGAACGAAAAAACAAAAAATAGAGAGACAGACCGCGACGCTCGACGCGGCAATGGTGAGAAAAAGCAACACATCCATCGACCATCGATCAACTGGAACCTGAAACCTAAAGCATCGCAACCCGCAACCATTCAGTATTGATACAGCCTCTACTAGCAACCATCATCCATCATCCAGATACAAGCAAGGCTGAACGAAGGAATAACTATCTTCCATCATGGCGACCATAATTCAAACTGATAATCCTATTCACGCAGTTCACATTGATGGTTTGGTAAGTGTTGACCTGACCTTGCACCAAAAGAAAGATGCACACATGACATCTATCTCGATATTCCTGTACTGCTTGCTCCTTTTATATCATGATTGGATTCCAAGCAAAGCATATTACTTTATCAATTCATTACTCATATTCCATAATTCATGACCCGCAATCAACCAGGCCGTGCTCAAAATTGTCAAGCACTGTCAAGAATCTTTGCCAAACTTCGTCTCTGGATCCCTCCTCGGCCTAGAAACCGATGGCGTCCTAGAAATAACCCACTCATTCCCATTCCCGGAACCACGCTCTGAATCCAAATCAGACATTGCCAAATCAAACACCGATAACGATATGGACGCTGATGCACCGGCACTAGACGGACACGAATATCAACTCGAAATGATGAAGATGCTCCGCGAAGTGAACGTTGACAATAATTGCGTTGGATGGTATCAATCCATGTACCTCGGATCCTACTCCACCACCTCCCTCCTCGAGAACCAACTATCATACCAAACTGATCTCAGTGCTAATGCCGTTGTCCTCTTGTATGATCCCATGCAGACTGCGCATGGGAACTTGGAATTGAAATGTCTTCGTCTCACAAAGGGAGCAGTGGAACTCTTGAATTCGGGGAAAAATAACTTTCTCGAGCCAGACAAAATTTTCGAAGAGGTGCCCGTCATCATGAAGAATGCTTCCCTTGTCAAGGCGCTCTTGCACGATGTCAAGACTGGACAATATAATGCTGATGCGAATGGATCGGAAGAGGTGGCACCCGTATATGGGGCTGATACGACGCTTGATAGACTGGATTTGAGTACGAACCCCTATTTGGAGAAACATTTGGAATTCTTGAGTACCTGGGTCGACGATCTTTCTGCAGAGCAGGGGAAATTCCAATTTTACCTGAGGGGACTCTCACGTGGTGGGGATAAAAGAGGTGATAAGAGGAGAGGTGCTGTCAAGGATGAAAAGAAGGTTGCTGCGAGTGAGGCCTGGAGCGCCAATGAGGCACCCAAGAGGATTGAAAGTTTGTTGATTTCCAATCAGATTAGAAACTATTGTGACCAGGTGGATAAATTTACGGATGCCGGCTTCGGGAAGCTCTTTGTTATGGATGGCCTTCAGAAGAAGTAACTAAAAAATTAAATGATCCCTCTGTTGACTCAATTCTTTCAATGTCAAGTTCGTTTTCGTTATTAGTGCCATTGCCATTGATAATGCCATGGTGAGATCAGTAGCGTGTTATTAAGCACTGTCTGCAGTTACATGACGTTACATCATCACTAATGCCGAGATTATGGAGTTTGCGTCAAATTTGGAAAAGTATACCAATAGATGCAGTATTATGAAATCATAATTTCAAATTGTAGATATAAAAAACGATCAAATCTATACTGCACAGCAGCTGTAGTGGCGACAACACATCCCAATGGCGTTCATTTGCCTTGGTCATCTTCAATACTTCAAGATGCCTACGTCTGACAGCACTGGTGCAAGTTATCTCCCTCGAAATACAGGCGTTCATCTTGGCCCATTTGAACACCTCAAGACGACCCTTTTTCGTAGCACTGTCGTACGTCCATTATCCAATGAACACTCAAATTCGTACTAATAATATCGGTACATCAAGATTTCCGTTACTTGCAGCATCTGCCATGGTGGAGTTTGATAGGACTTTCTTGATTCCCGCGCCTGTTCCAGTAAGTTAAACTCTTCATGGACGCCTACGCAATGCAACGTTTTGATGGGTTGCCATTTTCTACTAGACAGAGCTTAGCAAAGGATAGGAATCTTTTAACACTGCAAATACTCGCATTCTTGCTTCCAAATATGGTAAGGTCATCTTGGAATAGTTCCGTAGTTGGTCATCTTTGTTCTGTTGTGTATCATGGTTTTGATGGACAGATGAGATCATCTGCTGGAAAATAAAAGAAAACCATGGTAGGTTACACAAAGCTGTTCCATGCCATGGAAAACCAAACATGTATTCCGACCAATGCGCCTCGTGGATTACAAAAGTCTCTAGCTCACATCAATAGATTTGAACTTGCGTTAGAATTTATATCAGTAAGAATGGATTATTGCAAGTAAATCTCCATACCAACTGGGGATTAGACAGTAAGGTCTTGATAAACAAATAATTTGTGTATGGGATGGGCTGGGATTAAAGAGAAATGGCAATACATCAAGCTTGTTTGATAAAGCTTTTCATCCCTAATAGACAACTTAACATACTGCATTTGTGCCTACACTACTATCACTCCATGAAAATATGGCTACAGAATGATGATGAATACACATTAGCTCATCTCTAATGGGTCCATACGAAGGGAGCTAAAATACCATGAGTTTATTTCATGGGCTTGGTGGGTCTCATCTCCTGTAGCAGCTGTGAATCCTACATATGCTCGGCCTCGATTCAAATTTAATGTAGCAGATAGGTGCAATGGCACAGATAGTACTGGAGTATCCAAATTCTCGATGTATACAGAAAGTACCCCAAGGCCAGCTTTATTCCAATCAGAATTTCCGCCCTGCTGAAAATTATTATTCTCAAAGAATGATAAGACGTGCGGTGAAGCAACGAAACTTGAACTTGATAGAATGTCAACATCAAAGAAAGGGACGTATTTGATTCTCCCTGTCAGTTTGCCATCGGAGAGCATCTGTACTGCATTCGTGTGACCGATACTATACGTATGATTGGAGCTATTCGGTTGTCTCCATCCTCGTGTATGCACAGAAATGTGGTTTTCATAAGGATCTAAAGCTTCGTGGTTGAAGTAGGTATCAAATTCGACAGCAACAGAATTCTCGAGCCCGTCGTATCCCAGTCCTATACCTGCATTCCCAAGTGCACTTGAATTGTTACCTTGAATAACAAAAGCAAACCCATCACCCCCAGTGGATTTACAGTTAGCATACACCCCTTCCATATTATTGCAACTATGTAGAAAATCAAGGCAATAACAGTGAGAATACAAGCATCAGATTGCAGTGAATATTAAGGTTCCCAATGGTAGATAACGCACCGTGACGATGGGTTCGCTATTTCAAAGGAAAATACCGTATCAAAACCCTCTCCTACTTCAAGTTGTCTTTGATACCAAACTGCACCACTAGATCTTGACTCCGAAGGAGTAAGACGCAGAGATGGGCCGCATCGTCTATTGAACATACCCCAATCTGCCCATTCATATGATGACAAGTTTGCAATAACCGTCACAAACCCTATTTCTCGGTCAATTCCAAATGGTTTGTTGGACGGACCAGTAGTTCGACAAGTCAAAGACGATCCATGACCAAGACATTCCCCACGTTCGTTGTCATAATCATCACAACAGAAATATGACGAGTTACAGTTGGCAATGTTCGCACTACCAAGGAGAGATAAGCCATAATGCCCCTCTCCGCCATAAACATCAGTTGGTCCCTTCGCCGCGGAATCCATTTCAGCACCATAATCTTGTGTAGAGCTGGAATTGAAATGAGGAATGTTCACATCGTGTAATAGAGTGTGTCCTTGCACAGCTGCTGTCGGGCCTTCCAAGGCACCTGGTAGAATCTTCCTTCGCCCATAGAGGTCAAGACTGTTCCACCACAAAGGATTTGTTTGATTTTCATTCAAACTTGAAATGCCAAAGGTATATGTTGTATTGGAAGCAAGACCACGCATGGATGTAGTGGTGACATTACCGACCACCATAGAATTGGTCCACGAAAGCGTCGAAATCTCTCGCCAGCGAATGATAAAACCAGTACAAGTCAATCGCTGCCATAATTTTCCACCGGGATTCCAAGTTAGATCGATACTTCTTGATGCAACATTTGATATGAATATGTTTCTTGGAGCAGGTGGGATAGAAGCATATGCTAGAATTGAGGATGTTCCAACGAGACCTGGAAGTTTTCCATTCGAAACCTTGATGAGAGACGGCTGGTGATGATACTCATTTGTATCATCAGTTGACATTGGAGGTGTAATACAAGTCAATCTTTCTCGAGGATTATGAGCATCATGTGTCACATGTTTGCAAGATACATTATCGATTAATACTGTGGCAGGAACACCTCCCTCCCCTAAATTGTATCCTTCAATTGTAATGTTCTCTCCACCACCACGAAGACAATTAAAAGATAATGCATAAGCAAATTCATCCCGTTCGGCCCTCTTCCAGTTGGTTCGGTAATGCTTTCCATTGCCGTATGAATTGTTTGGCTCGCCAAAAGAGAAATGGATCTCACCAAATTTGTCATTATTAGAATATTTTACTCCATTGCATCCAATCACTCTATGAAGAATTGGTGCACGAACGAGGCGTATCCAATCAATCTGAAACCCATCGCCAGAATCAGGTGCACTACTCTGTTCCCATGAATTGTGCGAAACACGTTGAATCCCCGGAAATAAGCGAATTTGGAATATTCGTTTCCCTACGAATTCGCGTTTTTTTCCCTCGAGGTGCAAATGGGCAATGTTCCATGAGCTTTCTACAGCTATACGGAAGTAGAATTCAACTTGACTGTTGTCCTCCAATGTCAAGGAAACCTTTCCAGATGTGCTGGGACCAACATGACGATAACGAATTGCCAAATACTGCTCTGGAGAAATGGTCATATTCAAGAAAGGCGAATCTACGTACGGTTCTGATCCTTCCACGTCGATCCATGCCTGGTCTCCTCTATGCGATATGGAAGCTTGCATTTCACTGCTTGTGGCGCGTCCCCATCCCTCTAACCCATGAGTGAATTCATACTTGAGATCAGTTGTCGATTGCACCAAGAGTGGCAGGAGAGCGAAAATGAATAGTAAACAATGCATGATAAATCAGATGTGAATTCCAGACATTGGCACAGAGTCTTTTCTTGTATTCTTTTTAAAATTTCAAAATTGAACACATTTGAAAATACAAATTTTGCCCAAAGCTTTATAATTCCAGAATACGAAATATTACTACTATGTATCTCTATGTATCTCTATGTATGCATACTCTCCATTTCAAAAGAATCTGAAAGAACTTCTTAGCCATCACTGCTTATCTCATAATGACGATCATGACGGTAGCTACTAGACCCCAGCAAATACAGCTCCAACAATGATTACAATTTTTATGGTCTTACCCAAGCCCTTAAAGCTATTTTCCTCAGC
>Ga0307978_1003623_pt1 | contig 10484 bp, 10 predicted proteins | sample OrgLakmetage1056_FD_203151 | JGI IMG/M metagenome (GOLD analysis project Ga0307978, IMG submission 203151) | Saline water microbial communities from Organic Lake, Antarctica - #1056 | ecosystem: Environmental > Aquatic > Non-marine Saline and Alkaline > Saline | place: Antarctica: Organic Lake...
GCCCAGTCAGACTTGTTCTGAAGGTTACATTTTTCTGTTGCTATTTGCCACAGTGGTGTTTCTTTGTATATTGGGGAGTATTAACTAGACTAGACTAGCATTAGCAGAAGCACCGGGGCCTTTATTTTTCTGTGAAATTAGGGTAGTAGAGCTCAAGGCTCCAGGCTCAATTCGCGTCTTACTGCTTGGCGCTGACTTCAAACTTTCGCGATTTTCGATACAGATTTTGAAACTTAATTGGCCCTAGGCCCTAAGTCTAGCTCTAGGTGGTACAAAATTAGAACTAAAAACTGAAAAGTAGAAGTTTCAACTGCTCTTGATGTAAAGAAAAACTTAGTTGTAAGTAAATTCAGTCTGTACGCACGTGGCCGTCCCACAGCGGCCAATCTGCAAAACTGGGCGAATACCACCCGCACTGGGGGCACGCGTTGCTCACCCTGGACCCCCCGCCGCTCGCTTCGCCGTGGTGCGTCTTGAGGTCGTCGCAGGCCGCGTTGATCACCGGCCCACACCCGCACACTTTACACTGGTGCGCGTTCGGGAACTGCTTCCGCAGCTCGGCACTCAGTTTGGCCGCATCCACACTGCCGAGACCCTTGCCAGTGCTGCTGCTAGCACTGATGCGTGCGCCTACCTCGGCGGCAGCGCGGGCCACTGCGGCCTGCAGGCGACGCGTGCGCGCAGCGAAGGAGTCGTCAAAGATTGCCTCTTCAGTGCCATCACCGCCGCCGGCTGAGTCGGACGAAAGGGCAAGGTTAGCGGCAGCGTTGGCCTCAGCGGCGGACTCGAGTAAAGCGTGGCGAAGAGCCAACACCGAGGTGAAACCAGGCGTAGGTGGCAACTGCAATTGGTGGAAGGAGGTAGCAGCACGAATCGAACCCAATCCAGGGACAAGACCAGTGGCGCTGCTGCTGCTGCTGCCTACCAGGGTGAAGAGAGGATCCATCGCTGCGAAACCTGCCGCATCCCTCGGTGGGTAGCTTCTGCCGGTGGCAAATTGCCACACCATGGCGCGCTCCGTGGGGGCTAAACCGGCAAGAGCTTCCCAAAACCACGCGACTTGCTGCTTTCCTCCTTTGTCATCAGCCAGGGTACTCGAAGCACTACTAGTGGCGGCGCTATTTGCAGCAGCCGTCGCGGCAGCAGCAGGAGGTGAACTCGTAGAGGCGCGATAGAGCACAGCAGCAGGATCGGCAAGACCTTCCCCGTAGTCGGTGTGGGCCCGCCAGGCACGCAAACAAGCATCGTTGACTTCTGGGGCGCCGCTGTCGCCTGTGAGCGAGGCAGTAACAACGTGAATAGGATAGTGGTGACGCAATGAACACATGTTCTGATCGTCTAGCGAGAGAAAAGTATCTTAACCCGGAATGTGGAATTAAACATTACTCGCACTCTTAGTGGACTTTTGAACTTCAAACAATCGGAAAAGGGTGGTAGAAAGGGATATACGTACTGTACATGCACGCAGTTATAAACACTTGTGCTCTCACTTACCAGCAAGAAATTCCTGCAATTCGTGCGGTTGGAAGAGGGCAAGGACCCCGTAGGGGACTACTTCGCGTAAACCTGCGGCAACGCACGAAGCCTGGGGCGCGATGCACTCAATCACTTGACTTTCCAGCCATTCGCGCAGCAGGGTTCGTGTCGTGGCGTCTTCTAGCTCGTCGTATCCTTGGAAACTAGTGCTAGAGCTCATTGCAGCGGCTTTTTCGAATGCAGACTCTCCTGCTACTGCTGATCTTTCCTTGAAGGACGCTGCACTTGCTGCTGTTCTCACGGATCCAACGGAAGGCAAGGCTTCTGCTACAGGAGGTCTATCAATCGAATTTATCGATGCGAACGACAGCGCGAGGTCGTGGAAACGAGGTGGCAAGAGGTCGTCTGACGCGAGATCGGCCACCTTGCTTTGCAGGACCCACCCAAACTCGTTCCGGCGAATGGTGTCACGATCCAACTGTGTGAATGCGCAAATCAACACACCAATATAGATGTATGGCAGACGCATAAATATGTGAAAAGCCGAAACAAAGAAATGCGCGCAAAAAAAGTATTTTTAAAAAAATGCGAAAGAGAAGCAACTTTGAAAAATCATGCGCGCAAATTCTGTTAATACTCTAGCCATCAATTCAGACTGGAGAGTATGCGAGTATGCCAGTAACGAGGAGGAAAAAAAGAAAGTCTATAATTACCGGGTCAGCAGCGGCAAGTTCCAAGTAATCGCTGACGAGTTGTCCGTTGAGAAAGTTTGCATCCTCAGCGCCCATCGAAGCCTTTACGGGCTCCTCAACTACCGCCTGCCCACGGCGCCGCTTGTTGCGGTTGTCATTTGAACTGCTGCTACTGCTACTAGTGGAAGAAGAAGACGATATGTCCATGCTGTTACCAATCGTAACATCAGCTGAATTGCTTGCACTGCTTGCGCTGCTCGAGCTGCTCGAGCTGTTCGAACCAAGGCTGCTGAATATGGCAGTCCGGCGAGATGCGTGCGCAGCTTGCACAGCCGCTTGAGTGCTGTCCAAAACGTGAGATGTGATTGGAGCAAGGAGCGCAGACGTGGTGGTGGCGCCAGATTCCAACTTGATCTAGGAGACACAGAGTTGTAGAGACACAGCATCAACGACAAGAAAATGATTTAGTCATGAAAGTTATGTCTGACTTAGATTGCGAACTAAGAAAAGCTTTCACGTATTTGGTGACGCAACCTTTCCTCAATGTAGAGACTTATCTTCACGAAATTCTCCACTACCAAAACACTCCATCTCACCTCCGTAACGACGAGCTCGAGGTCAGCGTCGCACCACCGAAACCCAAAGCGCGCTCCCTTCGCCACGCACGGCGCATTCAGTGAACCGGTGGAAGCTAAAAGCCGCAGCAAACTACTGCTTTTTCCTCTCTTCTCGTGGTTACTTTCGCCCGCATTCGCACCCAGAGTGTTGCTGCTTCTGCTGCTGCTGTCGCTGCGATTGATGGCATTGTCAATTCCGAGAGCACGAGCGATTTCAGCTCGGACAGTGCCATTGTCACTGAATTCGTCATCACCGCCACCGCCACCATGGCCACCAATGAAGCCTGCAGCGTTGCGGTTTCCTCCTGCATCAATGTCGTGGGTGAGTGCCAGCAGAAAAGTGAGGTCGTGCGCCTCTGCCATACCGTTGCGCGGCACCACTTGCCTTCGCTTGGTTGGGCGCTGCCCTTTCAGCCGCGGAACGACGGCCCAAGACACGCTCGCGGCCACCGCGCTCAGGTCCGTGCTGCTGCTACCGCTGCCGAAGTTGCCGTAGACTACGGGACACCGCGCCCTTCCGGTAGATTGGTCCCTAACCGGAAACGGTGTGGCTTTGCAGTCGGCGCAGCTATTGCCTCTCCTGCACGCAGTGCTGGACCCGACCAGACCCATCGTCGAGGAGTCCACCCAACCACAGCATGCATCTCTCTGGAAGGCTGCGGTCAGGTTGGCAGCTGTCGCAGAGGAGATTGGTCCAGGTTCGGCAGCAGAGGCCCCACTTGGAGTTGCAGCTGCGAGCCAGAGGTCTCGGTCGCCTGGTGGGCCGTGCAGCAAACGACCAGCCCGGTTGCGCGCACGAGCAGGAGCCGTCACCACTACCATGTCGCCATCCCGCAAGCCCAAGCACTGCAGCATCGTGGCGGGGAGCACGCACTCTCCTTCGGAGCATGCCATTTTAGCGCCGCCAATAAGCACCCAGGGCGATGAGGAAGAAGAAGAAGAAGAAGATGGTAAGGAAATCTCGTCAACCATTGTAGCGGAACTGGCAAGTCCATCGATGCTCTTTCCGGTGCCTTCACTACTGCCGTCGACTGGTGCGCCGCGCTTGCTTGGGCCCGTATTTGACGCCGCTGCTACTTGTGGTGGCTCTTCCTCAGCAGACGCAAGGAGATTTGATTGGTTGGGCCGAAGGCGCTTCGAACGACGGCTCGGTGCGTCATCAGCTGGACGCTCATTAGTGGAGGAAGACGAAGAAGACGATGAAGATTTTGACGATTTGGACGACGCAGCAGCAGCACTACGACTCTCACTAGATGCATTACTACTGCCAATTCTGGAGCAGGCAGCGACGGTCGCTGCGGTTGCAGGATGCGCGGCCCTAGGCGCTGGTGGCTTCCGCGCTACACGCCACGCCGCGCCATAACCCAAGCAACCGCCACCCAAGGACGCTGGAAACTGGCCTAGCCCGCCACTGCTACCATTGCCTGCAATTTCGGTCTCATTGTTTTTAGCCTCACTGCCAAGGTCGTCATCGTCGTCATCCTGGGAAGGCTTCGGCTCTTTGGCAGTTTTGACTACGAGCTCCACGGAGGCCGCAGCTGAGAGCACTTGGCGGCAGAAAGCCGTTGCAAAAGTAACGCCGAGCGGTTTGCCATGCCATAAACAAGCGCCAAGGAGGCGCCCCACAGCTTGATACTGCTCCCGCACCTGGAGTACCACCAGGCAAATATATGTCATAATTTTAATACATCAGGAGCTGCTTCAAAGAGACAAAAATGCATAAAATTAGTCAACTGCTCGTACAGAAACTGCATAATGACCTTTGTATAAAGTTAAGGTATGAGATAAGATTATCTTTGGGGTTGTTTTCTTACTTCGGCAGTGAGGTCACTTTCAGGCAAGGTTTCAGTGATTGAGGGCGTTGCGACCGATGTGGCGTGAATGCTATCGTCGCTGCCATCACAGCTGCTGCTGCTGCTGCTGCGAGGCAGTCCACAATGCAAACAGTGTGCAAACGCTGCGGCTGTTGCGTTTCCGCCGCAGGGCGCACAAAACCAAAGCGAATTGGCCTCCGCACAACCTTCAATGTTGGTGGGCTCGTCTGGTGGGTTCGTGGTGGATGCTGCATGGCTACTGCGACTGCTCAGCACAGCGACTCGAGGTGGGATTGTGTCGCTGGCCCGCTGCACAGTCACTGGTGTTTCATGATGAGCGTACACCTCGCTGACGTCAGCGTCTGAGAATGCAGCTGGCTTCGTGTGAAAGCTACGACGCTCAGCGTCAGTCGTGTAGCTCGTAGATGAATACATGCTAGCACTGCGGCAGCTGCTCTGCGAGGTAGAGAGTGAGAGCTCCGGAAATTCGAAAGGCAACGAAGGCACGCCTTGATTCTCGGAAAGGCGAAGAAATCTACGCACCGAGTCGAATTCAAGATGAAAGGTAAGAAGAGCAGGGCATAGAAGGTTTTTCAATCTATTGAGAAGAGAAAAGCACGAAATCAAATGACAAGACACACACCCTCGGTTGCTGCCAAAATCATGTTCGCGGTTTGTGACGATCCACTTCCCAAGGCCGTCGTTACTGCGGTACATAAACAAGGCGCCAGCCATCTCTGGAACGCCGCTGCTGCTGCCGCTGCTGCTGCCGCTGCTGCTGCCGCTGCGACTGTCGATTGAGCTACCCGTAGAATCGATACGTCTTGCGTCCGAAAGAGGCGCCCAAAGAGAGTTATATTGGTATGAACTGAAGTAATGGCCATGCACTTCTCGAACTGACATCTGCAGAAGGAGAAGCAAAAAGAATTATGTTGCGATGGAGATTAGCGCAACGTCATGAAATATTAAGCCGAATTCGCCAGAGCTTAAGTGGGCACGAGCAATAAATGAGTGCGAGATGCAAAAATTGAAGAATTGACAATTGCGCAAACATAGTACCGTATCGCCCGCATCGAAACTCAACCGGCTGCCTAAGAATCCGTCCCAGTCTGCGAAACGGCTACTCACTAACATGCGCACGCGATCTCCCACTCGGATGGACCGCACTGCGGCTGGAGCTGCTGCTGGAGCTCCTGCTCCTGCTGGAGTGTCGGCAGGGCAGCGGTGAAAGAGCGCAGCACCGTGGACGGTGCGACCTGGAACGCGCGAGAAAGTGCCCGCAAGGTCTGTGAGAATCGTGCGGGCGCGCAGCCTTCGCATTTCCGCGCTGTTGCTTCCGTTGGAGCCAACAGCAGCCCCTCCCGCGCTTTGAGGAACCCGAGGCGTTTCACAAATGCTGCAACGGTAACTGGGCTCACGGTTGATGAACGTGCAAGCGCTGCATGCCCACTCGTCCATCGACAAAGTTGCCGTAGCCTTGCTGCTACTGCTTGCGCTGCTGCTGCTAGCGCTCTTGCTGTTACTGGTTTTAGGATCTTCAGGAAGTGCAGGCACATTTGCGAGGACCACGCTTGCTATGGTAGACCCAGCATGGCCTCTTAAAAGGCAGGTGCGAGCTCGTGCAGCATTTGGCATGAGAACAGCACCACTCGGAGACCACGAGAAGAGGGGAAGCCCGCGCACCTGCATTCGTGCATGTATTCAACACAAGCAAGCGCGGGAAGAAATAGATTTGGAGCGAGGTAAGAAAAAAATGGGATGGCAAGGTGCTCGCAAACAAAATCAATATACCCAACCTACAAAAGAGCCCGAGTGCGTGCCCGTAAAGATACAACACATGCAAGAATTAGAGTGCAGTACACCAAGCGATCACCTCCAGGTGCACCAAGCCAGCGCCTGCGTCATTGAGCATGGAACCCAGTGGGTCATCCGAAAGGAGGCGAGTAGCTTGGGCTACCCGAGTGGCAGCGCCGTCATCCAAGAGCTGCTCAAACGCTTCGATTGACTTTTGAGAAGAAGCTTCAGAAGGATCAACGACCAGGTCCATCGCATTTGATGACGATGATGACGATGATGATGACAATGACGACGACGATGACGACGACAATGACAACGACGATGACGACGACGACGATGCGCTGTCAGAGAAGCTCGCACTGTTGGGATCGTCACCAAAACTGAAAAGGGAAACTGTGCAGCTGTGCAAGGTGCCTGAGTTCCGGCAGGCGTTGTCATCCGTTAGCCTTTGAAGCTCGAGTGTTACGTCTTGAGCATCAACGCACTTTTGAGACACACCCCTTGGGTGGCGAAAGGTGCGTTGCACTACGAAATACCCGGGCACTGCACTGCCAGAACCGTGATTGTGGTTCGACGCGGGCGGCACTGCTATTTTGCCGACTTCTTCGCCGTCCACCCGGCAGCTGAAGTACACGGGCTCGTGGGGGCCTCGCAAGCCTGACTTCAGTTGCAGCACCCAAGACGACGCAGAAACGGCCGAATGGCGGTCGGAAAGTGCCAACGCATGCCCTGAAGAAGACGGGGTTTTGCCTTGGCCGCGTTTGCTGCCACCAGTACCGCCGCTTTTGCCCTTGGGACCTGTTGACTTCAAAGCTGGCATGGCCGTCACTTTCCGCGCTGAAACCTCGGCAGTGGGTCTAGGGTGTTCGAAACCGCGGCAAGGCCCGCAGAAAACTTCGATTAATGGGTTGCGGGAAAGGCAATAGCCGCAATGCCAGGAGGAGTTTAAATCTAGGAAGGTCTCATCACTCGTGCTATTGTTGGGTTTACTTTGATTCACTGTACGCGCCGTGGGAAACTGCGAAACATTTTTTTTGGGATAAATTTTGCCACCACGCGTTGTTCCGTAAATCAACAAGCACGCAACATGACGCAGCGACGGCTTTGAAGCTCGCTGATTACAATTGGCACTGGTTCCTTGACCATCTCCATCACTGCACGGGTCTGGGTTGCGGTTCCAGCAGTCCCGGCAAAGGTCAAAGTCGCACCGGTCGCAGCGGTAACTTGGTTCTTGGGTTGTGTAGGCGTCACGAAATGAGCAACCTTTGCAGGTCCAACCCACGCGGCCAGAGTCACTCTGACAAGGCGTGAGTTGCAAGAGGTGGCCGCCAGGGTGCAAAAAGTGCTCTTCGCCGTCGTCGCAGTCGAGACTTTGACCATCGAGCCGGGCACTGCGGTCGACGTGGGCTGGCAACGGCCTGGTTCTTTGCGGAGTCGGCCGCACTTTGAAGTACTGCAGGTCTTGCCAATGCACCTGAGCAACAAAGGTATGCAGAATTTTTCAAGTTCACGCGCACGCATGGAGCTATATTTGGATTCGTTAATTCCTTTCACAAAGAACGCATAGAGAGCCTGGTTGAGCTAGAGTAATTGGACGATGAATATCAATATCAAAAGAGTAATTGGAAGATGTCACACTACTACACTTACCCAACGCGTCAACCCATTAGGCCACTGGACTTGGCAAGGCGGATCACTGAGCGTGCCGCTAGGTAGGTAATGGCACTTGTACTCCACGGTGGTGTCCACAATGCATGGATCGTAGCCATGCCCCGAAACAGGGTCGAACCAAAGGGAGGAGCCAACTAAAAGGCTCCTGGCGTCCTGCTGCGTGAGTCGGTTCCCGAGGACGTACACTTGAGATCCTCGTTTGAGGCGGCGCTTGAAGAGTTTGTGACTGGCGTGGCTGACATGACTGGCGGAATTCTGGAGGACAGCACACTCAGAAGGGGCGCTAACACGGTGACTGCTGTGGCCTACACCATTGCTGAGGAACATCACAGCCGGAGGTGGCAGACTCAACGAAGGGTCGAGGCTCCATTTGAGTTGGGCAGTTACTTGCTGTAGCTCTTGCTTGTCCTCGCGGTTGCCGCGGCTGACGCTGCTGTGTGACCTCGATGCCAACGCTACCTCACCAGGCGGAATCGCTGCGTGAGGCGTCGCCATCTTCGACGTTGAAGTGCGCAGAGCCCACAGCACTTGTTGCGCGGCCAGCTTCGGCCCGAGGGCCGCCACGACAGCGTTTTGGTGAGCATCAGCCGTAGCACTGGCACCAGTGGTTGTTGATTTGCCAGCAGCAGGTTTTGAGGATTCTTCGTTCATCGCATGCGTGTTCGCAATCATAGCCTTGGCATTGGCCGCAGCCGTGTTCAAAGCAGGCGTGTACCTCACGATACAACCTGCGCCCTCACTCCCCACTCGAGGGCTCATTGACCTCTCGAGTGCTGCACTGCACGCGAGCGCTGCGGCACCATCCGTCGGGCTGCGTGCGTTGGTGTTGGCGTGGTCGCGGAGCACTTCTAGGCGGCGTTCCAAAGGAAGTTGGCCGCCGAAGATTGGGTAACGCTCTGCGTCGCCAGCCTAACAACAGTCACACATACGCGCACACACATATACTGGTAACAATCTTGTATCTCGATGGAATGATCAAAAGCAAAGCAAGTCAGGGCGAACTTTACTTACTTTAGCAGCTGCCTCAAGAGCTTTCGTTGCAGCCAATTCTGCTGCTGCAGCTGCTGCTTCATCATCGCCGGCTCCTTCAGCGGAAGCTGCCTCCGCTGATGGATCCACTTCAGAGTCCAGAAACAACTCAAAACCCTCGGTATTATAGTGAACTTTAGTGCTCTGGTTTCCACCATTACTGCCAATGCTACCGTTACTGCCCATGATTTCGTCATTATCGTCCTTATCATTTCTTTCTTGGCCAGAAATATATTTCTGTGTTCGTGGAAGAATCTCTGGGCACCAACGGCGGCAGATCCAGCCGCGATTGCGAAGGTCTAGCAATGAAGAAGAAGAAGACGAAGACGACGACGACGACGACGAAGAAGATGCACTCAAAGTACTGCCATGGGCGGGTGCTGCGGCAAGCATGGCTGCGGCATTGGGGTGCAGTTTAGCCCACCCGCCAGGGATTTGCGCGGAGGTGGCCACCACGGCCACGGCAGCGCCGGGCGGCAAGTTCAAAGTGCCAAGGCGCGCAGTGTTCGTTGCTGGCCCCTCGTAAACGACCACTTCTGCTTGCGCCGCAGCGACAGGTAGTTGTGGCAAGTTTTGTGCAGATGGTGCCTTGGTCGCTGAAGCTACAGCAACGGTGGCGGAGAGCGAAGAGGTTGACGACGAAGAAGAAGAAGACGTTGCTGATGACGACGAAGATGATGGTGATGATCCAGCCGTTAGCATCGACGGCGTGTCGAGATCAGCATGGCGACGAACCAACCACCTTATTGGAAAAACCCCTTCGTCGTTGACATTGCCACTGGCGAAGCTACTCCCGTCAGCCTCGGACTGCGGTTCGGATTCTGACTCAAGGTCTGATTCCAATTCGGATTCAGGTTCTGCACTTTCCGCGCACTCTCCACAGAGGTAAAAGTCGCAAGGGCGGCACGCGAATACATGTTCCCCAACCCGCAGGTCATCTTCGCAGCTGTCGCAAATATAGTGGGGCCGGGGAACGACGAGTAGCGCCAGCACATGGTCATTTGGGCACGTTTCATTCGTAATCGCGGTGGAGCGACCTGTGTTGGCAGCACTGCTACCAGCAGCTGCACTGGAAGCAGCAGTGTTAGCTCGGCGCACGACGCTCACCGCTGCACAGTCCGAGCACATGCCCAGGGGCGTTGGTTGCGCTGCTGCAGACTCTGATGAACTTTCGTCCTCGTCTTCGCTGTCCTCACTGTCGCCGCTGCCACCTCGACTACGGCCACTTTTTGGCGGCAAGCATCGCATCCATGGTTCAGACCTCGCATCATCATCCTGGAGTCCGATCATGTGTCGGGTGGAGTTAGAAGAGGAGTATGATGCGCGCGTACCCGCTACCGCTGCCGACGCTGCTGCGCGAGCCGTGGCTTGAAAAGAAGAGGCTGGCA
>Ga0307978_1003628_pt1 | contig 10476 bp, 10 predicted proteins | sample OrgLakmetage1056_FD_203151 | JGI IMG/M metagenome (GOLD analysis project Ga0307978, IMG submission 203151) | Saline water microbial communities from Organic Lake, Antarctica - #1056 | ecosystem: Environmental > Aquatic > Non-marine Saline and Alkaline > Saline | place: Antarctica: Organic Lake...
CATGTACCTCCTGCGATTGCGTGAAAGGGTCATGGATCGGTGCCTCCTCTTGTTGCTGTAATTAATTGGTTTTGTTTTGTTGATTCTTTTTCATTCAAAAAAGGAAGACAAACACAGGGCAGTCGCAGAGGCGAGAAATCTTATGCACTTGCTGCGCTTAATATTGAATGTACACGTAAATCCGCTCGCAATTCCGCTCCACAAGGCCAATTAAGTAATTAAGGCACCATCTAGTGTCTTGGTGTCTTGGTTAATACTTAATACTTGATGCTCTAAGTGAGACCAATACACCTACTAGGCACCTAGAAGGGTATGAGTTTAGAAGAATTCCCATTCATAACTAGCTGCGGTGGCGGCGGGTTGATGACATGGGTCGTTCTTACATGTACCAATAGCGAATTCGGACCGAAACATAAGATCCGGGATAATCCAAATCCACAAAACAGAAAGCGGCCCAAAAGCCCAAAAGCCAAAAGCCGAAAGCACAGGTGCGGCCCGAAAAACAAAATGGGCCCCAGTATAACCAGTCTATGTCGTATAGCTTTTAGTACTAACAAGAAGAAAATATCAGAGGGCAGAGGGGAGAGGGGCGTTTTTAGTTTCACTGCCCCTCATCACAAGTTGCTCGAGGATAGAACTCGAATAGACTAACAAGCAAAGTATTCAAAATTAACTTACCAAGATTGACATGTATATAAAACAATGTAGGCATATTTATTCCCTTGCTTTCCTTGATCATTGGGTCATTCAAACTGCTTCAAGGAGCTTCGCAGAATAGTAGACAAGTGATAGAGCAGCCATAATTGTACTTGAGAGGAACTTGATTCATCCATGTTCAGTCTAAACCGGCAGAGTTGATGTGGAACGCGGCAACTCATTCGAACGATCAGTTGATAACTTGTCTAAGCTACCTTCTGGCCCATCTACGCTTCCAGGTAAAGCTTCTTTCAGAGCTGCGAGATTGTGGACCTCTTCTTCGCTTGCTTCCACCTCCAGAGCTTCTGGTAATGCCTTCACTTCTTTGCTCTCGTCCGAGCTCGAATACTTGCCCGTTTTCGCTGACAAGAGATACACCTTGAACCAAAAGACAATAGACAAGGAGTCAGGAGATTCTAATTCTGATGATTTCACGTTTCGTCATAGATGAATCGAATGGAGAAAGAGATGTGTTTTCTATGTGCACCTGGCTCTGTAGACGGCTGTTTTCGTCTTGTAATCCAACGCGAGTCTGCGCCATCATCTGCATGTCAAAGAAAATGAAAAATCCAGTCTTTTAGAAGAGAAGTACTTTACCATTCACAAGAGAAATCGTAACTTGGCATTAAATTGCACCTTAAAAAGCACATGTCAATGAGTAACGAAGTAAGAATTACCTCGGCATACATGTAGCTCGGGCTGCTCTTTTGCAGGAGCTGCAGAAGCAGTTAGAATATATAATAGACAAAGAGAAACACAAGGTGAGCAAAAGTACTCAAAGGAAGTGCAACTAGAGTGCAAGGACAAACAACTCTTAGTTGGATAATCAGTGCGATTAACAGCAAGTTTTATGATGTATTGACGGTGCATGCCATACCTCCCAGGACTTGACTTCGCGCTGAAGGTTCTCGATGGTAACCTTGTTGTCTCGCAGCTGTTGGTTAGCGTCGGCTACTTGGGCAACGAGTTTGCTGTTGGTGTCGACGAGCTGCTCCTCGCTGAGGCGGTTGCAGATGATCTGGTTTTTAAAGTCGCTCACCTGGTAATTACAGTTCAAAGAACGACTGAGTATACGCTGCAGCGGGGATAAGGGCTACCCAATATTACATGTACATGAAACAGTTGACTTGAACGACCAAATAATCACACTCTTTTCATCGAAATGATGACCATCTTAACTCAGGGTGGCTCTCTTTAACGATGATTGATCAAACTTTATCACCTGCTTTTTCATTTCCTCGTTTTCCGCAGAGAGGGCGGCACATGTGCGTGCGTATTCTTCGACGCTTAGCTCAGTAGTTGCCACTACGCCCTTGAGGTGCGCTACTTCATAATCAGATGCTTCACGCCGACGCACTTCCAACTGATGAAGCGACATGGACTCAGCGAGCTGCATAGACGTACGTGCTAACTCTTCAACAGCCTGGGCTGACGAGTCCTGCAGCTGCGACGCATAACGTTCTTCGCCCTTCGACTGAGGAGACCCCGCGTAGTCCACGGTCCGCTCCACGCGGGCAACCATTTCGCCATCGCCGGCCAGAATTTCACTCATGATGATGCTCGAGGGTTGTGTGATTTTAATGGCGGGATGAATATGATTGTTCCTCAGGCGTGGGGCGCGTGAAGGCAGTATACAGGAAGCTCAGCTTCTTTCATTTCTTGGAATCTCGGACAACGACTAGCTGACCAGTAATTCGCTCTTTTACGGTCGAATGCATAAACCTACGTTTCGTTGGTTCTAACTTTTTCAAGCAGCAGCTGGGCAGCAGGACGAATCATACAAGCAATCAACCTCAACAATGTGAGTTGCCGTTCGCCATAGACAATCGTTTTGGTGTCGGAGAGGTTATAAAGGCATCAACTTGTCTATGTTTATTCAGGGATATATGCCGGTACGGGTGACTCAGATTTTGTACCGGCTGGCAAAGAACTTTGAAGATTTGGATATTGATCTGCTCTCACCTTGTGCTTGTGCTTCTTTCGCCCCTGTGCTCTCAGATGAAGTTTTCCGCCGTTGCTTTCCTGACCCTCTTGGCAACTGCTACGGCCTTCGTGCCTAGCCAGCGTGCCATGCCAGTGGCGCGCCGGGCGGCCCCAGTGGTGGAGGCTTCCAAGATGGAGACGGAAGTGGCCAAGGCGGTGCCTGCACTCACTGCCCTCACTTTGGCATACCCTGCCCACGCTGAAGGCATGTCTGCTGCCTTCTTGCCGCCAATCCTCGTGCCTATTGTTGGCATCGTGTTCCCTGGCCTCTCCATGGCTCTTTTCTTCATCTACAGCCAAAAGGCCCAGAACTAAAGCCCTCGCATGGCAGCTGTGCACCAACTATGATTCTATTCAGTAGATTTGGCGCAAGCCAATTGCAAACGCGCCCGCGTATTCAAAGTCCGATGCGGTTTTCCTATTTATCGTCGGCGCCATGTTAATATTCTAATGCATGAGCAATCAAGTTTTATTACGCGACCCTGGCGTTTGATGCACGCAACAACCGCGAATGCGCATTAGATTTCCGAATCCGAATTCGAACGGGCCTATGTCTAAAACTATATACTATACATCATATACCCAGATACCCAGGGTAACACATAACAAAAGGGTTCAATATACGGCATGGTCCTATAATCCGATATGCGTATAGCATCCACACTTGTACTTCCACTTTCCAGGTAGATTATTGATTATTAGGATGCGGATGCCGCGATGCCGCGATGCCGAGTTGATTGGGTGTGTAGTGTGTTGTGTGTATGTAGTGCTAATACCTAATAGGCAATTGAAGTGATAGCGCATAGTGCTGCGTGCTACTGTAGAAGTGTTACACAAAACAGCTGATAACTAGTGAGTTCGACTACAGATGGTTCAAACTACAAACTAAGTGCTTATTTGAAAATTGAAAACCAAGCACGACTGGGGTGTGCTCTCGCTCTCATTTCTTGAGAATACTAAGACCAACACCAAACACTGAAGTCGCAGAAGCGCAGAGCCCACAGGTCATAAGCCACGAGCTGGTTCCGGTGCCGCATTGCGTAGGTGCTGTCCATGTGTCCAAGTGGCAATGGCAATGGCATCGTTCGATGCGGAACGCAAAAGGAAATGCGAAATGCACAACGCGCAATCCGCACGGAGTGACTTGGCTGTAAATGACGGCAGCATTCGAGATAGATAACGCAATTTCGTTCCAGGCGAAGTAGGCGGAATCTTGGGAACGGCAATCCACTAAACGCGTTATTTCTAATTCATGAAGCGCAACAAGACAGGGGCCCCGCGCGAGATCGAGAAGGCTGATCGGGCTTGTTGTAATATTTTCAAAATGAAGTCAGAGGTAAGAAGTCTAAGACCGCCGTAGTCGTATGCTGAGGAGTCATAGGGCCGCTGCTTGCAGCATACCAGCCGCCGAGAGATACTCCGAGCCAAACGGAGCTTCCGAGAAAAAGTCAAGGTACATTTGGTAAAAATACATGCGCCCCTTATTCGCTTAGCAACATGATTTGGCTCCTCTACTAGTATTAGCTGCTTTGCCTAGCTTTTTCTGCCTTTCAGCTCTCTAATTCTGGCCCCTCGGGGCTTGTGTCAAAATACGTGAATTGCCGAAATATGGAATATGGATGCTCGCTGGCGTGACGAATTTGCGTAAATAGCGACATATTTTGGCGGAGATGAACTACGTAAACCACAGGCAAACGGAGTTCTACAGTTCTTTTAAGTGTTCTATCGCGCATATGCCGCCAGGTACAGCGAAGTCCAGTAAAAAGGAGGAAGGCAGATAAAGAAGAAAGACGAGGTTAGAGGTATCTTAACGCTGAAGGCTCTGAAGGTGCGTGCTGTTTTCTTTGTTTTGTTGGATATCAGTCACCATAGCCATAATCCATAATGCGCCATTTGGACATGGTGGCATCAAACGCTTCCGGTGTACTAGGAATCGGCCAATTCCTGCCGAGGATTACCAGTAGCTTATGCTTATAGACTAATAGCTAATAGCACTAGCCTGGCGCTTGCTTCGGCGTGGGCGACATATCTCTCGCGGAAAGTTTTTGCCTGTCGAATTAACCTCGCATGTCTGCCCTCTATTTCGGGATCTTTGCGCGCCTGCGTGTCATGCCATAACAAGTCATAAATACGTTTCAATTAAAACGCGTCTTTCTGTTGCCTCGAAAGCGCGAAAGCGCGGCTTAAATCTAAAAAACATTTCCAGTGGTATGTAACTGGCCAGTTACTGAATATCGCATTGACAGAATCGCCTCTTCGCTTCAGCTCTAAAGGATTGCCAAGCGGAATTTTACACAGCCTCAGCTCTCTCTGCCTCGCGCTCCGAGAGGATCTCGGCTCGAAGTTCTTGCCGCAAGCGATCTTCAGCGAGTTGCTTGTCGGTCTTGGGCGATTCACGCGCTAGCTGGGATACCATACGAGTGCGGTTACCCTTAAGCTCTCGCTTCACCAACCAAGGCTGAACCGCTTCTGCCATCAGTATCGCCACCACTAAACATATGGACAAGGCGCCCACGAATTTCAGCACATCCCCCCAGACGTGCAACCAACCAACTTTGCGAGGTGTCTGGCGTGGTAACGATGGTGTATCGGATCGATTAAGTTGTTGAGCTTTGACTGCAGAGCGCTGCCGGACCATGTTCAACCACGCTCAAGCTCCAAATTTATCCACGCGATGACTTGATATCTATGAAACACATAAGAAAAGGCACCAGCGATCAGGAGCAGGAATAGTGGAACGTGGTAGGTGCTTCAGCAGTTATGCTTTAACGATCTGCTATACAAGGAAAAAAAAAAGTCTAGACACGCAGCTCAAGTACTATGCCGATGACATTCACGGGGTAAACGTAAAGCATTTTCCTCTGAATACGTCTGAAGTCTCTAGAAGATCAAACTCACCGAGATTCCGCGCCAGAGACTTCGCAAGGAATGCTAGGATAGATTTGAGGCCGGCTTCGCAGCTCGTTCGGCAAGAACTTGAATGCCTAAATTAGCGACGGCGCCAACTCGACTATTAGAAATAGCGCCCAAAAATTGGACTAATTCTAGGCTACGCAGACAACGTAGAGCAAGGTATGTCTGTTCATATGCAAGCACAACTATACTCTGCTACCGTACGCTCCGTAGTTCACCCCCGATCTTTACGTCCCAAGCAAAGCAGCTTAGCTTCTATATGTGCACCTTGCGTAGATACTTCACAAACGATTCAGGGTTCAGCAAGCTATAGTTTTGTGCTGCAACAAGCAGCTTCGTTAGCCTCTAGCTAGTTCGACTCTAGCTACGCTATGCTAGCTTTTACGCAAGCTTATTTTGTCTACTGTACGTACTAGCTACAGTAGTACGAGGATCGAGGATTATGCACACATGCACACACTCACTCTCCCTGTAAGTATCTCTGGCAGAAAAAAAATCCAACCGTCCAGCTCCTCCAGCGTCCAGCCCACTGCCCACTGCCCACACTGCCCATCGCTCATCTCTACCGCCAACAGCCACAACTCCAAAGTATTCCATTGTCTAGCTGACAGTCCGCTCTCCATCTACTGGTACCGGCCAGTCAGCTTTTTACAATTTCAATTATCGAACTCTAGCATGAACGAGAATATTGACCCGGATGCATTTTCCCGTCGCTTTGGGCTTCCAGACTTGCGACGTTCAAGACTTAAAACATCTGAACAGGGAGTAGTGAACTCAGCCTGCTGTGCTCGAGCCCACTTGAGCACTAGTTCGCCACTAATGCCCTTGGCCAGCACTAATATCCAAGCGCGTAAGCGTCTAGCCGTTGAAAAGCATGCAATTAATTGGTTCGCCGGCGTTTCAAGCCCAGCCCCATGCCCACCTACTCCTCAAAATACTGCGGAAATACAGCCCAATGTTTGGTTCAGTCGGAGCCCGCTGCCTGTGACTGTTAAGAGGAGCGCTTTGAGCAGCAAGAGGAATAAGCAGACGGCTACCCCTAAGAGCCCAGGGCAGGCTAGGGTCACGTTTTGCTTGCCACAGGATGCTGACACACTTGACAGCACTTCTCCATCGAGTGGAGACTGCACAATGCTTGAGACCTCGGATTGCGACACGACTTGGTGCGGAGGTGAGACACAGTTGCAGATAGGTTCGACGCAATTGCAAGAGTCGCCATGGGGTAATGCAACACAAACGCAGCTTGATGATGGATGGGAAGACAATGACGAAGACGAAGAAGAAGAAGAAGAAGCTTGCGGTGAGGAGACATACCTGAGCGACAAGGTTGAAAAGAGCTTCGTACATCTTTCGCTTGAAGAGTCGCCGCCGCAGTTTGCTGTCATGAGCCCACACTCTAGCAAGCAAAACAATCATCACGCTACTGTATTCAGCGATAAATCAAGGAGGTCGTCCCTGGCGAGCGAGGGCGAGTCCGCGACGGCGGGAATTCGGCGAATTGAAAACGACGCACTGCGAGGCCTCGAACTTGTCATGGGTGCTGGTGGCGAAGCCTCCTTTGCGAGTGACCACATTGGCTCGTGCTCTGCGCTAGCAGAAGATTTCCTGACCGGGAGGTACGCGTCTGGGCCAGTGACTCAGCCTTCCACAGCTGACCGATGTGCCACAAGAGCTCGCTGGCTGTTTGACGGAAGCGAGAATGAGACGCTAACCATGCCACCACCATCGCCCATTCATTCACCTCGCTCTGCGAGAAGCTACCGTTCAAATCAACCTGCTGGTCAAGAGGCAGACCCAATTGAATTGAGCCCGTTGAGAAGAGCAATCGACGACAGCGATGTGACCCACCTGGACACAATTCGACGGTCAGCAAGCAAAAGCATTGTCCGTGATACATCGAACATTGGCGGTCGTGGCGACAAATGGGTTGATAAACGTGGTAGCAATGATGATAACGACGATAGTAACAATGACGGTGACGAAATCTTGTCGCCAGCTCTGGTCGGGTATGTGAGTGCACAGGGGTTGCAGCAACGGATGGCCACTGCTGCGGCTACCATGGCGAGAACTGCTGGAACAACTCAGGAAGACGGAAGCACCAATGCCCCTCTCCAGGAAGGAGAAGAAGGAGCACCTCACCATCTGGCCCCTCCATCTACGGCTCCCCGGCAACGATCACCTATGTCAGATGCTGCCTCGAGCTGCAGCAGCCACCTTTCTAGCAGTAACAGCAGGAGCAGCACAGGTGGTGCCTCGTCGTTCGTGTGCAAGCGGCACCCGCAATTGCCGTTAGACGTCGATTCTTTAGGCGTTGGTGGCTTTGTCGGTGGCAATTTCTTGGACGATTGGGCGAGCCGAGTTGCGCTTTCTGACCAGGACGTCGCCGTGTTGTCGCCAACTGCTGCTTCACGCCCTGTGGTGTCTCAGCCTAGGACAAGAACACGAGACCTGGGGCTAGAGCAGCAGCAGCACCAACGAGCGCCACCGCCGACAGCTTTGCGTGACGACAACGACAGCAGTGACAACGACGGTACAGACGACAATATTAGCGACATTGACGACGGCAATGAAAGCAGCGACGAAGATTCGGAAAGGTTTTACGCGCCAGCGAGGCAACCACCCCCACCAACGGCCATCCGCGGCCATAGTAGCCCTTCCTTTTCAGAAAGCCAGCACAAAAGCCAAAATTTGGGCAACCGAGGCGAAGCAGGAAGGCCTGGCGCAGAAGCAGAATTGCTGCGACGGCAACGAGAAGATAACGTCATCGGAGCACTCTCTACAGCTGTGCCAGCAGAAGTAGAATTGGCAGCAGTAGCAACGGCAACGGCAGCAGCAACCAACCCAGTGGACTCGATTGTCGACTATTGGGACAACACCAGCCCTATAGGAAGCTTTTCCAGCGACGAAGAAGACCGTTTAAGGGGAAATAATGGAGGCAGCCCAGTGAAACAAGCCCAGAATACCAGCGTGAGGCGCTACACGCCTGCGCGATCCGCGAAGAAGTCGTCAGCGGCAAAGAAGCGTTTCTTCGGTCAACAATCAGAAGAGCAGCAACAGCTACAGCAGCACGAAGCACCACCACAACAGTGGGGGCAAGTACGGTACGCAAGCGAATTGAAGTCTCGACTCTTGGCCACTGGTGCTGTGAGCCCATGGTCCGACCACAGTGAAGGCAGCGTGAACGAAGAAGATGCAGCGATGGGGGGCCAAGATGGTGCTCGAAATTCACGTTTAGACACGTCAGCTGCCTCTGCCACGTCATCTGGAAATGGAGGCGTTGAGCCTCTAGCGTGGGCAGTCAATCGAGACCAAGGCCATCTATCATCCTCTTCTACTGTCAGTAATGGGGCCTCGAGGAATGCAGCTGCGAACTTGGCTGCCCTTACCGTGGCTGAATACCCAGCTCTCAACTTAGCCCCACATCACCATCATCATCAACATCGAGGCCAACACGCTGCTGCTGCTGCTGCTGTGTTCCCGAGGGCAGTGCCCGGTGGAGTGCTAGTGCACAGCGATAATTGGGAGCTCGCCTCGGAGTGCCTTCGCCAAATGTTGGAAACAGATGCTGCTGCAACACTAGACGAGTTGAATGACTCTACGGCTTCAACGAGCAGTGCAACCAATGGCGGTGGCCACGCAGCTGGGGGGTCAACAGGCGGGAAGAAGCGCACACTCATAGTAGGCAGCCGATCAGCCATCAACAAATGGTGTGACCTGTTGAAGACAGAAGCGCCGCTACTCGCAGTGCTCAACGTCTGGTAATACCATAATGAGAAAGGAAACACAAATAGAAACGTAAAGTGGCAACGAAGCTAATGGAGTTGAGTGAACTGACTCTTTTAAAGCTTAATTTAATGCCTTTAGTTGTATTTCCCCTCAGCTGCTTTCCTAATACTTTTCTGTCTCAGTAAAATACGCCCCTCTCTTGATCTTTTATCTGTTCTTGATGTCTTGATCTCTTGTGCGCTTCTTTTCTCCTTCTTGGTGGCTCGTTGGACTGTCAAAATTATCTTTCTTCTTCTTCTTCTTCTTCTTCATTATAGTGCCAAGCGGTTGCAACCTCGCTTAGCCGCCGTGCTAGCTTCTGACGTTGTTCTTTGCACCCTCGAGTCCCTGGCGAAGCACCGCTCGCAGGATCCTTGGGGTATTCTGGACGCAACGGATGGAAACAGCGGCCACAGCAGAGGAGGCGGAGGAGGCAACACGGGTGCACGCAACGAGCCAGGAGGAAGAAGAAGGAGCGCTCGAGAAGGTGGATGGCTAGTTCGAGAGCCAGAAGCGCAAGACCAGCACTTGAATGCGCAGCGAGTTAAGGCGCGACGTCGGCCTACGAGGAGGACCAACTCTGGGACCTATGGCGACGATTGTGGCGATGATTATGCTGACGAAGAAGGCGCAGACGAAGAGCATGGTGGAGTTGGCGGCGGCCCACATGTGCGGGTAGCGTGTCACGCGTTGCTGCACAAGGTGAAATGGGCTCGGCTAGTGGTCGACGATGCACATGTGCTGTTTGCTGCGGCGCCCTCTAAGCTCGCACCTCGTTCTAACGAAGGCGGTGGTGCTTCCCGTTACACCAATGAACACGGCATCAGTGGTGGTGCTGGAGGAACTAGTAGAACCTCGAGCACGGGTTCTAGAAGCAGGGGAAGTGGTGGCAGTTGCGCTAAAGGAGCAGCAGCATTATCGCCGAGCGATGCCAAAGCAGAAGCCCTGAGCTGGATACGCGCAAAAAGCCGATGGTGCGTGCTGAGTGCTTCAAAAGCACCCAAGTTATGGCGATCGCGCGAGCAATTGCGTAATTTAGTCACTGCAGTCGGCGCACCTCCTGATGTGTCGCTCGTGCGCCTTGTGCCTGAGCTCGTTCTTGAGCTCGAGTGAAGGAGA
>Ga0307978_1003629_pt1 | contig 10475 bp, 8 predicted proteins | sample OrgLakmetage1056_FD_203151 | JGI IMG/M metagenome (GOLD analysis project Ga0307978, IMG submission 203151) | Saline water microbial communities from Organic Lake, Antarctica - #1056 | ecosystem: Environmental > Aquatic > Non-marine Saline and Alkaline > Saline | place: Antarctica: Organic Lake...
ATAAGGACAAGGTAGGTGGTTTTCAGCCAGTCTTGTCTCGAAAATCCAAGAGAAAACTAAGCGTGTAGAAGACTATTGAATTGCTTGTTTGGACGGGAGTTCGAGTCTCCCCGACTCCACATTTAAAGTCTTAATGTGTTTTTGATCTATTGATTATTAACATGTTAAGACTTTTTCTTTTTTAAAGTTGTACCGAAATTGTACCTTTTTGTTTTTTTGATTGATTTTAAAGCAATAATAAAACAAATAATGATAGTTGATTAGAAAATTAACCCATTATAATTTTACACACAAGTTTTATAAAATAAAATAGAGCATTTTTCTTTGTTTTCACAGAAACCCCAGGATTCTATTGTTTTAAGAATTGTGTAACCAGAGGATATATTCTCGTTTTTTTTAGACATAAGAAGTCAATATCCCAACGCATGTTAACAAAAATTTGAACTTTGGAATTCTGTCCAAATTCTTTATCTAATCGATAGGCTGCTTTTTTAGCATTACCAACTATATCATTAAAATTATCCATCTCTCTTTTTTTACTTTATATTATTTTTACATTCAGACAGCTCAAGCTCTATTGATAAATTGTGAAATTTATTTTTGTACCTAGGAAGAATAGATTTTTCAATTTCATTTTTTCGCCACCCATTTTCTCCCAGTATAACTGTATCGCCTTGTGTTGATGGATATGCACCAACTGATGGTTCTATAATACTACCTATGCATTTTTCTCCCTTTCCCCTGTAACGATAAAAAAAACTATACTCATTTTCATTAATTTCTAACCATTCTATGGCAATAAAAATTCCTTGACTCGGGAATCTTATTTTAAGGTCCATAATATCTACTACTGTATAGGTTTTACCCTCGTAAGCTTTGCATATTATCCCTGACTCGTTAATCAAAATATTTGGCATTCCTTTGTCATCTGTCTCATAAAGCCATAAATTAAAGGAAGCTGACTTTAAATCTGTTTGTGTAAGAACTATTATTTTTTTTATAAATGGGGTATAAAAGTACTTGTCTTCATATTTAAAAAATTTGGCAACCATCTTCATGTTTTTTTCACCAAACGTATAGAAGTGTTTAATGCTAGATTTTGGAAAATTATATTTAACAATATTATATTTCTTCATTTTATTAAAAATGACCTATGCTTTTAAGTTATATTTCCTTCAATTTTAATTCTTTCAAATATGAATTATGCTCATTTGTTTTATCCTGAATATTCTTCTCTATCTCGACTAGCTTTTGATTAATATCAACTAAATTAATTATTGGTTCTGGTTCCGCTGTACTTATATATCTAGAAATATTTAGATTATACCCATTCTTCTCAATCTCTTCCGCTGTTACTCTCCTAGAGTATCGTTCAGATTCTTGTCGGAATTTGTAAGTATCAACAATATTATCAATATGCTTTTCATCTAGAGAATTTTGTCTTTTCCCTTTATCAAATTGTTCACTTGCGTTTATAAATAGAACATCGTCTTCCTTCTTACATTTTTTCAAAACTAGAATACATACAGGAATTCCAGTTGAGTAGAATAAGTTGGATGGTAAGCCAATAACAGTATCTATATGATTATCCTTTAAAAGCTTTGTCCTAATTCTTTCTTCGGCTCCACCACGGAATAATACGCCATGAGGCAGTATAATGGCCATTGTACCCTCTTTTCCAAGAAAATGGAAGCCATGTAGCAAGAAAGCAAAATCAGCTGCTGATTTAGGTGCTAAGCCGTAACTTTTAAATCGAAAATCCTCTGCCAAAGTATCATTTGGCTCCCATCGTAAACTAAATGGCGGATTGGCTACTATAGCATCAAATACTGTTTTTTTAGATGGGTTCATTTCATTTAATAAGTCCCATTGATTCTTTAAAGTATCCCCGTGAAATATCTCAAATTCGGTGTCTTTCATACCATGCAAAAGCATATTCATCCTAGCTAAGTTGTAAGTTGTAATATTATTCTCTTGACCAAATATTTTTCCAACAGTACCTTCATTTTCTTTAATACGCTTTCTCACATTTAGCAGTAAAGAACCAGAACCACAGGTAAAATCCAACACCTTATCTAGCTTACCTTTCTTGCCTGTCGATGGGTCCTGACTATCTAAGGTGACAATCTCTGACAGAATACTAGAAATTTGTTGTGGCGTATAGAACTCACCTGCTTTTTTACCAGAACCTGATGCAAATTGACCAATTAAATACTCATAAGCATCACCCAATGTATCAGTATCGGTTGAAAAATCGGCAATTCCATCTGCAATTTTACTAATTATGTTGCCCAATTTTTTATTTCTATCAGTTGGTGTTTTACCAAGCTTTTCAGAATTTAAATTGATTTCAGAAAACAATCCATGAAATGAGTTATCAAAGGATTCATTTTCTATGTAACGGAATCCTTCTTCTAGTGTAACTAGTAAATCTCTATTTTGGGTACGTGTAAGTTCTGTAATGTTACTCCATAGATGCTCAGGCTTGATTACGTAATGTACTTTTTTACGCATTTGCTTTTCAAAGGCTGGAATATCCTCTTCATTTTCCTTGTACCAAATTTCTAAAGGTGAACTAACTTTCAGCTCCGACATTACATCGCTTGGTGTGTCATCTGGATAATCCCTACCCAGTTCTTTTTTAGCTGACTCCTCGTAATTTTTAGATAGATATTTTAGAAATAAAAAAGATAACATATAATCACGAAAATCATCAGCATTCATAGAGCCACGCAAATTATCTGCAATATCCCATAAGGTTTTTCCTAATCTATCGTTTTCTTTTTGTGTCATTATGTGGTTAAAATTTAAAATTGTATTTGTCTATTAATTTACCAAAGACATCGTTAAACAACTCCTCTTCATTATCTGACATTTCTTGAGATTGATACTTAAATGCTTGTTGATGAGATAATGAATTTATTTCGTCAGCTTTTTGATTTGCATCTTTAACGCCAATATTTTTCAATATCCTTCCTAACTTTTTAGAACCAATAAAAGAATTTATATTTTCGAGGACTTGTCTAAGTAAGACCATGTGATATTTATAAAGCTGTTCTCTTTTTGCTTCTTGTAGTGTCTGTAATAGATGTAGGTGATATAAAAAAACATCACTATTTGTACTTTTGAATTCAAGTTCTCCACCTTTATTTTTAAGCATGAGGAGTTTTGTCAAATCTCGAAACCTGTCATCATTTTTCAACCAAGTAGCAAGAATAGAAAATAACCCGATATGGTGAGTCGAAATAATAATTTTATTTTTATTGAGATAATTAGCCTTAATTAAATCAAAAATAGAACGTGTTGTTATAAAAATATTATGTTCATCTAAACTTGATACGGGGTCATCTATCAATATGTGAGCGGCTTGTTCATCTACCCACTCATCAACTTCAAATAATGCTCTAAAAAAACACCAAACAAAAATACGCTCCTCTCCTCTAGATATTTTTATTGGATTCTCATTTTTTTCATCTACAAAAAACATTATAGATTCAATTCCATCCTCAGGATTTTTGTGTTGGTTGAGCATAAAGTCATATTTAGGAAAATAGGGTTTTAGATTTTCCCTGATTCTTTCATCATCTTCTATCAGAAAACTATGAAATTTGCTCAAGCTACTTGGTGACACTTTCAAATTTAAGTGTTCTTCATCATTATCCCAAACAAATAAATCCTCGCTGTATGCATTATAATAGACTCCAGCATGTTTTTGATTTCCATCTTTACTAAGCTTAGTCAAATCTTTGTAAGCTACAGATAGCCTAGTTTTTCCTGTAGAGTTTAGAGCATATATGAGTACAATATTTTCATTTAACTCATTTAATTCCTTCGCTATTTCAGCTACGCTACCCATACCTTAATTATTAATTTTTAGAAACAAGCCCTGCATCAATCCCTTTTTATGCAACTGCAATTGTTCTATTTTTTCCGATTGGGCGTTGATTAACCCATCTACTGCCGAAAGACTGGAAGTTATTTTTTGCTGTTCTAATTCATTTTCGGGATAAATTATTGAAATACTTCTCAAATCAGAATTATAAAGCCTTCTAATAACTCCACCATCAGAGGTTTGCCAATTCACTATTGAATAACAATAAAATAGAAATTCGTTTTTTATTTGCTTTTCATCATGACCTAGCCAAACAATATTGGAGTCCTGAAAATAAGCAGGAACACCATCGTATACAACTAATCTTCCAATGGTACCAGATGCGGAAATCAGAATGTCGCCTTGATTAGGAAAGTTGTATCTGCTTCTAAATTCATTATATAAATTAACCGAGATATAAGAATCAGCATCCTTTCCAAATGTTCCTATTTTATAAAATGGAATGCCATTTTCTGGATTTGATGTCGTTTGATTTTTGAAAATTCGTTTACACATAAGGGGGTTACCAATTTCACCGAGCTTGTTTTCCACCCAGTCCCCATCCTTTGCAAACTCAGGAAAACGATATTTAGGAACAGCTTCACCTTCTTGAGGGAAAAGGTTTTGCATCAATCCTTTTTTATGGTATTTGAGGGCTTCTAGCTTATCGCTGTTGGCGATTATTAGCTCATCCAAACAAGAAAGACAGGATGCGATTTTTTGTTGTTCTGGGTGTTTAGGAATAGCAATACCTTCACTCTTAAAATCTGAATAATAGATGTGTGGTATACCTGACCCCTTTATATACACTGAAAAATCAATAGTGTTTAATAGATAATAAAACCATATTAAATTATACTGTTTTTCATTTTTGGATTTTAAACAAGCTAATGTCCCAAGAATTGATGAATGACTTTCGCATAAATTCAATCTACCAACACCTGAACCATCTTTAACAATAGAAATATATTTTTCTTTTTGCTGATATTCATCGATGTAGCCAACAATACTGTCAGCACCATATACTGAGTATCCTGTCTGCTTTAGTTTAAGTTTATTTAATGCCAGACTTGAACTTTCAGAATTGGAAATTGATGAAATGGTCTTTTGCTCCCATTCCTCCTCATTCTCAAACTGAGGAAATCGCAACTCTGGTATTAATTTCATCTCTTTACTCATAAGCTGCTAATCCTGATATTTCACGCCCTTGGGCTAGTCTTTTTAATTGCGGAACCAATTCGTTCATCAATGCAATTTCAGCTTTGCTGCGTTGTTTCCATCCCAGTGCTAAAGGTTCCATCAAATCAGTGAGTTTTTCTCCATCAAAAATCATTCTGTCTAAAATTCGTTCTACAAAGACTTTTAAATCAGTTGTTTTTAATCCGTGCTTATTTGCTATACTTGCTAACTCTTTATCGTATTTTTCAATTTTAAAGGTTTCAAAGTTTTGCTTTAGTTCTTCTGCGGTTTGCCCTACACCCCAATCTACTTGGTTAATATAATAAGTCAGGTCTTCTTCCTCGTCCATTAAACTGGAATTGGATTTCAATAAGCTAATTACCTGAGTTTTGCTCATTTTTTGCTTTGAAGGTTTTTGCTGTGTACTGTCTGCAATTAAGCTCATTATATAATCATAATCAATTACCGTAGAAGCAAACAACACAAATTCAAAATCTAACTCTTGAATTTCTTCAGGAGCATTTCCTCCTTCTTTTTGTTGTATTTTTTGTAATTGCTTTGCTGTCTCTATATATGAACTTCTAAAACCCTGTAAAGTCTCATCAGGCAAAATACTTTCAATTACCTGCTGTTGTTCTTCATCTAAGTCTGTATACTGGTCAAGTTCAGTCTTAATACGTTGTACTTTCTTAAAGTTTTTTACAAAACTGATTTTGGCAGCATCTCCCCTTAAATTGTATGCTTCCTCGGGCTCACTAATTAAATCATGCTCTTGCATAAATTTATCTAAGTCTTTCACCGCACTCTTATATTTTTCTATTACCACAGATGCTGAGGCAACCATCCATATCTCTTTTGCCTTTTCATTTTCTTCACCAGAGAAAAGTGTTATGGAATTATTAACTGCCTCCTGTTGAGAACGGAAATCTAAAATGTTTCCGTATGGTTTAGTATCATTCAGAACACGGTTGGTTCGAGAAAAAGCTTGTATCAATCCATGATATTTCAAGTTTTTGTCAACATACAGAGTGTTTAAATATTTAGAATCAAAGCCTGTGAGAAGCATATCTACCACAATAGTAATATCTAATTTATTTTTACGGGGGTAGTCCTTGTTACTGTATTTTTGGTCTTTGATGCGGCTTTGCACATCCTGGTAATATAAGTCGAATTCATTAATAGAATGATTAGTATCGAATTGGTAATTGTAATCTGCTATGATTTCTATTAATGCCTCTTTTTTTTTATTTGGTTCTTGTTTATTGTCTTCCTTTTCCTGAGCCAAATCTTCTTGAAGTTGCTTAATATCAGCTTCATTTTTTTGGCTTTGTTGGTCACCAGTCTTAGCTATTAACTGAGCTGGTGGTGAAAATACACAAGCAATATTCAGCGAAATATAATCAGGATTATCAGCCCTAAACTTATCTTGCAGCATCTTAAAAAGTCGATAATACTCAATGGCTTCATTAATTGAAGATGTTGCTAAAATAGCATTGAATTTTCTATAATTAGTTGCAGCATTATGTTTGTTGAGTATTGTTTCTGCAACGGCTTGTTGTGCTACACCTTCACCAGGTTTTGGTTGATTATCTCCTTTGGGTTTAAAATAATCAATATGAAATTTCAAAACATTCCTATCATCTATCGCATGGGTAATAGTATAGGAATGCAAAAGCTTTTCGAAAATTGAGTCAGTTGTTTTGTAAGTTTCTATATCTCCTTCACGGGTTTTTTGGTTAGCATTTTCTTCAAAAATTGGTGTTCCAGTAAATCCAAAGAGCTGAGCATTTGGGAAGAAGTCTTTAATAGCCTGATGATTTAAACCAAACTGAGAGCGGTGACATTCATCAAAAATAAAAACTATCCGTTTTTGTTTTAATGGTTCCAGTCTTTCTTTATAGTTCACTTTATTAGTCCCATCTAATGCTAAACCTAATTTTTGGATGGTCGTCACGATTACCTTATCAGCGTAAGCAGTAGAAAGTAATCTTCTTACTAAAGTTTCGGTATTGGTGTTTTCTTCTACACTCCCTTCTTGAAACTTGTTAAACTCTTCCCGTGTTTGTCTATCCAAATCTTTTCTATCAACTACGAAAAGGCACTTCTCTATATTAGAATTATCCTTTAGTAAAGTTGAGGCTTTAAAAGAAGTTAAGGTCTTTCCACTACCTGTGGTGTGCCAGATGTAACCGTTACCACGATTTTGGGTAATGCAATCCACAATAGCTTTTACTGCATAAATCTGATAGGGACGCATGACAAGCATTTTCTGTTCGCTCTCCACCAGAACCATGTATTTACTTATCATTTCGCCAAGAGTACACTTAGTTAGAAACTTTTGTGTGAATGGAGTTAGATGAGATATTTTCTTGTTTTCTTCATCTGCTAGTTGATATATTGGCAAAAACTGCTCATCTGCATTAAATTGAAAATGTTTCTTTTTATTATTTGAAAAGTAGATAGTATTACTTCTATTACTAACAATAAATATCTGCATGAAGCACATCAAGGAATTACCATACCCATTGCCAGGTTCATTTTTATAATCCACAATCTGCTGCATGGCTTTTCTTGGTGAGATATCTAGCTTTTTCAACTCAATTTGTGTAACGGGTAAACCGTTTATCAATAATATAATGTCGTAACGTTGATTACTGTTTTCAGTATTAATTCGTAGTTGGCTTATAACTTCAAAATCATTTTTACACCAATCTTTGATATTAACTAAAGTGTAATGTAACGGGGTCCCATCTTCTCTCTGGAAGTATTGCTGTTCCCTTAGTTTTTTTGATGCAAGAAAAACATCGGGTTCTATAATGTCTTCACGCAGACGTAAAAACTCGCTCTCCGAAAGCCTAACACGATTTAGAGATTCAAATTTGGTTTTAAAATTTTGCTCTAAAGATTTTCTATCAACAATATCTGGACGATGCCTGTATTTTAGACCTACCAGTTGCTTAATTAGATTGTTTTCTATATCACTTTCTTTAGTCATTCTATCGATTATCTGATTTCGAATAATTTATAATTTATAATTTATAAAAGTAAATGTTTTGAACAAAGCACACGTTTTTTTTCAATCAAAAAGTAGTCATTGGACATATTCTTTTGCTATTTGTTGCAATATATACGTTAAAGTACAAATCCTTACATTTAAGACAATCAAAAAAAAAAAGCAAAACTAAAACATCATAAATAAGCTTAAATCTGTAGATATTTTAACTGGATGACTACAATTTAAAGTTTTTATATAGGTAATGATTTTTTTAGATAAAGATTCTCGGTAAAAAGGTCATTTTCAAATTTATCAATTTCGTAATTTTTAATCATCTTTTCTAATGCTTCTTCTGCCTCACTCTCAGAAATACATAATTTCTGCATAATGTAATCTACCGTATAAAAGTAACTTGGCACTGGGTTTTTGATGATTTTTGGTCTTTTTTTCATTTCAATATCTTTTGTTTTTACTTTTTCTATTGTAAACAATTGAGATGATAGAACATCGTCTATGTTAACGAATATTTTTTTTGAAAAGGTGGAAAAAATAACACTAAGATATTCAGGTTCTATCAATCTCTCTACATCAATATCGTAGCAAGATTTCACATTAACTTTTTCATTGTACTCATTGACTTCGTTAACTAGTTTATTATACTCAGAATCGAAGAATAACTGTTCAGCATTCTCGGCTTCTAACTTTTTAATCTTCTTTATTTTTTGCTTGTATTGGTGATTGGTGAAACTCCCAGAGTCGCTTTGGTCCTTGCTTCTATAAATTGATTTAGTAGCGTATTCCAAAGATTCTTTACAAGGTATTACTAGTTCTAGACGGTAAATGGTTTTTTTAATATCCAAACCGTTTCGTGAATGAAACCTTGTTATATATTCTCTTTTAATCTGGTTTTTAGGTTGTGCTAGTTCAGCTGTTTTATTTTCGAACCTGAGATATTGTTTTTTCCTTTTATTTCTTCCCTTGTTCTCAAAATAGAAAGTAGTTGGAGGATTTCTAATCCGACCCTCATCAAAGTCAATTAGAACCTTACTTCTAACATAACCTTTTTTTAGTTTTAATTTATTCGACAAGAAAAGCTTATTGGTCCGATTGATAAATAACTTCGAATCCATATCAATTGCGACTTCTAGTCTACTAATTGCTAAATTTAAATTAAGACCATTCATACATTTTATAAAATCACCCAGCATTTGCTTGTTATTATATAAAACCTTATTATGTATCGCAATATGATGTATGTTAGGATTGTAAATCAAACCAGAATTCATCACTCCTATGTATGTATTTTTATAAAATAAATTGTGGCTGGATAGATGTGTTTCAGATGATTTTGTAGGGTTTGCATACAAACCTTTTATATGATATTTTAGGAATATTGGAAGTTTTCTGTGGTCTTCATTGCAGATAAAGCTGAGATTGAGCTTATCCAATACGTATACTGCATTCATATTTTAACACTTATTTTTAGTATATATAAAATGATTGCCCCTTTGTTTTATTTTTTTTAAAAAAATATGTAAAACTTAATCACCAATTTTTATAAAAACACAACACAACAAAAGTTTTTGTTCAAAAGTTTAAATTAGATTATAGCATTTATAGGCTTTTCGAAGGTTTTTATATAGGTATTGTTATATGTATAAAAAAACCTCGACATTGAGTGTCGAGGTTGATTAATGATTAAAAAAATAAGTGTAAATAAAATTTACCCTTTATATATTAATTTTAAAAAATCGAATTATAACTTTTACACAAAAAAAAAATCTGGACTGGATGTTTAAAATTATTTAAAAAAAACTAAACTTTTTCATTTCTTATGATATAAAAAGAAAGCGAAATGAAATGTTAGAAGACACTACAATGATAGTTATATCAGAAAAAAAATTGAGTGAAATAGTCAGCAATGCTGTAGAAATTGGAGTCAAAAAAATTATTGATGATTACAATTTAAATAACAGAAGAGTTACATACTTGACACAAAAGGAAACCGCTAAATATTTCAAGGTAAATGGTTCAACTATTTCAAGGTGGGCTGAGGATCGGCGTTTAAACAGATATCACGTTAAAGGGAGAATTTACTATAAGTTAAGTGAAATCGAACAACTACCTAAGTCTTAATTTTAGGTAACAATGCACAACAAAAAAGCTCTAATTATATTAGAGCTTTTTTTATTTAAATATTTCATTTAATAAATTTACCCAAAAAAGTCGGAGATTTAAATCTCCGACTACATGTTTATAGAGCAATTAATTTCGAATATTAATTCAAATATTTAAAGCTTTCTAAAGCAAACTCTTGATTTGTTTTCCCAATATATTTTAGCAACATACCCTCGGAACAATGTCCAGTTATTTGCATTAAAAAGGATGTGGGTAATATGCCATAGAACATTGTTGCAAATGTCCTTCTCC
>Ga0307978_1003631_pt1 | contig 10473 bp, 3 predicted proteins | sample OrgLakmetage1056_FD_203151 | JGI IMG/M metagenome (GOLD analysis project Ga0307978, IMG submission 203151) | Saline water microbial communities from Organic Lake, Antarctica - #1056 | ecosystem: Environmental > Aquatic > Non-marine Saline and Alkaline > Saline | place: Antarctica: Organic Lake...
ATTTTAACGCACTCATGATACTGAATGGCTCTGCTAGTACGAGCTGGAGTCACAAATGTTCTCGGCAATTGAAATGCGAAGGTGACGGCTAAAGCTGCTAGGAACGAAAAGCACACAAATGTCTTCATCTATATAGATTGCCGATTCTAAGAGATATAATTCAAGTACTATACTGTAGAAGTCGTCTGATGGGTAGCTGGTTCGGAAGCTCAGTCGATCAATTCTGGAGTATACTGAAGTGTCTCAAATATGAAGTCTACGCTCCCGGCTCATGGCGTGCTTCTCGCTTTCTTCGGCCATCTTAGATTAACATCTTGACTTGACACCGCTGCACTGCACTCCTGCAACATTTTCTTGACTTCTTGACACACTTACTTCATTTCCTTCCGTTCTTCCATTCCCCGACCCGATCGACCCCGACCGACTTCCAACGGATAAGTCCGTTCTTTCACACATTTTAGCATTTTAGCGCAGGCAACGTCCAAGCATGCATAGTAGCAACTGCTGAGGCCCAAGGAATAGCCTCAATTGCAGCTGGAGCTTCCGTTATCACTCCAAGTAGTTTCCACCATAACACTCATTTCATTTGATCTCATACCCGCTCTTGAAGGCATTTCTATACACGAGCGAATTCGGCTCAGCTGCGGCCGTCTCTGACCAAGAGCACAATGCAGTCCGAATTACCCATCGGCTCATTAGAGCACGACTTGCACGCTACGTTCGCGAGCAGTTGCTTGCCATCAGAATCTGCCGTCTTCGTCCCGGATCCGGTGCGCTCAAACCGCTTTTAGTGCAATTATGCTGCGCATTTACTATTTACCCTCCTCTCAACTCCCACTATCATTGGCACACTCACTCGCCCTCGTGCGCGTTTCCTCGGGATATTAGGCGATTGAAGCGGCCCTTAATGAGTATTGCTCAGAATCTGCTTCCCATGAAGTGCGTGACCCTCTAGTGCTCATTGGTTCGATGGGAAGCGGGAAAAGCGCGGTGGTTGCCAACTGGCTGGCTGCCCGCAAAATGGCAGGTGCGCGGCGATCGCGGCTCGCTGCGCTGAACCCGCAGGAAGAGTTTGTGTTCTATCACGTGACCGGCTGTTCCCGACAGTCGACCTTTGTCGGACACATGTTGCATCGGCTCATGACAGAGCTCAAAGAGCAGTTTGGCATCGACCGCGAGGTAAGCAACACGCAAGCTAAAGAATCAGGGTCAAAAATAGAGATTGGTTGGCCTAATTGCTTACGACCAAAGACCGGTTGAGAGCATTGTTGCAGAAAATCCCCGCGTTTTTCAGTGGTATCTCTATTGGGATTATATGGAAATTTAATGGTAGTGTGTGGGTAGTGTTTTTGTTTTTTTTCTGCATCAAGCATCGCCCACGATTTCTCGGACATTCCCTTTGCCCGTTTGCACTCTTCTTTAAGATTGGTTTTTCGCTGGTGCCTAGGTGTCGGAGAGCGAAGACAAGCTGGTGTGGGACTTGCCGCGCTTTTTGGAGCTGGCGTCGCAGCAGGGCCACCGGGTGTTGCTGGTGATTGACGGCGTGGGGAGGCTGCGCTCCGACGACGGGGGCGCGAAGCTCAACTGGCTGCCCCTGAGGTTCCCCGGCAACTGCCGCGTGGTGTTGACGGCCACTGACATGCGGGATGGATTAGCGGAAGCGTCGAGCATGCTCCCCTCCAGTGCCGACGACCAATCGATAGGCGCCGAGTCATTGCCCAATGGGGGAGCAGGCTCTGGGGCGGCTTCGGTGGGGACGGAAATGACGCTAGTAGTTCAAGACCAAACCTCCCTAGACCAGCAGCTGCGCGTGCGGATCGTGAAAGAACTCATTCGGCGCAACTGGCGGATTGTTCTCATGCCCCCCTCCCTAACGCCCGCAGCCAGCAACGATTTAGTGGCCAAGTTTTTAACCATGGCCGCGCAAGCGGACCTGTCCGAGGCCATGTCCACCACTTTTCAGCTCACGCAAGAAGGAGCTGATAGTGAAGGAAGTGAACAGCCGCTGATACCTGAGGACACGGAAGAGTTGCCTGGCTTGTGCATGTTTCCGTCGCACGTGGAAGCGCTCCTGTCCCCCACCGGCAACCCTCTTTACGTGAGCCTCATGCTCCGCTGCTTGCGCTACTCGGCGGCCAAAGGCTTCGACCTCCACGCACTGTTAGGGGCATGGCCGCAAGCCGCGTCGGTGAAGGAGCTCGTGGTGAAAGTGCTGGACACCTGGGAAAACGGTCAGCAAGCGCCGTCGCCCTCACGCGCGGATTCGTGCCTGGAGCTTGCTCAAGGATTGGGTGGTTTCCCGGCGCTCCGAGCCTCGCACCCTCTGTTCCTCAAAGTGCCTGCTGTGGGCAGCAATGTCAATGCCCAGGCTTTGTCGTCGAGCGGCGTTGAGGGCAGCAGCGCCGCCGGGCCTTCTTCAGGAGGCTTGGCACCGTTGGGGGAAGACGAGGACGAGGAAAGGTGGGAGCAGCAGCAGAGCGCCGCCGACGCCCTGTTCGATGCCGCGCAAGCTCGGGCCGAGGCCAGCGCCTCTGCTCTGTTGGCAGCGGCTGACGCGCAAGCGAGCAATGGGAGCAAGCCAAGTGATTCTGGCAAGGATGAAAGCGCTTTGCCGCCAGCTGCGGCGCCGACTCCACCAGGATTCGTGCTCGGAGCCCGAGTGGAAGCGTTGTTCGGGGGTGGCGACGAGTGGTTTACAGGGAAGGTATCAAAAGTGCACGGGGACGGGCGCTACGACATCGAGTACGACGACGGCGACTTCGAGGCTGGGGTGGAGAGCAGCTTGATGAAGGCCGAGGGGGGCCCAAGCCAAGCCGAATCAGGGTATGGCTCAGACGAGTATAGCGACGAAGAGGAAGAGCAAGATGCAGACGAGAAAGACGAAAGAGTGATCGAAGAAGTGCCTCGCGAAGAAGACCCGCCAGCCAATGAGCCTGCTAAGGAAGACTCAAAGGGCGAGGACAATAGTAATAAGGACGACGACGACGACGAAGACGAAGACGATGAGTATGGAGACGATTTTGACGCAGATGACTATGGTGACGATTTCGAGGATGACGAGAAGGAAAGCAGCCAGACGAGTGAGGCCTCGCCACATAAGAGCGGCGAGAAAGTACCGACACCAAAGAAGACCAGTCCGCTACCTGCTCGGCCAAAGCTCGTTTCGCAAAACTCCATGGTGTCCGAAGCCGACTTGAAGAAGATGCAGCAAGAGCTGGAGATGCGCCGCCGGGCCGACAGCACCCGCCGCGCCACCGAAGCCAACGACGCGCGCATGAAAGAAGCAGCCCGCGCGGCGCAGCAGGCCATCGAAGAAGAAGAGCGAGTCGCGGCAGCCGCGGCCGAAGTCGCTGCCACCAAGCACCTGGTTCCCCTGTCGTACCGAGGTGGCGAGCACGTGCACGGAACAGGCACCTTGCTGGGATACGCGCTGGCGCTGCTGTACGTGGCGAGGCATGGCTTAAAAGAGCACGAACTCTGGGCGATGCTGTTTGACTTGCGAGAAGACGACGAAGCGGCCAAGAAACGTGGGATCTCCGCGCAAGACGAAGCCGAAGCAGAATTCTTAGGTTTAGTGATGTCGAACCGCCCTCAGCTGATGACCATCTTTCGAGGTATGGATCTCAACCACGACGGCACTTTGTCGATGCACGAGTTTCGACGTGGGTTGCGGCACCTCAACGTGGGGATGCATGACATGCAAATAGAGCTGATTGTGAAGCGCGTCGTGGAGGCGACCAAGGACGACAACAACTACAGCGGCACCCTCAAGTACAGCATGCTTTTCAAGGTGTTTGAATCTAGGTTAGCTGAAATCGAGGCTGCGCGCGAAGCTGCTACCGCCAACGCTGCTGCTGCATCGGGCGCTTCAGGGAAGCAGCAACCGCTCGACGACACTGCGGCTGCCTTAGACGCCATTTTAAACGACGACGGTGGCGGTGGAGCCTCCATGAACTCGAATGGAGGCACTTTAGAACCTGACCTGGAAGCGACCCTTTTGGCTCAGCTGACTGCGCTTGGCGTGATGCGGTACCCCTCCGAGGGAGTGCTAGTGCTGCCCACCCAATGCGACGCTCTCCGGGACGTAGTCTACGTGCGCTACGTAGGCAGTGACGCCAAGAAAGAAGCGTGGCACTTGCGGCTGGTCAAGTACTTCAGCCGGCACTCCCCGAGTTTGCGGCGCTGCGAAGAGCTGCCGTGGCACTTGCAGCGGGTGCGGCGATGGGTGCAGCTGAATGCTACCCTGGCCGACTTGCGCACTTTCGAGCTCATGTTCGAGCACCCTATGCTCAAGGCAGAGTTGCTGCAGTACTGGCGGCTCCTCTCGATGGGGCCCCTCTTTTTAACCGACGCCCTGGAGACGCAGAGGCGGAAAGCGGAAGCTGCTGCGTTGGAAACGCTCAAGAATTCCAAGGACAAAGTGGCCTCGGTTCTGCCTTACGAAGCGTCGGTGCGTTTGGAAGAGCTCGACAAGCAAGCAGTGTTGGGCTTAACCGAGACGCGCACCAAGATGCACCGCTTGGAGGGGCAAGTGGCGCCTTTTGACTGTGTGGTAGAATACAACAAGACGGTGGAAGCATGGGCCGTTGAGAAACGACCCACCACGCACCGCCTCGCAGCAATCCTCTACAAAGTGGGGGCGTTTCTGGTGGACCTTTCGGAAGTGCTTGCGGCCGCGATCCACAGCCAAGAAGGCTTGCTGCACGAAACCATTCACCCGCCGCTTTTGCGTAAACCTCTGGATTATTACGGCAGCGCAGCCACGGAACCTGGCCTGTGCACCATTGGGATTGAGCCCTATGTCTTTGACATTCCCAAAGCCTTTGCGGGCACGAGCGCCCAGGCAGAAGCCCAAGCAGGAGACGAAGACAGCAACCAGGGCAAAGACAAGGTCGCACCGAAGACTGGGCTCACTTCTCCCCTGAAGAGCGCTCAAGCAGCAGGCGAAGCAGTTTTAGCAGAGGCTGCCATGAGCAACGACGCTGGCAATGGCGGCGAAGGCAGCAAGCGAGCCAAAGAGTACGCCGTGAGCCACCATTACCACTACGACCGGTGGCTCTGGATGCAGTTTCCGTGGTTGGCCCTCGCGAATGCGTCGAGTTTCAGCCAACAAGCTCGCGGAGATGCGCTCTTGAGCCAAATGGCCCAAGCCTCCAAGTTCAGCGCTTTGGGGCCCACTTCAGCCACACACGCGCAGACGGTGCTACGCAGCAGCAGTGCTGGCGCTGTCCTGACCGCTCAAGACGGCAATGGCGACGGGCCCGAAGGTGGCATCGGCGGCGAAGAAGCCTTCAAATTAGGGGAGACCAACAGCGTGGTGGAGTCCCACTCGGCAATTGCCAAGGCGTTAGAGGGCGCCATGGGCACCGAGAGGCGAAGGTGGAACATGAAGAAGGTGAACCCTTCCCTGGAGCAAGCCCCGCGGCCTCCTGCCAGCGTCTCAGAACTTCAGAAACACTCCCGTGTCTCTGTAGCCTTGGAGGCCACTTACAACGGCGCGAGGGACGGCGAGTTCAGCGCCGGGCGACTCGCGCGGCTGGAGCAAAGCGCGTATGGGTCAGCCAAAGATGCTGCCAAGGGCCGCATGGAAGGCAAGCTCCCGAGGCGCATGCGGGCGGAACCCGTGTATCAATCGTCAATGCACTCGTCGTCGTCGCCGTCGTCGTCGCCACGCGCAGCAGCGGCGGTGAAGCCTCAGGCCAGCAGCCTGCCCGGCGGGCCGAGCACCTTGGGCCCAAGCGTGGCATCGGGGAGCAACCACCCTACAACCACGGCCACGACAGCTAAGATGCCCAAAGGTGGAATCCCGTTCAGTTACTCTTCGGCGAAAGCGCAACGCGCGGGTACGCGGTTCCCGTCGGTGGAAAAATTGCACGTGGACAAAATCATCGCGAAAGAAAAGTCACAAGACAGCCAAGCGGCTGCGGCCGTGGAGCGTTTCGGAGGCAGTTACACGCCGCGCACAATGGCGGGGGTGCTGGAGATGAAGAACTTGGACGACTTACAGGCCAATGCTCCCAATTCAGTGGACGTGGGGTACTTGCCAGCCCACATCGGCGTGTTTGCCGTAAAAGTCGAAGAAACGCGCAAAGCGGACTCCTTGGCAAGAGTGGCCAAGCTGCGACGAGCGTACGACGCCGCGTTAGACCACCGCCACCGGAAGCTCGCCCGGCTAGAGGAGCTGAGCCTAGAGGTGGCGGAGCGGCAAGAGCAAGACGCGCAGATGGCGGCGACGGCAGCGGTGGGGGAGCAAACCATGGACGCCCTCGAGCTGCGGGTGCGGAGAATGGCCGTGGAGCTCAAGGCAGCCGACGCGCTGGGGGACTTCTACACCAAAATCACCAACATGTGCTCCGACGTGCGCAACCCTGCCTGCGAAAAGCGGCGGCTCCGGGAGATGGACCAGCAAGTGCGCCTGTGCCGCACGCAGCTCGCCGAGTTGATGCACACTCGGCAGGGGCTCTATGCGGAGCGAGACGAGCTCGAGAAGGTCTCTGGAAAAGCCCTGAAGAAAGAATTGCGCACTTGCAAAGGGCTGCGGGCTGCTTTGAAGAGGCGCCTGAAAACCATGTACGAGTCCATTGCCCAAATGAAGGCCACTCGAAAACGACTCTTTGAAGACCCTCAAAACGCTGCAGCCGCTGCTGTTGCTACGGCCTCTGCGGTAACCTCGAGCCCCAATGCGGCCAAAAAGCCAGAGCGAGAAGACACGCCTGAAGGAAAGCCCAATGCTGCGAAATCGCCAGGAGGAGAGCCCAACGTCACGACGCAGCGCCGCGGGAGCAAAAATGCGTCAGCGCCTGTGATTGATGCCAACAACGGTGACCTGAATTGGAAGCGTGCTGCTACCGAGGCTACCCTGTCAAAACTGGCAAGCCTTGAAGCGGCTTTAGGTGTGAAGTTTAACGCCACCAGCTCCATTGGCGATGACAACAGCAACAGCAGCAATGAGAACGCATCCTTTGAGGCGCAGGTAATCGAAAAAGTGCGCGCGAGCGAGCGGTTAACCGACCAACTGCAAGACGAAAAAGGAGCTGCCGAAAAGCGGTTACTGGTACTTCAGGCGGAGCTCGACAGCTGCTCTCGGGAATACGAATCCTTGCAGGTGGCTGGCAACAACCCGTACGAGGGCATGGCGAGAGACGAGCGGCGGCTCGAAGAATCCTTGGCAGCGGCCGAAATGGCGTCTGCTGCAGCGTCACGACGGGCGACTAAAATACGCGAAAACATTCAGGCCACCAAGACGGGGGTGCAACATGTAGCCCGCATCGTGATAGCGTACCAGAAAACTGGCCTTTTGCCGCCGCGCGTGCCCTCCATGACCTCCAACGAGCCGCTGTTCATGCTGGATGACGCTGCCGTGGAGCGGAGCTTTGACGACGACGCGGTGCTTGATCAGCTCTTGGCGGCTTCCGAGCAGCAAATCAGTGTAGTGAAAGAGGCTTTGAGCGTGGGGAAGCAGCTGGACTCCGATGGCGGCGAAAAAGAGGAGAGCAACGCGCAGAGGCATACTGGGCAGCGGGAGCTGGCGCGCGCGATCGGTCACGGACCTGCAGCCGAAATGCTTGCCAGCGGGCAAGAAGAGTCGGAGCTCGAGGGCATTCGCATTTTAACCCACGCAGAAGCGGAAACCAAGTACGAAGAAGACGTGTCTAGCTTACAGGCGGCGCAGGACGCGGCGGCCGAAGAGTTCCATTCGCGCGGGAAGAGAGTGGTGGCAGTGCGCGACGAGAACAGCGGGATTAAAACCTTCCTGCAAGACGCGCTGCGGTCGAGCAAAGAAGCGACGGACATGCAGCGCAAGGTCAACATGATGACGCAGGCCAAACAGGGGAGCCTGGCCCCGAAAGGTTTGGCGCTGGAGGATGTCTTATACGAGAAGCAAAAGCCGAAATCACCGAGCAAGGCTGCGGCGGCCAAGGGCTCGCAGACGAAGAAGGCCAGCAGCGCGGCCAGCAAGAGCCGCAACGTAGAAGCGGACGCTGAGTTAGTGGTGGACCGCGATGACTTGAAGAAGTCCGCGGCGGGCTTAGTAGCCCGCAAGCGAGCAGAGGAGCGGCGCATCATCAAAATGAAAGAAGCCGAAGAACGCCGCCTCATGGAAATGGTCAACGGCTAACACCGCGGTCTTTCCTGCGTGTGGAGTGGTTTTTATCAGATGCATGCGCTGCGCTCTCCTAAGATCGATTTTAGTCACACACCACGTTTTTTTTTGCCCTGAACTCTGAACCCTTAGCTGCTCTTTTGGTGTACTAGTGATTCTGATTCTTTATCTCTTCAATCCCATTCGCATTCAGTTTTCTCATAGGGGGTTTCGGTTTCTGAGTTAGAGATAGGAATTTGAAATCGAAATAGCGACGAACTTATTCTGAAGGTCGCACCTTTCTGTTTCTGTACGTCACGGGGGTGTTTCTTTGTCTTGTATTTGGGGAGTATTAAGTACTAACTATGGACTAGAGCGACGACTTCGTATCATGCGGGTACGTGTACGTATGAGCACGGGCCACGGATTGGTAGCTGTTGGTTCGTGGGTTTTTACTTATATGTAGCACCTAGCACCTAGCGTTCTAGAAATTTAGTTATCGACAGCGACCAGGGTTATGTCTGACTTATCTCTTATCTCTACGGTAGCACCAAGCGCTAAGCATACATGTTATAACTAGAATTCACCTCGAACAAAAAGAAATGGCATTCAGGTATTATGTTATCTCCAGAAGTAAGTCGGCTTCACGGCTCTAATAATTCAGCTATAAGAAGTCGAACTCAGTGCTGTCTAAGGCCACCTCACTGCGAAGCCCGAAGCCACCCTCATGACACCGGGTTGAGCATGCGCGTGATGAGCTTCGGAGGCGGTGAGCTCGCAAAGAAGAGGTAGTCTGCCAAGTTCTTGGAAGTCGCAAGATCAGAGCTCAGTGCCAAGCGAAGGCTCCTAAAAGGATAATAAAGATTCTAAAATGAGTCTAATCAAGCAATAGTGCAGAGGCAGCTTGTAATGTTTGTTGCACAAGTACAGATTTATGCATGCGTGGCGAGGAACTAACATATGGCACAGGAATACTCAAAGAAGTATGGCATGGTTCCACTCACGGATCGGCAGGATGGGCTAAGGACTCGGGTGCCGTCGGGTTTAAGATAATGGAGCGAACCTGCAGGCACAGAGTAACGATGATGTATAATAAAGGAGAGATGAGAGTACGAACACGGATGTCGTGTGCATGTGATATTGGCACAAGATTATATTGGTCATGCACTTCAAGAAATATTCACACTCAATCCTAGCTCTCACACCTCAGAAGGTCCGCTAGACTCCGACAGTTTGGCAGCGCGTTGCAGCCGAGACACCACACCAAAGCCATACTTCACGCGATTCACGTCGGCGACAAGCACGAGCAAGGCGCCGCTCGACGCTTTGGCAGCAGCAAACGCTTGCTGAGCAATACCTTCGTCCACCAGGATGCGGGACGCAAAGAAGTTGGCGAGGGTGACCTTGGAGGGGTTTAACTTCGGATCTGGGTCAAGGAATGGGTCTCCAAAGGACTGCTCGTACAAATCGCTTACGACCAAGTCCGAATACCTGTGGTGAGACGATGAACTTGAATGAGGAATGGATTTATGGGATAATTCCGAGGCAGGGTTGGTTAGGTCTTGTTATTGACCCTTCTCGTTGCATAGTTGCTGTAATATGATATGAACCTCTTGAATCCTGGCTCCGCTACTGCATCAGCAAACCCTTTCGGGTCTGGTACGTAGTCGGCGTAACGAGTGCCCAGTCCTTCGTAGCCTTTGGTTTGCACTACAGTGGGCACGCTGTCGCTCACACCCACAGCTGCCACCCGCATGCCCCCTAACTCGCGGGCCACTTTGCACAACGGTAACACAGCGGTTTCAAATGCGGTAGTGCTGTCTGCACTAGACATGCCGCACAGCTCCAAGTTGTTCTTCAACGCTGTTTCCGCGACGGCAGCATTTGGCTCATTTCGGTTCACAAAGGCATCAAGCGCTCGCTGAGCCTCCGCTGAAGCTACGACGCTCGCAAGCGCCACCACCATACCCCGACTGCCCGTGTTTTCTGCAAACTTTTTCAGTAATCTAGCGGTGAGTGTTGCGTCTTCGCTGTTGCTGTGAGTACCTAGCACAACGGCGGGCATTTGCGAGCACTCTGCAATGATACGCCGCTCGCCCCGCGGCGTTAAGGGCTGCATTTGCGGAGGGTCCGTTGCCTTAACTTCGTACACTAGCGGTCGCACGCTTCGAGGTGGTGACTCAGCGGCTAGCGCAGGTGCAACGGCGCTAGTAGTGACGGCTAACGCTGCGGCCCATAGCAATTCACGTCTACTCAATTCATGAATGTTCGCTGCATCCGTGGTATACGCGCTGTCAGCGTTTGGTTGGCTAGCCGACAACAAGGTTGAGCGATGGAACTTAGATCTAGATGATAGCACATAGGCTTGTGCCCCGTTTATCCCGAGAAGG
>Ga0307978_1003634_pt1 | contig 10471 bp, 8 predicted proteins | sample OrgLakmetage1056_FD_203151 | JGI IMG/M metagenome (GOLD analysis project Ga0307978, IMG submission 203151) | Saline water microbial communities from Organic Lake, Antarctica - #1056 | ecosystem: Environmental > Aquatic > Non-marine Saline and Alkaline > Saline | place: Antarctica: Organic Lake...
TCTTTCGTTACCTTTTCGTAGTTATTCACACGTTCACGCTCGTGGTCAATGGAGGTGATGCTCAGGCAGCTGGTGAGCCTTTTTTCCATCAGAAGGAGACCAGTTTCAACTTCATCGGCAGTGAGACGCTCGGTGAACCCACCATCGTAATCGACGATAAAAAGTTCGGGAGTGCGGTTGCTAGCTGGAGTTATAGATGTAACAACTCCCTCTATGACATAGATTGCCGGAAATACATTTGGTATCGCCTGCGCTTTACAGAGGTGGGCAATCTGCGGCGGTCCAGGTCGCCGGATTTTCTTATTCAGGTGTTGGCTCATCGTTTCCTGCTTTAAACAAGATAATTATAAAGTGTGAATGCCAAGGAGAAGAATCTTAGGATAGATACTACGACTGTACGAGTACTGTAGGTTCCACAAAGCAAGTAAAAGTGCCAATAATTAATTAATTGCCTTTCACCTTTCACAGTTTCAACAAAGCGCCAAGCGCCAATGTTCGTTGGCGCCAAATTATTAGGTTGAAATTTTGGAAAGTCGTCGTAAAACATAAAATACCAGTATATTACCGGCACTACATACAATCACAAATCTGGCACTTTATTTATAGGCACTCCAATAAAAATGCTCATCTTGTAGTCTGGTTTGCTTTCACCCCACTACGCAAGCCCGTATATATCGCGCAGATACATAGCAGGCGGTCCAAGATTTGAGTTGTGAATATGAAGAATGGTCATCATTTTTTCGTCAAGGAGTTTTTGTACACAAGAGGAGAAGCGTCAATTGCTGTTTGTGGGAGATAACTGGGCTCCACAAAATTGGTGCAAAGTGTAGTTTGTTTGATTTTTTGTACACACAAATAGACAATCTACACCTGCACATATGTATTTTACAGCTGCAGTCATTACGACAAATAACATCTCTCTTTATCTGTAGACAATTAGATTCTAAAATTTGTAAAAGATGCATTTTTATAAAGTTTCGCTTTCTTTTACTCTATCTTGAAATTCCATCCGTGCTTGTCTTCTTCCTCTCCAAATTGAATTGCTCGCACACGATCATACAGCCGCTTGGTAATGGGTCCAACTTCCTCACTACTTCCAAAGGTGTATTTCTTCGTATCTTCCTCCGAGTCTCCGCACATGGTGATGGACCCAACAGGTGTTACGACAACAGCAGTTCCACAAGCCATGACCTCGTCAAAGGTTTCCATTTCCTCCAGAGGAACTTCTCTTGCCTCAACAGTCAATCCCTCCTCTTTTGCGATAGTCATTAAGCTCTTGTTGGTGATGCTTGGCAACACACTTGAACTTTTAGGAGTCACATATTTTTTGTTCTCAGAGTTGATTCCAACAAAATTACTTGTGCTGAACTCCTCTATGGTTGATTGGGTAGCAGCATCCAGATACAATCCAATAGGATATCCATCCTTTTTACTCCTCATGTTAGGCAACATGTCAGCAGCATAATTTCCTGCGACCTTTACATTGCCGACTCCCCTAGGTGCGGCTCTATCAAAATCAGAGATGATTACTGCATCAACTGGTTGGGACAATCCTCCCTTATAGTAATCTGCAACAGGCATAACCATGATAATAAATGTGTATTCATCCGAAGGCTGTAATCCAATTCTGGGTCCACTTCCAAACAATAGCGGTCTCAAATACAAAGATCCTCCACTTCCGTATGGAGGAACATACTCAATATTGTCCCTCACAACTTCATTGATAGCCTCAAGAAACATATCATGGGGGAGAACAGGCATAACAATACGCTCGCATGATGATTGAAGGCGTTTGGCATTTTCCTGTGGGCGGAATACGTGAACACTGCCATCCTCGTGCGTGAAGGCTTTGAGGCCCTCGAAGCATGCTTGCCCATAGTGTAGCGCAGTTGCTCCCATGTGAATGCTAATGTGGGGATCCTTGGTATTGATTTAATAATGGAAAACATTGAACAGTAATAATTGTTTTGATAAAGTAGAATGTTGGTCAGTATCCTGCTAGTAGTAATAGATATTCATATGTGCATTTTTCAACATTCACCGTTCACTTCATGCGTCACAAAAATAGAATCTAGCTCGTTTTGAGAGACTTACCTCGCAGAGCTCAAATTCCCCCCATTTCCCATTTTTGCAGGTAATTCTAAGGTTACTTTTGGTTGGACGGAATTCGAAGCCGAGATCTTTCCAATCCGTGTCGAGTTGGGCAGTACCAGGGATTCCCATTGGTCTGACTTCCGCAGCAACAGCGATGGAAGTGGTTTTTCTAGTAGGAGTATGCCTGGTTGGCGATGGAGTCATGAAGGCAGAAGCCGACACCAATGTTGTAAAAATAAGTGCTGACGAGAGCTTCATAATGTATCTATTTATTTGTGCAAGAAGGAATAGTGTGCATGGGCTGCCGTTATGTTGATGTTGTCCTTTTTAAATGATTGCCAATGTTGCTGTGGAGAGGAGGTGACGATGCAGGCCAGATCGGATTCTGTGAAAAAGTGGCGGGTACAAAGAGTAGTGGTGTTTTTCTACTACAAAATCCTACGTATGTACGACATCGGTTGTGATTTTTGAGAGATTGTCATGGATAAATATAAAGGCACTACATACCTATGGTCTATGGTTAGTATCTACTTTATAAATTGTAAGACGACGGTAATAAAAAGCGTAATAATCAGTTGGGTACTTGATGGTATTAAACAAAGTTGAGTTGTAAACTTAGACAGCTTGCTCCAAACAAGCAAAACAGAATACAAAGAAAGTCTGCAGGTGAGTCTCTTGCGCAATTGAAATACTCCAATGGATTTGTTACTCTTGTAAATACATAGAATGTCAATCTCAATCAATATCCAAGATGTCATACAGAGGAGGTGGACGTGGCGGTAGGGGTCGAGGTAGGGGTCGAGGCCGAGGACCAAGCGCAAGAGGAGGAGGCCGTGGATCTTATGGCAGGGGATTTGGGGATGACACTGAACCACATCATGGCCCAAAGCCTCATCTACAACTATGTCGTGACTTTGTTAGCAAAGGGACTTGCAGTCGGGGCGCTAATTGTCATTTTAAGCATGTTATTCAAATGCATAAGACTATAGTCAACTCTAATCCTGACGACTCTAGCGGTAACACTTATGATAAAGGGTATGGATCGCAAAAGAAACTGCACACAACAAGTGATATTGCCCTCTGGAACGAACCAACGGGTGTGCTAAAGATATTTTCAGCGAGCTACGACGGAAATTGGAGGATGTATAACACCGCAGATGGATTTAAGAAAGAAGTTGAACATAGTATGGGAGGAAAAGTGAGCAAGATCATGGTTGAGAGCAACTTTCTCTTCTGCGGATTTGAGGGCACTTCAGTTAAAATTCCTGGAGTCACTGTGGGAATGATATTCGCTTGGAATCTTGGGGCACCAGGTGAACCGCCAATTGAACTTCATATGCATGAATTTGCGCCATATGCCCATGCTAGGGGTGTCACGAGTTTCATCACAAAGGGAGATATGTGTGTCTCAGGAGGGCATGATAGTGCCATTAGGATGTGGAAATATGATGCCGCTGTCAATGGTGGCAAGGGGGGATTCAAGCTGATCAAAACCATTTTGGGCCATGCTGGAGAAATCACAGGGTTGCTTATTGTTGGTACAATGTTGTGGAGTTGCTCTACTGATATGACAATTCGATTGTGGGATTCAACTTCTGATTGGGAATGCAAATATCTGATAACACAGAACACAGGAAGTACAGCACCAGTTGGATCACCGCAACCAAACGGACAACAGAACAGCGGAGCCGGTCATACAGATGTTATTACTGGACTTCTTCATTTTGAAAGTGGACAGGGTAATTATGTTATCAGCTCTTCCTTGGACGGAAGTGTAAAAATTTGGAATAGTACCAATGGAGAATGTTTGAGCACCACAGACTATGGAGCTAGCATCATTAGTATGGCACTTACTGCTGATATGAAGAATAATGCATTGCTCATTGCAGGCACGGCATATGGTAAAATTGTAATTCGATCTCTTTTGCAAACTGCTAGCACGCCGCCCATGTGTTACCTCTGTCACATTGAATATCGTAATACTCAATGCGGACATGAAGGTCCAGTGAAGAGTGTTGTTGCAGGTCCAAGTAACACTTTCTATACTGCAGGGGATGACGGCAATGTCGTTGTATTTCAAATTACTGGAGATTTTGGTTTGTGAGAGAGGAACTCGAAAATCGTGAAGTTGGCAGGGAGAAATGCATGCTACCCTCTCAAATCAGAAATAAAATATAACTTTTAAATTAAAGGACAAGGTGGCCGAATCTTCAAAAGAAAGTAAAAATGGTGTACCAGGATACTCTCGCTTGACTGGACTTTAACCATTATTCCAAATATAAATAAATTATGACAATGAAAGCCTCAGTTTTCTGAAGTACTTGATATTTAGATATTTGTTCAAATGACGACAACACTGCAATCATATACCATCATTAGGAAAATCTTTAAACGATTGGTTGAAATAGAAGTAGTGGCTTCCGTTTGGAATTGTAAAAGTCAACAAGAGATACGATAAGCTGAAACAGCTTCCTCGTTTGCCATTAACCCTTCTGCGAGTGTACCAATCCGTTAGGGTTGCTTCCCTTTCTCACCTTTTGTAGCCTCTCTACGAACCACAAATCTAAGCAGAAAATGCGCAGGCAAGAAGCAAGCGCAAGTCGTAAGTCGCAAGCTACAAGCTACAAGCTACAAGCTACGATATCATAGATCATAGCAAGCTAGTAAACAACAACAAAACACAACATAAAAACATTGTTATTGCCCTCATTCAAAGATTTGAAAATGCCACTCCAAGCAAAATCATTATTCACGGTGGAGCGCAGAAAACTGTCATCGAGGATAAGAAAATTGTTGTCGTCGAATGCCTCTCAGCAGAAAGTAGAAGTACCCAAGACGAAAATTCCGATTCCTACCAAAGACCAGCTCCGTGCTCATTATATTTCCAATGGCTTACCAATGGTTGGATTTGGACTCATGGATCAGACAGGTGCGCTAACTAACATTAATTGCTTCACTTCAAGAGTTTGGATTTCCATTTCACATTTTAGAACCTTTCCCTTCCTCTTGAATACTAACTCAATAATTCTGTCTTATCGGACGCATCGTCCAATGCACCCTACCAGTTATGATACAAGCTGGCAATGCAATTGATTGTACGCTTGGTGTAACATTTGGGTTATCCACGCTCTCTGCCGCAGCTGTAGGCGGTCTGCTGTCTAATACCTCAGGGATATTTTTTGGGTAAGAAGCAATATTTCCATATTTCTTATTTTTACGCGCATCTAACAAGATTTGGCTTCTTCGATCTTTACAACAGTGGGACTTTAGAATCCTTTGCTAAGCGAGCAGGACTTCCCAATTCAAATCTAACAGCACAACAACGCAGTCTATCCTTTGTTAAAAGAAACCGACTCTTTTCACAAGCACTTGGAGTTATTCTTGGCTGCACTTTGGGTTTATTTAATCTATTTTTTATCGACACAAAAAGATCATCTTCCCTTAAATTACAGCACTTGACGGAAGAGAATGAATTCGCATTTGAGGTAGAATGCCATAACGATGACCCCAACGCAACCACATTTATAGTCAGCGGCCCGGACAATGATGGTCTTTTGGCTGGTATGGCTGCTGCATTGACCCTGTACGGATGTTCTATTTTAGATGTGTCAGCGCATAAACTACCAGATGGAACAATTGAAGATAAGTTTTCTGTTGTGGATCATGCCACTAGACGGCGCTTGGACGACGATGAGCTCCTCATAGTGTCGAAACTTCTGTTGGATGCCAGTAAGGAAGGACCCTTGATGTTGAAAGCTCAAGTTAGCGAGTTAGAAAATCAAAATGGGGAATTACGAGGAAGAATCAAGCATCTTGAAGAAGTATTACTGAAGAGACGAATGACTATTCACAGATCTCGTTAGCTAGCTGTAGATGACGCGATCAAGATTAATATATTTGTGGAATTGAGTGCATGCGGTATGCATCAACGCTGTTAAAACCTTTATCGTCTATAAGTCTGTTTAGATCACATATCTAATATTTCTTTTTTTTGGAATTGAGTAATTTACACACTATATCAAGAATTTAATAGTATGTAGTTGCGAAACAAAACTCTGAACACTCTGCATTCCTTGACTTAAGTTCTGCTGTTCATTCTACGCTTGTTCATCCTTTCAAGCCTCTTGCGCATGCGTGCCTCCTTCACCTTTCTCTTAATCTTCTCCTGAGAGTTCTCAAAGTACCTGCGGTGGCGGAGCTCCATCATATGTCCAGACTTGTTTACTTCGCGCTTGAAACGGCGAAGGGCGGATTCAACGGGTTCACCCTCTCCAACATCGATCTTTACGGATACTCCGAGCTCAGTGGTGATGGATGCTAATAGAGTTTGCAAGAGACGTGGAAGTTAGAAAAAATGTCAAGATTGTACTCCGTGGTTTGAAGACAGAAAATATATAGATTCCTCAGCAGGATTGACCTCGAGGTCAACAATCCTTTAACATTCAATAATTGGGTTTTACGCGCAGGAACTGATAAGATTCTGAAAATAAATGCAGCGAGAGCAGCTATCTATATTCGCTCTTTAAACAGGACACATGCATGTAACAATCTTCAGAAGTGTGCAAGCGAACGGTTGACTAAACGTACCAGCACGGAAAGAGGTGGATGGAGCAAATCCCATGGTGGAGACTGCGAGGAGAAGGGTCAGTAGGATAGCACGGATCATATTGATATAAAATTTAACGTTATGTTAATAATGGTGTGCTGGTTGGTCGATGTTGGCTGATGAGCTCTGATGAGGCAGGTGGTATCACAGAGCTCTTGAAAGTCACCTTCTTTCAGGAAGAGAGCGAGTGCGTACTAGCCACTAAACTTCTGGACTGACTGACGGACGGACATAGACACAAAATTAATACCCCACTATAGCCCTTTATCTGTGTCGGATAGGGGTCTCCGACATCCAATAAAGATTTGCGAAGTGTCCAGGAAACAAACATGATGGCATCGATCGGCGGAACCTCCGAACTTTCATATCTTTCACAGTTCATAGTAGGTACCATACTCATTCCAGCACAAAGCCACAAAGCATACACGATAGGCAAATATTGTCCTGTGCTGTGGAATAGAAAGCTCCTACAAAAATATTTTGACTTCTGCCATCTCAAATCTATCCAACGAACGAAGAATGTCTCCATCGATTACAACGAAGCTGGCACTTATTTGCTATTTGTCACTATCGGCAGAAGCTTTCTCAAGTAATAACTTCATCAAAACGCCAAGGGCTTCACTTGCGATACCTTCTCCTTCAGTCCGCCTTGGATACACAAATGATGCTCTTTCAAACGCATTTCAAAGCCATCAAAATCAAGGGAAATCAACGACACGTGGTACTTCTACCGCAACGCAAATGTCCCTTAGCATCCGTGGAGGAAGTGCCATTGCATCAACCATTTCTTCATCTCCCACAAATTTCTTTAACGCAAACCTCGTCGGTCTCGCACTCATTACAGCACTCATCAAAATCTTCGATCGACTCACAAGGAAAGATAACAGTTCAGACGAAGATGAACCGAAACCTGCAGCTATCAAATCACTCCAGATCAAGTTCCTTTCAGTCTTCTGGCTCTTAAGGTGTGCAGATTGGCTCCAGGGACCTTATTTCTATGAGGTATACTCTTCGAAAATATTTAATGGAGTTCCAGCATCACTTGCAGTTGTGAGTAAACTCTTCTTGACAGGGTTTGCATCCACGGCGCTATTCGGGCCGCTTGTAGGCCGCTTGAGTGATAGCAAAGGAAGAAAGCGCGGAACTCTCGCATTTGCGCTGCTGTACAGTTTAGGAGCTGCAACTACAAAGAGTAACGTTTTGGGAGTTCTACTTATGGGAAGAGTTTTGAGTGGTATTGGAACCAGTTTGTTGTTTTCTGCCCCTGAGGCATGGCTGGTTGGAGAGGCCATGAGCAAGGAAAAGGGAGGACAATATTTGGGAGAAACGTTTGGATTGGTGAGTGCATGTTTGACTGCCGATTGAGATATTGCCTAATCTGTGTGCCTCTGTTCTATTTGCTTACATTGTGCACACTTTGGACTTGCAGGCATATGCTGGAGATGCTCTTGTAGCTATCATAGCTGGGCAGTTTGCAGGCGCTGCTGCTGGAGCGAGAGGTCCAACAGGTCCGTTTGAGTTGTCTATTGGATTCTTGGTTGCTGGAGCAGCTCTCGCATCATTCCTGTGGACAGAGAATAAAGCTGAAAAGAATGCAAACGACGAAGCACCCACCATTGGTGATGCAGTGAACGTCATCAAGAAAGATCCAAAGATTATATTGGTAGGAGCCGTACAGTCTTTGTTCGAAGCAGCCATGTACATTTTTGTGTTGCAGTGGCCACCTGCAATTTCAGGTATAATTGCAAACTCGTTTAATGGGAGTGCAACGCCTTACGGAACTGTTTTCTCTTGTTTCATGGCTAGTTGTTTGTTGGGATCAACAATTTTTGGACAGTTGGTGAAGAAAAACGTACCAACCGAAACATCTACCAGTGCTATGTTGTCTGTAGCCACTGTAGCCATGGGAATTGCAGCATGGATATCCAGATCTAGCACTATTGTGGCGATGCCGCTTGCGGCTCTCGTGGCAGCATTCTTTGCCTTTGAAGGTTGTGTTGGAATGTACTTTCCTTCAATTGGAACCCTAAGAAGCAAATACGTCCCTGATTCTCATCGATCAGTGATTATGAACTTGTTTGGTATTCCTTTGAACGTGTTGGTTGTCAGCGTTTTTCTCAGCATAAAGAGGCTTGGAGTAAGCGGGGCATTGGGCATCAGCACTGGCGCGTTAGCATTGGCAACTGCCTCCATGTTCAAGCTCAAGTCAATGTCTAAGGATAATTAATTTAATTGGAATAGTTTTAACACGTTGTGATCTACCTACCCAACAAATGGTTATAACCTGAATCCCAGGAATGGCCTGAATACGAAGCATTTGTTTTGAAGTGAACAACCAAACGACAAGCGAAACAACTAAAATAACAAAACAACAACCTTATCGTTCCTCGTCTTTTATCAGACCTACCTACATACCGGGTACCATACAACCTACATCAGCCTACATCACACCCACTTCTCGGTTTTCGGCTAGAGCGGATAAATTATTGCTCTAAACATAGATGTTATTCATCAATTCCAGTAAAAAAGATATTTAAAGTGCCAATCAATCTGTAAAGAATGGAAAGAAGTGCACGGTTCATCCTAATTTTTAGTTTGGGGGCATTCCTCTTCATATCCGTGCAATTAATCTCGAGCTCAAATGTGACGGACAATACAAAATCTGTAATGACCAATTCAACCATTGTGCCATCTTATTTGACAAAGAATCGCCAAAGAATCTGTATTCTCGCCGGCCCACATAAAACTGGGACAAGTAGTATTCAAGGTAATCTATATCGTTGGAGCAGACCTACAATTAATTTCACAGATTCAAAGTTCTCTCCTCTTCCCAAACCTGCAATAAGTTGGGTATGGCCGGTGCCAATTGAAATTGCCAGAGTTGAACATAATGATTCTCATACCTGGAACTGGGCACCATCCAAAGTGTTTTATCCAATGATGGAAGTATTGATGAACAAAGAGCGTCATCCAACGAATAGACGCCTTTTTCAAATTTATACACCAAGTAAGATCATTGAAATGTACCGTGATGCTATTTTGACTTTTTGGAATGATGGCTACGATGTTGTATTTGGCACCGAAGCTATGGACTTGATTATTAAATTACCCGAAGGACCTTCCATGATTCGGAAGATTTCTAAGCTTATCTTGCCCACCATGATTGATGGCGACCAAATCACAGGTTAGTTCATACTTCAAACAACATTTCCTATTTCAATTCTTTTGACTCAACACTTTTAACTGACACGACGTAATTAACCATCATTTTGTATTTTACTCAGTTGTCGTCATGTATCGAAGTCCCAAAATCAAGCATCTTGTATCGATGTGGCATCAAAATTGTGACAAGCCCACAGATGATAAGTTTTATGAATGGATTACAAGCACTCACAATACACTGGGTCCAATGGATTCGTTGGGAATGGTAGAAATGTTTCTCAATGAGACTGATTGGAATGTAGCACTGGTGAACCTGGAGGGTTTGAAAAAAGACGATTGGGATGTCTCAAGTTTTGTTGCATGTGAAATTTTGGGAGAGGAGTGCAAAGGCAAAGTGCTGAAGGGTTTGCAGGGATCAAAGCCTATTGTCACAAACGTTCGTAACGGTCAACGACCGCCAAATGTTCCAAACAAGACACTCGATGAAATGGATGTGGTTCTCAATCAGTTTGATTGTAACTATATGCATATTCTTCGAGGAGATAATCCCAGACTCTCGATCTTTTATCCTCAGGGGCTACAACAACTTTTAAATGCATGCTTAGAGAT
>Ga0307978_1003636_pt1 | contig 10467 bp, 13 predicted proteins | sample OrgLakmetage1056_FD_203151 | JGI IMG/M metagenome (GOLD analysis project Ga0307978, IMG submission 203151) | Saline water microbial communities from Organic Lake, Antarctica - #1056 | ecosystem: Environmental > Aquatic > Non-marine Saline and Alkaline > Saline | place: Antarctica: Organic Lake...
TATCCGGTCAAAACGGGCCCGCAAGACCACCCGGCGTTTAGGGTCGGGATCCCGGCAATACGCCTTGAGGGCGTCATAGTAGCGCCAGATCAGCTTACGTTGTTGCTGCTGGGCGAGGCGGTGCGGTGAGGGTGTTGAGTTTGTGGACAAGCCGTTCTGCGTGGACCCAGCATAATGCGTGCCGGCCGACATTGAACTGGCCGGCATCGTCGCTGACGATCACTGTGTCGCCAAGCAGGCCATGCGCCTTCCAGGCCAACCGTTTACCGAACATTGGCAAGAAATCAGTAATAAACGATCTTAAAGGGGTATTTAGCACTCAGCCGTAGTCGACCCCAAGTTCCTCGAAGATCGCAACCGGCCGCAGACCAGGGGAAGACTTCAGCATAGGGAGCACCTCAGTGTCGAAAATATCCGAAAGCGGGTCTGGGCGACGCCTGCCACGCTGAGCCTTCTTTTGGGAAGGCAGGATCGGATCGGCCTGCAGGCGATAGCCAGTCGCCTGACTGAGGCCAGCCTTGGCAGCGGCTACGGGAACGGAACGGGTTTGTCTGAGCGTCATGAAAAGCCTCATCTGTTGATCAGTGATATGGCGGCCCGGCATGAACGATCTCCCAAAAACGGAACAATCGCCTTCTATCCGAACCGGTCATGACCGTCAGACTTGCCCATTACGAGCAAAACGCGGGTTTGGGGCCTCTCCGGTCGGGCTACGCCCTCCCTGCGCGCCCCCAAACCCGCGTTCTCATCCTGATTGACGCTGCATTCTCATCTTGTTTGTCGCGCTGCACGCGTCACACCAAGCTCACCGAACTAATGCTACGCGCCGAAGACGACGTGCTGTCCTACAAGACGTTCCCAAAGGCGCACTGGCGGCAAATACACTCCACCAATCCCTTGGAAAGGCTGAACAAGGAAATCAAGCGCCGGACCAATGTCGTCGGTATTTTCCCCAATGCACCAGCCATCAGACGTCTCGTCGGCGCGTTGATGCTGGAACAGAACGATGAATGGGCGGTCTCACGACGCTACATGACGCTGGAAACTGTTGCCGCCATCTGCGAAGATATCACCATGGACCCGGCTAAGATCGCCGCCCTGTAAACCGGCCCAACCCCCAGCCGGAGAACAAGTTACACCACGTCTTGGGACACTACCGCCAATCCAGACTACCCGTTTGCCTTACTTTGATTGAGGAACGTGCTAAGCGTCAAGATAGGGGCATTCTGCCGCCAACTTTCAGCGAATTTCTCAAACGCTCGTTTGAGATACAGTGGGCGGCTTAAAAATTTCGAAAACACTGTATTTCAATGGCTTGAGCAGACAAATTCGGTGTTAGGGTGTCATTTAACACCCTACCGGAGCGGACCCCTAGACCAGGCACTCGCTGCCGTGCGGGACGGCGATACATTGGTCGTGCCCAAATTGGATAGACTGGCACGATCCGTACCCGACGCCCGCGCCATCGCCGATCAGCTTGAAAAGAAGGGTGTGAAGCTCGCTCTGGGGGCCTCGATCTATGATCCATCAGATCCGATGGGAAAGATGTTCTTCAACATCCTCGCCACATTCGCAGAATTTGAATCAGATCTCATCCGAATGCGTACCCGAGAGGGCATGGCCATCGCCCGTGCCAAAGGGAAATTACGCGGCAAACAGCCCAAACTATCTGAAAAACAACAGAAAGAGCTCAAACGCATGCATGGAACAGGGGAATATTCGATCAGCGACCTCGCCGAAGTGTTCCCGGTTTCCAGGCCAACCGTTTACCGAACTTTAGAGCGCCTCAGAGCTAAAGAAACTCCTTAGCGTACTATCCTGCCCCCTACCGGAGCAGACCCCATATGGCGCCGATCTGCTTGGCAGATGTAGGTGAGAGCTTCCTGCGGGACATCGTCAGAAGCTGTCAGAAAGAAGCCCTGTTCTCGAAAGTGGCGAAGCTGAAGTGCGCCCCAAACATGCGTTGCATGGCTATAATTCTGAATGAACCCAAAGTCGGAAAACGAAAGACTCCAAGCCTCAATAAATGTGCGCACCGCTGTGAAATATCCCCCGCTGACAGCGTCAGCTCAAACGCACCGCCCAACACGTCAAGTGAACAATCGTTCCGCATGCCTTCCTCTAAGCGCCCAAATATGCAGCTTCGGGCCAGTTAGGCCGGGTAGGTGGGCGCCAATTTTGACGCCACTTCCCATTTTTTAGGATTGCAAACATTTTTTCCTGCTAGCGTCTAACTCTGAGGGGGAGAGTATATGGGCCAACCGGGTATTCAAAATACCAAGATCACCAAGGTTTTACGACGCAAGCTTGCAGATTGTCACGATTTCCAACAATGCTTGGACGCATTGCACGAGGTAGCAACAGATCTTGGCTTCACACAGGTCCTTTATGCACGTCAGGTATTGAAACCTCAGATAGACTGTGAACGCTGGGCACCCTTGCGCCTCAATGTACGCAATTTTCCGAAGGGCTGGGGAAATATGTGGCGCGAATACGAATGCCACGATCCATATTATCACGCCTGCTTTGAGGGTACGCTGCCTTTCGAATGGGCCGAAGTCCAGAATAATGAAAGACTGACCGACAAGGAACGCACAGCGTGGAAATACCTAGCGGATCTAGGCCTGTCGCGCGGCATGACGATACCGCTCCACCTGCCCAAAGGACAATTCGCCGTTGTCAGTGGGATCGTGGACAAAAGAAATGCAGATTGGCCCGCGATCTATAGTGATAATCGCGATAACATGTTTCATATGGCGCATGTTTTTCACGAAACGATCACTGCAGAGGGATATGCGGATCAGGTGGAGGTGGCCGTACAAGCCATCCTCAGTCCACGGGAATGCGAATGCCTCAACTGGGCCGCAATGGGCAAGACGTCGCCTGAGATAGCCATAATTATCGACAGGTCGGTGGAAACCGTGCGCCTGCATATCAAAAACGCGATGCTTAAGCTCCATGCCAGCACGCGCACCCATGCCGTGGCCAAAGCAGTGCAGCTGGGCGTTTTGTAGTGTAGCTGCCTCTTTGCTCGAAGTTCAGCGACTTTCGATCAGATCGCCAGATACTTCTTTGCTACTTTTGGATCAGCCAGCGCCGCTGGCGAGATTTCGTCCACTATCACGCCCTTGTCGATGACAATGCAGCGGTCGGCGCTGGCTTGAATCAGATCCAGGTTCTGTTCCACGATGATGACGGTCAGCCCTTCTTCGTTGCGGATACGGCGGATGATCTGGCCAATAGCCTGAACGATGTTGGGCTGGATACCCTCCGAGGGCTCATCCAGAAGGATGATCTTTGGATTTCCAACCAATATGCGGCCTATGGAAAGTTGCTGTTGCTGGCCACCGCTCATCGTACCTGCGATCTGGCTCAGACGCTCCTTGAGGATCGGAAAAAACTCATAAACGCGCTCATAGTTGGTCTGTTTAGGGGTGCCACCCACCAGTTTTCCCAGACGCAGATTCTCGGCCACCGTCAACGAGTTGAACAGGCCACGCCCCTGCGGAACATAGCCGATGCCCATTTGCGCGCGCGTTGCCTCCGGCAACTTGTGGATATCCACGCCATTCAGCGTGATCTTGCCGCCAAAGGTGGAAACCTCTCCGATGATTGACCTCATTAGCGTTGTTTTGCCAACGCCGTTGCGCCCAATCACGGCGACAATCTCGCCTTCCTTGACGTCGAATCTCACGCCGTTCACGATCTCAACATGGCCATAACCCGACCGCAGATCTGTTATGTTGAGCAGTGTTTTGCCTGTCATTTCATCACGCCTTGCCAAGGTAAATTCTGAGAACGTCCTCGTTCTGCTCGATTTCTTCATAGCTACCCTGCGCGAATAACGTGCCCAGATGGAGCACTGACGTGCGCGAGTGAAGGCTTCTGATGAATTCCATGTCATGCTCGATAACGATAACCGTCATTCCGCCGACATTGAGGTCATTGAGGATCTTGGCAGTAGAGGCAGTCTCCTCCGATCCCATGCCGGCCGCCGGTTCGTCCAGCAGCAAGACTTCGGGTTCCAGAGCTATGGCCTGACCAATGGCCAACCACTGCTGTTGCCCGTGACTGAGGCTCTTGACTAGCTCATTCTCCAGCCCGGTCATGTGAATCCGTTGTAGCAGGCGATCCACCAGTTCGGGCATTTCATACGGCTTGTAATGCCTGCGCAGTGGGACAAAGAAATTCTGGAACACCGTCAGTTCTTGGTAAACCTGCATGTTCTGGAACTTGATACCCAGCCCCTTGCGGGCACGCTGATGCGGTTGCAGACGGGTGATATCTTCGCCCTTAAAGTGAACCGTGCCCGAGGTCGGGCGGATCGTGCCCATCAGCAACTTGAAAAAGGTGCTCTTGCCTGCGCCATTGGGGCCAATCATGCAGTGCAATTCCCCCGGCTGGATCGAAAGGCTGAGATTGTCGGTCGCGCGCACGCCACCAAAATCCTTGATGACATTTCGTGTCTCGATAATCGGCGTTCCACTGGCATGGGTGGGCGAAGCCGGGTGAGCTTGGGTTTTCTCGGCGCTTGTCATGGTCAGCTATCCTCCTGCCGGCTGATAAAGGCGGCCGAGTGCGCGTAGAGCCTGCCCAGCCTGTTGCCCAGAAAGATGAAAATACCCTCGGGTGCGATCAGCATTACCAGTATCAGGATGCCGCCCATCACGATCTGGGCATATTCGGGATTGCCCGATGTGGTCAGCCACAGGAACATCCATTCTAGCGTAATGGCGCCCAGAATGGCGGCGGTCAGATCCTTGCGCCCGCCAACGGCGACCCAGATCACCACCATGATGTTGGCCGACACGCCAAACACCAGTTCAGGGTCCACCCGGTTGATCCGCGCGGTATCCAGCGATCCTGCTAGCCCCGCAAGGGCAGCCGCGACGCAGAACACGGCCAGTTGGATCAGGCGCACGTCATATCCGAAGGTCGCAGTGCGGTCTGGGTCCTCGCGGATGGCCACCAAAAGATAGCCAAACGACGAATTAAGCATGCAGCGCAGGCCCAGATAGACTGCAATCAGCAAGGTCAGCACGAAATAGTAAAACTCGATGCGACGTCCGTTGAACTCGGCGACATTTTCGCCCCAGCCGAAAGTGGTGCTGGGAATGGCCGAAGCGGGTCGCAGCCCGTTGGAGCCGCCCAACATCGCTTTGCCGATTGAATAGACATCAGGATTGGCGGTTTGCAGCATAAACGTCTCGAAAAGCAGTGACAGAACCAGCATCAGGATGGCAACGTAGACACCCTTGAGGCGTGCGAAAAACATGACAGCGCCGATGATGGCGGCAAAGATCGTGGGAATAAGGATACCGGCAAGGAACGCCAGATGTGTGTTGCCGGTCGCATCCCACATGTTGATTCCGACGACGCCGAACGTATAGCCGCCGATCCCAAAGAACGCGGCCTGTCCGAGGCTGAGAATACCGCCGTAGCCCCAAAGGATCGATAGGCTGGCGGCAAGGAAAGCCGACACCAGAAACTCGTTGACTTTGTATGGCTTGATCCCCAGATGCGTCGGCGCGAGGTAGGCCAGCATGACGAAAACTGCGAAACTGCCCCAGAACAGCCAGCCACGTCCCATTGTCTGGGGGCCGTTCAGCAGGCTTACAAATCCCAGCAGTCTACTTTTTTGATGAGTCATTGTTTTTGTTCCATTGGACTGCGCCGCGTCATTTCGAGCGCGCCTTGATATGCTCGATAAAGCCCGAGATTCCGGTCGGCATCAGCAACAAGATCAGGAACGCTGCGGCGATCATGCCGACAAAGCCAATGTAGACGCTGAACATGTTGGTAAAGAGGGTCTGCACTCCACCCAGCGTCAGAACGCTGCCAATCAGGCCAGCGATAAAGTTGGCGCTGCCGCCCACAACCACCGTAATGAACGCCTTTACGGTATAGGCCGCGCCAAAAAAGGGCGTGATCGACGCAGTCAGCGCAAACATCCCACCTGCGATGCCAGCCAATGCCGACCCCAGACCGAAGGTGTAGGCGTAGATCCGCGAGGTGTTGATTCCCAGCGCGTTCGCCATTTTCGGGTTGTCCATTGTCGCGCGGGCGCGTCCACCGAATTCCGTATAGCGCATCAACGCCCAGATAGCGGCAATGAGCAGGACGGCGACCACGAACATGATGATCCGGTAGACGCCATAGCTTTCGACGCCCGGTGGTAGCCGTCCGCTAGTGTCGACAAGCGCGGAAAAACCTTGGGCTCCTAGGATGGCAAAGCCGATGTCGCCGCCGATCAGTATCTTGACGCTGGAAAAGGGGGTTCGCAGGCTTTCCATCGTAGGGCCGAACAGCACCAGGAACAGCTGCGATATGACCATGCTGATGCCCCAGGTGACCACCAGAGATGACAAGAGTTGCTTGTAGAAATGCCGAATGATTAGACGCTCCATTATGATCCCGGCAATCCCAGCGCCGATGCCGGCAAACAAGATCGCGATAGGGACAGGCACGCCGCTCTGGATCGAATAGGCGGTGACATAGGCGCCGATCATCATCAGTTCGCCATGCGCCATGTTGATGACGCCCATCATGCCAAAAATAATAGACAAGCCTATCGCGGATAAAATCAGGAAGGCAACGCTGTCGATATATTGAAAGGCAAAGCCAAATAGTTCGGTGCCTAGGTTCATATTTCAAATCCCTGCTGCTCATTCTTTGATGTTTATCCGGTCTGGTCCGTCCGCTTGCGAGCAATTTTGCAGGGGGAATGCAAGGTGGCCGTGTCCGGGTAAATCAGGCACAAGAGCGATCTCTCGTGCCTGATTTAATCTTGTGGTCTATCGCGGGTTTCTGCTGCGTGCCGAGCCCGCAAAGACGCGGCCTTCACTCGAAGAACTGTGCCCATGCCGGGTTATCCGGCGGCAGATACGAGCGACCTTCGCCCGCGCCAAGCTCACGCACATCCACGCCGATATCCTTGAGGAAACTTGGCTCTATCACGCCCAGATCTTCGATCAGCGTCAGTGAATGATCGTCGTTTACGGTAAAAAGGTATGTCGGCATCGCAGCATGGTGCGATGCGCCGTCTAACTTCCACGATCCACCTGGCGCCTCACTTACCGAGATATCGCCGGTCTCCAGTGCGTCAATCACTGCTTTGGTTTCGGTGGTTCCAGCAATCGCCCACGCCTTGGCCATCGCCTTGACCGCGACATAGCCAAAGGCCGCGTGTTCGTTCACATACGCGGCATCGGGGTGGCGTTCGCGGATCTTGGCGGCAAAGACCTCACTGTTTTCGCCCGGAACGTCCTCGATATAGCCTGGCGGAACATGCATGTTCGACAATTGCGGCGCTGGGAATATCTTGTGCTCATATCCGTCAGAAATGGTGACATTCGAGAACACAGGTGTATTCAATCCCGACGCGTGCGCTTGCGGGTAGAATTGCACCTGATCGCCGCCCACCAGACAATGCACCTGGAAATCCGGACCGACGGCCTGAATGTCGCCGATGGTCTTCTGCCACTGGTTCACGTCGAAGGGGAAGTATTCCTCCATCTCCAGATCGCCGCCGTAAAGGCCGGCCGCGGTCCGGGTCCAGGCACCGATGGCCCGGCAGAAATTATAGTCGGCGCCGATGAATGTCATCTTGGGGCCGATATTGTTGATCATCCACTCCAGAGCAGGCAAAACCTGCTGCTCGGGCGTTGGGCCCGAAAAAAACGAATGATGGTCGGCGATGCCCCCTTCGCCCTGATTGTTGTGCCAGAAGATAACCTCGTTGCGCACAGCCTCGGAGCGGGCAGCCTCACGCTGGGCGCCGGTGTAGCCTGCCATGACCACATCGGCCTCATCCTCGAAAATGCACTGCTGGGTCAGCTGGCTATAGCGTCCGACATCGGACTGACCGTCATACTGAACATGTTTGATCATCTTTTTCTTGCCGTCGACCTCAATTCCGCCTCCGGCGTTGATCTCTTCCACCGCGAGTTGATATCCCCATGTTTTTGGCGTTGCCATCGTAGCAAATGGCCCCGACGTGTCGTCAATCGTGCACAGCACGATTTCGTCGTCGGTGGCAGCGCTGGCAGTCGTGGTTGAAAACCCGCACGTGGCCGCAGCTGTCATAGCAACGACAAATGTGCCTGCCTTCCTTGAATTGGTCATATCAATTCCACTTCTCTGTTGCGTAAATTTGTCAATCAGGCGAATGCAGCTCTCTGCGAGTTCGATAATCAACCTATTCGTCGCTCGGGGAAAGTCATCTCCCCTTTTATACTCACCCTTTTGGGTAGGTCTCTTGTGGATAATCCAAATGAACAAAGTTGCGGATGGCCAGAAAGACGTAAGAGAATATCCGAGGTCTGGCGCAAGCACAGGTCGTTTCTGCCCGTAACCTCAGGCATTTTTTGGCAGGCATGCGGCCTCATTGCTGACGCCTGCCGAGATCAATACAGCCAGTCAAATTCGCGATTTGAACCGCCCCGGGCTTACGGGAGAGCGTTTGATTCAGATGTTAGACTGCTTTTTCATTGGTATTCAAGGTTTCATAGAATATCTCCTCTGCTTCATGCGGCGTGAAATATCTAATTGCGCTGTGAAGACGCTTGTTGTTGTACCAGCCGACCCATTTCAGCGTTTCCCATTCAAACTGGTCCATTGATTTCCATGGGCCCCGTAACTTCGTGACTTCAGTTTTGAACAGGCCAATGATGCTTTCGGCGAGAGCATTATCGTATGAATTTCTACAGTCCCCACGGATGGATCGATCCCCACATCGGCCAATCGCCCGGTATACTCTATGGATAGTTATTGAGATCCGCGGTCGGAATGATGTATCAACCTGTCACCTTTTTCAGGGCTGCGCTGACAGATCGCCACCCCCCACTTGGACGGATACGGTCGTGCTGTGCAGCTCGACCTACCCATTTAAGTAGCCACTTTCGGGCAGTATACGCTGAGCGCTAGTTTTGCTGAACTGAGTGAGTGAAGGTACCGGAACAGGGTGGCAATATGGGATGTGCGATCCGTCGCATTCATCACCTAAGCTGTCTCCGCAGCATTTTTCCTATATGTGTTGGGTGGGATCACTGCGGACATTTAACGGTTTTTTCGTGTACTGCGCGGCGTTCAGCCGACTCTGAAACTAAGGAGAACTTGCACAATGCACATGACGCTGAGAGAAGAAGAACGGCTGCAATTATGGACAGCAGCAGAGATGTCGCGGCGTCGGCTGGAGCGGGGGATGAAGCTGAATTATCCCGAAGCGATCGCGGTGATATCGGATGAACTCCTTGAGCGAGCGCGAGAAGGCAGCATCCCTATGTTGACCGACATGATGGAGTACGGCGCGACCATACTCAAGAAGGAGCACGTCATGGACGGTGTCGCCGACATGATGAAAATTATCCAGATCGAAGCTCTGTTTCCTGACGGAACCAAACTGGTCACCGTCATGAATCCGGTTCGTGATTGATCAAGGCATTTCAGGAGAACACCATGGCTCAGAACAAGTATTGGAACCGACCTCCACTGCTGAAGTCGATCATCCCCGACGAAGCGTTCGACGTAGGAGATAGTGCACGCTGTGGTCACATTGAATTCGCCGAGGGGGACATCGAAATCAATGTCGGCCGCCCGACAAAGGAAATCGTGCTGATCAACACCGGCGACCGCCCCATCCAGATCGGTGCGCATTACCACCTGGCCGAGTGCAACAAGGCAATGGCCTTTGACCGCGAGGCCGCCTTCGGGTTCCGGTTGGATATTGCCAGCGGTTCGGCCATCCGGTTCGAGCCCGGCCAGAGCCGCAAGGTCCAGATCACGACCTATGTCGGACGGGAAGTCGCCTATGGCATGAACAACATGACCAACGGATCGCTGCGGTCGGACATCATAAAGGTACAGACGATGAAGCGTCTGCGCGACGCGGGTTTTTGTTTCGAGGGTGAGGCCTATCCGGTCAAACCATCGCCGGACAGCAAGTATGCAAACAAATCAGGCAAGACGTGACACGGCGCTGTCATTTACAGCAAATCAAGTCCCCGAGGGCACACAGTCTGCCTGCCATCACGTGGGGTCCGCGTGCCGCAGCGGCTCACAGGGCTGGCATCGCTTGAAACGCATCAGAAGGAAACACGATGAGTATCATGATAAAACGGGCGGATTACGCCGCTCAATACGGGCCCACCACGGGGGATAAGATCCACCTTGCCGATACCGGACTGGTGGTTGAGATCGAGAAGGATCTGACCACTTACGGAGATGAAATGGTCTTTGGCGGCGGAAAGACAATCCGCGACGGTATGGGACAAGCCTCGAAATGGAAGCAGTCGGACGGGGCGCTCGACATGGTGATCACCAACGCTATAATCATCGATCCAATCCTAGGCGTCATCAAGGCAGATATCGGCGTGCGCGAAGGCATGATCGTGGGTATCGGCAAGTCTGGCAACCCCGACATCATGAACATCACGCCGGGCCTGATCGTGTCGCCCAACACCGACATCA
>Ga0307978_1003637_pt1 | contig 10464 bp, 13 predicted proteins | sample OrgLakmetage1056_FD_203151 | JGI IMG/M metagenome (GOLD analysis project Ga0307978, IMG submission 203151) | Saline water microbial communities from Organic Lake, Antarctica - #1056 | ecosystem: Environmental > Aquatic > Non-marine Saline and Alkaline > Saline | place: Antarctica: Organic Lake...
CTATCGCCGCCACCAACCCCGATAATGTGATGTATTATCGAAATGGTATCTAGCTTTGTGATCAGCTTGATTTGTATCTATCTTTACCGAATCGCGTACTTTTGATACCTTAAGTGATATTATAGATTTTGCAATAAGTATCTGAGTAAGATTACGTATTGACAATTCGCTTTGTGCACCATAGAAACTCCCTGGTTCCTATTGGTGTCGCAAGGCGAGTCACTTTATATATTATGCACGTTCGCATTCAATTAAGAGCCGATCGTGCATAATTTATGCAAGAGTTATTGTCGATCTCATCACTTGTGTCTCGTCAGACATCCCACCTCTTAAGTATCCACGTGATAATCCTTATGCTTAGTGTACTATCAAACTAAATGTACCGATTTGTTCTTACGAGGTAGATCAGTGCCTTGCCTCACGGGGATTGTCTAGAAATGCCACGTCGACGGAGGCTTTTCCTTTTTCCGGGAAGGAGAGTTTGTCTACTTCAGCGCCAGCGCTTTGTCGCGTACTGGCCACGCATCAAAGCGTGTTCCTCAGTTCCGCCGATCGCGTGATCGGTATGGGCAACGAGGAGGTTGGAGTTCTCCTAGCTGTGGTCCGTGTGCGCTCTGCACCGGACAGCACATCTCAGCGTTTCCTACTTGTGTTGGGTTTGCCAGTCGTTCCTTGGGAAGTTGTGGCTCTGCCACGGCTCTCCCTCGGTGGACATGAGCAACTTGGGCCGTACTCTGTGGCGTGCCCGCGCAACTGTTATCCGATGGGGTTCACCACCCACCGCTCCACTCGAGCGCGTACGGATGCCGGCGCCGCCGTCGATCAATTGACCTACGGTAGCTCGGACACTCTTCTAGCCCTGGATGGCTTCCAGGCGCTCCGCCTGATGCTGGTAACTGCAGGGAAAGTACCTTCGGCATCTTCGCCTTGGTCTCCCTTGTTCTCCTCGGGCGCGCCCGTCCTCCCGGAGGGAGAGGCCACTCGTTTCGTCTCCGGCACGGAAGAGTCGGCAGTGGTAGGCATGTGGATTCATTGCTCGGCCTTGCCTCTCCCTCCGCACCATGGGCTGCCTCTGGGCTTCGTCGCTAACCCCGCGTTCATGAGCTCCTCGGCGTCCTTTGTTCAAGCTCTTGAGTCTTGGTCGGGCGTAACGGATTCGAGGTGGGATTGGCTTATCAATCCCTACTACGATGCTTGGTTTGCGGCCCAGTCGCGCGCCCCCAACGAGCTTGTTATGGACATTTGCTCCGCGAGCCAGATCCAATCGGACTGCTCGAAGTGGACGGGAGCGCTCCCGCCTTCTAACCAGAAAGACACTGTCTCGTTTGGCGCCGTGGACCCAATGCTTCACATCGCGTCGTCCCTCTGGCACCGTGTATTTTGCGATGCCCTCATGGCTCGCGCATCGAAACACATGGCGGCCAAGTTCTGGGATTTTGAGGCACGCGCCATCGCTGTCTTTCAGGAAGGCGAGGAAAACTGGCTCGGCCCCCACGAGCCAGCCATGCAACCGTTCTTGTATTGCTTGGCACAGCCAGCTACCCTGGCGTGGGCGTCCAAGTCTCGAGTCATTCGACGTGCCCGCTTCCGCGGGAAAGGCGCCGTCGCTCGATGAGTCATCTCACGAAAAAGCCACCACGGTTGGCGGCCGGTCACCGGGAGATCAAGGCAACGCTGCCTCGGCGTCAGATTCCTTTCAAGAGCAGCGGGCGTCCCTGATGCGACTGCTAGGCGTCACCGCCTCCAGCCCTAGCAAGTCACCTCTCCGAAAATCTTCGAAAAAGCAGTCCCGCCGATCTCACGTGGGTCGAGCGCTTGACTACGGCGAAGCAGAGGAGGACGCTCCGGACGATGTGTCAAAACTTCCGTCCCAGCCAGAAGTGATCGACGTGGAAAAAGAGCAGGCGCGTACTCCGGCTACTAAGGAGCCACCAACGCACACCAGTCTTCCACCGCCGACGGCCGAAGCCACGTTTAACCCGACCAAGCTGCGCACCGCGAAGCGCACAACTCTCTCGCCCTGGTGTCTCCCCGTAAAGACCTCGTTCTCTCTTAGGGAACTGGACAGTCAGCTTCCAGCAGGGTCGTCGTGTTTGAAGCCCCTGACGAAGAGGAGGCCCAAGTCGCCCAGCGCTTCGACCGCAAGCGTTTCGTATCGCAGGCGCTGAGCATCCCGTCCACGGTGCTCGCGCACCTCGGGGCCATCCGGCTTCCTGAGGGCCTGCACCTGTACTCAACGGATCCTGCCGCCGCGGATCGTCCATTCAATCCGGCATACCCGGACTGGTCAGCACCGCCTGGAGCGTCAACGTTCTCACCCCGGCAGCGGCAAATGCGGGACAGCTGTCCAACTACTTGCTGACTCGTCACCGGCTGGCACGCCTCGTGGATCCGGTCCCAGGTTCGTTTTATCCCGATTTCTTTACTCTCTGGTGGTCAAAGCGTTGCGTTCCGGAAGTATTTTGAGTGGCCATCACCTTTTCACTGCAGACCAGTGCGGCGAGGCTCTCACGCCATTCCACTTCCTGCTCTCGCTGCCCGGACAGGGTCTCCAGTTTCGTGAAGCAGGCTTCTCGGCCATGTCTGTGGTCGTACTGGTGGGAAACATCGGCTGGCTTCTTCACTGTATCTTTTTGGATCCGGCTCTCCCCCCGGAGCTCCCCGCCGAGTCGTCTCCCTTTCTTTTCCGAGCGCCGCTCGCCGGACTCCTGATGCGAGTCATCCACCTCATCTCGCAGCCGCGAACAACGGCCACTTGGGACGCGAGCGCAAACGATAACCCTGCCCGCGGTCTCCAGAACTCGGTGGCGCTCCTCCACCATGTGGGTAAGCTTTTTCAGCTATTCAGTGATTGGGGTACGCCCATGGCTCCACGCCAGCACTGTTTCGAGGCAACCCCGGCGGCTCACCTGGGTCGCACGGATGTCGCGGTGCTGGGAGCCAGCACCACCAACGGCGATACTCTGCCGGCAAAGTTGGAGCTCTGGCTCGCCCAGTTTGCTTATGGTTCCATCCAGAGGCACTCAAGTCGGAGCCGCCAAAGGTGGCCGCCTTCCAGATGCCCCTTCCGCCATTTTGTCGCCCGCAACGGCGCTCTTGGCAGTGGAAGAGAAGCGCAAGGCAGCGGTGACAGAAAAGACAGAGGCGCAGAAGGCGAAGAAGACCGCGGCGACCGCACCTGCTTCGCTCGCACCCGCTACGCTCCCGTCGACGTCGGTCCCGGATCCGTCAAACCCAAGTAAGTTAAAGGCTAAAACGCCTCTCGTGTGTTGGACTGTGTTGGGCAAAAACTTGCACCCCTCGGGCATCGCCCAGTTGTTATTTGCGATCAAGTCAACGGCCTCGTTGCCGGAGGTCGACACTTGCCACGTCTGTTTCCCGTATCTGATGGACGCAAACGGGACCGGTTGCGGCTACGATGGCACCATGCGGGCTCTCCACGGAACCCCAGCGCAATAGCGCTCCAGCCAAGAACGTCGCCCTTGCACGCGTCTCCACATTGACATAACGGAGTCAACAGAAGGATGGTCAAAAACCAAACTTCAGCCCCTCTGGGCCTTCATTCATAGCATTCCCTTGAAAAATCATGTTGTGCCTACTCCAGCGTTCACTCGTTTGATGAGTGGTGGTTGGTTGAGGACTAACAACATATATAACATCGTGTTTGATTACACTTAAACGCCTATGTTCTTCTAATCTATCGCGCAGATTCGACGTCAGGCGACGCTTAAGCAGCCCACTCGACACCGTTTCTTAGGGTACCTTCCCCGCAGCGGGAGCCGTGCATACCAACCACAATTCGGGACTTTCGCAGGTCACTGGAGCTCGAAGAACGGGGCCTTTGTCTGCCACAGCCACGACGCGGCTTCTGGCCGTTGTCATCCGCCGAAATTCACGCTCCGCACGTTACCGCCATCAGCCGTACCTCGCTACCCGCCACTATTGTGGCGCTCGTGCTTCCATTTCTGTCAGCTCGGGACCAAGTCTCGCTGTAGCGAACCCATTCGTCTTTTCATGCGCTATGGGGGGACACATGCCTCTTTCCTCCGGGACCTGGCACGTATCGTCGTTGTCGGTTTGGCTTCGGCAAGTCGTCTCCACTCCTCTCGACCTCGCATTCCGGCGAGCCGTCACCGTATTTGCTCGTTCATTTGGCATGGAGCTGGCTCACGGTCCCCGACCGTTGCACCGCGGCGGAGGCGTTGCCACTTCCCCGGCAATATGCTGGACTTCGTCGGGCGGCAGTCCACTTGGACCTGTCGTCCCTGCAAGCCGCGAGGCCGGCCACGGATACCACTCCGATCTGCACGGATAGGGCCCACCGCATGGCGGCCGCGCTGCTGCGCACGGGCTTCCACTACGGGGATTTTGTGCGCTGGCTTGGAGGGGAATACACAGGGGCGCAGCGCGACTGGGACTCGACATTTGACATTGTTGATAGTGTTCGAATGGCAACTATCCCACCTGACTACCCGGAGATTGACTTCGACAGAGCGGTTCGGATCGCCACTGAAGGCGTCCCGCTGGCGAGCCACTTCGAGAACAGCTTCGCGTCTGTCCAGACAAGAGAGCGCCACGACAACGCCTCCCTCACACCGGATGTGCTCGGCGAAGTGCGCAAGAAGTTCACCAAGGAAGAAAAAGTGTCGTACCACATTCTGTTTCCTCGTTTTATCTAGGCGTTTATCCCCGGCCTCTTCCTGGCTCTCATCACTTGGGTCCCGTCCAAGGGTCGTCCAGGCAACAACAGCTGCATGTGCGTTGACCCCTCGACAATCCTAGACGACAAGCGTGACGGTTCTTTGGCAACACTGGATGATGGAGCGGCCAACGCGCAGCTCCCAGACACCGGGGCGCCTGACCGGGCCGACGAAAACCCACCAGTTCACTACGGGACCGCGTTCAAACGCTTCCTCATTTGGATCTACAACCTACGGGTAGACAACCCAGAGGTCGATATTTGGCTCTCGGCCGACGATATCACCGCGGCGTTTCGGCGCTTGCTCTATCACCCCGACATGGCAATTTTTTGGGCGACTGTTTTTCAGGAATTTCTGGTCATATTTGGCAACATATCCACCGCCCTATCAGAGACTCCTTTGACGCCACGGAGGCCAGTAAGCTAACGCGCGCCACGCCCGACTCAAAAAATCCCGGCACCGCTCTGCTTCTCCGTGACCCGACTCGCCGTTACGCCCATTCGAGCTTTGTGGATGATATTGGTATCGCTCAAACGCGAGATCGTATGGTCGGGGCCATCACGAATAGCATTCTGGCAGCGTACGTTGTCTTTGGTTTTCCGGCCGAGGATCGCCGCACGCCGTGCTTGAACCCGTTTAAGTGGTCACCAGTGGTAACCCACACTCTGCGGTTCCTGGGCTACATGATTGACACAAGGCAGATGACAGTTTAGTGGCCAGATGACAAGCGCGCGCAACTGGCAGCTATTTTCGACGCGGACTGGCTCAGCCCGACCGCGGGAAGTAATCCGGCGCTGACTCCGCGCCAGATTGCTCGACCACTCGGTCTCGTACGCCACGGGGCGCTCGTGTCGCCGCTGGGCTCGTTTCTCTCCCTTCGTCTCCAGTTCACTTTGAACGACGCTATCCGAAAACAAAAGGGTCGCGTCACCAAAAGGTGGTGGCACACATCCCGCGTTCGCATTCCGGACGATGCCATGACGGACATCCGGCTTCTGCGGTCGTTCCTCGTGCCATCAACACACCAGCACCTCTGGACGCGTCCAATCCGTCTGCTGATTCCGCGCGCCCCGACCATGACACCCATATCCGACGCGTCCTACGACAGACTGGGTGGGTGGGCACTGGAACATCCGTGCATATGGCGCCTTTCAAAGAGCGACATGGATTCCTGTGGTTTCTTCCTCCCAAAAGGCAAGGAGCCTACGGACGCGGAGAAAGATGAAAAGTTGTTTGATCACATCAACATTTTGGAGTTCGTGGCCGTGATCATCAACGTGTGGAGTGCCGTGCGTTACCTTATGGCCCAGCCCGTGCGCAACGCGCAAGTAATTTTCAAGGTCCTCTCTGACAACACGGCGGCTCTACCGTGGATGCAGCACGCGGCTCGCACCAAGCGCCCGGCCGTACGCAATCTCGCCAGATTTTTCCAAGCCATGCTAACACATTGTCCTTTGCCTGTTCGCCTTCAGGGAAAGCACCTCATAGCGGACCTTCTGTCGCGTTTCTTACTGGCCCCATCGTGGGGGTCAAACGTCCTCAACGCTCGATCGCTCCAAACCTTGCCGAGTCCCGCGCGTGCTACTGTCCAAGCTTGCGCGCTTGCTCAGGTCCGAGGCGAACGTGGAGATGTCCGCAGCCGCAATGATGCAACTGTGGACTCTCGAGCTGGATTTTTTACCGAATGGCTGGCGCACCTTGCTATCAATGACGAGTCTCTCCGGACGCTCACATCGGGGCAAGCGCTCCCACTCCTAGGAGCTTTCATCCATGCAGTGGCCAACGAAGGATTCTCTTCCACCGGTCGGCTCAATCTCGGGGCCAACACCATCCGCGGGTATCTTCGCGCTGCCAAAGATTGGCTCGCCGCGCACCTCGACCTCGTCGTTGACATCTCGGCGGCCGATGGATCCGCTAACCTACATCCGTTCTTGTCGGACACGCTAGCGTCTCGCCAAACCTGGACGGAACCTAAAGAGAAGCGTGAGGCTTTCACGTCTGCGATGTACGACTTCATGTTCCACGACATCCTCTCTTGGGCGGCCAAAGACACGTCCACTCTGTTTGATCTCACCGCAGCCATCTTTGATTGGACGCGCCTGGGGGCGTTCACGGGCTCCCGTGTCAGCGAATACGCGCAAACCACGGCGCGCAAAGGCACTTTCACCAAAGTGCTGGACAGTCTTGACGCGGGTGACTGGCGGATTGCGCCGATCGCGTTTATGGACTGCGACTTCACTTTATACGACGCAGCGGGTCGCCGGGTACCGTTCGGCGCCCTGGCCCGTCTGGGCCATCTGGTCAGCGAGTTGCATGTTCGTTTCCGATTTGACAAAAGTCCACGAAATTTTACCATTCGCAAGTTTCGGCGGTCAGGGCATAAATATATGTGCCCCATCCTGGCCGCAATTTCTATCATCGTTTGGGCTTTGGCCCTTCGAGTGCCCAAAACAGCTCCCATTGGGGTTTATCGCACTTCGGCTAAAGGATCCTTCACCTATCTGCGGTCCATCGACATTCGCAAACGAATGAAAAAAGTTCGCCTGCTCGCACACCCAGATCCGGAAAATTATTTCCACAAACACGCCAAATTTATGGTGTCTCACTCTAATCGAGTGACAGCAGCAGTGGCCCTTTCCAACGCCGGCTTATCACTAAACGCAATCGCCTTTCGGCCACTTTCAGTGCAGCACTACCTTCGCGAATGTTCAATACACATTGGTCAATTGACCATTGATGCCGTTAAAGGCGCCACTATGATCTAACGACTAAATTATTATGTGCTACGCGCAACTACTACTCATTATCTTCGGGTTAAGGATGAGCACTAAAAAGGAACTCGTTGTACACTTTCTCGTGTTGTTATTCAACAAACGGTGACCGACGGCGCGTTGTGAGAACCACAGGGTGCCAGGGCGTCCTCCAACCATCGTCCTGGACGAACGGGCACGCCACATCAAGCAGCCGCAGCTGCCGCCCCTGAATCCTGGTCACTCCTGGGAGTCTCACGCCGCTCAACCACACTGGTCTTGCGCACCCGAACCTCGGGAGCGTCCCCGGCCAGCCGGACATATACCATTTCGGCTGTGCACTTGGTGATCACGCCTTTTCGTCCCATATAGGTCCCGCGGCAGAGGTCCACCTGCATTCCAACGTCCCATGACCGGGGCAAAGGGGATTGCGGAAGAAAGGGTGACACAGGCCCTTATAGGGCCGTTTTTATATTCGACTGCATCAGTCGCACAGTCTGGTCCGAGAAATGCAGACACACATACACCATCTTCGGTGTACGCGACACTTCCACTCCAGTCTCGCCCTTGTACCTTCCACCGACCACCTTCATAGGGACTCGGGAGGAAAACAACATACATTTCGGCTTTATCGTTTCAGTGCCTGTATGAGGGGCCACGTTCAACGCATATCGCTATTCTTAACGGTTCCGCCGGCGGTTGGTGATCGCCAATGCGTTCATCCACGAGCCAGTTGGGTCCCGGCTGCTTAGCATCCCGGGAACCCCGAACCAGATCCAAATTCGGGCTAGGCCATCTTTGATGACCTTAACGACACTAGTATCCTGACCATTGAAGAGAATTACAAGCTCGCGCTCCTAAGGCTCTCTTCAGGGAACACCACGCTCCTAAGGCTCTCTTCAGGGAACACCACGATATGGTGCCTGGATCCTCTGCGCTCTCCTCGCTTGGAACCAAGGCGTCAGTAGGGAGAAGATCCAGGGGGGAGGCATTTTGGGTCCTTCTGGGGCTTTTCTCCGTCCGTTTCACATGCTGTCAACCCTTAGGGGATTGGGTGCACGTTTCTTTCTTGACCTCTTGTTTGGTTGGGCTAGTAACAGGCGCCTGGTTGCTCATTGCGGGTGGCGGTTTCAGCCAATCCCACGGGATTGACTGTGCTAGCTCTTGGATAGGTGTGTGTGCTCTTGGCGGCTTTTGGCCGCCAACAGCCGACAACCAACAACTCTAGCGCTAGCATTCAGGCTCTCTGCTAACCAGCAGCAGGGTCCAGACAGCAGGTGAACAACGGGGGGCAACTGGTGATCAGCAATCACCGATTATCCGGCTCAGATCGAGTGCGTCGAAGAGACGATTTGAAGGAGGATACGAGCTCCCAGAGCTCGTAGTCCATCCTGAGCAACACACTACACTCCAAGGGGCAATATCCGATGCAACACGAGTTGCAGCGGATTGAGACATGACGATGGTTCATTGTTTTATCTTCCCTTTGTCCAGGGATTGACTGTACTAGTTCTTGGAGTAGGTGTGTGTGCTCTTGAAGGCTTTTGGCCACCAACAGCCAACAACCAACAACTTTAGCGCTAGTGCTAGCATTCAGGCGCTCTGCTAACCAGCAGCAGGGTCCAGACAGCAGGTGAACAACGGGGGGGGGGGGGGCAATTGGTGATCAGCAATCACCGATTGCCACAGGCTTGCAATGATGGGACGGTAAACAGAGATTGAGAGAAGGAGTGTCACAATAATGACACCGTACAGACGCTAACAGCACAAGGGCCCATTGTGGAATGAAATCACAACCATGACCGAGTCATTTCCCTGTTCAACCACCATCACACAACGCGCTACATCATGTTTGTAAATGTTAAATCTGCTGTTAGAGCAATGGGTGGTTGTAATGCGTGAAAGGACAACTACTTTAGAGAGTGAGCAACAACACCAGATGTTGCTCCAACCAACGGGTCACGATGACCTCCATTTTGGAGTCCCTCGCGCAACCTTTGAACTCGTACGTACTTGGTCGTCTGCCATGTGTCCGTCGACACTAGCAACAACAATATTAACTTGGTCCCCTCAAATCAATGCCTAGTTCATATCAATTTTTGACCTATGAAACCACTAGGTTCGAATCAACACTGTCACACATCAACCATGGTGCCAAAAACCCACACATTTGTGAATAAAACCACCACACTTACTACCGCACACTGACGGTTACACAATACTAATATGTGAACTTGTCGAGCAAGCCTTCTCGCTTGTAATGCCCGAGCTTCTTTGTGAACAAATCACTCAAATTTGTTTCCGTGTCTTCCTTGGTGATATGGCAAGTACCTGCCGCAACAGCCTCACGGTTCCTGTGGTAAGCAATCGAATGATGCTTCTTCTTCAACGTGGACGTAGGATCGAAACAATTCTTCGTCACCGCCTCGTTGTCACAGAAAATATTCGTTGCACTGTCAACTGGTACGCCAAACATACGGAGTTTATACCGTAACGCTTCAATCAACTCAATGGCGTTCTTCATGGCCGTGATCTCACTGCCAAACGTACTAACTTCAACAGTGTTCGTTCTTTTACTGTACCAGATAACTGGTGCACGGTTGACAAATATCAAAATACCTGTCTGGCTCCGTCTAGTCACAGTGTTACCGGCCAAATCCGCAATAACAAAACAATGTGTTGTTGCAGCATTGCCTCTTGGTGGAGGCATGTCCCCTGGAACAGCCTCTTTTGCAGTCGTACCAATCGTACTGCTTAAATCAACATTCGTCGATCATCGGATGGTCAGGATCAAACGCCAACTTGTGTTTCGGACGCTGCTTGAGATACCCAAAAATGTGGAGTAACTCCTCCAAATGTCCAATCCTTGGCATTGCGAGGTGCGTTGACATTGTGGCAACTTCATACAAAATGTCAACTCGACCCAGCTCAACTGCCCAACGCAAAACGCCAATAAGCTCCTGATAATACTGAACTCCTTCAGCCTTGAGCTCTGCCGTGTCGTCCAACTCTGG
>Ga0307978_1003640_pt1 | contig 10461 bp, 14 predicted proteins | sample OrgLakmetage1056_FD_203151 | JGI IMG/M metagenome (GOLD analysis project Ga0307978, IMG submission 203151) | Saline water microbial communities from Organic Lake, Antarctica - #1056 | ecosystem: Environmental > Aquatic > Non-marine Saline and Alkaline > Saline | place: Antarctica: Organic Lake...
GCTCAGATCAAGAATAATCTCACCCATAGTTGCCTCCCTCTACCTCTGATTCTCAAAACGACTCTCCCTATGGATGAAGCCCAGAACAGATAGTGAACACAACCGAACTCCTTTCTTGACAGTTGAACTTGCTAATTGATTCGTTCCGACCCAGAGCGACCCCTCGCAAAACATCAATAAAACAAGGGGTGGCATCGGTCCCGGCAAATGAGCGCCACCCTGCGCCACCCCGCCACCCCTGCCGATCTGTTCTCGCTGCCTGACGACATCCGCCCATGTCGGGCGCCGAACAGGAGGCAGACATGATTCAATCACAGACTGAACCGGAGATGACCGCCGCAGCCCTGCTGTCAGGCTGGATCAGCCGCAAGGAGCTGGCCGAAGCGCTGGGCGTGACGGCCGACACGCTCGGACGATGGGAAGCGCGGCGCTTCGGGCCACCCTGCGTGCGGGCGGGTCGCATGGTGCTCTATCGGCGTCGGGCCGTGCAGGACTGGCTGGCCGCACAGGAGATGCCGCGTGCCAAGGTAGCTGGAGGTCGGAAATGACCGTCATGCCCCTCATCTCCCCCTGCGCCACGCGGGACCACATGCCGGTCGCAAACGAAAATCATTGGCGTCGTGACCGGTTGGCAGAGGCCCGCAGCGTCCTGGCCGATGTCAGCCATCACCCGGACACGCTGATCATCCTCGCTGCCCGCGTCGTCGCCCGTCACACGGACGATGCTGCAGAACTTGCAGACGCGAACGAACTCCGGCGACTGCTAGAGCGAAGGTCGTTGCAAACGAACATGGCTGTGGCCTTGCCGACTGGCGGTGCCGCATGAACCGCCGCAGCACCTCCGAGGTGGATGCCCAACGCGCCATCGTTCAGGCGCTGCGTTTCGCACTGCCGCGCGACGCCATCGTCCATCACTGCGTCAATGAGGTGACCGAGGCCGGGCCGCGCGGGGCAAAGCGCCAGTCCATCCTCGTCGGCATGGGCGTGCATGCGGGCTTTGCCGATCTGATCGTGCTCTCTGGCGGCCGTGCCCTGTTCCTCGAGGTCAAAAGCCAAACCGGCCGCTTGCGCAAATCGCAGGAGGACTTCCGCGACACGGTCTGCGCCCAAGGGTTCAGCTGGGCGCTGGTGCGCTCGGTCGACGATGCGCTGGGCGCACTGGCCGATCATGGTTTCACCAGCCGTGTCCGCCCAGCGCGGAGGCCCTCGCCATGAGCCATGACGCCACCAACTGGGCCATCAAGCAGCGCGGGCTGAAACCCACCACCAAGATCGTGCTCTGGCATCTTTGCGACCGGTTCAACCCGGATTTCGGCTGCTTTCCCTCGCAGGCGCGGCTGGCGCATGATTGCGAGATCAGCCGGGCGACGCTGAACCGTCACCTCGACAGGCTGGAAGCACGCAAACTCATTCGCCGGATCCGGGTGATAGATCCCAAGACAGGGCAGCAGCGCCCCACCCGCTATCTGCTGGGCTGCGAGCCAGGGTTCACGCCCCGCGGGCCGGGTCAAATCGAGCGTGATCCAGCCAATCCCTTCGAGGCGGGCGGTGTTGAAATCCCGTGTCCGGATTTGAGACACGGGCCACTTGCCGAAAAATCGCATATCGACAATGGCTTATCGTCCAAGACAGACCCGAACCCGTGTCTCGTTTCAGAACACGGGTCCGTGTCTCAATTTGCCGCAAACCCGTGTCTCAAAAATGACGATTCCCGTGTCTCAAATTGCGACACTAACCTTGTAAGAGAACCCCTAAGTAAACCTGTAAAGGAGGAGGAGGACGCGCAGGCGCGAGATTCCGATTTTGATCGGTTTTTTGCAGAGCTGCTCGGCGCGCTGGGCTTTGCCGCCAATGCCACGCTGCCCGCTTGGTGGCAGGGTTGGCCAGCGCGGACCCATGTGCGGCGATGGATCGATGATTTCGGGCTCTCCGAGATCCGGATCATCGAGGTCGCGGCCGAAACCCGGCGCGATCACCCCAATCCGCCCGACGGGCCCAAGGCGCTGGATCGTGCCATGGAACGCGCCGCCCAGCGCGATGCGCAGGCTGCGGCAGATGCCAGCGGCCGGAAATCCCCACGCAGCCGCAAGACGCACGGCAAGCCACCACCCAGCCCGGATGAACTGGCGGAATTCTACGCGGCCAAGGTCAACTCCGACGAGTATCTGCCCCCCAGCATGATCAGCAACGCCATGTGCGGGGCAATGCTGGCACGCGGGCTGGTGACAGCGGACAGGCTGCGTCAGCGGGGAGTGCGGTGAATGGCATGGTGTCACGTCCCCGGCACGGATTGTCCCTCTGCGCAGGCGGCGGAGGCCTTGATCTGGGCCTCATGCTCGCCGAGCCCGGCTATCACACCCGCGCCTTTGTCGAATGGGAGGACTGGCCCCGCGCCGTCCTCATTGCCGCCCAGCGCGCGGGGTATTTCGCCCCGGCCCCAATCTGGGATGATCTGCGCAGCCTCAAAGCCCGGCCTTTCCGCGGGGCCTTCGACACAATCCTCGCCGGATATCCCTGCCAGCCGTTCAGCGCCGCTGGCAAACGCGGCGGGGCTGATGACCCCCGCCACCTGTGGCCCGACGTCGCCCGGGTTGTCCGGGAATGCCGTCCCGAATGGGTCTTCCTCGAGAACGTCGCCGGGCACGTCACCCTCGGCCTCGAAACCGTCCTGCAAGAGCTTTGGGGCATGGGCTACACGCCTGCGGCGGGTCTGTTCAGCGCGGCAGAAGTCGGCGCGCCGCACCAACGGCTGCGCGTCTTCATCCTGGCCCACACCGATGAGCCTGCATCCCGGCACGGCAACCTACAACCCAGCGGGGAACAGCGACATCGCGCGGAAGGCCGAAGCACAGGCGCTGGGCATCACACAGGTGCAGGCGGCGCAATGGCCAACCCCAGCAGCGCAGAACTGGAAGGGCAGCAGCCCGGCCAGCGTGACGCGGGCGGATGGCAAGTCCCGGATGGATATCCTGCACTATCGGGCAGAACAGGGCTTCATCCACCCGGACCCGGTGATCGCTGTGGATGGACGACACTCCTCACAGCACGCCCCGATCTCGCGCCTGCTCTGGGCTTCAATGATTGCCTCGCATGGGCGGGTCGTCTCGCGGCGCATCCTGAAAGCCCGGGCGCGGCGGCGGCTCAATCCGCTCTTCGTCGGATGGTTGATGGGCTGGCCCATCGGGCACGCGCTCTGCGCCTGCTCGGTAACGGAGTTCATCCTCTGGCAGCGGCACATGCGTGGCGCTCTCTCGCAGCTGCCCATGGCCTCGGGCCCATGGATCTGGCGGCCAAGCGACGAGCCGGAAGGCCCAGCGCAGATGAACCTGTTTGAAGGAGTGCAGTCATGAGCATGCAGGGGCGGATTACCCGCGCGGGTGGTGCAAAAGTCAAACGCGCGCTGGGCGTGCAAGCGGCGCTGGAATGGGCGTTTCGCATTGAGAAAGCGCAGCTTGAACTGCCGCCTCCCGAGGACGTCACCGAGGAAGGTTTCGGGTTTGGCCTCGAATATGTCCTGATGCAGCGTGCTGCGCTGGGCTGCAAGGTGGACGGTGGCCAGCACAAGATGGGCAGTTACACCCATGCCGACGCCGAGGTCATTGCCGCAACGGTGGCCGGGATACCCGACAATCTCGGCGGCATCCGCATGGCGATCCGCATCACCGAACTGGCGCGCGCCGGGCTGACGCCCGACTGGATGCCCGGCGTCGTGCCGCGCTGTGTGCCGGTCGAGACGCGGCAAAATCAGCATGGTGTTCGGGCCGTGACAGAAGTTGTGGGCACTGAGCGCGTGCTGACCCGGGGCAAATGGCGCACGGTCGAGGTTCTGGTCTGCCCGGTCACCTGGCGGCCGCATCCGGAACAGATCGAATCTGCACGGCGCGGTTATGAGGATTGGTGGCAGGCGCTGGATTGGGTGCGAGATGGGCTGATGGCGGGCGGAATGCTGCGGGAGGTCGAGGTGACGGCAGCGATGCCGAAGGTGCGGCCGTGGGTTTCGGCCATGTTGCCAGCGCAAGATGCGCCTTGATTGCAACGCAATCACTGTCTAAATTGCGCCATAGTGGACGGAGGATCGCCATGGCAAGCATCACCATTAGAAATCTGGATGACGACGTGAAGCAGCGCCTTCGCATACGCGCAGCCGAACATGGCCGCTCGATGGAAGAGGAGGCGCGCGGGTGCTGCCAGACGAATTCGAACTCGTCTCCATTTGGACAGAGACGCTGACGCTTATGCTGTGCAGAGACCGCGCCACTCGGCGAGGGCGGCGGCGCGGTTTCGCTTGAAATTCTGTCTGCTCGAGAGGCTGCGTTCCTGATTGAAGAGGTTGTAAACTGAGGCGTGGACTGAGGCGAACTTCTGCAAACTTCGCATCCGCCTGAAGCGCAGCATGGCTCTCTCACGTCGTCGAAACGGCAGGTGCGAATTCTCCGCCCTGTTGTTCAGCCAGCGACTGGTTTCCTGGCGGTCGGCCGCGCCGATCTCTTTCAGCGCCGCGCCGTAGGAGCGTAGCTTATCTGTGACGATAACCTCTGGTCGACCGTGCTTACGCATTGCTTTCTTGAGGAATTTCAATGCGGCCTTCTTGTCGCGCGACTTTGTTACGAAGCTTTCCAAGACCTCGCCCTCGTGATCCACGGCGCGCCAAAGGTAATGTCTCTCGCCGTTGATCTTCACGAACACCTCATCCAGATGCCAGCGCCAGCGGCTGGATTTCATTCCAGCGATGCGGTGCTTTTTGATCTCGGCAGCGAACATCGGACCGAACCGGTGCCACCAATACCGCACGGCCTCATGGGTGACATCGATGCCACGTTCGTGGAGCAGATCTTCGACGTTGCGGAGCGACAGCGGGAACCGGACGTACAGCATCACCGCCAAGCGGATGATTTCCCGGCTGGTTTTGAAGTACTTGAAAGGGTCTCGTTTTTCCATCCGGGCAGGGTAGGGGGTGTACACTCCACCCGCAAGCTGAGTTCCTTTGACAAGACCCAGACATGTATGTTAGACGTTCCGTTCCTGGCACGGACGGCACCGAAGGAACCAACTGCGGACACGTGCCTAAAAAGGATGATCCCCGCAATGGTAAAGGATCTGAAGACGCGATGGCTTGTCAGGCCGGAATACGGTCCGGGGATCCGCATGTCTCGATGTCTTGCGCATTCCGGTTGCGAGCAGGATCAATGACAGGCCGTGATCCGATACCCTCCCTCGAATTCCGAGGGCGCCTGATCGTCCATGTCGGGATTCACAAGACGGGAACCACGTCGATCCAGGGCGCACTCGATGCCGGCTATCAGCAGCTGCGCGACAATGGCATCCTTTACCCGAAAGCGGGTCGGGCCCAAAAGGATGGTATCGTTGAAGCTTTGCACCATCCCCTGATCAAAAGCCTGATCGATGAAGAAGACCGGACTGCATTATCCCGGATCGAGGCCTTGCAGAGCGAGATCCACGATGCGTCACCGTCAACGGTGATTCTGTCGAGCGAAGTCCTGTCGCGTGAGAACCTCTCGTCGCAGGTGTTCCGCGACATTCAGACGATCTTTCCCGATGCGTCACGCACCTGGGTCATCTACTTGCGGCGGCAGGACCAGCTCGCGATGTCGCGATATGCCGAGCGCATAAAGGTCGGGCTTGTCGCATGGCCCGACGGTGTGAGGCATACGCTCCAGCCGAGTTATCTGGACCACCGGCTGCGGCTTGAGCGCCTGCAATATGCTGTCGGTCACGACATGATCGTACCCGTCTCTTTCGATGCTGCGAAGACCAGGCTGATGGCCAGTTTCTTCGAGGCGGCGGGCCTCGAAATGACAGGCACGCTGCCTTCGGCACGGCATGCGAACGCGTCCCTTCCCTGGGGGACGTTGCAATTGCTTCGACTCGCCAATGCACTGCCGGGATCCGGCAAGCGGTTCGCACGCAGGGCCGTATATGCATTGAACCGACGCATATCCCCCACCCGGGCGCGCCGGATGCTCGACTGGTCGAAACCCTTGTCACCACGCCAGGCCGCGGATGTCTGCAAGAGATACGAATCCTCGAATCTCTGGGTCGAAGACACGTTCTGGAATGAATGTCGGTTTCTCACGGTATCCGAACAAGACGTCTCGTGAGACGTTTTTCGCTCTGCCTGATCCGGATGCCGATGCTCCGGTTTTCGCCTCGGGGCCAAGATGCGGACTTTTGCTCCGCGACGGTCAGACCATCCGACCGTTTCCGCTATCCATTTCATCTCCGGGGTTCACAGGCCCGGCATCCGGTCAACCGTTGAGTAGCGAGACCGCTCGGCGCATCCGCGTCTTCTGCAGCAAGGCGGTGATGGCCCATGTCAGAGGCAAGGCGACGCAGGCCAGACCGAGCATCTCCCAGTTGCCGAACACCCGACCGCAATAGTCCAGCGCCAACTAGGCGCCGGCGGACGTCGCGGCAGGGATGGCCATCGCCCGCAACACGGCCCGTTGCGAAACCGAGGCGACACGCTGTGCAAAGGCGATATAGCGTGGCAGAATTTTACTCCGGCGTTGACATCTGCGCGGAGAACGTCGTTACGGTTATCGCCGATGGTGGATCGTCGATCCACGTATTCAATGAACTCAAGCTGCTTTGCCGGCTGCTTCATCTCGAATATCTCGATGACCCGTTCAGCGAAGAGTCGATCCGGTTCGCGATGGTGCTGATCTTGCCCCCCCCGTTTCACCGGACACTCAGGCGGTTGCGTTTTGGGCTGCGATAAACTCGCGGGGCGAGCGCCATTTCAGCCCTGAGTGCGGATGGTTCTCGTTATACAACTGAACGCCAGAACACCCGCGTTATCGACCGGCGCGAGGTCCTTTATCGTAAGCGCGACGGTGTCACCCTATGCGGCGAGGCTTGACGGCTGATTGAATCGCCATGGCATGAGATCTTCGATTCCGCTTTGCGGGTGTCCGTCGAGGATGGCGCGGAGGGTGGCGGCGAGATAGTCGAACGGGTTCACGGCGGACATCTTGCAGGTAGCGACCAGCGAGGCGAGCATGGCCCAGTTCTCGGCGCCGACCTCGTTGCCTGCGAAGAGCGCATTTTTCCGCGTCAGGCCCCCAGCCCTCGTCACGCATTTGACGCGTGTCGAGATCAAGGCGCTTCTCGACGCGCCCGACCCGCGCACGCCGTCGGGGACGCGGGACAGGGCGATGCTACACCTCGCCTTCGCGGCCGGCCTGCGCGTGTCGGAGCTGATCGGGTTGAAATCCGATCAGGTCGACCAACGGAACTGGGGTGATATCCGCGTGATGGGCAAGGGACGGCGCGAACAAAGAACTGATAGCCACAGGTCAAAATACGGACGCGATCTCTCAGATCGGCAAAGTTCCCATCACCCAAATATCGCAGGAGGGATTTCACAATTCGCGTCTTGTTCTTTCGCACCTTTGACAGTGCGATATCTAGTTCAACGCGGCGAGAAACGGGTCTCGCTTTGTCAGTGTTAAAGACACTGAACCGGAACCCGAGGTAGTCCAAGCTGTGCTCGACAGTTGGCGTCTTCATCTTTGCGTTCTTGAATGGGTAAATTTTCGATTTGGAAAAATTTAGTTTCAGCCCCTTCGGCAAAGCTTCTTCGATCTGCGCTTTTAGCGAGTTCGGGTTTTCCAATTCTGGTAAGATCAGTACAATGTCATCAACATACCGGGCAAAGTAGTGTGCATTTAGTTGCTCACGCATTCTTTGGTCAAAATCTTGCATGTAGAATTCACTAAGTTCGGCACTTATTGCCAAACCTGGGGGCAAGCCGTTCACCGAGTTCAATTTGCATTGCTCAATCAGTGACCCGACAACAGACCTCGTGCTTGGAGCAGTCATAAGCCTCTTGCTGAGTTGGCTCGACAGAAAATCCTGATCAACGGACGGGTAAAAATTCTTTATGTCCATCTTTGCAACGGTAAAAGGCAACCCTTCTTCGCAGAGCAATTTAAGACGACGAACGATCTCGATCCGGCTTCCCTGTTTTGATGCTGTGATTCTGCGAATGTTCTGAGCAGCCTTTCGCAGCACTAGATCGCACGCCAGATCATTTACCTGATAGATGGTCCGACCAGCCAGGTTATTCGACATCAATGGCAGAGAGGAAAAACCATTTCGTGCAATGGTGACAGCCTGAGAAACTAAAGCTTCCTTCTGCGCCTCATTCTTCAATGCAGGTCGTTTTCGAAAATCATTTTTGCTCAGGTGCCTTGCAAGCGCTGCTCTGCCGAATGTGGGATCATACATCGAAAATTACTTTTGCTAGCTCACCGCAACCCTACGCTGAAATCTAACTAGATGGAAAGCGTTGGACCGAAGGCACGTCCGCTAGGTGATAATCAAACATCGTGTTTCGCACCCGCAGCCAGCTGCCACTTCCAGCCCATCAGAACCTAGCGCTCCCTCAGGGTGGCGCATCCTCGTCAAATGACCGCCACCCTGCGCCACCCCGCCACCCCTCCTCGCATGCTTCGCTTGATAGCGGCGCGAATCTACGCGTCATGGAAAGATGACTGGAGGGTGAGTTGCATGGTCAACCGATTGCGTTTGAATGAGAAATCTGTCCGCGACGCCGAACCGGCGCAGGGACGGGACTATCAGATTTTTGACACCGATGTGCGGGGGTTTGCCGTCTGCATCTACCGCTCGGGAAACCGGGCCTTCACCATCGACTATCGCCATGCCGGGCGTCAGCGTCGGATGACCATCGGGCGCTGGCCGGAATGGTCGACCACGGCAGCGCGGGAACGGGCGAAGGAACTGCGGCGCGAGATTGACGCTGGGGCCGACCCGCTGGGGCAAAAGGAGACCGGCCGCGTTGCACCGCGCATCACGGATATGATCGAGCGCTACACCGAGGTGCACCTGCCGCACCTATCACCGACCAACGCCTCAGATCAGAAATCGATGCTGGCCAAGCTGGTGGTGCCCGACTGGGGTAACCGGCTGGTGACGGAAATCACGCCCTACGATGTCGAAAAGCTGCTGAACAAGGTGGCGGCCGGTCGAGCCCGGCCCTCGAAAACCAAGCCGAACAACCGGGCGCGGAAGCTGCAGGGGGCCAAGCCGACCCCGGTGCGCGCCAACCGAACCGGCGAGGTGCTGCGCAAGATGTTCACATATGCCGTCGGCTGGGGGTGGCGGGAGGACAATCCGGCCTCGAGTTTCCGCCGCCGGATCGAGAACCCGCGCGAACGCTTTTTGAGCCACGAAGAAATCCACAAGCTGGCGGAGGCGCTGGAGACGGCCGAGGATCGCCGCGCGGCCGACATCATCAGGATGTGCATGCTGACCGGCGCGCGCGTGGGGGAGGTGCGGCAGGCGCGGTTTGAGCATTTCAACCTTGAGCATCTGAGCTGGTCGAAGCCCGCCAGCATGACCAAACAACGCAAGATTCACCGCCTGCCGATCTCGGACGAGGCAGCGGCGATCGTCCGCCAGCGCCAGTTGCTGGTGCCGCGCGGCTGCGTCTTGCTGTTCCCCGGCGATATTCCGGGCCAGCCGGTAAAGGAAATCCGCCGCTTCTGGGCCAATATTCAGAAGCAGGTGGGCATCCCTGATGTTCGGATTCACGACCTACGTCACACCTTCGCTTCGCTCCTGGTCAGCGGCGGCGCGTCGCTGGAAATGATCGGCAAGCTTCTGGGCCACAGCCAGATGCAGACGACACAGCGCTATGCCCATCTGATGGATTCGCCACTGCGCGCGGGCGTCGATGCTGTGGCCGACGCATTCCGGCCCAAGCCGAAACTAGTCCATGATTCGGGCGAGACGCAAAAGACGGCATGATCTTCCGCGCCTCGGCGTTTTGATGATCAGCAAGATTCCCGCAGCGCTTTCCAGATCGGCGTGAGCCTGCGGCGGATCGTGCGTTCATCCGGCACCTCCCCACCTTCACTGTTGGCGACAAACCAGTCCTGCACCTCCCCCAGCCATTCGGTCTGCGTCGCTGGAAGACCCTGATCGTGGTTGCGCACCATCAGGGCGATATACATCCCGTCCCAATCGTAGCGCGCAGTCGACCCTATGTGCGATGCCGGGCGGCGCAGCAGATCGAAATCCGCCTCGAAACGTCTCACGTCCTCGGCCATGATGAGCAGGTCCGCCACAGTGACCTCGATCCGTTCGGCCGGGTCCGCGATCATCATCCAGTCGTCCAGGCCCGTCGGCCGCACGCGCCGCAGAAAGCTTTTTGTCGGCCCGGTTCCGCAGCGCCGGAACATCTGCAGGATGTCCGTGACAGAGACGACAACGTATCCGGCCACGATCTGCGATCCCGATGTCACCGGCGCGATGGCCGTAACGATGTCAAACCGACCGACGGACGCCCAGCCAGCGATGTCGGCGAGCGTGCAGTCCCAGCGGGCTGCGGCTTCATACAATGTAAAATAAACGCGCGGTGGCAATGCCATGCCTCATCTCCTTTCTTATCTATTTGGCGTTGGCCGACTTCCCACG
>Ga0307978_1003643_pt1 | contig 10456 bp, 6 predicted proteins | sample OrgLakmetage1056_FD_203151 | JGI IMG/M metagenome (GOLD analysis project Ga0307978, IMG submission 203151) | Saline water microbial communities from Organic Lake, Antarctica - #1056 | ecosystem: Environmental > Aquatic > Non-marine Saline and Alkaline > Saline | place: Antarctica: Organic Lake...
CCACCGCCACCGCCACCACCTGTAGCAGACGAAAAGTCGTCGTAATCGTCATGGACATCATCAGCCTCAAAATAGGCTTGACTGTCAACCGAAGTCATTCGTTCCGGGCCGTCTTGTTGATTGGGCTTTTCAGGCAGCGTGGGTATCACTGTTGTTGTGGGGGTAGGCGTAGTAGCAGTAGGAGTGGTCTCTTGGTTGGCTTGAGACGACGGTGGCGACGACATGGTGCGTTGCTGCTCTGGTGTGTCCGGTTTGTGTGCTATGTGATTGTCGTCTACGAGTACCTGGTACATAACATGTCATACCGGTACGTCTTGTGTCTTGTGTGCGCTTGTGAGTTATGTGTCGTCCGTCCTGATTGTACCTATGCTGATTGATTTCCGGTCCCGTCTTTGAGTCATAGTTTGGCTCTTTTTCTGTTAAAATGGCGCGAAACACACGGCGAAAGATTTGCTTCGGAAACGGAACAGAACAACAACCACAACAACACACAACCATTGACAACTAGACTATAGTACTGACAACACAACACGGCTTCAACGCGTCAACCGCTTTCGGCTGTCTCACCTACTTATCAAAGCAGATAGGTCGTCTTGTGTACGAGTAAGTTGATCCATCCAGCTTCAAGAGAGTAAAGCGTAGAGAGTAATCCTTCTTGTCCTTATTTTTTTTCAGCTTTCAGACTTGTAAACTCCTGTTCATCATGGACTTTTTCAAGAAAGCAAGTCCTTCCAAGACGACGAGCCCTCCGAAGAACAAGGCATCCTCCACCGCCGCCACGGCACGTGACAATATCCAGATTGACGTTTATGAGAAAGTATTGCAGCAAGATGGCGTCCAAACGGCCGCCGACTTGGTGGGGTCCATTGATCAGGGCACGAGCAGTACCCGCTTTCTCCTTTTTACCGCGGCGGGCCACATTGCCGCGTCGGCCCAAATGGAACACACGCAAATCTTTCCTTCCGCTGAGGTACGTACTTTCGTTTCGGACGAGTTTAGTGCAGAGTGTAGCGCTGCGTACGAGAGTAGAGACTTCTACCGGAACACCATTGTCGTGCCGTACGGTACTGTGTACTGTAGCTGATATTCTTTACTTGCCCCGTTTCTCGTTTCTCCCTATTTGTTTTCGTATCCGTACCCCCCCCCCTCGTCTATTTTCTTCTTTCTCTAAAACCCCTCTTTATTGCTCGTAGATTGGTTGGCACGAACATGATCCCATTGAAATCTGGAACAATACCGTCAAATGCATTCAAGCTGTCGTTGCTGCCTTGCAAGAAGACCACGGTCTGGACTGGCAGGCGGCTCCACTGGCGGCCGTGGGCGTGACGAATCAGCGGGAAACCACCACGGCGTGGAACCGAGCCACGGGCATTCCGTACTACAATGCCATTGTGTGGGACGATACGCGGACCACTCACATTGCGGCGCAGATTGCCAATGGCGACGCGGACCGATTGCGTGCCAAAACGGGCTTGCCGTGCGCGTCGTACTTTGCCGGAACCAAGGTCAAGTGGTTGCTGGACAATGTCGAGGCTTTGCAACAGGATTTGCATTCTGCCGAGACGAGAGATCAAGTCTGTTTTGGTACAATCGACACGTGGTTGATGTACCAACTGACGGGTCACGCTTCCGACAAGACAGGCGCCGTGGGTTGTGAAGGAATATTTGTGACGGACGTGACGAATGCGAGTCGCTGGTTATTCATGAACCTAGAAACACAAGCGTGGGATCGAGACTTGGTGAATACAGTCACGGCTCCGCACTCGTTGCCCTTGACGGCCTTGCCAGCAATTTCTCCCAGCAGTCATGTGCACGGACGTTGCAGTGGTGCCGCTTGTGGGTTGCCCTGTCTAGCAAAGGTGCCGTTGGCAGCCATTCTGGGAGATCAGCAGTCGGCGTTGTTTGGTCAAACTGCCTTTTTGCCGGGGCAGGCCAAAAACACCTACGGTACAGGAATGTTTCTCATGATGAACACGGGCTCCGAGGTTGTTCCAAGCACTCATGGGCTCTTGACGACGGTCGCCTACCAAATTGGAATGGACGGCCCAGTATGTTATGCCTTGGAAGGGAGTGTGAGCCACTCTGGTTCCACGATTCAATGGCTTCGCGATCAACTCCAGATTATTGACGGCGCAGCCGAATCAGAAACGCAAGCAAACAAGACGCAACATAATGATGGTCTTTACTTCGTCCCCGCCTTTGCTGGACTCTTTGCTCCACACTGGCGCTCGGACGCCCGCGGTTGCATTGTTGGCATGACGGCTACCCACCACAAGGGTCACATTTGCCGGGCTGCCTTGGAGGCGGCGGCCTATCAAGCACGGGAAGTGTTTGACGCTATTGTTGCTGACTCCGGGGTGACGCTCAAGTCACTCAACGTGGACGGTGGTGGTACCAACAATAAGCTCTTGATGCAGTTTCAAGCGGACATTATCAATGTGCCAGTTATCAAGCCTGCCGTCATGGAGACGACTGCCATTGGAGCTGCCTTTGCCGCGGGTCTCGCGGTCGGTGTTTGGAAGGACCTGGACGAAATTAAGAATATGTGGGCCGTTGCCGAAACGTTCAAGCCCCATATGTCGAGTTTGAACCGTGAAAAGTACTGGTCGGGTTGGCAAAAGGCAGTTTCGAGGAGTCTCGATTGGGTGGACGAAGAGGACGACGACAAGTTCGTCGATGCGCTTTCGCTGCCGGTGCCGTTGAGTGAGGATTGGGTCGAGATTGTCGACATTGAGAGACAGTCGGGATACAACACAGCTACATTGGTGCTGTGTACGGGTTTGGCTCTGGCTGGGGGCTTTATTCTTGGCCGGCGTCGCAAGTTGTAGTGTGGAGTTGACCGTGTTTGTCATTAGAAATGGGTCAAGAAATGTGTATAACGTGTTAAGAATGCTTTGCTTATCCATATATTATCATGCACGATTCTAAAATGTAACAAAAGTAACAAATCGATCTGTGCGGCCTGGCCTTAGTTGCCCTTCTTGAACATCAATAACATACGGAAGGACACAGCAAAGCCTCCAAAGACGTTGATCGCCGCAATGGCAGTGGCGACGCAGCCGAGAACGCTCGTCGGAGAACCTTGTGGTGTGCTAACCATGAGAAGACCACCGAGGATCACAACACCGGAGAGGGCGTTACTGGTGCTCATTAGGGGACTAAAGAGGGCTGGCTCAACTGCCCAGATCAAATAGTATCCAAGGAAACCCGATAGAATGAAGTAACTAAGCTGCTGACTGAAGGAGACTGGGGCATACGCAGCAACAATACCAAAGAAGGCACCAATCAATAAAAGTCCGAGAAACTCTCCCGCTGGGGCTAGATCCAGGACGCGATACGACAATGGCGAAGGTTTTTTCTTGGTCTCGATAATATCTTTGCCGCTGAGCTTCGATGGTGTACCAGCGCTGGTTTGGACCACGGGTGGAGGAAAAGTCAATTCACTCTCAAAGACGCATGTCATTCCTCGGACCACCTGATCTTCCATGTTGATTTCAAACGTCTTATCCTTGCACAATATATCAAAGAGGTTAGAAATGTTGTTGGAATACATGGTGCTAGCCTGCCAAGCCATTGCCTGGTTCGTCATGTCGCTTCCAATAATCGTTACGCCCTTGTAGACATAGCTCTCTCCAGGTTTGGTAAGCTCGCAGTTTCCGCCGCTCGAGCCTGCGAGATCCATCACAATGCTACCAGCCTTCATCTGCTCGATTGCTTCCTGCTTGATCAGCACGGGTGCCTGTCGGCCAGGAATGGCCGCGGTCGTTATGATAATGTCGCATTCCTTCGCCTGCTCTCGGAACATGGCCATTTCTTTCTTGTAGAACTCGTCGCTCTATTGAAACGGACGAAGCAGTGTGAGTATTCGTACGATAGATCAAAAGGGTGTTCCCCAACCGATCGTCTTCTCACTTACCATGATCTTGGCGTACCCTCCAGAGCCACCTCCGTCCTCGTCGAATTTGAGTTCAAGGAACTCGCCGCCCAACGATTCCACTTGCTCCTTCGTTTCAAGTCGAGTATCGAAAGCCCGCACAATGGCTCCAATGTTTGACGCTACTCCAATCGCGGACAAACCTGCAACTCCTGCTCCAATGATAAGAATCTTTGCGGGCTTGAAACTTCCTGCAGCAGTAGTCTCTCCATTGAGAAAGCGTTGATAAAGATTCGACGCCTGGATCACAGCGTGGTATCCGGCGATTTTGGCTTGTGAGCTCAGCACATCGAGACTCTGTGCACGTGAGATACGAGGAATAGCATCAACTGCCAAAAGATTGACTCCGGCAGCTTTTGCCTTCACCATGAGCTCTTTTCCTTGGTCAGTTCTAGGTCCGACAAAGCTAATGAAAGTCTTTCCCTTGTCCAGCATGTCGAGCTCGTGTTTGCCGGTAGTGGGATTCATTCTCGGTTCTCGGATCTTGACAATGATATCAGCTTGATCGAAGACCTCTTTTGCCGTTTCGAGAATGATTGCGCCAGCGCCCTCGTAGTGATCGTCCCAGAAGTTGCCAGCCTTGCCAGCGTTGCTCTCGATCAAAACTTGGACTCCCGTCTTCAATAGTCGCTTGGCACCCTCTGGGACAATCGCAACGCGCTTTTCGTCCTCGTCGACCTCTTTAACAACTCCAATCTTGAGGTAGGCAGCTTCCTGAAGGGTAGGAATAGAAGCAATAAACTCTTCAATGGCCTTGGTGTGCGCGTCGTGGCGAGCGACTGGTGCTTCAACGTCCGACACGACTGTTTCGGATGTATCCACTTCGACGGTCTGACCTAAGAGATCGACAAGTTTCTCTGTACTCAGCTTCGCATCCCCTAAAAACATACTCTGTGGAGTGGCAATAAGGGGAGTATAAAAGCAGCAGCTGGTTAGATTGATTTTGCTCATGTCTCCAATTGAGAGCGCGGCGATTGCAGCAAACTTACATTATTGGGCATTACGAACAACGGATTGTCGACTCCAGCATAGCCTACACGCAAACTTCGCTTCATGACGATCGTCTGCTTGGCCTTCCAGACCTGGAGAACCGGCATTCCTGCGATAGGACTACTCGGGTCGTCTTCTGCACCAGGATTCACGATATCATTTCCGCCCAGTACGAGGACCACGTCTGTTTGCGGAAAGTCGGGGTTTATGTCATCCATGGACAGTGTAATATCGTAGGGAACACGAGCTTCTGCCAATAGTACGTTCATGTGGCCTGGCATACGTCCTGCTACCGGATGGATCGCAAAGCGGATCTTGATACCTCTAGCCCGGAGTCGCCTCGCGAGTTCTGCAACGGCGTGTTGAGCCTTGGCCACGGCCTGTAAAAAGGAAGATGGTGTATAGTTTAGCACCGCATTGAGAGCAACAAGCAAGGTACGATTCAGGTGGGTTCCGTTCGCTCTTACCATTCCGTAGCCTGGGACAACAATCACAGACTTGGCGTCCGTCAGCATCTCAACAACGTCTTCGGCCGTCACCGTCTGGACTGTACCCTCTGCTTTTTCGCCTGGTACAACTGCCTTGGCGGAACCTTCGCCCCAGCCACCAATCAGAACATTGGCGATAGATCGATTCATGGCCTTGCACATGACTAGAGTAAGAATGATTCCACTGCAACCCACAAAGGCACCCGAAATAACCAAGGCCTTGTTAGAGAGCATGAACCCAGCCGCCGATGTACTGAACCCAGACAATGAGTTGAGAAAGCTAATGCTAACTGGCATGTCACCACCGCCGATTGCCATCTGAAATATACGGAGAACCAAAAAAATGAGGTTGAGCGTAAGCTTTATGTACACAGCCAGTGAACCAACCGCCAGCGAGAAGTAAAAGCAACGTACCACCGCCGTAAAGCCGTACAAACCAGCAACAACGGCCAGCATAATAAGGAAGATAAGACCAGCTTCACGATCGTTCCAAGACTGGTCCCCCGAAAAGGCCAACGCCCCGAAAACGGTCATTGTGGCAAAGAAAACCAAGGTCATTAATCCACGCATGGGAATGATACGAGGCTTACTCGCCAGCGTCCCGTGAAGCTTCAAGACAGCCACCGTGCTACCCGTAAAGGTCATCATACCAATAACAATTGACAAGACCAAGGCGATTCCTTGCACCCACAATTGCTCGTCCGTCTGCTCGGCCACAAATTCTCCTCCACGCATCAAATTGGTAGCGTTGGGATCCAGATACAAACCAAACCCTTCAATGGCGGCCGCCAATCCACCGAATCCATTGTATGCGCCCACCATTTCTGGCAATCCCGTCATGGCAACACTCAAAGCCGTGGCCAAGCCAAGGAGCGCACCAGGGGCAATGCTGACGGCAATCAGCCAACGGCCGTCGCTGTACGTGTACGACGAATCGATCCAGTAGCCAGCAATCAAGGCAATCATACCACCCATGCCGTAGAGCATGCCCATTTTGGCCGTGGCGACCTGGAGAGTGTAAGAGAAGAATGAATAAATGAGTGCGTATGAGGAATTCTGGGAGAGGGTCGAAATGCGGTGCACGGAGCAACTGACTACGAATCCAGGCCCTTTCTTTCTGTCTTTCGCACCTTGGATAGGCCCATCAAACAAAGAACAAAGCATGTTACTCCTACCACCACGACAGTGTCGAGCCATGCCTCGTCAATCCATACGCCTCCAGCGTAGTCATTGTTCTGCGTTGCCATCTTGTTGTTGTTGTGCCGTTTCACTCAAATGCTCTTATGAATCTGCGTTGCTTGTTGTGAATTGTGAAGCTTCGTGTTTTATGCGTGGAGAAAAAAGATCGAATCAGATCTCTTTCCATGCAAGGGTTCGCATCGTTGGACCAAGGCGCTTTGCTCAGGCGCTTTGCTCCGACGCTATGATTGGTGGGTTCCCATTCGGATCGCATCACTCTTTTGACGGGTTCATCATGACACCGAGAACAGAAAAGAGCTTCGGTTTGTGTCGTGTCGTGTTCTCCGTTCGTCGAAGGAAAAATGTGGAGCTCCTCTTTTCTTTTTTCGAGCTTTTTGATGGTCATCATTTTAAAGATTCAATGAGTGTTTTTCGATTCCAACGGAAACTATTCGGACAATTTCTGACTTAATGACCCTTTTCTCCATAAGTAAGAGGGGCTCATTCATCGCGAAAATTTGGAAATTTGCCTTCGTGACACGATCCGTCTCTCGCCGGAATCTTTGGACGATGAGAGTGCGCACTTAAGACCTCGTCGTTACTGGGCAGCAATAGCACTGCGACGTCGACATAGTTGCTATCGTATCGTGGCTGCGATACCAGATACCAGATAGTGGCTGTCGGATCTGATTGAGTCTCTTGCGACGTGAGCCATAAGCTAACTTACCTGCGTTGTATTTCCGCGTAGAGACTTGTGTTGGAGATCCTCATTCGACGCGATCTCATCCCATGCCAACGCAACCAAATGAAGCCGATCGCCAGCGTCAAGAGATTAATATGTTTGCCGCCATGGCCATGTCCGGATCGGGCTCGGGAGACGACGACGATTTCACAAATAAAGATTCCCTCCGAGTAGCGTCTGTGGGGAGCAACAAGCTACAAGACAGTCCTGGCGGACTACTCGCCGGCAATACCGGCCAGCAAAAACAACAATACGGATCCATGGAAATGTTTGCCGCCGCCGCCAACGCCGAAATTGGCAGTCCAAGCATTTCTGGTACGTTTGCTCGCCGCGTGGTTCCAACATCCCAGAATGTCGAGGCGGAAAAGTCTAATTTGGACTCGGCTCTGGCTGCCTTGACGAAAGAGGATCCGACCCAACCTCCTGTCGTCCACACTCCACTGACCATGCCGCTGCTAGAACTCAACGGTACAAACGACGAAAACAGCATTGTCCGCGAGGATAACCCCATGTTTATGGAGGAGGTTATCATGAGCAGACCCCTCTTTTTTGGCGCCTTATTGCCCGATCGCGTTGTTTCCGAGGCCCGGCGCATGGTACGACAAGCCGCCAAGGAGATTGGTCCTGATGAGCATGGAAATCCGCCCCGTCTAAGTCAAATGCCTCCGGGAGTGCGCAACTTGGTGGGTGCCATTCGAACCTATGGATACGGAATTGATGTCCTGGACGAGACTACCGGCACAGCTACTGCTGCTGCTACTACTAGCACTGCCCCTACTGCTACTAACGGTAATATTAACGCAGATAAACCATCTTGGAAGGGGTCTCCATACGTGTCCACATTTCAACCCGTCTGGGGCGATGCTATTCGAGCGGACCGCGTCAAGGAACGTCGCAAGCGGCGGCGACCTGTCGCAGTGACTCGAGCTTCGACGGCACCGGCCCGACTTGCCGGCAATAGTTTGGTGGAAGATATCGCGCCGTCGACCCAGGCGGGGCAGCCGTCTGGTGACAACGCCGAGGCGTCATCTTTCAAGAAAGCTAACGACATGTTCTTGATGCACTTGCGTGGCGACGAAGATGCGAATCACCCTGGTGGCAGTGTCCATTCAATGGAGAGTTCGGCTTCGCCCAACAAGGAGTCGAAAGAAGAAGCGTCGGATAACAGCTCGATTGAAGAAGTTGCCAAGGTTTTGACCGAGCAAGAAATGTTTTCGCAGTGGGCTCGCGGTAGCGACACGTTTCGGGACTCTCTACGAGATTCGGGTGAAGGCGTGTTTACTTCTTCCACCTTTCAGAAGATTGCGAGTCTTCGCCCTGCCGACAGTGATGATGATTCGGTGATTGACGACGAATTGAAAAAGCAAGTCGGAATGAACGATCATTTGAGCAAGGCAGTCGCTTCGTTGTCGGGTGCTGGTGATGGTCAGCCGCCGGCGGACATTACAGCGGAAGAATCCAAGCTTCTACTTGCGCAGGCGTCCCACGATGCTTCGAAAGGACGGCCGCTAACCAATTTTGAGCTAACGAGTGGATGTGTTCCCATGTTTGGCGTTGATGATCCGTCATTGCCAGTGGAGGGTGATCTTGGTATCCACGAGACCAAGGAAGAGCAGCAGCGGTCCTACGAACAAAAGAGATCGCAGGAGATTATTGAAAAGTTTGTCGCCCCGAATGTGTTTGGCCCAGTGGCATGCCCAAACCCTGCTGTGGATCAGGACGATTTTCATAGTTGGAACTCACGCGCGGCGCCCTCTATACGGTTCAGTAACCATGGAGGCCCGATTGATCAGAATGTAAAGCCTGAGTCGAAGCGTCACGCTCATCACCCGTCATCGTCGGATAGTACAAATGGAGTCTCATATGGTGGAAGGAGTGGAGCGGGCTCGACCCCATCGAAGCTGGGCTCCAATAGTCAAAAGGATGTCATTTCGGCGAAAAAGAAGCAGTTGTCGTCTCGGTCACGGTATGGCTGGTGGAACGTTGCGGAAGAGAAGAAGGAATGTGATACGAATATATCGGAGGTCTTGGATGAAGATCCGATAACTGGCAAAATGGATCCATCCAAGCCTCCACTTCATCTCCCACCCACACAACACAGTGCATCTACTCTACACGTTGTATCACCGTTGAAACCATCCCCTGAAAAGCTTCGGGAGGATAATCTCCCTCTCTCTTGTTTGCACGCAGCATCGTCAATAACTCAGTCACTTCCGTATTTATCAGATCGGCCTCCGAGTCATCGATTCTTACAGATTGACACCCAGGCTGTTGGGTTTCCCCCGATTGGAGGGGAACTAGAGCCTTTGTTTTGCTCTCTCGCGATCTACAACGTCGAGACTGTCTCGGGTAGTAGCAAGGAAAAGTCTATGGCTCCCGTACCAGACTTACTGCGATGCGGTCGAGTAACAGAGGCTCTGAACTTTGACGTCGTGAGCGACCAGGAAATCGAAAAGCGATGCTCTGGCGCACTGTGGCCGTACGCTAGCACAAGCATCGAGGACGATCGATTGCGGGGCACGCGTTGCGGTGTCTTTCCGCTGCCTTCAAATCTAAATGTTGCCAACCTGTATGCCATCTTGGTTGTAAAGAAGGTTCTTTCGGAGGATTGTGAGCTTGACCCTTACTTGAAAGTGGGCAAGTGCGCTGCTGAAACGGCCGAGCTTCGACTCTCTGCAGAGAAATCCTCGAAACGCCGAGGGAATTTCTTGATGCCATTTGCGTTCGGCGTTACCCCGTTGCTGCAAGTCTTCGGAACGGATGACCCTGTTACTCCAAGCAGCCGCGCTGTGCAGATTCCGTTGTTTCGGTTTACACCTGGGCTCGGTGAAAGGCAGATTATCGATCATATTATGGTGATGCTGTATCCACGGTAAGTATTCAACTTTGTGAAGGTTCGGCATCGGTATCGGCCTCTTTTCGGCGTGCTTTTACTAACAACGAATTTTTTTTTGGTTTCGACAGGGCCGATCATCGTTCGAATAGAATCGGTGGGGCAGCGGCTGTAACCAATGAAGGGAAAGCGATGCTTGTAATGAGAAATTTTGGGTATCTTGGTCTTCATGGCGTTGTCGATAAGAAAAGCTCCCTCGCGAGAGACCGACTCGTCGACTTTACTGGTGA
>Ga0307978_1003647_pt1 | contig 10450 bp, 14 predicted proteins | sample OrgLakmetage1056_FD_203151 | JGI IMG/M metagenome (GOLD analysis project Ga0307978, IMG submission 203151) | Saline water microbial communities from Organic Lake, Antarctica - #1056 | ecosystem: Environmental > Aquatic > Non-marine Saline and Alkaline > Saline | place: Antarctica: Organic Lake...
TCGAAAAAAAGTTGAAGATCTCGGAATACGAGGATGGCTTTCCTTGAAGCGTGTACTTTTTGATCAGAAAAAAATATGAGTAAAAAAAGAGGAGGCATAATTTACCTTTTTGCTCGTAAAAATTACAATATGAAGGTGAAAGTGAGCGGCAAGGACTTTTCCGAATGGTCCAGCTTGTACATGGTCCAGGGCTTGGCGGCGCACGAGGGGCCGATTTGGTGCCTGGCCTGGTCCCCTAGCGGCATGTACCTCGCTTCGGCGGGCCAAGACGCTGTGGTCAACGTCTGGAAAGTGGTAAGAGTTGAGGCATAACATCATCACAATAGAAGGAAGAGGAAAATAAAAAAAAGAAAAGCGGCGAGAGCGCTTGCGGTGCATGTGTTGGTGCGTGCGTCCGCGCGTCGCCATGCGATGATAACGCTCTACCTCAAGTCATAGTTCTTTGCTGATGCTCGAATGTATAGCTACGGAGAGCCTGTTTGTGATACAATGGCTAAGATATTGTCCTTCTTTTCTCGTCTCGTCCTTCTTCTCTGCGTGTAGATTGAGTCGCCGGACGAAATACCGCCTGCGTGGCGCCGCGACGGCCACACCAGCGCTAACAGCAACGGGAGCAGCCCGCTGTCTGGCAACCAGAGCGACGGGGAAAGCGGGAGCCCAGGCAGCAGCACGAGCCGGAGCGTGAACGAGAACGTGGTGCCGGGCTTTGGCGCGAGGAACTCGTCGCGGCGATGGAACTGCCCCATTGTGAGTGGAAGTGGTTCGTAAGCGAACACAAGGAAGAGGTTGAGAGAGAGAGAGCGCGCGTGGACATCACAAGGAAAGAGAGTAAAGCGAAATTCAAAGAGAGTGAATAATTTACCTTGAAATCAACAATTCTTTTTCTTTGGGTTGTGGTGTTGTGGTGCGCAAACGTGCGTTTATGATTGAAAAGGTGACTGAAGACTACGCAGTGCGGCCTGACGGCGCCCAAGCCGCGCACGCTGCCGCCATGGGGATGAGCAGCAGCAAGCAGCAGTCGGCCGCCATGGACCGAGGCGCTTACGAGCCGGGCCTACACGTGGCCACCCCGTTCCGCACCTGGCGCGAGCACACCATGGACATTGTGGACCTGTCCTGGAACGCTAACGACTTTTTGCTCTCGGCGTCGATTGACCGCACGGTACGGGTGTGAGAGAGAAGATGATAAAAGAAGATACGAAAAGACAAAAGACAAGAACCGACGAAGGAGGAAAAAAAGCAACGGTTTACACTAACGCACGTGCCCTTGTTCTCTTCTTCCGCCCTCGCACTCTACTGTTGACTCTATTCATATGGAAATAGTGGGATGCTCATAATCTCATGATCGATTTTTCATTCTTATGGTTCTATAGTCCTGTTCTCATTCTCATGCTTGTTTTTTTTTGTAATTTCCAATTTCCTCCCCAAACAATTTCGAACATCAATATTATGAATGTGCAGGTGCGGCTGTGGCACGTGTCGACCAACGAGTGCCTGCACTGCTTCCCCCACGCCGACTTCGTGACCTCCGTGGACTTCCACCCCAAGAACGACTTGCTCTTCTTGTCCGGCTGCTTCGACAAGCGCCTCCGCGTCTGGTCCATTCCCGAGTCCCACGTGGCTGCCTGGGCCACTACCCCCGAAATGATCACCTCGGTGTGCTTTTCCCCCACCGGGAACCAGGCCTTGGCGGGCCTCTTCAACGGACAAGTAAGCGCGTGGGTGTGTGTGCGTCTACTGGGATATTACGTTCGTGCTTGTGTGCGTTTTAAGGTCATCAAATTTAAGCTCTTTTGCGGTGTGGGTGCTGCAGTCCTTTCTTTGAAGTCACTTCTTCTCATCATCTTCCGTTTTCCCTTTGATTGTTGGGAAAGAAATAACGCACGCCGTTCCTTCATTCGCCCACCACAGGTGTTTTTCTGGCACACCGACAGCCAGGGCTTAGAAGTGCAGCACGTGAGCACCCTCGCCGGTGGCGGCGGCGTCGGCAGCAGCAGCAGCGGGAGCTTCGATGCGGGCGGCGGTTTTGACGCTGGCGTGGCCCCGGGCCAGCAACACGGCAACAGCAGCGGCGGGGGCGGGGGCAGCGGTCGAGGCATGCCGGCGTCTGCTGGTGGCGGTCCTGGCGGGAGCAGCAGTGCTAGTGGCGGTGCGAATAGCAGCTTAGCAGGTGGTGGCGGTGGCGCGGGTGGGTTTGGCCATTTGCCTCCGTTGGCCGCGGCAGCGCACGTGCAGCTGCGCTACTACACGCAGGTGCGAGGAACGAGGCTGAATTCTGCTCCTATGCATCATATCGTGTGAAGCGATCTTTTTTCTTTTTTTTTTAAAGGAACGTTCATGTTTGTTTTACATTTGCTTGACAAATCAAATTGTCAATAGAAGAGTCAAAAGTGCGCCTACTCAGTATCGCATTGCATTTCAATTCCTTCTCTTCTGACAAGGTGGAAGCCCGGAACCGGCGCGGCAAGTTTCAGCACGGGCGCAAAGTCACTGGCCTTGCCTGGCTCCCCGCGGCGGCGCTGCGGCACCAGCAAACGCGAGGCACCTACGAGAAAGCCCGGGAAGCCGAAGCAATCACCAGCGGTGGGGCGCACTCTTCTGCTTTGCCCATGTCGAAACCTTCCTTGAACGCGCCGGGCAGTTTGCCGCAGCAGCTCCTGGTGTCCACCAACGACTCCAGGGTGCGGTTGTTTCAGATGGAGACCTTCTCGCAGCTCTGCAAGTTCAAAGGGCTGGTGAACGAAAACATGCAAGTGCGGGCTTCGTTCAGCGCCGACGGCAAGTACGTGGTGTGCGGCAGCGAAAACGGTTACGTGCACATTTGGAACACTTCCAACCTGCGCGCCGACGCGCTGGACGGCGTAGGGGAGCACGGCATGGCGGTCCGGGGGGCCGGGCGGCTGGGGCAAGGGTGGCGGGGCCGCTTTGGGGGGCTCAAACAAGACCGCAACCTCATGCACGAGTCCTTTCGCGCGACGCACGCTACCAAGGGCAGCAGCAGCGGCAGTGGTGGCAGTGGGAGTGGCAGCAGTGGAGGCAGCGGCAACAGCGGCGACAGCGGCCGGCGCGACAGCTCCAGTGGGCGGTCAGGCGGTGGGAGCGAAAGCAGCGGTGATGGGATTGGCGGCGGCGGAGGAGGCAGTCAACCTCGCAGCGGCACCGAAGCCAGTGGAGGGGGATCTAGTTCGCGGCGGCTCTCGGGCTCTCAGTCTGCGGGGCGCAGTAGTGGCAGCGGCGGCCACGGCCGAGGTGCCCCCTCGACGCCCGCCATCGCTACGGCAGCGGTGTTTGCGCCCTTCGCTACGGTGAGCCTTGCCGCAGCAGCATCCGAGGTGCACATGCTTTACACAGATTTGGAGCAATTGGCCAATTCGGTGATTGTGGTGGCAGATTACGGCGGCAATTTGCGCTTTTACATGCGGGCCAGCGCAGAAGAGTCCGAGCACCAGGGAGACATGTTTTAGAGTCAATTTTGAGAACAAGAGGTATAAGAAGTAAAGTGAGAGACACCAGGTATATTTCTGTTGGCGCTTATTTCTTCATATTGCGCGAATTCATCTGCGATCTTTATCCCAGAAATTATTCGCCCTTTTTTCGAGCTCATCATTTCGTTCGCTTAAGGCCGATAAGCGAGAAGGGGTTATCTGAAATCAAGAGTGGTTTCCTTAATAGCACGAAAAATTAAAACCAAAGCCCAATTGATAAGAAAATCCGAGCCGAGATGAATAGAGAGGGCAAATAAACGCTAAATGCGGAGTCGCACACGGCACTGCCATCTCGTATCCTGTATCCTGCCGGAGGCTACTGCTATTGCTCTTAATTGGGATGGGGATTGCATGGGAATGGGAATGGGAACTTCGGGGAGACCTAGCTTAATTGGCGTCTGGTTAGCACACATGATTCACGAAAGGGCCTTTAACGCACATGTCTAGGTATAAAAAACCGAATCTTTCCTAAAAAGTAAATTGTGAACAATGCGCTTGTCTCTGTTTTCCATTTTATGGGCATTGCGAACCTCCCTTACTGTGCAAGTACTGCATTCGAGTAGAATGGGCGCGAATGTTGTAGACGTCCATTTGTGGGTTATGTTGTTATGATGATGAAATCCGGCAAACTTTCCCCGTACTTGTATCAAGATCAATCTGCGCATCTGCGCAGTGTTCGTCCATATCTTTCTGTTGCTGAGTCCTGATTTTACTCATTCTTTCAGGCCTGGAATTGTTGTGCTTTGAGGGCATACTATAAAGACCTCGGAGTTCGCTTCAATAGTGATTTCCGTCATAGAGTGATCATTAACCTGGTTTCAGATGAAGTCGCACTTCTCATAATAAGCAATGCTTATTACCCTCCATCCTCCATAAATATGGCTTTCTCCAATGACAACGAGTAATTTATCACTTTTAGTGCAATACTCTGATGGTGCATGGACACTTTGGAGCGTGCAGGGTTCGGGATTGATCGAGAGAGTCACAGCTTGTCGAAAATTGTAAGATGTTTGACGGAATGGTCTGATTTTGTCACATAACCACGATTGTGGAATCAAATGACGCAGGAAAGGAAATCCTGACTCGGTGCTTCATTTACAAAAACGTCATAGGTTCACTACTACTTCTTCTAGTTGTCAGATAAACTATGCAGCGCTCTCCGTCTAATCATGAGGGCCCCTCCGCAAGGACCGCAACAAATGGAATCGGTGGAAGTGATACACAAACTCCATCGTCGAAAGCCTCTATTACCACTGGCGGTTATGATATGCTCTTTTCTCGGCTGACCAAGGTGATCAAAGTAACGCAAGCTCAGGGTGGCTTCATGCGCAGCTCAACCCCTGATGCGGGGGTTGAAAAGGAGTTGCTCTCGAATGTGAGCGGGCAAGCAAAAAGCGGAGAGCTCACTGCCGTGATGGTGAGGATGAACACGTTTAGGTTTTTAATGTAAATATTGGTATCACGATAAGAACATGTAACCAAAGGAACTTGTATATATATGCATGAGTGCACCATTCGGTTTTGAGGCCTTGTGTCGTTCCTTTCACACTTGCAAATGTGCATGACAATGTCAATTTGCCCCTCCACGTCATTTTCTGCTACATAATACAAAATGAATCAGGGTCCTTCGGGGTCAGGCAAGACCACTTTGCTCGACTGCTTGGCTGGCCGTGGGCCTTTCCAGTCAGGCCATCTTACGGTGGATGGCTCACCCCCAACCAAGGACTTGAAGCGAAGCATTGCTTACGTAAAACAAGCCGATCTCTTCTTTGGGCATTGTAAGAAAAGCTTCTCTTCACTCTCTGGCATCCACGTTGTTCACGGAATGTTTTGAATGTGCTGACGAGCAGGAATGATTTGTGCATAATGTGTGGACATTTGGTTAATTTTGTTCACATTATGCAAGCATTCTTTCGTTTTGTCGTTGACAGCGTGCTCTCAAGAGAGTTTAGTTTTTGCTAATGGTCATCGTTAATTGTAACTCGTCTTGGTCTGATAATCCATTTTACGTGATCTTTCGTTCGTTCAATTTGTAATGCAGTGACCATAAGAGACCAGCTCACGTACACAGCACTGTTGCGGCTGCCTCGCTCGTGGTCCAAGAGCCGTAAAATTGCGGAAGTAGACGCAGTGGTGACACGGCTGCATCTGCACCGCTGCGTGGACACCCCCATCATGCTGGTTTCGGGTGGTGAGCGGAAGCGCACGAACATTGGCACCGAGCTTCTCACGAACCCGCGTATTTTGATCCTAGACGAGCCAACGTCTGGCCTTGACTCCACTTCGGTCCGTAAAATTAGTAGAGAACAGCTCGATGGCCTCTTCTTAAACAGTGAATGAATAGAATGATAAATCACCAGTACAGTTCTTTTCCTTTTCCTGTCCATGTAAGCGTTCTTGCATGTGCGCATTGGCTCTTGAATTCACCCGTCAATTTTTGGTGAACGCATGATACGATTGTGTGCATGAGTAGGCCATGGCACTAGTGGACACCCTCAAGCATTTGGCCCACCAGGAAGGCCGCACCGTGATAACTTCCATCCACCAGCCCAGCTCGTCGGTGTTTGCTTCGTGCGTACACCCACACTCATTCTTCATTCCTTTTCAGTCTACCCTTCGTTTATTAGTCCTCACCAATTTATCGTTTTACCACCCCTGATGCGCGATTGATGATTCGTATCATCCCTCTTCCTCTCTCTCAGAGCGTTACTTATACTTTTCTTTGTTTGTCCTTCTTCACTTGCTCTTACTCTTTATGTACTCCGGCTTTAAATCCTTCCTTTGGTCTCGTTCTCTTTTATGGTGCGCGTGTACGTCGTGCCAGATTTGACTCGCTTCTACTCCTCGCACTCGGGCATGTGGTGTATGCAGGCGCGCCGACTGCGTGTTTGCCTTACTTGGACTTCCTAGGAATGCCATGCCCAACTGGCTACAACGGTACAAATAGATATACATATACGCGTAGGAGAGTCTTGGCGGATACCTCGGTCTCTCTCCTTTAGATTTTCGTGTTGACATCATAGAGAAACGTCCACCTTTTCGCGAGCTAAATTTTCTCTATTTCTTTTCTCTGTCATATTTCTCATCTCCATCAGCACGGTAGCTTTGATTTCTTCTCAATTTATGCACGTGCAATTTGCTAGTGCTTGATGAATTTGATCTTTACACCATCTTGTTTTGGTTCTTTCCATTACCGCACATATCTTGCAGCGGCTGATCATGTAATGGATTTGCTAGTGGTGGATGATTTGGCCAAAGCTTCAACGACACCAGGAGCTCCTACGGAAGGAGGACAAGAACAGGAAGAAGAAAAGGATCTTCGAGCTGATGGCACAGAAGAACAATCCAGTGACTGGCAAGCAACCGGTCGGAACTCCGACAACGCAGAAAGAAGTGAAAGTAACGACCGTTCTGCTCCCGGCGCTAATGCTGCCACCACTGGTGCCACCACAAGCACAAAGGCTGATAATACAACGGACACGCGGGGCCGGATGATGACAGCTTGGGACCGAGAAAAGGAAGCAAAAAGAGTGGAAGCAGCGCAAGAGGCTGCCCAGCAGGATGGTCCCTCTTCGCCCCACAAGGCAGCAGGCGATGACCGCACTGTGCGAAAGTAAGTCTATGACGGTTGAGCATAACAGCAAGAAGGTTTGATATAATCATATTGGTCACGAAGAATTCAATTGATTTCTAAGTTCACTTGTTCTTCGTCTTCTATTGCTTTATGCCCACTCATTCCATGGGTGTCAACATGATAAACACCTAACATTGATGAAGGTACGAGCCATCGTGGTGGACGCAATTTACAGTGTTGATGCACCGCACTTTAAAGAACGGCCGGTCAAAGCTTTTCACACCAATCAACTTCGTGAAGTCGATCCTCCTGAGTTTGGTCGTTGGACTGTGCTGGTTTCAAATGGACCACACAGAAGAATACGTGAACGACCGCTCCGGCCTGTTGTTTTTTTCCATGACTTACTGGGTATTGAATGTCATATACCTGTATGAATCTAATCGTATGCAGCTATGACTTTTATTTCACGTCGTATAAACACAATGAATTGACATTTCAAAATTATGATGTCATCCCTATCAGGTGTTTGATGCCATGTTCAATTCCGTCCTAGCGTTCCCAACAGAGAAAGCAATAGTTGACAGGGAAAGGAGCTCCGGCAGCTACCAGCTTTCTGCTTACTTCCTTGCGAAGACTTGCTCCGAACTGCCGTGCCGCCTTCTTTTGCCTTGCCTCTACTCCATCATCGTGCGTACTCGAAAAAAAAAACTTGTCACCTTTTTCATGTGTACCACGCATATCTTGCAAAAATGATAATTCCTCTTGTCTACCTCCACCGTTCTAATCTTGCGTGCGTTGTAGTGGTCTTCCCTAAATGTGTTTTGAGTTACCTTGAATTTACGTCTTATCGAAATCCCAAAGGTTTACTGGATGGCATCGCTACGGCCAGGAGCTTGGGCTTTTTTCGGGTTCATCGCCACGATTCTCTTCGCCATGTTCGTCGGCGAATCCGTCGGTCTTCTCATTGGTGCCACGGTAGGTTCCCGTTTAAGTCATAAGCGAAACTTGGCTGAAAAGGCTTTTTCATTTTGTATTTGAGATTGGAGTTCAAATTATATCGGGACTAACTAAGAATCAAGCATGTTGCAGGATTATTTGCTTCATTTTATTCCACTCCGCCACTGTCAATTTATCCTGTGTTTACGACGATGTTACATTTCGGCACAGGTACCTGACTTTGAATCCGCAATTACTGCGATGACTATAGCGTCACTGGCCCTGTTTCTAACGGGCGGCTATTTTGTGCAAAACATTCCAGTTTTCTTCAGTTGGATCAGATACCTCAGTCCATTTAAGTAAGAGCAGAAGATATTTTGACTATTTCTTGAATGCTTACACCTCATGTATCCACCTCATTTATGATGATGCAATCTTTTTCACATATGTACTATTTTGTTTTGTCGCTGTCATTTTGGTTTCTGCGCAGTTATGGGTACAGTGCACTCATTCATTTTGAATTTCAAGACTCATCAACGCCTTGCGACGGTTCAGCCATCATTCCGGAGTGTAATGGCCTCGCATCGGGTTCTGTGCCAGGCGAGGACATCATCGATCTCTTCGAAGCTGAGGTGTGCAATTATTCATTTGTAAAAAACAAGTAGGGCAGAGAATAATTTACTCTTCAATTATGGTAATGACGCAGTTCCCTGATCACCATCACGTCTCGTGATGATCTGTGTCGCATAGGGAACGATTGGTTTCAATCTTGGTCTTCTCGTTGTACTTTTCGTCGTGGTGCGGCTTGCTGCTTACTTTGCTCTGCGTTACAATGGAAGTAGCGGAGCTCGCATTTGATGAGAGGTCGTAACCAAAAAGTAATGCGGAATTCATTTATGTTTTGAGGTTTACCATAAGTTTGTGTGTCGATTTGACGTCAAGGTGTGATCGTGCATTCAAGGTGAATGGGACACTCCTTGCAATAGCCGTATCGTTTTCATATAATTCAGTATCCCTCTTACCTCTTTGCCAGTACCAAAATCGCTATACTTTAAAGGCCTCGTGGAAGTAGAATGGCAGAATGGGTAGAGGTAATTCGACTCGAGCTCAGAGGGCCCAGAATTAGAGAGCAGAGTGCCAATATGGCAGAATAGATCTGCAGCATAACTGCCGCCATGGCCGTAAAGTAGTAAGGGAGTGTGTTATTCATTTTCACATTGAAGGAAATTTGGGTGAAGTCTACGTCCATATGCGGCGCTGAATTATCCTGTCTCATATACGGAGATGGTGCTGTGGATATAGGCCATTTGCATCGGGGTCAATGCTAGTACTGTTTTGTTCCAGGTGGCTCGTTGCTCACTGTGGTGCTGGAAAAATTTTATGCACCAAGTCACCAAGGGCCAGTATAAGTCTTCTGAAAGGGGCCATGAAAGGGCGTTGTAGTTTATGCAAGTTGGATGGTGGGATCCGTTCGTTGCCGGTGGGTAAAATATCGGGAATGTATGCCCAGGTAGCTCCACTTCTTCTTCTTCTATTAACTTCACGTCTTGTATTAACTGCTCTCCTTGTATATGTATATAAGTATAAGGAGCTATGCTGTGTTTTTTTGCCAATTGGCTTTCTAATTCCGGCCATTCGGGACATACGTATGTCTAAACCCAACCCAATCCAATCGAATAAATCAATCCAACAAGTTCATCGGGGTTTCTCTTTAGAACAGGAATTCTATTGACGTCTCGATCTATCATCGTACCATCGAGTTCATCCATTGAGCGCGGGTTATGTCGTTGCGCAAGAAGCCAGTCGCCTTTTCACGACCAATTGTGGATGATTCCCCACCATACGAGTGGCCTGGATAGATAGGAAGGTTATCAGGCAGCGCTGCAAGGCGACGAAGCGAATCATACATAACCGCTGGGTCAGACCCTGGTAGGTCCAGCCGTCCACACGACCCAGGAAAGACGGTGTCGCCACTGAGAAGCAACAAGTCTACGGGAGCTGAGCCTTCGCTGGAGCTAGCATTCGCCGAAGTGTTGTTGTCCTCAGCACTGTCATCCGTTGCGATTGCAGGAACGCCGTCGGTGACACGGAGGCAAGTAGAGCCCGGGGAATGGCCTGGCGTGTGCAACAGCTCAACACCGAAACGCCCCACCCGCAAGCACTGCCCGTCGCCCAATGGCGACAAGGACGACTCGAGCACGCCTGCTTGTGTTGCAGCGCGCTCCAGTTCAAGAGAAGGCACATACACTGGAAGGCCTTTGGCGCTCCATTCTTTGATACCAGGCACTACGATGCCGCGACCCATCGATGCCTCACCGCCAATGTGATCCCTGCAATGTCATGCAAAATTTTCAAATATTCGCAGTAAGAGCAAATAATTCAAACTGACTTCCATGATTTGTTCTCAAAAAGTTCTGACGCAGGGGTAAGCTAAAGCACGCTATCATCAATTTCG
>Ga0307978_1003648_pt1 | contig 10448 bp, 10 predicted proteins | sample OrgLakmetage1056_FD_203151 | JGI IMG/M metagenome (GOLD analysis project Ga0307978, IMG submission 203151) | Saline water microbial communities from Organic Lake, Antarctica - #1056 | ecosystem: Environmental > Aquatic > Non-marine Saline and Alkaline > Saline | place: Antarctica: Organic Lake...
TGAAAGCCCTCGCAGAAGACAAGGGTCTCGAGAGCCTTTCTTTCTGCAAGGTGCCCTTTAGCGATCAGAATTGGAGCACCATGTGCCAATCGCTTTCACGACACCCAAGACTCAAGCAACTTCAAATGTTGTACTTCTCAAGCGAAACCGAAGCTTGGTCCGCCACGACAAAGACTTCGCGAACGCAGCAGCTCGTCGACATGCTGCAAGTCAATACTGATCTTTGTTTTCTTCGTTGGGACGCTGGTCAACGTGATGAGCGGCTCTTTCAAGACGAGATCCCGCCACGCCCCTTCATCAACAACCATCGACCTTACCTACAGGCCATTCGAAAGACTCCAGATGAATGGCGTCGACAATTGGTTGGACAGGCCTTGGCCAAGGTGAATGAAAATCCAACGATTCAGTGGATGTTGCTGAAGCAAAATGTCAATACCGTTTTTGGTGGCAGAGCTCCCGAGAGGATCTTCCATCTTTTCTACTAAAATAGATATGCCTCCTTCACTCTTGTGGACTACTATGCCGTATAATGTTTTAACTATAGCTAGCTTTTGTAGCGTCGTGAACACGTTTTCGATCGCAACACGTCGACGCAGCTGGACTCAGTCGGTCGGCTATCTACTCCAAAACGACCATGTCTTACTTCACTTGTTGGGAATAGTTTTTGTGGATCTGAACAAGCTTGGTACCTGTCTACTCTCGCTGGCTCTTGCTCTTTCTCAACTCTTTGACCAATACCGTACCCAAGAAGAGCTACAATGGAAGCAGCTCATCGTCTCCTACTGTAGAAACGGCAATCCTAATCGATTCAAATAGGCCTAGTCTAGTAGAGCGAGGGGCACACCATCTATATCAACCTGGGTTTTCTTTAACGATTCTTAGGAATACCGTCCATCACTTTTTATTCGCGCGCCCTGGTGTGGAAAATGACTTTAGTCGTGATGCTTGAGTGAGTGTTCAATTATAGTCACCAGCACTATCACCGCTATTGCTATACTCATTGGCATCCTTCGCTTGCCATCCCCGTTGTCCACCGGCGGCATATGGCACGACACGGCACACCAAATCTCGGACTTGCAACTGCTTGCCCAAACTCAAGCATTCCTCTCGGGGCCACGTTCCCAAACACGCCATGCCTTCTTCACAGGCAAACGCCGACAATTCGACAGCTTCCTGGGCGGGCATGTTCAACACGTATTCCAGACTGCCTGCGACATATTCCACGGTAATCTTTTTCTTTTCAAACGTGCTTCCCAGCAACAAAATGTGAAAGGGATCGTCCATTTCCCTACTTTCTTCATTGTCCTGCAGATACTCCAAGGGAGAATCGATATCGTCTCCATTGTTGATAGCGTTATCATCGTCCCTATCATTGGTTCGTTTATTGGTCTTGCGCTTGGTTTGTTCCTTGACGGGAGGTTCAACAGTCGTGGAGCTGTACAGAACAGTCGTCGTCTTCGTCGTCGTAGTAGTGCGAGAGGTCGTTCGAGCAAATGCCGACCGCGTAGCAATGGGCTGACGGCTAAAGGCGTGCGTTGGAGCTAGCATCAGCGAACTGAGAAGAAACAGGAGAACGGGTCGCATCATAGTCGAGGTCTAGGTCTTGCAGGAGGAGTGGTAGTCTACAACTGTAATACTGTTACCGTAGGCTCTTCGATAGCGTTGTGTCGTTGTGTCGAAAGCGTCGATCCCAGCAGAATGATCTGGAAGGACCTTCTGCGCTGCCTTGGTCGCCGGCCGTTCTGCGGGGAATGGGATCAGGAATTAACCCCCGCTAGGGTTTGAAGTTCATATTCTACCTAGTTTGCTGTGCACCCAGCGGTTGACACCCAGCAGCTGCAATCGTCTGCGTGGCGCGACCCTTTGCAGTCGGGTTCTGCCTTGTTCTGTTGGTGCGTCTTTGTGACGTGGAAGCTCTTTGGCTGTGTCCGACCAATGACTGGTTCGACTCATTGCGATCCAATAGTCTAGCTAGTAGAGCTACCGGTAGCCTAGAGCTGATTGATTCTAATTCTTCCAGGTATTACGTACAGTAGTCTACCTGGTACGACGTAGTCCACAAGAGAGGAAGAAAGGATATTTAGTCTATTTGGGTACACGGTAAGATCCTCACGGGAGGCTTGCCACCAAAGACGGTGGTGCTGTCGACATTTTGCAACAGCACCAGCCAGCCGCATCCTCAACTGCTGCTGGAGGAGTTGGTGTGGGATTGTCGTTCTTCTTCAGCTTGATCAACAAGGCCCGTCATAACTACTGTCGACACCAATGCTTCATCCATGCACCTATTATTGGGCGTACCGGGTAAGCGCTTGGTCTAGCAACGTATTCATAGGAAACAGCCATGACCAGTCCTCTCGAAGAACATCATCGTTGATTACCAACCTATGATAGTAATAAAAGAGGCGGCGGGTATCCAAGAGTGTGTATGCTGTAACAATCGTGCTTGAAAAAGACTGTTAATAAGTTGAAGCACAGCACCAGCACTACAATACTCATCCTCTCCTCGACGCGGCCAAACAACAACACTGCCACTCTTCCGCATCCTTAGCTGTAAGCAAAGTCTTCGGCGTCCGACCCCACGAAGTCAAGGCACGCATGCTTGGTGTATTGCGATCCAAAACGTATTCACTATACTTAGCCCTAAAAGCTAGAGCTAGCTAGTTCTACGGTATAATAGTCCACAAGAGAGAAGGAAGAACATGGTTAGATCCTCTCGGAAGCTCATTTTGCTTCAGCAACATGCACTGGAGCGCAGGATTGTCCTTTACCTTGGCCAAGGCCCGTCCTACCAACTGTCGACATCATTCATCTGGAGCCCTTCGAGTAGCCTGTAGGTAAGGTTGACGGTAGTTGATGAAGAGGCGTGGCTAGTGGATCTTGCCTTGAAAGAGCCGCTCATCACGTTGACCACCAGCGCCCCGACTAAGAAAACAAAGATCAGTATTGACTTGCAGCATATCGCCAAGCTGCTGCGTTCGAGACATCCTGATCGTGTTGGACCGAGCTTCGGTTTCGCTTGTAGGAGTGACAACGTCCAATTGTTGCATAAGTGTTGGTGTCGTGAAAGCGATTGGCACATGGTGCTCCAATTCTGATCGCTAAAGGGCACCTTGCAGAAAGAAAGGCTCTCGAGACCCTTGTCTTCTGCGAGGGCTTTCACAAAAAGGTCAGCACTATGCTCGCTACCCTACTGTGCTCGCTGGGGATGTCAGAAACATTGATGTCAATACTAATGGTCAGGCGCCATAGACGAGTGTTTCCGGGAATCACATTGGCGAGGAGCTCAGCTTCTAACTCGCAAGAACCCAAGAGCACGGTTGGGCCTCGATTGTGTCGCAGGAGAGACTCGAGGAGAGCGTTCTTCCCGAGACTGGTAAAACTTGAGGTGATGATGTCAATGTCAAGCTCTGACCGGTTTATATCCTGGAGTGCCTGAATTAGATTTTTGTTGAGACAAAAACCTACAATCACCAACTGCATAAGCTTTCGATTGTTGGTCAAGAGCTGAGAAAGAGCAAGAGCTGGTACCGGGCATTCAAGTATTGGACGAGGAGAACAATATTTGTTCATTACATGACAGTTGAGACAGTTTCTAGTGCGGCGTTGTTATTTGCCGGCGATGAAGCCCAGATGGTAGAGTGCGTCTACTAGGCGCATTCCACGAAACCCCGAGTATATGCGTGTAGGTAGTGTGCTGGCCGATTGTCTCATCTTGAGACCCGAACATTTCTTCACACAGCCAAATGCAGTTGGCGCGTTTGAACGCCTGAAAAGCCTCCGTCCACACACCGCAGGCGGGAGGCAGTGTACGCCTCAAGCCCCACACGATCTACTGAGGACTCGACGCGTCGAACAAGGGGGCACGAAAGCGGTTGGAAGGGGCAAGCAGTGTTGTCGTCATGGCGAAGAGCTGATTGGTTGGATTTTGTGGACTTATCGATTACGTCGTACATAGACTACTAGAGCTAGCTAGTACAGTAGTAGTCGTAGTCTAATCTATTCTAGCTACTCGAACGGTAAAAGAGCAGATCTTCTCGGAACGGAAAGCTTCCGGGTTACTGATGAACGACCTAAGACCTACGTCGTAAGACCTACGTCGTAAGCCCTCAGTCGCGAGTCGCGACTGACGCGACACTACACTCACTGCACTACACTACAGAACTGCACTACAGACTAGACTATGACTCGCGCGACGCAACTCACAACTCATATTCAGAACTGATGACCATGGTGGTGCGATCTTATCTACCCATAACTTAATCAATAGAGTAGCTCAGTGGTAGCCCTCCCAGTATGACACAGTTCCCATTCGATCACGTGGTGATTACCTTTCCGGACCGACGCGCCGCCGATTCCGCCCAGGCAGGTCCTTTGCAAACGACGCTCTCGCAGCAGTATCCTTCTTGTTCCTTTCACGCCACGACGGATCCTCTAGGCTCGCGCGTGGGCAGTGGCGGTGGTACATTGGCAGCACTGCACGAATACTCTGTGACCAGTACTGGTATCAGCAGCAATGACGATATGACTTCGACCGTCTTGATTCTGCACGCGGGTGGTGAATCGAGCCGCTGTCCCACGCAAATGGTCCTCGGCAAGGCTTGGACATCTCTGCCGTGTCGCAATCGACGATTACTCACGCCGATTGAATTGTGGCTGGAGCAGTGCCAATACGTATTTCAAGGAATTCCAGCTGGATCAGTAGTAGTAGTAGCGTCGGATACACTCTTGCACTTGCCTCCGACATCCTTGTCACAGGCCTTGACCTGGCAGCAACACCCAGGAGCCGTGCTTGGACTCGCCGTTCCAGCGCCACTGGAAACGGCTCAGAATCATGGAGTATTTGTACTCGACCAGATCCCTTCATCGTCTACCAATGTTGCAATTGTGCCGTGTCGAGACGTGTGGCAAAAACCCAGTCTCGAGCGACTGCAGCAGGCCGGAAGCTTTTTGCTCGAAGGTGACGAACCATCAGCCTGGATTGATACGGGAGTGATTGTCTGGATGCCCGCTGCTGCTACAGCTCTTCGAAAACTAGCATGGACAGAGTTGGCGTTATGTACGGCTGATGGGTTGAAGGAACAATGGCTTGCCGAGACAAAAGCAGCAGATACATTATCCTTACCTGAATATGCTCGGGCGGCTGCTCTCAAGGTGGATCTGTATACCCACTTTCTACAGGCTCTGTCGCTCATGGATAACAGCGATGCTAATCGTCGGACTGATTATTGTGACAAACACTTGGATCTACCTGCTGCAGTGAGGGCGGCGATTTTTGATGCACTGTCATGCTTTACCCTGAAAGTCTTGGCATGTCGAGACGGCCACTTTTTACATCTCGGTACAACACGAGAGCTCCAGGACTGGTTGATACAGGGATCTCACTGTAAACTTGAGGACGAGGCAGTTGATCTACAATTGGGAAATAATATCAATCGACGAATGACCTTGAACCGATTTATGGGGACGCAGTTGGGATTGACGCGACGACTCGATAGTCTGACGGTGCTGGGAGATCCACCACTAAGCGCTTTGACAAACGTTGTGTATCACAGCATTTTGATGGGCGCAGAATCCTCGAGTATCGGGGAAGGATCGGTTGTCGAACATTCTTGGTACGAAACGGACCATTCGCTCAAGATTGGCAAGGGCTGTCTAGTGTCGGGCCTAAGAAACATCAGCGAGACACCAGCCGATCGATTATGCATTCCAGATGGTATCATGATGCAAATGCTTCCGCAGGCCAACAAGAGCAGCTGCTCCTACGTCTACATGGTGTTGGGTGTGAACGATAACATCAAGAAACGGGACACTATCTACGGCAAGCCCTTAAATGCTTTTCTCGAAATGGCTAGCCTTTCGGAGGACGACTTGTGGGACGCGGATTGTTCTAAACGCATGCTTTGGAACGCTAAACTACACCCTATTGCGACGAACGAGTCTTTTGAGACTCTCTTTTCTTGGTTGGAGCACTTTGACAACAGTCAGGTCAGTTTGGATGCGTGGAAGCGACACCCGAAACTGTCCTTGGCCGAGATTCGAGATCAGTCGGACGCCGCCGCCGAGTTCAACTTTCGGCACGATCTTGTTACAAACAATATTCCGAAGAAGCGCCGACTACACCACGAGAACATTGCGTCCACAATTCTTAAGCGAAAGCATACCCCTACGGACTTGCAGTCTGTGATCGATCTTTATCATGCCAATGGCAACACAACTCAGGTTTTGGAGGTTCTGCACACACTGGACAATGTATTTCACCAAGGATTGGTTGAAGGAAGATACGATGTTTGTGGACGCTCGTGTATGGTTGCCTCGATATTCCTAGACGAGTTGGCTGTTTTCGCGCCCTTGGAAGAGACACGCGTGCAATCAGTTGTTGATTGCTTCCACAACCGTTACTCTGCGAGATCGAGTGACGATCACTTACGTTTGGCCATGGACGAAATTAGAAAAGCTCACGAAGAAGGAACAAAAGATTATCCGCCGCTTGAGCTTGTATGCTATTCACGCATAATGGAACACGTGGCCCAGACCATGACTTCGCGTTGTATTTGCAACCCCACAGAACCAACGAGTCTCACGCAAGGGCGGCGGAAACCAGTACTCAATAAGTGGACAATTGCTACAGCTCCTGCAAGGATCGACTTATCCGGTGGCTGGACTGATACACCCCCGATATGTTTCGAATACGGGAGCTCTGTCACCGGCGTCGCTGTATGCGTCGACAATAAGAAGCCTCTTTCGTGCCGCTGTCGAATTGTCCCCGGCGCCAAAGGTATATTCTTGCGATCAGAGCTGCGCGATGGTGCCAGTGGTGCACTGCTTGGCACAATGGAGATGGATATATCTTCTCTCCAGCAGCTTGAAGACTATTGCGATCCATTGTCGGACTGCGCACTTTTGAAATGCGCGGTGATGTGCCTCGCACCCGATGATATTACGAGGGACGCAGGCAACGACTTGCAGTCTTTTGTCAATGCCCTTTGCGCCAGCAAGGAATCCGTTCGACTGGAGATTGTCGTGACTTCTTTATTACCCCACGGATCAGGTCTCGGTACCAGCTCGATCCTCGCTGGTTGCATCCTTGCAGCAGTCGGAGAATGTATCGGAATGCCTCAAGTTTCGCAAGACGAACCGTTTCTGAGTACTCTGGTGGATTCGGTGCTTGCGTTGGAACAACGACTGACAACTGGTGGAGGCTTCCAGGATCAATTGAACGGCCTGGTCGGTGGTATCAAAATGGTATCTTCGGAAGTATCTGTTGTTCCGCTGCGACTAGTTGTCAAACAGCTCGAGATTGAACAGAGCACAAGAGAGCAGCTGCACGACAGTCTATTCCTGGCATTTACTGGCAAGACGCGATTGGCCAAGAACATTGTACAAAACGTTTTGCGGCGTTGGTCCAAGCGGACCCCTGAAATCGTCGAGACGGTGGCGCAATTGGTCCAAGGTGCCGCAGCATCCCGGGACGCTGTACTGACAGGCGACTTGGATGCGCTCGGGGAGTACCTGACGGTTTATTGGCGACAAAAGAAAGTCATGGCGGGAGACCAAAGTGGCGTCGAGCCAGCAATTGTTGGCAAAGTCCTTTCGGCGCTGCACCAGCAAGAGCTGATCCGCGGTGCCTCTCTTTGCGGCGCTGGTGGTGGTGGTTTCCTGGCCGTCCTCGCCAAAGGTGGCGTATCGGTAGGTGACATGCAAGCCGCATTGCAAGAGCTACCCGACCAAAACGAAGAACTGAGTTGCTTTACATGGCATACTTGCACAATTTGCGACGAGGGGCTCGAGGTAAAGCAGATAGAGATCGCTGACACCGACACTTTTAATATATCGTGGCATGACATGCCCTGAGCGGTATTTACGAACCTGCGCACAATAAAAGATCTATAGAGACAATTTTGAAAGTAGTGCTTATAATGAGGGTGTCTATGAGAGTGCATGGCGATGGCGTTGTTGTATGAGGTATGGGAGGGTTGTGTGGGCTCCAAATCAGCGGCTTCGGGGTGTGTGTTAGTGACGGTGCTTAGCTCAAACAAGAGCTACAGCACACCGGTACTCATTCACACACAGGTACTCATTCACACACATGGCTCTTGGCAGCGAGTGCGTTAGTGCGTTCGAATTGGATTCTCACACGGTGTTGTTGAAAGCGAGGGGGGGGGGGGGAGGGGGTGCAGAGAGTATAATGGGGTGCGGGAATGGGGTGCGGGAGTCGCGTGGAGGGGGTGGCAGAAGGTAGAGAGTGGTTGTTGCGCGTGGATTACAAGTCGACGTATTCTTTTCAATCGTCGTGTAAAGGGATGATAGGTGGTAGCGAGTGGCAGCGCTTGGAGGGAAACAGATCGCAAGTCGAAGAATCCGTTCAATCGTCGAGTGAAAAGCCGGGTCTTGCCTTTTTCAGAGCTGGAACGGAAACATCATCACATTCAGCAGCAGTGATTCCGTCTACGACCTCCGAATAGACCGACAAAGTATCTTTCTCATCATCATCATCGTCGTCGGTTTCTCCCGGTAGTTGAGGTCCAGCCACTGGTGTGAGTTCGGGACTGGCCAAGGGCGTCACTTGGTTGGCTTGGCAAGACAAGACATTGCGCATGCGCTGCACATCGGCTTCCAGGTCGGTGACATGCTTCTCCATGGTGGCGATAAAGCATTTTTTGCGATCGCGAGTCATTTTGGCGTGCATGCGATTCCGTTCGCGTCTGCATAATATACATGAGAGGAGTGTGAGGTGAGAATACGGTTAACTTCCAGTCTTGCACCAAGAACTTCCACGTTGCTTGTTGGACGTACCGTAGGATTTCTAACTGCTCTTGCGTGAGCTGCTTCGAGGCCCCTGTAAGGTCATTGCAGACACCCGTTTTCCAGTTGATGTGGGACTTGCCGCCACCGACCGCTAGGACTTCTCCGTCAATCATTAGCTTCAAGGGTGTCGGCTTAGCCCCACCCTTGGAAAGAAACCGCTTACGCTTTCCCGATACGACCTGGGAAGAATCGTTCGCCTTGTCTGCAAAATCTTCCGACGACAACGGCATCAACAGCTCAGGCGTGGTATCCGAAGTGGCAGCTTGCTCCTTGCTTTGAAATCCCAAAAGGATGCTCGCAACCTGACATTCTTCGATACCTTGGTGAAGCTTGGAACGATCTTGTTCCAAAGCGGTAATCTTGGTCTGCAAGGCAGCCATCTGGGCCTTCTTGCGGAGCCGAGTACGTCGAGCATGTTCACGATTGCGATCGCGACTCCTAGCTAGACGAGACGTCGTTTCGTCCTTGACTACCTCGAGGGAAGTATCCGGTGAAAGAGATTGTTCCGTCGTGTCAGGGACAGAAACAGGCTTGAAAATGGCTTTCACGACGTCGTTTTCCGTTTGTTGTCGCTGTAAAGAGGCAACGGCAAAGGCAAGTGCTACGGAGTCCTGTTGCATATATGGAGAGGACATTTTGGTTCTTGTGGCTGTCATTGTTTCGGTAAGAGTAGATGCCAACATGGTCACACGAGAAGTCTCTGTGTTCTGTGTTGGTTTTGAGAATCGAATCGCTTCTTGGTGCGTTCCGGACACGAATGACGAGGAACGCGTTTGGCCGTCTGACTACCGTACGTAGAAACCTACGGAGGCTTCTCGTAGACTTAAGAACTGACAGTTCGTCGTGCGTACTTTTCACGGCGTATCGCGGTGAATCGCCTCCGGTTTGGGAAGCCAAAAGCCAGCTGGTGGCGAGCGCGGCCACCTTCCCGCTCTTTTTACTTATCGACAGCCAAACGGGACTGCCTTCGTTCCGTTCGCGTCAGCATTAGACTACGGTACGACGTCGAAAAAGAATTCAATGATGAACGCAAAGGAAGGGAATTAATGGAATTCGCATCCATCCATCCATTCGCGTCAATTCTGCGGAACCAAAAGTGGAGTGAAGTGTGAAGTGAATGAATCGACTGCCTCGACTAAGTGTAACTACTAGACTAACGGAGGTCGAAAAGAAAGTTACTAGTATGAGACAGGAACGGGACAATGCGGCGTTTAGCGCTCGATTGATTCACTCTAGGGATTTTCTTGTTATAGCTTACCATTGCAAAGGTGGGAGATTATACGGTCTTATGAAATTGCGGCGTTTAGCGCTCGATTGATTCACTCTAGGGAGTTTCTTGTTATAGCTTACCATTGCAAAGGTGGGAGATTATACGGTCTTACAAAATTGAAATTACATTCGCTGCCCTGCTGACCGAAAACAAAACCGTACTACTGTAGGTGGTGCTGATCCTCCAGGTTGTCACGGTACCGGCTTGCTCCAGAGCCCCAGAGCGCAATGACAACATTTTCAGCTACAACATCTACGATAAAGAAACTGTACGCTAATGTGCGCGTCAAGCCTGGTGTCTCGACTAAAACAATGCAATGGCTTACCAGAATGAAACAAGGCTGCCACTGGCAGGGTCTCTCACGAGGAGCAAC